>Ga0163144_10031084_pt1 | contig 10195 bp, 12 predicted proteins | sample OliLak19BULKMAT1_FD_123175 | JGI IMG/M metagenome (GOLD analysis project Ga0163144, IMG submission 123175) | Freshwater microbial mat bacterial communities from Lake Vanda, McMurdo Dry Valleys, Antarctica - Oligotrophic Lake LV.19.BULKMAT1 | ecosystem: Environmental > Aquatic > Freshwater >...
CTCGGTTTACTCAGTCACGGCTTAGTGGATACTGTCTGGTATCGTCCCCAAGTGAATACCCTGTGGTGGTTCATGATTGCCCTGATTGCCAGCTACTACAGTCCCTTACCTGAAGCGCAAGAAGACGTGTAGCTACTCTCCATGCACTGCCTCCCTCGATCGCACTGCGCCTCTACTCGTCATCATCGGGTCGATCTTCCGTATATTGATTGATCGCCTCAACCATGCCTTCCGAGTAAGGTTCCAAAACAGTGGCACTGACGTGAAGATCAGCTAGAGCTTGACTAAATTCCTCCGAGTCGGGATCAGCCGTTTCTAGCGCTTTAATCGCCGTTAGTGCCTTCTCTAGCTGAGGGCGATATTCGGAAAGGTGAACTTTGAATAATGCAAGGATTTTGTCATCAGTTAGAGTCATCTTTTCAGCCTCCGATTGAGTTTGAAAATTTGCTGCCGACATACAGCAACCGTTTTTTCCCACTTGGCGATCAAACCCAAGCGTTGCTGCTCCGGCGGTTTACTCAATTCTGTCGCAACCTTTTGTAGATGTTCTTCTAGAGCCCGATATTGCCCTTCTAAGCTCTTACGATAGTCCTTGTTCTTTGTCACTTGCGTCTTGCGTTCCCAAGCGTCTGTACCTCAACGGGTCGCTCAGTGATTGCATGGCAGCGAAAATAGCAGCTTCATTTCTAGAATGTTGTATCGCTTTTTGCACCATCTCTTGCTAGAAATTAAAAGTTCTTCATGGCGCGCTGCATACTCCGTTGGTCATCGCGTTTCTTGATGTCTTCGCGTTTGTCGTACAGCTTTTTACCTCTAACCAGCGCCAGATCAACTTTAACCCAGCCGCGCTTCATATACATCTTAAGCGGCACCAGCGTCAAGCCCTGCTGTTCGACCTTGCCGATGAGCTTGCGGATTTCTTCGCGATGCAGCAGCAGCTTACGGGTACGAGTCGGCTCATGGTTAAACGTCTGGCTGGTCATTTGGTGCGGTGAGATTTGCACGTTTAGCAGCAAAATCTCACCATCACGAATGAGCGCAAAGCCGTCTCTCAGGTTGACTTTGCCTGCCCGAATGGATTTGACCTCCGTGCCCATCAGCTCGATGCCTGCTTCGTAGGTTTCCAGAATTTCGTAAAGGTAGCGAGCCTGACGGTTGTCGCTGACTATTTTGTAGCTTGTACTGTTATCGCCCATACTTTTCACTCTAGCGCTTCAGGCGGCTGTCGGCTATGCGCTTGAGGAACAAAACCTGCTTTTTGGCGGTCATCAAGTTCACGATCGCTGTGCATAGAGCATGGTTGAGTCCGCGCTTAGAACCAACCTTTGATTTAAACGTGACAAGATGATACCGCGATCGTTTACGTTAATCATGCTCTCACTTGGCGTGCTGCCAGCGTGCCAGTTAAAACAAATATCAGAAAGCGTTTGCGATCAATACTCTTAATCCTCCTCACCGAAACCATCTAGCTATGTTGAAGCTCTTTGCATCCTTCTTTCACTGCCCCCGTTGGGTTTATCCACTGCTCTCGATCGTCGTAGCGCTGGGCGTGTGTTTGGGTCAACCAATGCTTGTACGCGCCCTTTCGTTGGGCGATATCATCCGAGTCATCCCCAGCGGTTTACAGGTGATTCAGCTCGCCAGCCTTTCGGATAAACAGGAAGTGGAAATTGGCAAGCAGATGAATGCCCAAACAATCACACGTCAATTTCGGCTCTACCGGGGTGCTGAGCTAAACCAGTATGTAAATCAGATTGGGCAACGGTTAGCGGCTCAAAGCGGACGCACACAAATCCCTTACACGTACCAAATCGTGGAAGACAAGAGCGTCAATGCCTTTGCGACGATGGGTGGGTTTGTCTACATCACCACTGGCTTGATGAAGACAGCCGATAATGAGGCTCAGCTTGCTAGCGTTATCGGGCATGAGACGGGACATATTGTGAGGCGGCATCTGGTTAACCAACTGAAGGAAGAGGCAACCTTGCAGGGCATTGCAACGCTGGCGAAGGTAAATAGCAACACGATCGTCAACCTTGGCACTACGTTAGCACTGAGCCGTCCCCATAGCCGCACGGCAGAATATGAGGCAGACCAGACAGGCATCAATATGATGGGGAAGGCAGGCTATGCTCAGTCTGCGGCACCTGCGTTTATGAGCAAGCTTTTGAATCAAGCCTCGACCCCGACGTTTTTGAGTACACATCCAGCTACGGCTGACCGTGTGGCACGCTTGAAGCAGTCAGTGAATCCGTCAATGGCAAACGGTGCTGGGCTGGATAACGGTGCTTACAAGGCGAGAATACGATCGCTCTCGTAGCGTGACTGTTTGAGCAGACAGCAAGTTCGAGCAGACAGCAAGTTTGGCTTAAGTACGGCTGTGGAAGACCATCTCAAAAGGTTCTTTAGTCTGCCATCCGTCCATCATGAGGTGATAGTCTTATCTCCTAGTCATGAGTTTTGGGAGTAAGCAGGGATTGAGCGAGCAGCGATTGCCCGTCATTGGTATTACAACCTACAGCCGCAATGAGGCGGGCGAATTTTACCTTCCAGGAGCCTATATTGACGCAGTGCAGCTTGCGGGCGGCGTTCCAATTTTGCTGCCGCCCAACCAGCCCGCCCCGGCTCAACTTTTGGCGATCGTAGACGGACTCATTTTTTCAGGCGGTGGCGACATTGATCCACAGCACTACAACGGTGAGCATCATCCCAGCATCTATCTAGTGGACGCAGAGCGAGATGAGTTTGAACTGGCGCTGGCAAAAGCGGCGATCGCGTCTCAAATCCCAACCCTCGGCATCTGTCGCGGTATGCAGATCCTCAGCGTTGCCAGTGGAACCAACCTGATCACTCACGTGCCCGATGTGTATGGCGAGACAGTCACCCATCGGCTGGATCACCCCCGCCGCCAGATCGCCCATGATGTGCAGGTGCAGCCCCACGGTCGGCTAGCCAGTATTCTCGGCGAAACCGACATTACAGTGGTTTCATGGCATCACCAGGCAATCAAAGCCGTGCCCAACGATTGGGTGGCGATCGCCCATGCCAAGGATGGCTTAATCGAGGCGCTGGAGCATCAACACCATCCCTGGATGGTAGCCGTTCAGTGGCATCCAGAACTATCGCCAGAAGATCCCACTCACCAGCGCTTGTTTCAAGCATTAGTTGAGGCAGCAGGAGAGAAGGAGTAGTCCTCCTTGGGCAAGGATATAGAGAGCAAGGATGCAGAAAAAACGTTAAAGAGAATGGAAGCTTGCTCAATCACAGCACCAGATGACGCAACTGCTCTGGCAATGTCCCCACTGCGGCTCAAACCACATCAACAAAAACGGTGGCACTGATCAAAGCCAGCAGAACGATCAAGACCACAATAAGTAGGTGCTTTGGATTAAACGTAGGATGTGTAAAGCCGTTCCGGCAGATCAGAAAAGCGGGAGCGTAACCCATGCTGTTAAACAGTTGTAGGCTTGACGAAGCGATTGCCGCGTCTGCCAATTGAATGCGCCTTCCTACTTAATGGCGGACGGCAGTTTGTAGAACATCCGTAATGGCGTTCGAGGCGATCGTTCCTCAAACTTTAGCAATTTGCTCCAGGTTGCTCGCAGGCTCCAATACTAACCCAACTGCTAGAGCCATCCTGCCAGATCTCTTTTTTCCAGATCGGTGCGTTGTGCTTAAGGGTGTCGATCGCGTACTGACACGCCTCAAACGCCTCTGCTCGATGAGGGCAACCGACAGCGACTAACACACTGATTTCACCAAGCGCAAGCCGTCCTGTGCGGTGATGGATGACGACGCGATTCGCATCCGACCAGCGGGTGTGAATGTCGTTGGCAATTTGACGAAAGACTTGCAGCGCCATCGGCTCATACGCTTGATATTCCAGTGCGACTACAGGTTTACCGTCTGTCTGATGCCTCACCGTGCCGCTCATGACGACGATCGCGCCATTGGCATGATCCTCTGCCAACGCATACGCTTCTGAAAGCAGCAGGGGTGCAAACGTGATGACCAGGCTATCGCTGTCGCGCTGAGGGGTGGAAAAAGTAGGAGACGGTTTAGTTTGCATAAAATTTGGCTTGCGCAAAAGCAGTGTCAGTAGCTGCTTGAAACCGTTGCATAGCGACACGTTAAGCGTCGTATGAACGGAGCTTTAGTAGTCATCAGTGTAGCGGTAAATTCGCTGAATCGCCTTCTGTGAGGCGCAGGATGTTTCCTTAACAAACTTTTGTTCACACTAGGAGAGGTTAAGGTGGTAGCGATCGGATTGGGTGCTTCTCAAGGTTTCGCGTTCCTTGGTTTGAGCCGGTTGCGCTTTAGCTAGCCCGCCGCCGGGTGCAATTGATCACCATCGTTAAGTACAGAACTGAGCTTGATCAGGTAACAGCAATGCTAGACCCATCACAGTGCATACAAAAACCACTCACCAATTCCTGGACATCACTTTCCTGGCAGGTTTTTAGCTGGCTCACCACACCTGTGCTGGTGATCCCACCGCTCGTGCTGATAATCGTTCTACCCTGGCTGTTTCGACGCTTGCGCTGGCGACGACGGATCAGTGGGTTGGGGACGGCACTTTTGTGCCTTTATTTGGTGACACTATCACCAACGATGATGAAAATCGGTAGCCGTGCGTTGGTTAGTTTTTTGCCATCCGATTCAGGGATCGCTGCCGATGCGATCGTCGTCTTAGGGCGTGGTACTGAGATGCGACCAGAACGAGTGGATGTTTCGGCCCAGCTTTGGGAAGCTAGTCGCGCCCCGCTGATCTTTGCAAGCGGTTGGGGTGATGCTCAAGAAATTGCCAAGATGCTTGAGCAAAAGGGCATCCCTGCCACGGCAGTCGATGGCGAACCGTGCTCTCGCACCACCGAAGAAAACGCCCGCTTTACTGCCGCCATCTTGCAGCCCAAAAATGTGCATCGCATTCTGTTAGTGACCGATCCACCCCACATGCTGCGATCGCTCCTGACCTTTCGCAGTCTTGGTTTTGAGGTCATTCCTCATACCAATCCTCTCCCCGATCGCTTGAATGCGACAGCAAAAGCCTATCTGGTCTTTCGAGAATACTTAGGCATTGTGGGCTATGGTCTGCGGGGGCGCTTTTTGCCCCGTGAGCCATCAGCCGCCGATGTTAGCCCTACAGCGATCGTTCCCTACACACAAAGGCAGGCAACTTAGAATGGCGCAAGCCAAGCACGCCCTCGATCGGTCACTCTGTCTGCATTCGGTAAGGGTCGGTCTCTTACCGCCACGCAGGCAATGTGACCCAACCCTTCTTTACTAAAACCTGAATGCTAGATTCTGCTGCCTGCCCCCGATCGCAGAGCACATGGGCAACATTTACCTGGGCGATCACCCATCGCTTGACTCAGCCACTGCCGTTAGCGCTTCGCATCGGGCTGCTAGCGTTGCTCGTTCTCGCTCTTGTTTGGGTGGTTTGGACGCTGCGGCACCCGTCTCAGAGGCAGCGAACCCAGCGCTGGCTGCGGCATTTGCGCTGGAATCGGCAGCGCACTCAAGTGGTGGTCATCGTGACCTTAGCCTGCCTACTGATCACGTCACCACCGGGGCTTGCCCTCGCAACACACGCCCTGACCAGCCAAATTCCTGCTGACTCTGGCGCAAAAGCAGCGGCGATCGTCGTTCTCGGTCGCGGTCGGCGCTTGATGGACGAGCGCATTGATGCGACGGCAGCGCTCTGGCAAGCAAACCGTGCACCGCGCATTTTTGTCAGTGGGCGCGGAGATTCAAAAAGGATTGTGCGCCAGTTGCTAGAGAAGGCTATTCCTGGCAATGTCATAAATGGTGAAAACTGCTCACTAACGACCGAAGAGAACGCCCGCTTCACGGCGGAATTACTGCTACCTCAAGGCGTGAAGCAGATTATTCTGATCACCGATTCTCCTCATATGCTGCGATCGCGCCTGACCTTTCAGAGCTACGGGTTTGAAGTCATTGCTCACCCCAATGCATTGCCGACTGACTTGGGCTACCGCGAACGTCTGGAACTTGTCGTTAGAGAGTACGGCGGCATGTTTAGCTACGTGCTCAAGGGGCGTTTCGGTGAACGTGAAGTGGCTGCGATCGACAAGACTCAAGGCTTGATGGCAGTCCTACGGCACTTGTGAATCAGCTAGTGGCTATTAACTTCGCTGCGGAATGGAGAGACTGTCTGACATACAGCCGTCACATGAGTAACCCACAAATTGTAGAGTGGGCAATGCCCACAAGCCTTACAGTGAGAGGGGTCGAACAATGTGGGCAGTGCCCACCCTACCGAAAATCGCTACCGAAAATCGCTGTAAGTGCCTCAAAGCAGTGCCTATAGAGCTTCAGGCTGTCAATTAAAAGCCGCGCGTCATAAAGTCTGCCTGCGGACTAAGAAGAATCGAGGTCTGAGAGTCCGTGTAGGCAGCTTTTGGTTCTGTGGCTCCGATTTTCAACCGCCAAGCAAGGAGATGTGTCAGGGCAGTGATATGAGTAGCATTAGACTTAAACCTTACTGCTGCCCATGAGGTAGAGCAATGCCATACGCACTGCAACGCCGCTGGTCACTTGCTGCGAAATGAGGCTGAACTGAGGGTCATCCATCAGGTCTGAGCTAATTTCGACACCACGATTAACGGGACCGGGATGGAGCACCTTGACATCGGGTTTGCACAGCTTGAGGCGATCGCGCGTGATGCCAAACTGCTGGTGATACTCCCGCAAACTGGGCAGCAAATGACTGGTCATCCGTTCTTTCTGCAACCGTAGCGTCATCACAAAATCGGCATCGCGGAGTGCAGGTTCAAGCGACCAGTGAAGGAAGAGTTTGCGGGGGTGAGGGGTGAGGGGTGAGGGGTGAGGGGTGAGGGGAAGTTTTGAGTTTTGAGTTTCTCTCTCTCCTCTCTCCTCTCTCCTCTCTCCTCTCTCCTCTCTTCTTACAAAATCAGCCAATAACTGTGGCACCAATGTCGGTGGCCCTGCCAGATGCACTTCGGCACCGCTGGCAGTAAGGCTCCAGAGGTTGGAGCGGGCAACGCGAGAGTGGAGAATATCGCCCACGATCGCAATTTTTTTGTCCTTCAACAGCGCCAGTTGGGGATGGTCGGGATCAAGCAATGTGGTGATCGTGAATAGATCCAGGAGTGCCTGCGAGGGATGTTCATGCTGACCATCTCCAGCGTTGAGCACACCGACCCTGACACCGAGGCGATCCATTTCGTTGGCGATCGCCTGAGGCACTCCTGCCTCACGATGGCGAATCACCATCATATCAGTGCCCATCGCCAGATAGGTTTTTGCGGTATCGAGAATAGTTTCGCCTTTGCTCAACGATGAGGTTCCAGGGGCAAAGTTGAGCGTGTCAGCAGAAAGTCGCTTGGCGGCTAACTCAAAGCTACTGCGAGTACGGGTAGATGACTCAAAAAACAGGTTCGCCACCACCTGTCCCTGCAAGGTAGGCACTTTCTTGGTGCGACGCGACAGCACCTCACGAAAGCTGTTGGCGGTTTGCAGAACGGTATCATACTCGTCGGGGGTAAAGTCTGCCAGGGAAAGAATGTGATGCCGATTCCAGGTAACGCTCATGAGAGGAGAAGAAGGGAGAGATGGCGACAAGTCCGCCGCTGAAGCAAGGATATCAAAGCCCTGCACCCGCAATTGTGGTACATGCATGGCGATCGAGTGCAAACGCACCCACACTAAGGTACATCCTTTAGTCTTCTCACTGGACAAGCGCGATCAGGTTAAACGCTGGTATGGCTCTTGAGGCAGTTCAGTCATTAGATATAGTCATGCACACGAAAAGATTCGAGCTGAAATCGATCAGCTAGACCGTCAAATTGTCGCCTTGCTTGGTCAGCGTTTCACATACATCAAAGCTGCTCTAAGCACTGCACACGTGACTGAACGTTGTGGCTTGCTTCTCCAATAGAATGAGCTTGCCCCAAAGATTCCAGTCAAAGGCGGGCTGAGCATTCCTCAGCACATAGCAACGAGCTTATGGAGAGACAAACCGTAGGACGATCGTAATGAGCGTTAAGAAGAGGATAAACCCGATCGTGTCCAGCATCGTCGTGACAAGCGGACCACTGACCAGCGCTGGATCGAGCTTGAGCCGCTTTAATCCCATTGGTAGCAGCGTGCCTAGTGTTACTGCGACAAGCGTATTCACTGCCATCACAAAACCAGCAACCAGTGCCACCCAACGCTCGTGAGGCGGAGTCCAGATGAGCGCCAGTAAAACCATTGTGGCTCCGAGGGCGATCGCGGCACCGACTCCCGCCAGTAGTTCCTTGCGGAGAATTTTGAGCGTGTCGTGGGGGGTGACTTCGCCGACACCGAGCGATCGAATCGTCACAGACAATGCCTGGATGCCAACCGTGCCGCCTGTATTGGAAAACAAGGGCATGATCACCGCCAAGACAGGAACCATCGCAATTGTTTTCTGAAAGGGCGCGATCGCGCTGGAGGCTCCAATGTAAAGCGCCATGATGCCCATCAGCCAGGGCAACCGATTTCGCAGCTTTTCCAGGGGGCGCGATAGGGATGATTCATCGCCATTGCCAACCCCTGCTAACCGCTGAATGTCTTCAGTGGCTTCTTCTTCCAAAATGTCGATCACATCATCGATCGTGATGATGCCAACCAGCCGATCCTCACGATCGACGACGGGCAGTGCCAGCAGGTCATAGCGCTTCATTAGTTGCGCCACTTCTTCTTGAGGGGTGTCGGTGCGAACTTTGAGGACACGATCGCTCGCAAGATCTTTGATCAACGCTTCGGGGAGCGAAAACACCAGTTGCCGCAGCGACACCACCTGCACAAGCTTGCGGTTGTCGTCAGTGACGTAAGCGTAGTAGACCGTTTCCTTATCCTGGTCATCCAAGCGGATTTTGCTCAGCGCTTGCGCCACCGTCAAGCCCTGCCGCAACCGCACGTACTCCGTGGTCATGACCCGTCCAGCCGTACCTTCTGGATAGCCCAGAATGGTCGCCGTTGCCTGTCGTTCTACGGGGCTAAGCTGCTGGATTAAACGCCTGACCACGCCAGCAGGCAGTTCGTCAAATAGCTCTGCCCGATCGTCCGGGCGCATGGCTTCAACAAGTTGGCAAACCTGAGCGTCGTGCAGAGAGCCAATCAGCTCTTCACGCACCTCCTGATCAAGATACTCAAAAACTTCGGTTGCCTGACCTTTATTCAGCAAACGGAAGGCGATCGCGCGTCGTTCGAGGGGTAAATCGGCGACATAATCGCCAATATCAACGGGCTGAAGCTGATTTAGCTCTAGCTTTAAACGGTTTAAGTCGGCAATGTCCGACAGCGAAGTGCGACCTTCCTGAGTTAGCATAGCGTCTCCTAAGTCTCCCCCGCGCTGGGAGATGGAGACTCGCCAGGCTAGAGGAGGATATTACTGTAAGGTGATGGACTGGAGTCCATGAAATCCACAAAATGCGACATCGGTACTAGCTATAAGTACCGCTGAGCCTATGCTAACCCTTATCAGCCCAGTACACAATGTAAAGAAGGGCACCCGATTAAAAATCCACCCATAGAATTACAGTCTTTTAGTTATGCATGCCGCCATCGCTTATCTGTCAACCTGCTTGATCAGCTTAACTATCCTGAGTTTGAGTAGTTGCAGCGCTCCGCCAGCGCCTGTTAGTACACCTGTGGTTAGTCCTACCAGTCCTTCGCCTGGCATTCCCTCGCCTAGTGCTCGATCGCCCGTACCATCTCCTAGTGCCTTAGCCAATCGCCTCACAGCACCGAGCGAAGTAGCTGCCAAGCAGACCACCATTAATATCTATAAAATCGACAGGCTATGTGCCGATCTAACGCCTCAGAAAGTAACGATCGCGGCGAAACAATCGCTAGAAGGCGCGATCGCCAAGGTGCTAGAAGAGACCGACAGTGGTGATTTCAGCATCGCAGGCTATCGGGTCAGCAAAGAGGGTGGTCGGGCGCTCATTGATCTCCGCTTGCCTGCCAACACTAAACGCAGTTTCTACTCCCTTTCTAGCTGCGAACAACTTGCCCTCTTTGGCGGCATCCGCAAAACTCTGATCAATAACGCTCAGTGGCAGATTAAGTCGGTACAGTTTACTGAGAAAGGGCAGGAGATTGTGTTGTAGGAAAGGCATTGGTGGAAAGGATAAAAGATAAAGGATAAAAGAAGAGCGTGTACTTTAGTCCTTAGCCTTTAGCC
>Ga0163144_10031085_pt1 | contig 10195 bp, 11 predicted proteins | sample OliLak19BULKMAT1_FD_123175 | JGI IMG/M metagenome (GOLD analysis project Ga0163144, IMG submission 123175) | Freshwater microbial mat bacterial communities from Lake Vanda, McMurdo Dry Valleys, Antarctica - Oligotrophic Lake LV.19.BULKMAT1 | ecosystem: Environmental > Aquatic > Freshwater >...
GCGTAATCATGCGTATTGAGAAGGGCCGCGTCGATATCAACGAATTCAATTATTTCGAGGCGGGCATCGAAATGCTCGGCGTGATGACGATCTACGACATCGTGGAAAAGCGAATGAATGCCCCCGTCAACGGCACACTCGTTGGCACACTTCGGCCGTTCCGGGACACGAAAATCTCCATTCTGTCGACCGCCGACGACATCTTCAGCCTCGTGCAATCGCAACTTTCGACCGTTGTTGTCAGCGGCACACTGGCAGACCTGATCGTGCGGCAGGGGCTGGCAACTGAAATTGGCGCAGGTTTGAAACAGATCATTACCGGCGACGTGCAGTCGAAAGCGTCGAAGTAGCGACGTCGCCTCGTTTAGGGCACGATCACTTCATCCCAGCTTTTCAGTTCCGTCGGGCTATACGTGATTTCTGATTTCTCGTACTTGCTGAGCGTTGCTACATGACCATCGGCGAACAGCACGTTCAGGCCCTTGGGATGAATGCGCACACCGCCACCCACTCCTTCGTAGCGCAGGCAGTCCTCGACGGCGTCGTCCTTGTCGCAATCGGGTGACGCGTTACCACTGGTACCGAATGGCTCGGGGTAAAGGATGGTTGCCGTGCAGTCACCGCTGAGGACGAACTGGGTCGACAGACGGATTTCGTTGGCGCGGATGGCGTACCGACTCTTCGAGTTCGACCAGCGGGCGGACAGAAAATAGTTGATTGGAATCTCAGCAGGAAACGTCGGGCAGTTGTAGAGGCTGCTCGTCGCGGGCGCGAAGGCTGACTCGATCGCCTCCATCCATCCTAAGCCCGGCTCGTCGCCACCGGTCAGTGGGTCGCCGACGACGTGCCACCCACTCCATGCAGGAAACCAACCGGCGTTGCGGGCGGTGTAGTTAAAGAGGCCTTGCCCGAGTTGATAGAGCTGCGCCGAACATTTGACGGCATCCGCCGACCGCCGGGCGCGATGCAGGGTGGGGAGCAACATCGCGACGATCAATGCGATGATCCCGATGACGACGATGAGCTCAACGAGGGAGAAGGCGCGGGCTCGATGTCGTAACGACGGATGAATTGAGAAGAGAGGTGAACGCCAAGAAGCCAAGGACGCCAAGTTACGAATGCCGAGGAAAGGGCGCATCTTGACGTGTTGTATTTCGGCGTCCCTGGCGTCCTGGCGTTCGTTAAATGAAACCGCCAGCTTCCCAGTGGAATGGCCAAGGTACGGCACGGCGACCGTGCCAGAGGCGCCTCTGTCCTTCACAATACCAACCGATACCGACATTTCGTCGTTTCGCCACGGGCGCGCAAGGGGTGCGTGTCGGGCAAGGGGATGATGTCGATTAACTGCGCGCCCAGTCGTTCGATAGTCCGGCGTGAGGCGAGGTTGTCGGGGTTGGCGGTGATCCACAGGTATCGCAATCTATGCTGACGGGCCAGTGGTAATACCAGCCGGGTCGCGCGTTCCGCAAAATGGTGCCCACGGGCCGGGGGGTAGACGTTGTACCCAACGTGACCAATGTGCCGCTCGATGTCGGTCGTGTCACCCACCCGCAGCGACAGTCCACCGACCACCGCGGGTCGCTCACCGGTCGGTGGGGTAACGAGCATCCAGAAGTGATACGCGGGAACACGATCGACGTTGGCGTCGGCTAATTGGTGCCCACTTGGGGTGCGGTCCAGGAACGCAGTGATCTCGCCACGAGACATGCGTGCCATTTCCGGTTCCAACTGCTCGGTCTGGGGGTGGCGCAGGGTTGTCAGCAAGGCATCGACGTATTGCAAGTGCGGCGCGACAAGCGACAACTCGCAGTCGCTTAGGGGAAAGGGGTTTAGGAATCGAAATCGACGAAACACGCTGGGGAGTATAAGGGCCGAAGGAAACAGAGCCTCATCCTTTCAAGCGTAGCGTGTCATCCCGAACGGAGCGGTAGCGACGCGAGGGATCTCGACGGACAGACACCGCTGGCTATTCGAGATTCCTCAGGTCGCTACCGCTCCCCTCGGGATGACAGGGTGGGGAAGATACGCTACAGGTGAAGTCGACGTGCTCCAGGCTCGGGCTGACAAGACAGGGCTTGGCCCGCTCTGATTGAAACGAAGAAGCCAGAATGAAAAGCATATCTGCTCTCCATCCTGGCTACTGGCTTCTGACTTCTGGCTTCTCTTAAAACAGCCCGCCGAACAGTTCCTGGGCACGCAGGTACAGGATGACGAACCCGACGATGGTCGCGACCAGACCGGCCGCTGCCAAAGCGGTGTAGCTGTTGTTGCCAGGCTTCACTTCGACGATTTCAACGCCACCGGAACGGCTCATGGGTTACTCCGAGTCAGTTTCGACAATCCGTGATGCTTACAGTTGCGTCTTCACTTCGGCGCCCGGTTGGACCGACGCGCCGGCGGGACCGGTGATGCGGCCCGAGGCTTCGTTGGCTTCGACGGCCGTCACGGTCAGCATGCCGAGGAACTTGCCGGTGCCACGTTCGACGATGTTGAACTGCATCCCACGAGAGACACTGTCAGCGCTACCGACGGAGATTGTCGCGTAGGTGCTGCCGGCGATCTGGTCGACGTCACGGATGACGCCGTTGATCGGGGGAACCAGACCACCACCGGCCGGTTGGGCGAGCTGCTCGGGCTGAACGCCAAGCTGCTGGAGCTGACCCGACAGCTTGCCGTTGTCGGCGCGGGCCTGGGTCAGTTGTTCGACGGCGTACTTGCGCTCCCGCTCGGTGACCTCAAGGCTGTTGGTCAGCTCGGAGATGCGGGCGTTCAACTGCGACCCTTCGGTCAGACGCGTGTCGAGGTCCGTGCGAAGCTCGGCGACGGCGTCGTTGAGCTTGGACTGGGCGGCCTGACTGGCGGTGAGGCCCTCGGCGAGCTTGGCGTTCTGGGCCATCTGCAGAGTCATCTTCGTCGAGCTGTCGGCGATGGTGGCGGCCTGCTCGTTGTTCTTGGTCTGGGCGGCGATGATCTGGCCCTTAAGGCCATCGATCGTTGCGTTGGCGCTGTTAACCGCGATAACGTACGTCGCGATCTGTGCAGTGTGCTCTTTGGCAGCGTCGTTCACCAGCGACTCGGCACGAACGGCCCGCGCAGTCGCGGACGTGCTCTGGAGTTGGAAGCTCTCCTGCTTGTTAACAAAGACGATGACGCCAGCCACAAGCATGGCCGACAGAAGTACGTGTAGACCGACGAACAGTTTAGTCAGCGGGCTCAAGGCGGGCTCCTTTGACAGGCCGATGGTGAGTGACACACGCCCCGCGATCTCATTCCACCGTGGTACGCGCGACGCGCGGATCACACAGAAGCTGGATCGATTCACTCGGGGACTGCTGCAGGTCCGTTGCCTCCGCACCAAATCGCACCGAAGCGACTTGGGGACCGGTCGCTGATCCTAATACGGCACGATGCAGTGTCAAGTTTTTCTAAGCTTCACGCGAGACCGATAAGGTTGGTCGGATACGCGGATTAGGGCTGACAGGGGACCATTGGTCATTGGTCATGCCACTACTTCCCCATCGTCAGCACTGCCGTCGCAGCGGCCAGTTTTACGTCGGTGTTTCCGTCGGACAACAACGGGACGACGAGGTCGATCGCGTCTTTTCGACCTATCGCAGCGAACGCCAGCGCCGCCAGGTGGCGTTTGCGCGGGTCGACGCTCTTCGTCGCGGCGGTGGCGATGGTGTAGCCTTCGTCGCTGCCCAGCATGCCCATCGCCCGGGCGGCGACCAGGCGGGTTTCCTCATAGTCGCTCGTCAGCCCACCGCGAACGTGTTCAATGACCCGCTTGTCGCGCGGTTCGGCTAGCGCGAGAAACGCAATCATCTGATCGTCCGGATAGGCGCTCAAGGCAGCGGCAGCGAGGCTTGCCAAACCCTGCTCACTGCCCAGTTTCCACATCGCTTCGTACACCTGTAATCGCACCGTGGCGTTGCGATCGGCCTGCATGGGGCGCAACAGTTTCATCGCGCTGGGCTCACCAAGCATGCCCAGCGCCAAGACGGTCATTCCGCGAACATGGGGTTTGTCACTTTTGGCAAAAAGCTCAAAATCGTGCGTTAACCGGGTATCACCCAGTCGGTGCAGCGCAAAGCGAACCGCGATCTGGACCAGATTGTCTTCATCCCCCGCCCGCTTTAGCAATGCTTCACGGGCACCTGTCAGTTTCAATTCCCCAATCGACATCGCAGCGGATGTGCGGACAATCGGGGCCGGATCTTCCAATCCGGCAATGATTTGCGCCTCAAAGGGTTGGGGCGCAGCGTCGGAGATCGCCTCGATCGTATGGGCACGGATGAGGCCGTCGGACGATTTGAGGGCGTTCCGCAGGACGGTCGTCGCCAACTCGATCTGTTGAGGCGTGATCACGACGTCCCGCACCGGGGGTGGCGCCGGGGCACGCTTGGACGGTTTGGTCAGTTTTGCCTCGTTCGGTGGCTGGTTGGATTTCCCCCCTGGCGCGCCGCAACCAGTTATTACCGGTGCCAGCGAGATAACGGCCGACGCAAAAAGCAGGGCGGAGGTTCGCATTTGGCTGTTATCGAACGAAACTGTCCCCAGAGCCGATTTTTTGACCGGTGACGAGTCGGAGATCCGCCCGCCTCACGCTACAATCCCCCGTTTCACCGTCTGCGACGTCGCAATAGAAAGAAAACGAGTTTACGCACCCATGGCTTTGCTTCAGAGCGCTAAAAATATCAGTAAATCGTTCGGTGCCCGTCCCCTGTTTAGAGATATCTCGATCAGCTTTGACGATTCGGAGCGCACCGGGCTGATCGGTCCCAACGGCGCGGGAAAATCAACTCTGCTGAAGATCCTGGCCGGCATCGAACACGCTGACGACGGCAAGATCGAAGCCCGCCGGAACCTGCGGCTGGGGTATCTGGCGCAGAATGACGTCTTTGCGGAAGGCCAGACCGTCGAAGGCGCGATGGAAGAGGCCGTTAAGAACCTGCCTGGTGACGAGCACGACCATCTCGTCGAAATCGGCATTCTTCTGGGCCGGGTCGGCTTTGATGATTTTCACCAACGGGTCGCCAGCCTGTCAGGCGGGTGGAAGAAGCGCCTAGCGATTGCGCGGCAGCTCATCCGTAAGCCTGACCTGCTGCTGCTGGATGAACCGACCAACCACCTCGACCTCGACGGCATTTTGTGGCTGGAAAAGCTGCTGCTCTCGAGCAAGTTTGCGTTTGTCGTCATCAGCCACGACCGGGCGTTCCTGGAACGGGTGTCGAACCGGACCGTCGAGTTCAGCCGGGCCTATGCCGACGGTTATTTAAGCGTGAACGGTTCGTACAGCGAGTTCATCGAAAAGCGGGCTGAGCATCTCGCGTCGCAGGCGTCGCGGCAGCAATCCCTGGCGTCGCAGGTGCGCGACGAGATCGAATGGCTTCGCCGGGGCCCGAAAGCGCGTGGCACCAAGGCCAAGGGCCGCATCCAGCAGGCCGGTGAGATGATGACCGACCTGGCCGAGCTTAAGACACGCAACAACCAGGGTGGAACGGTTCAAGTCGACTTCAGCGCGACGGCGAGACAGACGCGGAAGCTGATTTCCATTGATCGCGTCACCAAATCGCTCGGTGGGCGCACGCTCTTTAACGATGTCAGCTTCGTCCTCGCGCCCGGTGACAAATTGGGCCTCATCGGTCCCAACGGCAGTGGCAAGAGCACCATCATCAAGCTGCTGTCGGGCCAGCTCGAACCCGACGCCGGCACGATCAAACGCGCCGATGCGCTGAAGGTCGTCGTCTTCGACCAGACCCGGGCGCAACTCGACCCCAGGCAGACCCTCGGCGAAGCATTGTCTCCAACGGGTGATACCGTCTATTGGCAGGGCCGATCGCAGCATATCACCGGTTGGGCCCAGCGGTTTCTGTTTCGCACCGAACAGCTCGACCTGCCCGTCGGTCAACTGTCCGGGGGTGAACAGGCGCGCGTGATGATTGCGCGCATGATGCTCGAGCCTGCGGACGTGCTGATTCTTGACGAGCCGACGAACGACTTGGATATCGCGTCATTACAAGTGATCGAGCAGAGCCTCGAAACGTTCCCGGGCGCGCTCGTGCTCGTCACCCACGATCGGTTCATGCTGGAACGACTGGCGACCGACATCCTCGGCTTGGACGGCACCGGGAACTCGAACATCGTCGCGGATGTCGAACAGTACCTTCGCTGGCGCGAGACCGTCGCGGCGCCGCGGCAGTCCACCAAGACGCCCACCAAGCCAACAGCGGCCACTGCCGGCGCAGCGCCAACGCCGGTGAAGAAGAAGCTGTCATTCATGGAACTGCGTGAGCTGGAGCAGATCGAAGGCAAGATCCACACCGCCGAGGCCGCCTTGGCCACCGCGCAAACCGCGACGGCGGATCCGAAGCTGACCACCGACTGGCAAAAATCCCGTGACGCCTTCGCCGCCGTCGATGCCGCACAGGCCGTCGTGCAGAAGCTTTACGCACGCTGGGAGTTTCTGGAGACGAGGAAGTGATGGTATTGCCCTCTCCAATGCGTGAACGGGATAGGAGTCAGTCTTGCCAAGGAGGGTGACATGCCTACGCAAACTCGCATCGTCTGTCCCGGTCCCGATCTTCGTTCCGTCCGCGCGGCGGATGGGAAGATTCTGAATCCCCCGACAAACTGGACGCTGCTTCCTCCCGGCGACGCCGGTCTGACGCGTCGGGTGAAGGCTGCGGGGCCGACGTGGACGGTGCAGGAGAAGGTCGGTCGGCGACTGTTCTCCAAGGGCATCTGGGCCGACACCACGACTATTGCATGTATCGGCGCGGAATTGACGGCCGAGCGGGCAACTCCCGAATATGCGAAGAAGCGCGCCAGTGGTGTTCAACGTCGCCAGCGTGAGCAGACCGAATACGTCGGTGAATTCCGTGACGCCGTCCTACAATTCCTCGCGTTCAACGCACGTTACGCGACGCTGGCTGAAGAACTGGCGAAAGCCGTCACCGACCATGCAACGCCGGTAGGAAGTGGGACGGTCGCGCGGACCGAGCGCATCCCCGTCGAGCAGCGTGCCGAGTCCGCCGTCATCGCGTGGATGCGGCACCAGACGACCGCCTACGATCAAATGACGATCGCGCGCGTGAAGGGCAAACGCCGCGAAGTGCGTCGAATGCTCGCGGCGAGATCGAAAACGCTCCTGCAGAACTACCGGCAGGGCGTATCGTTCGAACCCGCAACGTGTCCGCTCCAACGCGCCTTGAGCTGTTTTCCTGTGGCGAGGTAAGACGATCTCCTAAGGAAGCGCCATATATGGCGCAACGTCATGAAAAAGAAGCGAAAGCGAAAACGTCGCTCCTCGACCGCGGATGATGCATCGTACGTTTGCCCCAGTTGTGGCGAGCAGATCGTCATCCCGATCGACACGTCCGCCGGTCGTGACCAGCAGTACATCGAAGACTGCCCCGTCTGCTGCAACCCCAACATCGTCCACGTCGAACTCTTCGAAGACGGCGACCCACCCCGCGTCTGGGCCGACGCGGAATAGTCATTCGGATTCCGTGACATGCGGAGAAACTTCAGCGACCTGAATCATAGAAAAACGCGTCGCACTGCTTCGAGATATCCGTAGCCCCACTGCGTATCGGGCAGGAGGTAACTGCCTTCGGTCCATTCATTCCAACTGTTGATCGTGATCAGTGGCCGCTGGTTGGGTCGCGCATCGGCAAACGCCTTCGCCCGCTGCAGGCAGCGCTCGAACGCTTCGGGCGTCGAGCCCTGCACAACGGACTCGGCCGCGAATGACGGATTGCGGTGCGTGTTGTCCCAACCGACTGAAACGTGCGGGTAAAACGTTCCGTACGTTTTCTCGTAATAATCCCAGTGCGCCATCGCCTCCGCAGCCCAGTCGGCGTAGTCATTTTTAGGCTGGGCACTCATCACGAACTGGTAAGACGTCGCACTGTCGAATTTAAGCGCTCGCGCCACTTGCTCGACTGGCACGCGATCGGGATTGTCGCCGAAGACAAAGCTCGTGTCGCCCCATGCCATCGCCTGGAGGTGCAATCCACCGAGCCCGCGAGCGACACACCGCCGACGCATCCAGTCGCAGGCATTCGCCGCTTCGTCGAGCGTCCCAAGCCCTCTGACAAAATCCGGGTAGCCGTACATCGAAAAAACGGGCTTGTCGTCGATCCGGTAGTAACAGTCTAGACCGAGATACTTGTCGATGATTCGCTCGAACATCGGCTCAAGTTCCGCGCGGTTCACTTTACCGCTCCATAACACCGGCTGGGGCACTTCCCAGCGTGTATCGGTGTGCATGTCCCACAGCGTATCGACGTTGTGGTTTGCCCACATCAGATAGAAACGGCAGTCCGTGCCTTCCAATGCGGGGATTAGCGCTTCGTTCAGCTGCCGCTCGAAACAGGGGGTGTTCAAGTACCAGTACCAGTCGACGATGAAGACATTAACGCCGTGTTCGATTGCCAGTTTCACCTGCTCGCGCATGACAGCGGGATCGGCTTCATCCTGGTATCCGAGCAATGGGACGCGCGGCATCTGGTGCCCTGGAAACCGGGGCGTGGCGCGCCGGACGGTGTACCACTCGCCGTCCTTCTCAGGCCAGAAATGTTCCACCCGAGGCTCATAGTGATAAGAGGGCCAAATATATGCGGCAACGTCGTATCGAGGTCTTTTGTTCATGTCCCACTTCGCTTCCTTCACGCCGAGAAACACGGAGTGAGGGCAGTGGTCTAACCCGCTGGGGTCGCAGCGTCAACTGGGCGCTTCCTTTAGGACTTCGCCGAAGCGTGCCGAGTGGGGTACATAAAACTTTAGGCGGCGATCCGTTGATTTAGGCCGGGCTGTTCTCCCAGAAGTGATCCCGTCGTTCGTCTTAGCTGACCCACGCCGCTCTCAATGTCAGAATCGGTTCGATGCTCGCGTCTTCCCAGAACTGCTCGGTGGCTTTACCTCGCTTATTGCACTGCTTCACACCTGCTTCGATAGCGCCCGTTCCGATCGGCCAGCCACTGGGCCGGTACCGCGGATATCGCTTTTGTTCCTAGTGCCGGGTGAAGTAGTCGAGGTTCTCATGTTGCACCCGACGGGGATGTTACGGGGTATCGGTCGATTGCGGCTCACCCAGTCGTACCGAGTGGTCCGACAACCGGGTGATGACACACTCGATCTTCCCATCCCACAACCACGCCTCCAGTTCCTCGGCGATCGTCACCGCCATGGGCGTCTGGGGGTGGTGCACGGCCTTGGCACAGTCCCGGTGGTGTTCACTGGCATCAAACCGATCGATGATCCGCGCCGGCAAGCGGAATTTCCGGTCAACACCCGGTCGATCCAGTTGCTCCCGTCTTCCCCTACCGATGACCTCCAAGGCCTGGCGATGCAGCCCAAGACTGCTCAAGAGCGGCGAGAATCGCGCAGATGACAGTAACGACATACTCGTTAGCGCCGCCCGGTCCCGTCGCATCGGGGTAAACCGACGCTGACGAATGTGCCCGCTTGTGGGAACAGGAAGGTGCAAAGGCTTGGCCTAATTACCATTTGTCGGGAGCTTGTCGATCTGGACGTTGGATTCGAGCGTACTATTTGGTGCCGTGAGTGAAAATGGAAACAAAATAGATTGACATTGCTTCAAACAGGATGGTATTGTCATAGGTTCGCCGCACGATAAGATATAGCATATAAATGAAGTGGCGAATCATGGAAAAGACCGGTAAGCGGGCCATTTCAGTTCATGCACCCGCAGCCGGTGATGATTCCACCTCGGTTCTAAGTCGATTTGTTTGAGACATTGACGCAATCGTCCTTGAAGCTTGAAACGGCTGAGCAGGTGGAGCGAGGTTGGCGGAAGTTCTTGCTTGAAGGCGGGTCCGACCGTGTCTTGCTATGCGTTAAAGTGCACCTCTTTTTCCTTGCGACGAATTTTTCACTTCGGAGCAGTCCTATGCGTAATGCATCTCGTAGTAGTCGTGGTTTCACGCTTGTCGAACTACTGGTGGTCATCGGGATCATCGCGCTGTTGATCTCGATCCTGCTACCGGCACTGTCCAAGGCTAGGGAGTCCGCCAACCGCGTGGCTTGCGCGTCGAATCTGCGGCAGCTTGGTCTGGCTACGTACATGTATGCCGCCGACCACAAAGACGTGTTGCCGTCGGGTGGACCGTCGACTTCGGCAGTCAATGGTTATTTGGGAGATTATTCTGGGAACAACACTTCCCTGACC
>Ga0163144_10031086_pt1 | contig 10195 bp, 8 predicted proteins | sample OliLak19BULKMAT1_FD_123175 | JGI IMG/M metagenome (GOLD analysis project Ga0163144, IMG submission 123175) | Freshwater microbial mat bacterial communities from Lake Vanda, McMurdo Dry Valleys, Antarctica - Oligotrophic Lake LV.19.BULKMAT1 | ecosystem: Environmental > Aquatic > Freshwater > Lake...
CATACTCCTTTCATTTCATCCACAGGCCCCTTGGGGCAATATCGAATCTCGCAAAACCCTTTCAGACGAAATTCTCAACGAGCTACACACAGTTTCATACCCCGAATCAGGAAAAGAGATTTACGAAACCGCTCGACGCTGGGCCTCTTTGCTCATCCGACGAATAGGGCGTGAAAACCCAATAGAGTGGAATGAGAAAGAAAGCACACTCCTTAGAAAATTCTTTCATCTCGACCTAGGAGAAAAAATTCATCTGCTCCGCTCTCTTCAGGAATCTCACAAATGAGCCCTGAAAAAAACACAAAACTGCGCCTAGCACCTCGCGCCTTCATGGAACAACTTGTCCACATCGGCAACACTCCTCTGGTGCTGACTGACCTTTCCCTAAGTGGAATTCGCCTGAAAGGGCTCTCCAAAGAAAACCCCTTAAAATCCCAAGATGTTGTTCAGCTCAAATGGAGAATATTGCCTCAGCTCAAAGAAATGAGTGTCCAAGTTCAATGTGTTTGGCGTAAGGAAAACGAAGTCGGTTTGATTCTAAAAAACCTAGACGCAAAAACTAAGTATTTGATTCGTGCACTGGTACGCTACCATCGGAACTTAGAAGCCTAAGCTGAGCACCCACACGATTCCAAGTGATGGGCATGCCCTTATCACCCTCTTTGTCCTCATTGCTAACGACTCGCAAGCGACTCTTCACTTCGTCTCGCGACATGCGTTGCCGTTTTTTAAAGAAAGAACCGCCACCTCCACCACCGGAAAGATTGGGGCCTTGAAACTTAATCATCAGATACCCTGCGGCCATGCCACCCAAGTGAACCAAATGAGCCATTCCGCTATCGGAGAAAAACACAGCCGAAACTACTTCGATGAGAGTTAAAATGATTACGAACTGTTTAGCCTTCATTGGCAGAACGAAAAAGACAAGCACAGGGGCTTCGGCGTAGAGAATACCAAAGGCAACAAAGAGTCCGTAAAGCGCGCCCGAGGCTCCGATGATAGGAATGCTTCCCAATCCAGCCGCCGCAGAAGAATCAATGGTCAATGTCACAAGCCAAATCAACGTGTGCAGGACCGCGCCACCCAAAGCACAAACGATGTAATAACGAAGAAACTTTTTAGAACCCCATTTCCACTCCAACTCCGTGCCGAGCATGTAAAGAATGAAGAGATTGAAAAGCAAATGTGTGATGCTTCCGTGAAGGAAGGTGTAGGTAATCACTTGCCAAATTTGGCCGGTAAAAAAGCCTAGGGGAGAGAATCCGAAAATACGCTCCACAGGAAAACCGCCAAAGCGGCTGAGGCCCAATTGTAAAATAAAAACAGCCGCGGAAGCTATCAGTAGCACTTTCACTACTGGGCTTAACCGCGGCTGTTGGAATCCGATACTAGTCACCCGTGAAGTCTTAGCCTTTCACGAGTGATAAATCAAAAGCCCTTACTTACGTAAAAGGTATAGTTTGCAGAGTCAGACTTGTAGATGTTGAAATCTTTGTTGAACTTCGTAGAATTGGAAACTGAAGCAGCCAAATCAACAACAAGACCAGCTGGGATATCCACAACCACTTCGTAAGAAAGACCCATGTCGCTCCATGTGCCAGATTGGCCGTTGGCTCCGCCTGTGTATTTTTGTGAAAAACCAGTCAAGAGAGTTACGCTCATGTTTTCGCGAATTTTGTAAGAAGGGAAGATCTCAAGAGCCCATGTGAAAAGACCGTTACCAGCAACGCTTCCACCGGGAGTGGTGTATTTTTGGTAAGCCTTATCAACAAGTGCAAATTTAGTTTGAGGCCGCACAGTCAAACCAAACTGGCCGAAGTCTCTTTTGAAGGTAGGACGGAGAAGCAATTCACCGAATCCACCAGCCTGCTGAAGAGCAGGTGTGGTTGGAATAGCCCAACGAGTAAGGAAGCTAGTTTTCCAACCTGGGAGCCAGTTCAAATCTTTGCGATTCAAAAGAACACGCAATAGAGCGTGGTCTTGATCAAGCTTGAATTCACTAGCTGAAACGTAGGCAAGGTCTGTAGCCCAATCGAAGCCAAGGCTCCAAGATTTAGCGATGTCATAACTTCCGGAAACGTAGAAACCGCCAGAAAGGTTGTTTTTTGCTTCGGTTTTGCCTTCGGGAGTGGCACGGTTATAAGAAGTGCTCAATTCGACGTAGTACCCTGCTTGAGCAGAGGTTGCCCCCACGAGAGTCGCCAATCCAAGAACGAGTGTTTGTAATTTAAATTTATTGCCAAATGTGTTGCGCATTTTTATTTCCAACCTTTCAAAAAATTTTCGTTTTATCTAAATCATCCCTTGGCTTTCATGAGTCAACCAAGAAGATCTTTAAAAAGTCTTACTTTCATTTCCTTTATTTCAATTTTTTAGGAAATTTTGCGAAAGAAAGTTTCGCTGAACTCTCAAGTCTTAAGAGTTCATTGTATTTAGCGATACGCTCACTGCGACTCGCGGATCCTGTTTTCACCTGACCACATCCCGTTGCCACCGCGAGATGAGCAAGGGTGGTGTCCTCTGTTTCGCCTGAACGATGTGAAACAATCGAAGCCCAATTGTTCTGAGTCGCCAAGTGCATGGTCTCAAGAGTTTCGAGCAAAGAGCCTACTTGATTGAGCTTGATCAAAATAGCGTTGCCCGCTTTGTCAGCAAAACCGCGCTCCAAACGTTTCACCTGAGTCACGAACAAGTCATCGCCCACAAGCTGAACGCGTGAACCCAATTCTTTAGTGGCGTGAGTCCACGAAGCCCAATCGTCTTCAGCAAATCCGTCTTCGATAGACACGATAGGAAATTTTTCAGCGAGGCCGCGGTAGTAATCCGTCAAAGCCGCTCCATCCACAGTTCCCAATGAAGCATCGCGGAACTGGTACTTGCCATCTTTATAGAATTCACTTGAAGCCACATCGAGAGCCAACGCGATTTGTGATCCTGCTTCGTAACCCGCAGATTCAATCGCAGTAAGGATCAACTCCAAAGCGGCTTGGTTAGATTCCAAACGAGGAGCGAATCCGCCTTCGTCGCCCACAGAAGTGGCGAGACCTTTAGCTCCCAGAATTTTTTTCAAGTGATGGAAGGTTTCTGCTCCAGCGCGAATCGCTTCTGAGAAGGAATCAAAACCATGAGGAACAATCATGAATTCTTGAATGTCGAGTCCGTTGTCAGCATGCGCGCCACCATTGATGATGTTCATCAAAGGAACAGGCAATTGCATTTGGCACTCATAGCCCAAGAAACCTGCTTGTTTGTGAATCCACGAAGCCAAGCTCTCACCGCAGTGAATAGACATGGCTTTAGAAACGGCAAGAGAAACGCCCAAGATAGCGTTAGCGCCGAGCTTTGATTTATTAGGGGTGCCGTCAGCATCGATAAGAGCACGGTCGATCACGCGAAGATCTTCAGCCGACTTTCCAACAATTGCGGGGGCCAAAAACTTTTCAACATTGGCAACAGCCTGCAAAACACCTTTACCCAAGTAGCGTGATTTATCACCATCGCGAAGCTCAAGAGCTTCGTGCACACCTGTCGAAGCTCCCGAAGGAACCAAGGCACGACCCACGACGCCAGAATCGAGTTCAACATCAACCTCTACAGTTGGGAAACCTCTCGAATCTAGAATTTCACGACCACGAACAGATATGATTTTCGACATGCCACAGGAGGTAGCACGGCCCAAGGCTCTGGCCAACAAGTTTGACGTTATATTTCATGCGATTAAGGCATGCTGAGTGCGTTATGAAATGGGGACTCAGGCTTTACGCGGCCTTCTTGTTTTTCGCATTGAAAAGCTGAAGGGGATAGGGGATACCACTTGTTTCGATCGCTTCCCTGAAGCTCGGCATGTTTCCACAGGCAACGTGTCCACCCAACACTTTTCCGTCAGGATCAACACCCGTTTGCTCAAACTTGAAAATATCACGCACCTCATAGGCGGCGGCCTTATCCAATCCAACAAGCTCCGAAATGTAGGTGATCTTTCTGCTTCCATCGCGCAAGCGATTGGCCTGCACAACGATGTGAATCGCGTCGGCGATTTGAGAGCGAATAACATGCGCAGGAACCCCTGAGTCTGCGATCATACAAAGAGTTTCCATACGGTTCATCGCCTGCACAGGGTTGTTGGCGTGAAGGGTTCCCATAGAACCATCGTGGCCCGTGTTCATGGCCTGAATCAAATCCAAAGCCTCGGCTCCACGAACCTCACCCACAATAATGCGGTCAGGACGCAAACGAAGCGAAGCCTTCACAAGATCACGAATCGTGACCTCACCCTCGCCTTTATAGTCTTTGTGTTTTGTTTCAAAGCGCACAACGTGATTCGATTTAATCTGCAACTCGGCAGTATCCTCGATAATCAGCAAACGCTCATTACCGGGGATACGTGAGCCCAACACGTTAAGCAATGTGGTCTTACCGGAACCCGTGCCACCACTCACAAGAATGTTTCGTTTCAAGATGACACAGAGGTCGAGAAAACGAGCCATGTCGCCCGTCATCGCACCAAAGTTGATCAGATCTTTAAGACCCAACTTCTCTTTAGAGAATTTACGAATAGCCATCGTCGGACCATTCTTCGCGCAGGGAGGAATCACCGCACAGATACGAGAACCATCGGGAAGTCGTGCGTCCAAAATTGGATCCTCTTCGCTGATTGGCTTTCCTACGAATTGAGAAATGTTGCGAATAGCAGCTATGAGCGCTTCCTCACTGGAGAATTTGAAATCGGTTTTGTGAATCTTACCCTTGATCTCGATAAAGATTTCGCGGTGCCCGTTGATCATAACTTCCGTTACGGAAGGATCATCAAGAAGAGAACGTATAGGTCGAAGAAACTCGGCGACGGAGTCTTCAAAAATACTACTTTTTTTGATTTCGTCGTCTGCCACTTCAAAGCTCCCTACATTACCTATCGGGGAAAAAAACTATTTTCTGAACCACGATCTAAGAGCGTGGTTCAGGCGTGAGCGATGCGCCAACGAGTGGGTGCTTTTTGTTGAATCAACCCATCGGTTTCGGCCCAGCATTGCATCGAACGAACCATGACGTTGAGCATGGCATAGATTTGGAAATCACCGAGTCCTGCTAAGAACTCAGAACGTGCCTTGATATCGCGGTGCTGCGTGAACACAAACACCTGCCCAAGCTGCTCATAGGCTGATTGGCCGTAAAGCTGAAGGAGAGCCTTTTTTTCATGTCTTGGAAGTTTAAAAAACTTATTCAAGCGACCTTGAGATGACAGAAGCTCTAAAACTTCTTCCCAAACATGGTCCCTCACGGTAATTGCATTCTGATTCGACACGAAGCGCCCCCTTTCCTTGGATGTTTACGCCGTTCTCTATTCTTCTTATCGGCAGGGGTAGGTTTTTCTTAACAAGAATTTTATTGGCGCATTGCAGCATTGAACCCGCTACCTAAGAGCGTGGATTCGAAAAAAACTAGGTGTCTATTCAGAGGGGCAAGAACGATTCCTAAGGAATCGATTAGCCTTTAAGAGTCTTAGTAAGACCTTTTTTAGTGATCGTGCGAAGAGCGCTAGTAGAGAGCCTCAACGTGATCCACTTGCCAGTCTCTTCGTTGAAGAGGCGCTTCTTACGAAGATTGGGCAACTGACGCATTTTAGTTTTTGCGTTCGAGTGAGAAACGTTGTTACCAGTGAGAGGGCGTTTACCTGTGATTTTACATACGCGAGACATAGGGGCTTTATATGCTCAATTATCTAGAAACTTTCAATTAAAAAGTCAGCTCTTGCTCAATCTTTGTGTTGGGTGCGCCATTTTTGAAGAAGCTTGAGAGTCAACGTGCTCACATGCACTTCGCCCGAATCTAGCTTTTTGAGATCAACCTTATGGAATTTCTGCCCAGCAACGGTCTTTGATGGAAACTTTTTCCCCGCCCTGATGTCGCCCAAAACCTTATACCGGTAGCGAGTGATCGAATGGGAGACAGGCCCTATCTTATTAAATTCTTTTGATTTTTTTGCAAACTCGTCTTTTGAAAGCTCCTGCTGGGGCAACTCCCACTGCCCCTCTAGACGCTCGCCCCTTGGTATCTGGCGCAAGCAGAGCTGCCCTGAATCAAGTCCCCACATTGAGGCAAGAATCCACTTTTCTTGGACCTGCGCCCTCCTTTTAGGGATGGGCCACTCCCCCTGCTTTTTCTTCGCCTTTGCAACGCATGATGGCGCCAAAGGACAAAGCTCACAAAGCATCCTTTGTGCTGGCTTACAAACAAGGGCACCCAATTCCATGAAAGCTTGAGCCAAAACGGGCATTTCACTTTTCTTCATCGAAAGAGGAAGGAGCTCTAAAAGCTTTTCCACTTTCTTACGATCGCTTCCTAGGTTGAGAGGATCGGGAATTCCCCAGTAACGAGAAGCCACTCTCAAAACATTTCCATCAATTGGAATAATTTTTTTTCCAAAAGCAATCGCTGTCACAGCCGCAGCTGTATAAGGTCCAACGCCCTTAAACTCACGCCATTCCTCAGGAGATTCGGGCCACCTCTTGGAATGTTTTTTTCGATAGTCATTCAAGGCTTGAGCTGCAGCGTGAATATTTCGGGCGCGAGAGTAGTAACCCAAACCCGCCCAATACTTAAGAACTTTTTCGGGAGTGGCTGCAGCCAAAGATTCGAGATCAGGGAAAACAGAAAGCCATTTTTCAAAATAAGGTACTACCGTTTTCAACGTGCTCTGCTGAGACATCACTTCCGATATCCAAATACGATAAGGATCGACAGGACTTTTTCTCCACGGCAAATCCCGCGCACCTTGGCGGTACCAAGCACGTAGCTGAGGCCACTCTTTGTAGAACTTTTCGGGAGAAGCGCCTGCAGACACGCCCATCTCATAGCTCAGGGGCCAGCGCTATTGCAATAAAACCGCTCCGGCACTTAAACTAGGTCCATGACTTCGACCGAGCTCACTCTCTTGATTCATCCCACAAGTGTCGAATCCGCATTTTCTAGCCAGCTCTCCTGTCGAGTATCAAGAGAAGGAACGGGCCTCACTTTAGAACATCGCTATAGCTACTCAAAAAAGGCGCCTGCCCTTGAATACGAAGCTCAGCGGAACAAATCGTCCACTCCCCACTTTCATGGAGAACTGTGGAAAAAAACTTGTTTCGAATTTTTTATTCGCGACTCTTTGAGTGGTCACTATTGGGAATGGAACTTTATTCCAAGCCAAGATTGGGGCGCCTTTTCTTTTTGTGGCGAACGTTTGCGTGTGTTTAAAAAAGATCAGCTTCTTGAGGCTGCACCCAGAGGAGTTGAAAGCCAGCAGGAGGAAACAGAGACTCAAAAAATTCTGCGCGTGAAAACAAATCTCGACCTAGGTTTTTCCTCGCTGCTCCGATGGCAATTATTAAGCAATTCAACTTCTCGATTAGAATTTTCGTGCAATGCCGTCATCAAGCACCAAGGAGTAGATGCTCACTATTGGAGCAGCCAACACGCCTCCCCACTCAAGGCAGACTTTCATGCTAAAGCTGGCTTTCTTCCCTTTAGTTTTTAGTTTTTGATGTCCCGAGCCACTTTTTCGCTCACACTACGAGCCATGCAAGTCTTGAAGGACTTCGCGTAAGCGTCGACATCAAATCCATATCTCAATTCTTTGAAACTCCGTAGTTCTGAAGAAAAATCGAGAGGCCAGCCGCGCCCAGCCCCCAAAGAATCAAAACAGCCCTTTGCACGAGCAGACAAACATTCTGTAGCTATGTGGAACACAGCCTTGCCCTTCACTCGAGACACATTGTCTTCAGGAACCAAGAGAGCTTCAAGATCAAAGCGTCCTTTGCCCGTGAGAGTCTGGCGCATGCGCTCCAGCTTCATAGCCCCGTCGATCCATTGCACTTCGACGTAGGCGCCGGAAACCACAGGTTCGCAAATGGCTCTCTTGGCATCGCTTAATAAATAATCTCGTGCATCGCTGTCTTCAAAAAAATCTTCCAGCATTTCTTTGAGAGGCTCCACCCACATGGATTTTTTAACTTGTTTCATTCCCAAGTTTCCACGTACCCTGAGGTTCTTTTTCCAATCTGAGAAATAGCGTCCCTGCGAAGTCAGGGTCAGATCTGCAGTCATGTTCTCACCTTCCAAACCCAAATCGATCGGAAAATCTTTCGAGGAAAGTGTGGTGGTTTTAATGGAGGCTGCCCACTGTGGGTCGCTGTCGGATTGCCAAGTCGGAGTTAAATCCAAACTCGCTGAGCCCTGAACCTTAGACGAACCGTAAAGTGCCGAAAAGGGACGAAGAGTCCATCGTCCTTTCGTGTATTCAATTTTTCCTAAAACAGATTTCAAAAAAACCTTATTTTCCCAAGAGAGCTCTCCCAAGGAAAGATTCACAGAAGCCTTGCTCTCTTGTATCCGTTTCCCATCGATCCATGAGTCAGGAAACGAGTAGCGATCTACCGAATCCATTTTCTTAAGAAGCTGAGTGGCCTCGATCTTTGGAACTTCCATGTTTGCGGTCAAATCCCACCCAGTGTCAGAGAAGAAATCAGACACATAGAGAGATTTGTTTTTTGGGGAATCTGGCTTGCGCGGTCGCAAAGTTCCATCGAGCTTGTATGTTTGATTGCCCTTTTTCATCTCGAAAGACGAAAACCCTAAAGAATCGTCCGAAAACTTTAGCCTTCCAGACAAACGATCAAAGTTGCCGAAAAGCTCCGAGTGCCAAGCAAGATCTTGCAAGGCAAGCTCTCCCTCAAACGTCAACGTGGACCAATCAATGTCTTTTTCGCTCTGGAAATCCGAATCCAATCCGAATCCGCCGTTAAGCTTCCAAGTTCCCTTCAGAGAGTCTCGAAGCTTTTGTTCAAGGACGTAGTCTTTCCATTGGGCTAAGTTGATAGGACGAGCCATCTTGAGCTCCAAACGACTCCTTCCCATTCCCTGCACCATCGAACCCGTAAAGGCCAAATCAAGATCTGAAAAGCGAATCGCCCCTCTCTCGATATTAACTTGATTGCGCGACTGATCTGCTGAGATTTCAAAAGTAAGAGGAACATCTTTAGGCTTGCGCAATTTTTTGTGCAAATGGACCGAGGCCCCCGTCAAATCTAGCTTAGCCAAAAGTCTTGCCTGATCCACTCTCGAGCCTCGACCTCGACCCACAAAAAACAAACTCGCCTCAAAGGGCCCGTCGATGTCTTCCCGCAATCCTTCGACATCAGAAGAGGCGTTATCCGCAACACTTCCTTTGATGTTTGAAAGCTGAAGCTTGTCGAAACTCCAAACCGAGTTATCAAAGTGCAACCCTTTTTCATTTTTTGAAACTTGCGATGAGATCGAACCCTTGGCTTCAAAGAATCCCTGCAATGGAACTTTTCTAAAGTTTGGGAAAAGCGAAGTCCATTCAGATAGATTGACATTGTTGGTCCTAAAGTTGAGAGCGACTTCGGCAGTCTCATTGAGAGCGACAACGTTGAGCAAATTGTTTGCCTCGCCACTGAGCTCGAGCTTGAGGGTGTGCAGTTCCAAATCAAACTGTTCCAAGGTGAGCTTATCCGCTTCGTGCTTCATTCTCATAAGGAAATGGGCCTTGCTTCCGGAAGGTTTGATGAAACTCGAATCAGGAGGAGCCCAGCTCACTTCCGTTGCGTCTATTTGAAGTTCGCTTCGAGGAGAGTCGATTTTTCCATCGCGCATCTCTCCTTCACTCACAGCTGAAATGCGAAACTCGCCCTTAACACTGCTCTTATCACCCCATACCGACGACAAATAAGAAGAATCGATACGGAAGTTGTTCAACATCAAACGCCACGTGGCCTCCGAGGTGTCGATCCGGTTTCTAAGAATAATTTTTCCAGAGCTAGAGACGATTCCTTTTCCGGGAGCTCTTCTCAAACCTTTAAAAGGTAAGTGCAGATTCTTCACTTCTGAGCGTCCAACAGTCCACTCTACCTCAGTCTCTTTGCGTGGCGTGACATCCACATTCAAAGACACCTCTAAATCATCGATTTTTGCTTTGGCGGCATTTAAAAGGATTTTCGAAATGAAGATCTCAGAATCTCTCTCGTCAAAAAGAACCTTGGGAGTCGCGCTCAACTGGAACACGCCTCCTCCGATACGTTCAAAGATTCCTAAAGCGCTGAGACTCGTTTTACCCAAGTCGGCTTCAAACTTATTGAAACTGATTCCGACCAAACGAGTGCCTCCTTCGACATTAAGAGCGCTACTCGATTCGATA
>Ga0163144_10031090_pt1 | contig 10193 bp, 7 predicted proteins | sample OliLak19BULKMAT1_FD_123175 | JGI IMG/M metagenome (GOLD analysis project Ga0163144, IMG submission 123175) | Freshwater microbial mat bacterial communities from Lake Vanda, McMurdo Dry Valleys, Antarctica - Oligotrophic Lake LV.19.BULKMAT1 | ecosystem: Environmental > Aquatic > Freshwater > Lake...
CCACCACCACGCTCTGTACGGCGCGGGAGATCATCACGCTGTGGGTGTCGCGGATGGTGATGTTCAATCGCTACTTCATGGGTGAGGGGAAGGGGAAGGGTCCGGTGCCGTTCCGCAATGTTTTTATTCACGCGGTGATTCAGGACGGCGAAGGTCGCAAGATGTCCAAGAGTTTGGGCAATGGTGTGGATCCGCTCGACATCATCGCGAGTCACGGCTCGGACGCCATGCGCTTCACGCTGTGCCAGATGACGACGCAGACGCAGGATGTGCGGATGCCGGTGGTGAAGGACTCGGTCTCTGGCCGGAACACGAGCCCGAAGTTTGATGCCGGCCGCAACTTTGCGAACAAACTTTGGAACGCCGCTCGCTTCGCGATTTCGAACCTTCGCGAGCCGGCGGGGACGGCCGGGGCGGCCCGAACCATCGAGGATGTTTCCACCCTCTCTTTGCCTGATCGGTGGATGCTTTCTCGGCTTGCGGGGGCCGTGAAGAGTTCCGAAGCCGCGCTCAACGCCTTTGAGTATGCGGAATATTCACAGACGCTGTACGACCTTCTGTGGCGGGATTTCTGCGACTGGTATCTGGAAGCCATCAAGCCAAGCGTTGCGGCGGACGAACGCCAGCAGGCTGTTTTGCGTACGGCTCTGGATGTCATCCTGCGCCTCCTTCACCCGGTGATGCCCTTCGTGACCGAAGCACTGTTTGAAAGCCTTGCAGCACACCCGCTCCCGATCATTCGGGGTGTGACGCTGACGCCCCCGAAGAAGCCATCGGCCGACCCGTCCATGCTGTGTATTGCCGGTTGGCCGATCATGGATGAGGAACTGATCGACCCCGCTTCGGAAGCGGCCTTTGAGGAGATGCGTTCCCTCGTGACCGCCATCCGGGAAGTGCGGGCGCTGCACAATGTGCAGACCAAGCGTCGGGTGACGCTCCACACGCCCGCGGGGTATCGGATTGCTGAACCGGAATTGGTCTCGACGTTGGGCGGCTTGGAAACGATTGCTTCGGCCGAGCCCAGCGGCCCTTCCGTTTCGTTCGCCATCGGCGTTGACGAGTTCCGCGTGTCGAATTTTGCGGACGCCGTGGATTCTGAAGCCGAAACCGCGCGGCTGACGAAGTTGATGTCGGATCTGGAGAAATCCATCGGCACGCTCGAAGGACGGCTCAACAACCCTGGTTACGCGCTCAAGGCACCGCCCAACATGGTTCAGCAGACCAAAGACCAACTCGACAAGGCCCGGGCGGAGCATGCGCAAGCCGTGCGGGCGTTGGGCGGTCGGGCATGAAGCCGATGAGCGTGGCTGCGGCTACGACCGCGCTTGTGGTTGCATTTGCGCTGCTGTCGTGCAGCGAGCCGGTCGGCGGCGGTAGTGCCGAGAATTCTGACACCGCGGCCGCACGCGGCTCTCCCTCGGCTGTGCGACCGACCCACACGGCCCCCGACCCGCCCAAACCACCCAACTTTGAGCCTACGAGCGAGGCGTGGACGTTTGAGGACAAGGAAGGCGTGCTTCTCACGACGCCCCATTACCGGATCTTCACAACGACGGCGCGTAAGGGGCTGAAGGACCGGATCCCCCGGTTCATGGAAACGGCCCTGGTCCAGTATCGGTCGGCTCTGGTTCCGTTGCCCGCACCGACCGCACACCTCGAAACCTATCTGCTCGCCAACCGGCCGCAGTGGGCCCGCATCACTCAGCGGCTGATGGGTGCTGACGCCGAGATCTATCTTCGGATTCAGCGCGGCGGTTTCGCGGCAGATGGCAAGGCGATTCTGTACGAATTGGGCTCCCACGATACATACGCCATCGCGGCCCATGAAGGTTGGCACCAGTTCACGCAGCGAACGTTTCGCAACCCTCTCCCCATCTGGCTCGAGGAAGGGCTCGCGTGCTATATGGAGGGTTTCCGATGGAAGATCGGTGACTCGACCATTCCGAACTTCATGCCGTGGTCCAACGTCGAGCGGTTTGATGAACTGCGCTCGGCCGCGCGGTCTGGGCGGCTGATGTCGCTCGAAAAGCTCACCCGCACCAGCCCGCAGGAACTCATGGGCGAAGACGCCGATTTGGCGCTCACCTATTACGCGCAGTTGTGGGCCCTCGTTCATTTCCTGAACGAGGGGAAGGACGGCCTGTATCAGGACGCGTTCCACCAGGTCATTCTCGATGCGCAGGCGGGCCGACTGATCGACCGCATCCGGCGGATTTCGGGGGCCCGCGGAGCGAACATTTATGCTTCGCGTCGGCTCGCGCCCGGCTTGCTTGAAGGGTGGTTCGGTGAACCGATCGCCGACCTTGAGGCTTCTTACCTCGCGTTCGTCACTGATATCACTCGTATCGGTGGCAAAGAGTTCATTGTGGCCGGTCGCTCGCCCGCGACGAACACTGCCGCGACTGAACAGAACGAGGCGAGATAGCAGGGCGAGGCGAGATAGCACGGTCGTGATTGAGGCTCACCGGTGGGGAAAGAAAACGGCCCCCCCCATTTTCGTGGACGGGGCCGCGGAGTTTTGAGATCATCGAGGCGATCAGGCGCGACGGCGACGGGCGATCATGAGTCCGCCGAGGCCGAGGAGGGCCGCTGCGCCGGGGGCGGGGACCACCGTGAAGAACTGGTTGCCGTCGAAGTTACCGAGGTTGGTCTGGCCGAGGCCGCCGAGGTTGCCGAAACCGGCCGGGAGCGAGCCCAGGAACTGGTTGGAGGCGAAGCGGGCGTCGCCGGAAGTGATGAAGGCCATCACGCGCACCTCGTTGATGCTGCCGTTGCCGAAGTAGGTCGCGAGGTCGATGTTGAACGCGAGTCCGGAGTCGGCGGTGAGGGCGCCGGCGGCGGAACCACCGGTGACGCCGACGGCGTTGGAGTTATCCCAACCGAAATTGACGCCGCTGGCTCCGGCGATGTTGCTGAGGGGAAGCGTGCCGAAGCCGCCGGAGGTGAAGACGTCGTATCCGGCCGCGCCGTCGAGCGTGAAGCCGCGAACGCCCAAGAAGCCGCCGCCCACTTCGAGGCGGATGCCGCGCTCGGGGGTGAATGCGGCATCGAACGTGAGGCCGGTCATGTTGTTGATTTCGCCGAAGCCACCGTCGGAATAGCCACCGGCGAGTTGAGAAACGCCGCCCGCGCCCGAGTCAAAGAAGACCCACATCTTGTTGAAGTTGCCTTCGAGGTTGCCGGTCAGGAAGAGATTGAGATCTCCGCCCGAGATGGTTCCCCACGCGGCATCGAGTTCGCTGCCGCCGTTGCTGGCTTGCGTTCCGCTCGAATCACCGAACTGGGTTGCATTCCCTTGGACCGCGAGCAACGGAGCACCAGCGCCCGCTGCTTGGGCCTGAATGCCGCTACCGGACTGCGCGGCGGCGATGCCGGCAATTCCCATGACCGCCAAAAGGCTCACAATCGTCTTCATCTCTCGTACTCCATTGTTCGGTTTCCCGAACCAACTCTCGAACTCCGCGCGAACCGACTGCACAATGCAAAGGCACGGCGGTACTTGTCTTACGTCTAGTTTAGCGGATTGTGGCGGAGCCGCAAGACCTATCGGAGTGAATCGGGCCGCTGCAACCGGTTTCAGAAACCGGATTCACGGCACAGACCGGTCATATTGCCATCGCCCACCAAGCACAAACCCGAGTTATCGGGGTTTGGCTGGAACATGGGCGGCAACCGCAGGGGCTTGCGGTTCGATGGGCCGCGGCGAGACGGGCGCGCCGACGTAGGCGAGTGAACGCTCGAGGACGCGGCGGACGACGGGGCCTGCGGATGCAGCGCCGTAGTGCGAGCGTTTGCGGATGCGCTCCGGGCCGGGGTCATCGATCACCACGATGCAGACGAGGCGAGGATCCTCGACGGGGCCGGCGGCGATGAAACTGGAGTTGTACTGGTCATCGAAGTAGCCGCTCGAACCCTTGGGGCGCTTCTTGCCGTCGGGCGCTTTGCCTAGGGAGATCTCGGCGGTGCCCGACTTACCGAAGAGCGTGTAGCGCCAGCCGCCTTCGGGTGCCGCGATCCAACGCGATTCCATGCTCTTTACCACGCCGGTCATGGTCTGACGGGTGAGCAGGGAGATCTCGGGGGGCAGCACGCGGTAGACGACGTCGGTCGTGACATCGGGCGGGGGCTTGTCGTCGATCGACTTGATGAGTTGGAGGTGCGGGAGGGTTCCGGCGTTTACGCCCGAACGCGCGAACGTGCTGAACGCGCGGACCATCTGGAGGGGGGTGACGGAGACTTCGTGCCCGTAGGCCACGGAGGTTTGCGTGTACTTGCCCCACTTTTTTGCGGGCGTGACCATGCCTGCGCCTTCGCCGCGAAGCCCGAGGTTAGTGCGTTGGCCGAAGCCGAAGCGGACGACGGCATCTCGCAACTGCGGGTACGACAGCCGCTCGGTCGCCTTGATCATGCCGATGTTGGATGAGTTCACGAGTACGTCTGACCACGTCATGGTCGGACGTTTGGTGACGTCCTCGATGTACCTTCCGTAACTGGTGTGCCAGCGTCCACCTTCGGTATCGAAGACTTCCGTGGTTTTGGCGAGGCCCATTTCGGTGATCACCGACCACACAAAGGGTTTGAAGGTCGAGCCGGGCTCGTAGATGTCTTCGACACATCGGTTGCGGCCGAGGGCGGGGTGAATGGCCCGACCCTTGTCTTCGCTCAGCGTGATGTACCGTTGGCGGACGCCGAGAACATTGGGCTCGGGCGGGGCCTTCTGACCCTTCTTGAGCACCGGCTTATCGACCCACGGGTAGGGCACCAGACCCGGCACTTGACGGACGAAGTCCACCATCGCCAGCACTTCACCGGAGTTCGGATCGACGATGACCAACCGCCCGCCCGCGGCGTCGGCCTCTTCGACACCCTTGACGATTTCTTCGGTGGCGATGCGCTGGAGTTCGACATCGATGGTCAGACGAACATCGGAACCGGGCTGCGCGGTGACCACGTGTCCGGGCTCAACCCAGAGCGGGCGGCCATAAGCATCTCGAACGAAATCGATCGTGCCCTTTTTGCCTGCGAGTTCGGTATTGAGGCGTTCCTCAGCGCCCATCAGCCCCAGATGATCCACGCCAACCTTGCCGATGATCGAGGCGACGGAGTCGCCACCGGGATACTCGCGCACCTGGCGTTTTTCGAAGCCCACACCCTTGATTTTGAGGTCACGGATCCGCTTCACCGTTTGGTCTGACACCACTTCTGAAATCGGGATGAACCGAACAGGCCTCGTTCGTTCTTTCGGGGCTTCCGTGGCGGCGTTCGCGCCGACGATCGCGGGGTCGCCGGAGGAGGCGGCCAACGGGTCGGCCGTCAGAGATGCATCTTGATCGCCCTCGCCGGTCGAGAGGCTGGGCTTGTCGCCTTTCTGGCGTTCCAAGAACTCGCGGATGAGGCTTCGGGTTGGCTTCGAGTTGGCGTCGCCTGCCGAGCGGGCGGCGAGCAAGGCGTTGAAATCCATGGCCTCGACGAGTTTCGTACCGATTTTTTCGGGCGGGAGGTCGAGCGCATCGGCGAGGAGCACGATGGCATCGTGAGGCGGGTCCGGGAAGAGGGCGGGATCGACGAACACGCGGTGGCCGAAACGGGTGGCGGAAAGCAACCGGCCGCGGCGATCGAGGAGATCGCCCCGGAGCGGCAGTTGGGTGCGGGTCGTGATCCGCGGCGAGAGATGCTCTCGCAGGCTCTGGCCGGGGAACAACTGCAATTGCGCTACGCGGCCCAGCACCGCGAGGAGCGCCAGCAGGATGCACGCTCCCACCAATCCCGCGACCCATCGGAAGCGGTTCATCCCGGCGTCAGCGCGGCCGTCCATGGCTCACCTTTCCTTGTTAATTTTGGGCTTTTTCGTCGCCTGTTCGCTCACTTCGGGCTTCGGAATCGGGGGCTCCGCCAACGGTCGAAGTTCGCCCAGTTCGGCGGCGAGTGCTTCGATCCGCTCGGGTGAGACTTCGGCACCGATGCGGGCCCGCAGCATCCAAAGCCGCTCATCGGCCGCGTTGATCCGGAGTTGGGTCTGCGTGAGTTCGCTGGCCACCTGCAAACGCGATTGCCGCATGGCCAGAAGCGTGCAGGCGCACGCTCCGAGGGCCATCACAAGAAGTGCGATCTTCGCGGACAAGGGCGGTCGACTCCGGAACGGTGATTTCAGACCTTGGGAAGAGTGAGGATCGCGCCGGCGGGGACGTTGTTGGGGTCTTTGATGACCTTCCGATTGAGTTGGATGATCTCATCGGCGCGGGCCACGCTTCCCAACTGCTTCTGGGCGATCTCACGGAGCGTGTCGCCCTTCTTGACGGTGTAGGTCGCCGAGCCGGCCTTGACTGGCTTGGCTTCGGGCAACTTCACCTTCTCGGCCTTGGTCACGGTGCTGGACTTACCAGCCTTCGGATTGGTAACCGCGTCTTTGGGCAACATCTTGGTTTCCGGGCGGACGACAGGCTTGCTCTGTTCGGATGCGGTCACGACCGGCGCCGGCTCGCGGACCGGAGGCCGCGCCTCGGCCGGCTTGCGCACGAGAACGGCGGTCGCCGGGATCCTCAGTTTGGCCCCCACCTGAACCAAGCCGTTCTTGCCGGTCACACCGGGGTTGTACGCCGCGAGTTGCTTCCACATGTTGCCGTCGTTGTAATACTTGCGAGCCACTTTCGTCAGCGTTTCGCCGGAAGCGATGACGTGGATCCGATCAGAATTGACGGGAGGAACATCGAACGTCAGAACCCTTCCCTCTGGCCGGGAATCGGCGACCAAGGCGGCGTCGCTGACGAGCGAACCGCCGCCGGGGAGTGACCCCGCGCCGTTGTCCACGGTCTCGCGACCGATCAGCTCACGGACCGATCGAATGGGGTCCGACAGTCGGTCAACCGCTTCTTTGAGCAATTGGTTCTGACGTTCGCGGCTGCCCTGGGTAAGCACGGTCGGCGGTGCGAAGTCTGCGTTCGCGCGGTTCCCCGTTCCGAGGCCTGACGTTCTGAAGCCTGGGACCGGGGAGCCGGATGTGTCGGCCATAGCGCGGGGTTCGACTGGGCTGGGAGTTTCCAAGTTCTCGGTCAACGGAACGTCGGGGCCCAGACCCCGGCCCGGATTGGCCGTCAGAACACTGGCTGCGGGTTCGTCGTCCGGCTCGGGTGCGAGGTCTGGCACCAAGGTGGGGCGGTCGGGCATGTCGGCGGCGAGGCGCGACTGCCGCGACTTGGAGTAGTGGTCGCTCAGCAGCACCGTAACCACCATCACCAGGAGGAAGCCGACGATGAGAGCCAATTTAAGTTCACGAGTCACGTTGGATTCTGCCCCCGGAAGGTGGCCCGCCAAATTGGGGCGGCACCTGCCAAGAAAAGGACACGCTTTGGCAGCCGCGGAAAAGCGTCCTTGCTTTTCTGTTCGACCGTCAATTCACGGGTGTCGCGATTTCCGCGACGCCGGGAGGGTAGCACAAACAAGGTTCCGAAACCGCTGCTACACCAACTTGATCCACCGCAATTTCGCGCTCCGAGCCCGTGGGTTGCGGCCCGACTCGACCTCGCCCGTCGCCACCGGCTGAGCACCCGGCGCTGCCGCGATTCCTCGATCCACCAAGTCAGCAAACGCTCGCTTCACCATCCGGTCCTCAAGCGAGTGGAATGTCAAGACTGCCACCCGTGCACGGTCCGCCAGCCACCCCGACCGATCACCCCGCTCCACCGCCGCCAACAACGCACCCAAAGAACCCAACTCATCGTTGACCACGATCCGGATCGCCTGAAAGGTTCGGGTGGCCGGATCAATCCCTGTATGACGGTTCCCGGGAATCGCGCTCCGCACGACCTCCGCGAACCTGCTTGTGGAAAGTATCGGCCCTCCGGAGCGCGCTTGAACAAGTTTTCGAGCAATCCGTGGCGCGTGCGGGTCTTCGCCAAATTCCCGGATCCAACCCATCAACTCGGCCTCCGTCGCGTGGTTCACGAGGTCGGCCGCCGTCAACCCACCGGTTGGGTCCAGCCTCATGTCCAAGGGCCCGTCCCGCATGAAAGAAAAGCCGCGACTTCCATCATCCATCTGGTTGGATGAAAAACCGAGATCTGCAAACACCGCATCGGCCCGGATCCCGCTTTGGGCCAATCGATGCGGGACCTCTGCGAAATTGCCGCGGAAGGTGACGGTTGCCCCCGGGTTCGGGGCTCCCCACGCCACCCCTCGAACGGCGGCCTCGGCACGGGTGAGGTTTGAGGCATCCAGGTCGTTCAAGACGATGCGGCCGGCCGGTCCGACGCACGCCGCGGCTTGCCCGGCGTGCCCGCCCAATCCTGCGGTCAGATCTACGTACGTCTGGCCGGGCTGCAGTTCCAGCGCACGCAAAACCTCCGCAGTCATGACGGGGATGTGAACGGGGTTGGAGATTGGAACGGTCATCGGCGGTCGTGGCCGGAGGGTACGTCATGGTTTCGAAGGCCATCAACGCCCGCACTCCGAACCCCCCCACTCCCCGACCGTCGCTAATGTGGTTCTATGAAGAACGCTGTGGTGCTCGGGAGTGGGATGGTCGGATCGGTGATGGCCGCCGACTTGTCTTCGGACCCTGGCTTTCGGGTTCGGATTGTGGATAGCCGCCCCGAGAACCTTGCGCGGGCGAACGAACGCTGCCACGGCCGGGCCGAAACGCGTGAGGCCGATCTCTCGGATTCCAAGTCCATCCGGGCAGCCATCGCCGATGCCGACATTGTGCTCGGCGCTCTAGCCAGCCATCTTGGTTTGAACGCCCTCAAGACCGTCATCGAGGCCCGCAAGCCCTATTGCGATATCTCGTTCATGGCCGAAGATGCCATCGACTTTTCGTCATTTGCCGAGGGTGCGGGCGTGACGGCCGTCGTCGATTGTGGCGTTGCGCCGGGCATGAGCAACCTTTTGGCGGGATACGCCGCCAAGGTGCTCGCTCCGTGCGAATCGATTGAAATCTACGTGGGCGGGCTCCCGGTTGAACGACGCTGGCCCTTTGAATACAAGGCCGGGTTCGCCCCGTCCGACGTCATCGAGGAGTACACCCGCCCAAGCCGCATCGTGGAACACGGCACGATCGTTGTGAAGCCCGCCCTGAGTGAGCCTGAACTCCTCGACTTTGAGGGCGTGGGTACCCTCGAAGCCTTCAACACCGATGGGCTGCGGAGCCTCGCGACGACGCTCAACGTCCCCTTCATGAAGGAAAAGACGATGCGCTACCCGGGGCACATCAACCTGATGCGGGCCATGCGCGAGACCGGCCTCTTCAGCAAAGAGCCCGTCACCGTCAAGGGAACCACGATCGTTCCGTTGGACCTTACCAGCCAACTCATGTTCCCGAAATGGACGTACGAACCGGGAGAGCGCGACCTCACCGTGATGCGCATCAGTGCGGTGGGAATCAAAGCGGGCGTACGCACCCGCTTGACTTGGGACCTGCTCGACTTTCTCGACCCCGCGACTGGCTTCACGAGCATGTCCCGCACGACCGCCTTCCCGTGCACCATCGTGGCCCGGCTTATTGCGTCCGGGGAGATCTCCACCAAAGGCGTCCTACCCCCCGAACTCATCGCCGACCCGTGGATTGTCGAACATCTGCTCTCGGAACTCGGTAAGCGCGGCGTGAAGTACACCTTCACCGAACACGCCATGCCGGAGTGACGTGGCACGGAACTTGCTCTAAGGTTTCGTGGGGTGATCGACGCCGCCACATTCCGAGCCCGAATCCGCCCTCATGCAGCCCGACCCCGACATTCTCGTACCTTTCACGACGGCCCGAACCGAGTTCGAGGCATCGGCCATTGCAGCGGCGCTCCGCTCAGAGGGCATCCCCGCCGAGGTTTTTGCGACGGCGGGGAACGCTTTGGGGTGGGAAGCGGCCATGACGAACCCCATCCGGGTCATGGTTCGACGGCGCGACGTCGATTCCGCCAGCGGCGTCCTGAAGGCCATTCGGGCTGAATCCATCGATATCGATTGGAACGACGTGGATGTGGGCGAACCCGAGGCGGATAGCAGTGCCTCCGGTCGGCCCGTCCGCCGAATTGGCGGGTTTTCGGAGCCGATGGCGTTGGTCCGCCGCGTGGGAGGGGTGCTGCTGTTTTTCGCCATGCTCGCTTGGGCGGTCCCCCGGACGGGCCTGCCATTTGTCGCTGGTGGGGTGCTCATTGTCATGGGCCTGCGCGGGTTTGCCAAAGACGCGCGGCGGCCGCATGCGAGGC
>Ga0163144_10031093_pt1 | contig 10193 bp, 10 predicted proteins | sample OliLak19BULKMAT1_FD_123175 | JGI IMG/M metagenome (GOLD analysis project Ga0163144, IMG submission 123175) | Freshwater microbial mat bacterial communities from Lake Vanda, McMurdo Dry Valleys, Antarctica - Oligotrophic Lake LV.19.BULKMAT1 | ecosystem: Environmental > Aquatic > Freshwater >...
AGGCGCAGCCAGTGCCGGTGGACACGGCGACCGTCCCCGCTCCTCCCGGCGCGGCGATCGAGGCAGATGTCGAACCGATCGCGTAGGCGCAGGGACTGGCGGCGGCCGCCTGCGTCACCGTGAATGTCTGGCCCGCCACGGTAATGGTGCCCGTGCGGACGCTGTCCGGATTCGCCTCTACGCTGAACGCCACGACACCGTTTCCGGTACCGCTGGCGCCCAAGGTGACCGTGACCCACGCGGCGTTGCTGGTCGCCGTCCAGGCGCAGCCAGGGCCGGTGGACACGACGACCGTCCCCGCCCCTCCCGGCGCGGCGATCGAGGCAGATGTCGAACCGATCGCGTAGGCGCAGGGACTGGCGGCGGCCGCCTGCGTCACCGTGAACGTCTGGCCCGCCACGGTAATGGTGCCCGTGCGGACGCTGCCCGGATTTGCCGCCACGCTGAACACCACAGCCCCGTTTCCGGTGCCGCCGGCGCCCGAGGTGACCGTGACCCACGCGACATTGCTGCTGGCCGTCCAGGCGCAGCCGCTCGCGACGCTCACGGACACCGACACTTCGGCGGCAGCGGCTGCCAAAACGGACGGACTGGTCGAATTCATCACATACACGCACGCGGATCCTGCCGCTTCCGCCTCCTGCGTGACGGTGACCCTCTGGTCGCCCACCACGACCGTGCCGAGGCGGCGCTCATCGCCGGGATTTGGCGCGATGCGGATACCCACGGTACCGTCTCCGCTTCGTGCGACCGGCGTAGTGAACGCGATCCAGCTAGCGTCTGTCGCAGCGGTCCATGAACAGGCGCTCGCCGCCGACACAGCTATCTCTCGTCCCCCCCCCGCGGCATCGATGGCGAGGCTGCCAGGCCGGAGTTCGAATCGGCAGGGCGCCGCCTGCTGCGACAGCCGGAGGCGGTTCTCGTTGACGACGATTTCGCCTTCTCGCACTGACGGCAGGGGATTGGGCGCCGCGCGAAACTCCACCGTACCGGAGCCCTGTCCCGAGGTGGGCGACAGCCCGGACAGCCAAGTCACGCTAGTTGAGACATCCCAGGGGCATTCGGGGGACGTCGTCACGGTGACGGTGCCCGTTCCACCCTGGTCCCCAATGCTCGAGGAGGAGGCCGCCAACGCGACCTGACACTTCGCTTGCGTCGGGCTTGTCGCCACAGTCGAGTTGGATTTGCAGCCACCGGCGACTGCGGCGGCACTCATCGCCGTGACCAACAGCCACAAGCGGAGGCACCGCTGAAATGAACGGGCGCGTTCGGCAATCTGTTGTGGCAAAGACCCCATCACAGTCCCGCTGGTAGGACCCGCTCCACTCAGCCGGCCGATTGCGCCTGCCGCAGAACGGTGCCTTCGTCGACCCACGCTGCACCGAACAGGAATACGAGGGATGTCGGTTAGTCCCTGGTCCAGCTGCGCCGAGGACTGGAGTCACTGCGCTGCAAGCGTCGTGCCCGCGTTTTCGCCTAAATACTCCGCTTCAGCCATCAGGCGGGGCCTGCGCGACTGCCAGGTTCCGTTTGTGGGAAGCGCCGTGCTCATCTATCGACTGGCGTTACACGCCAACTCACCATTCCGACCACCTCGCTCGTCCCGCGTGTCGTCCCAGATGGCGCTGCCGCCGCGGTGGATGAATCGGCGGCGTCTGCTACCGTTGACGGCGTGGTTCGTGCGTGCCTTATCGGACTCGCGTGCTTGGCGCCGGCCGTGGTCGCGGCCCAGGCGGGCATGGCGGCAGCGGCGGTGTTCTCGGGCGTGGACCGCCAGTTGCAGGCGCCGCCGATCGCGCGTCCGACGTGCTCGTGTGGTATTCGCCCTCTGCGCTGCATTTCGGCGTGCGCGCGCAGGCTGCGACTGGTGGCGTGCAGGCCACGCTCGCCGACCGCGACCGCATCGACGCCGATGACCACGTGCAGTTCTTCCTCAGCACCGTCGGTGACGGCCGGCAGGCGTTCGTCTTTGCCGTGAATCCCTTCGGCGTGCAGATGGAGGGCGCCATGGTGGAAAGCGTGCGATCCACCGGCGGCGGGTTCGGCGGCCTGCGCGTGACCCCGCGTGGGTGCCCGACCCTGAATCCGGTGGCCACCGCGGCCGTGAACGGCGCACCGACGGCGGATCAGTTGCACTACGGCTGTTCGCGGCCCGACCTCGGCATGAACGTGCGCTGGGGGCACCGACACGCTCACGCTCAACAGCACCGTGAATCCGGACTTCTCGCAGGTGGAAGCCGACGCCGGGCAGTTCCAGTTCGACCCGCGCCAGGCGCTCTTCTTCCCAGACAAAGGCCGTTCTTCCTGGACGGCACCGAGCAGTTCGCCACGCCCAACAACCTGATTTACGCGCGCCGAGTCGTGGCGCCGCTGGCGGCGACACGGCTCACCGGGCGCGTGTCGAAATCCACGAGTGTCGCGTATCTGATGGCCGTCGATGACGCTGCCACGTCAGCCACCGGACAGGACCATCCCGTGTTCAACATCCTGCGACGGCGCGCGCTCGAATCGCGCGATCGGCGCCGACACGCGGCTGGTCTGGAAGGACGTCTACCGTCTGCTAATGCAGGGGCGGCCAGCCGCACCGACACCGGGATCACCACCCTGACCGCTCCACTCTGGCAGGCCACCTTCAACCGCGCCTCGATCAAGATCGCCAACCAGGTCACGACCTACGGCGCGCCGGGCTCGTTAGTGGAACGGTTCACGAGCGACATCGTGGTCGACCGGGTTCTTCGCCAAGATCAGCTATCTCTTCAGGCTGTAGCGGTCGGCCGGCCGCCTGTGAACACAAGTTGTCGCCCCGTCTCGCGGCCGTCGGCTTCACGACCTACGCGCGCGACTCGTTCAAGGACATCGACTATCTGCTCACGCCGACGGCCGGCCTGCGCTACAAGGTGGTGGTGACCGAGGGCACCGAGTGGACGACCGATGGCAGCGTGGGCCTGGCGTTCGAGAAAAACACCAATCGCGACCTGCACACCGACCAGGCCCGCCTGGTGTTGTCCGTCGTCTACAAGTACTGAGGGGGAGAGAGATGTTCCAGGAATTCAAGGAATTCATCATCAAGGGCAACGCGTTCGATCTGGCGGTCGGCGTGATCATCGGCGGCGCGTTCGGCGCGATGGCCGGCTCCTTCGTGACCGATATCATGATGCCGCCGCTCGGTCTGCTCATGGGCGGCGCCGACTTCTCGAACGTGTTCGCCACGCTGAAGGAAGGCGCCACGCCGGGCCCGCACGCGTCACTGGCCGCGGCCAAAGCGGCCGGCGCCGTCACCCTCAACGTGGGCGTATTCCTGAACACCCTGGTCAACCTGGTGCTGGTGGGCCTGGCGCTCTTCCTGATGGTGCGCGCCATCAACGTGGCGCGCCGATCGGCGCCCGAGGCGCCGCCCGCGCCCGCGCCCACACCCGAAGACGTGGTGCTGCTGCGCGAGATCCGCGACGCGCTCAAGAAGTAGGACGGCGGTACTTCACGGCGCCGCCGACGATGGTATAAGCCACGCCGATGGCCGGAATCTCGGCCTCTGGCACGGTCAAGGGATTTCCGGTCAGCACGGTGATGTCACCGAGCTTGCCCACGGCGAGCGACCCTTTCAGGGTCTCTTCCTTGGCGGCGTAGGCGGCGTTGTAGGTGTACGACTTCAGTGCCTCGACGCGGCTCATGCGCTGGTCGGGATAGAACGCGCCGTCGCGCGTCATGCGGGTGATGGTGGCGTAGAGGTTCGGCATCGGGTCGATCCGCTCGACCGGCACGTCGGTGCCATTCGACACCACGGCGCCCGACTGCATCAGCTTCTGCCACACGTAGCCGCCCTCGGCCACGCGGGCCTCGCCGAGGCGCGCCCGCACGTAGGGCGCATCCGAGGTCGCGTGGATGCCCTGCATCGAGGCGATCACGCCGAGCCGTCCGAAGCGCGGGATGTCGGCCGCGCTCAGGTGCTGCGCGTGCTCGATGCGCCAGCGCCAGTCCTTCACCGTGGGATTCGCCTTGAAGGTAGCCTCGAAGATGTCGAGCGCCTCGCGGTTGGCGCGATCGCCGATGGCATGCACGGCGAGCTGCACGCCGTGCGTGGCGGCCAGGGACGCCAGCGCCCGCACCTCCTCGACTGGCGCCGTGTTGAGCCCGGTGCTCGTGGGCATGTCACTGTAGGGCGCGAGCAGCCAGGCCCCGCGCGATCCGATGGCGCCGTCGATGGTCTTCTTGATGGCGGCGATGGTCAAGTGGTTGTCGCGCAGGCCGATGGCCTTGTACTGCGCCATCTTTGCGGCGACGTTCGCGTTGCTGTCGCGCACCATCACCCACAGGCGGATGCCCAGCGCGCCCTCGTCGGCAGCTTTCTTGATGACGTCCACCGTGGCGAAGCTCTCACCGGCGTCCTGAAACGACGTGATGCCCTGCTCGAGACTCGCCTGCACGGCCAGATCGATCTGCCTTCGCGCGTCGGTGGCGCGTTCCTCGGGCGTCTTCTTCGCGAACCAGACCGCCAGCGCCTCTTCGGCCAGGTCGGACGCCGTCTCGCGCAACACGCCGATCGGCCGTCCCGTCCGGTCCTTGAGGATGTCGCCGCCGGCCGGGCTCGTGGTGGCGCTCGTGATGCCTGCCTCTTGCATCGCCTTCGCGTTCACGTAGGTGGCGTGTCCGCTCGCGTGCTCGAGGATCACCGGATGGTTCGGTGACGCCGTGCTGAGCGCGTCGTGGATGGGGAAGCCCTCTACGTTCGGCTGCGGTACCGACGTCCACTTCTCCTGGTGCCAGCCGCGCCCGCGAATCCACTCGCCGGGCGGCGCCTTCGCGGCCGCCTCGGCCACGCGGCGCACGATCTCGTCCCAGCTCGTGACGTCCATCAGATCGAGGACCATACGCGACTGGCCGAGGCCCATGAAGTGCCCGTGGCCTTCGATGAGGCCGGGCACGGCCGTGAGGCCGGCAAGCTCTACCACCTCGGTGGCCGGGCCGACGTAGGCCTGCATGTCAGCCGCAGTGCCCATGGCCACGATGCGATCCCCGCGGATGGCGAGACCGCTCACCTCGGGGGTCGCGGGATCCATCGTGACGATGGTGCCGTTGCGCACCACCATCGTGGCGGGCTCGACCGGCGGCGTGCCAGCACACCCGGCCGCTCCGGCCAGAGCCACCATCACGAACACCACCTGCTGTCGCGTGAGACGTATCACCGGGTCCTCCTCACGTCGCCCGGCGCCGGCCGCGCGAACCTCCGGAACTCTCGCCTGCCGCCAGGCCGCTGTCAATGTGCGGGCAGTTAGGGTAGAAGGGCGAAGCGCTTCCTGGGCCCGGGCCGATAGACGCTGAAGTGACGCCGGTCGAGCGTGAAGATGCGGGTCCGGCCGTCACGCTCGGCCACGCGCACGAGGGCGGCGTCTGCCAGGTCCATGGGCAGGTCGCGGTATTTCTCCATCAAGGCGCGCATGCGGGGCGCGTCACCGGCATCGAGCGGCGCGAGGCGCAGGGCATCGACTTCCAGTCGGCTCCAGAGCGCCTTGTGCGCAGTCCACGAAGGGCCGAGCAGATACATCGCCTCGGTGAAGGCCGGCCAGACCGTGATGAGCGGTCCACGGATGGACCCGAGTACCGCGACGCACTGCTGGTGATGCGCGTCAGCCCGGTCGAGGAGGGCCACGAGCGGTCCGGCGTCAACGAGCACGCCGCTCCCTGGCCTTCTTTCGAACCACGTCGGTGAACCGTTCGCCACTGGTCCGATCCACACCCGGCTGGCACGAGTCGATGATGCCGATGACATCGACCCACGCGGCGAGTGCGGAGTCGCCGTCCGCGACGGCCGCGTGGATGGTCGAATAGTGGTCGAGTGCCTCGCGCACGAGGTCCGACCGCGTTTGGCCGCGTCGCCGCGCGAGCTGATCGAGCACACGTTCGGTGTTCGCGGCGAGGCGTACGGTGAGCGCCATAGGTGTAGTACATCAATGTAGCACGTGCCGGCCGCGCGCTGCGATCGTGGCCGCTGTCAACCCGGAGTACGATCGCCGGGCATGTTCCAGCTTGCCGACGCCCTGCGCCAGCGGCTGCGGGCGCCGCTGCCGGGCCGCGACGCCCAGATGCGCATGGCCCCGCAGCCCCGCCCGGGTTGGGACCCCAACGTGGTGCCGGCCGGCCTGCGCGACGCCGCGGGACTCGTGCTCGTGTATCCGCACGCGGGCGAGTGGTGCGTGCCGCTCACCCTGCGTGGCTCCTGGATGCGCCAACACACGGGGCAGGTGTCGCTGCCGGGCGGACGGGTGGACGTGGGCGAGACGATCGAACAGGCGGCACTGCGCGAGGCGCACGAAGAGGTGGGCGTGGAGGCCGCGAGCGTGCACGTCATCGGCCGGCTGACGCCGCTCCACATCCCCGTGAGCCATCACCTGCTGCATCCAGTGGTCGGCGTGGCCATGGCCCGTCCGGCATTCCGCGTGGCCGAGGCCGAAGTTGAGCGGCTGATCGAAGTGCCGCTGCGTGTGCTGCGCGCTCCCGACGTGGTGCTGCGCGAGTCGCGGCCGCGCGAGCGGCCGCCGGTGGTGCTCATGGACGTGCCGTATTTCGCGGTGGACGGCGCCAAGGTGTGGGGCGCCACCGCCATGATCCTTGCGGAGTTCCTGGCGTTGTTCGAGGAGATCGACGTCGCACCACCAGGTGGACGCTGATCCCGCCCGGTGGCGGGATCGATATCTTCTGACGGTGACGTATTCTTCCCCCGAGGCCCCGAGCCGCCTGTTGCTGGCGGTAGGCGGCGACCTCCGCTCTGGCCTCACAGCCACGTTCGCTGAGGCCGGCTTCGTGGTGACGACGGCCCTGCCCAGCGGCGATGTCGACTGCCTCGCCGAGGCACAGACCCCGCAAGTGGTGGTGCTCGACACCGAGCTGGGCGGTGAAGCCGAGGCCCTGCGGGCGGGTCTGGCGCTGCGCGCAAAGGCGGCCACCGCCGACGTGCCGGTGCTGCTGCTCATCGCCAGCAGCGCGCCGCTGGTCGTGGACCACGGCCTCGAGTCGGGCGTCACCGACGTGGCCATGCGCATCTCGCCGGCGGCGCTCGTGAAGCACCGCGTGCAGGAGATGCTGCGCGTGAAGCGCAGGATCGACGATCTGCGGCGCAGCGAGTGGAGCCTGGAGCACGCCCAGCCCATCGCGCGGCTGGGCAACTGGCCGTGGGATCCGGTCGAAGACCTGGTGACGTGGTCGGCCAAAGTGGATCGTCTGCTCGACGTGCCCGACACCACCAGCTCGACCACGATGGACGTGTTCCTGGCGCGCGTGCACGCGCAGGACAAGGCGATCTGCGACGACCTCAGCCGGGCCACGGGGGTGATGGGCACGCTGCAGGACATCACCGAGCGCACCGCCACCGAGAACCGCATCTAGTTCCTGGCCTACGACGACAGCCTCACGAACCCGGCCAATCGCGTGCTCTTCACCGAGCGCCTGCGCGGCCAGCTCGTGGCTACGGTGTTCGTGGACCTCGACAACTTCAAGCGCGTCAACGACACCATGGGCCACAGCGTGGGTGACGAGCTGCTGAAGCGCGTGGCCGACCGCTTTCGCGACACCCTGCGCGACACCGACGTGTTCACCCGCGATCGGCCGGACGGCAGCGAGACCAGCACCGTTGCCCGCCTGGGCGGCGACGAGTTCATTCTGGCCATCGGCGATCTCGAACGCGTGGACGACGTGCCGCGCATCGCCCGCCGCCTGCAGGACTCACTGAAGCAGCCGATCCAGCTGGCGCCGTTCGGCGAGGTGTTCGTCACGGCCAGCATGGGCATCAGCCTGTTTCCGCAGGACGGGCAGACGGTGGAAGAGCTCTTCAAGAACGCCGACGCGGCGCTCTACCATGCCAAGGACTCGGGTCGCGACTGCTTCCAGTTCTTCAGCAGCTCGATGAACGAGGCCATCTCTGTGACGCGTCAGCGTTATAACTTGAACGGGCTCAGGTCTCTGGTGCCACTCCACTCGTCAACGATGTGGCGGACGCGATCGAGCACCAGCTGGGTTGAGTGGCCGACAACGATTGGCTGAAGAGGAAGGTTGGAGGACCCCTTCATCACGAGACTTGCTGATTCCAAGTCATTTTCAACGATGTCCCGAAGGCCCACGTGTTCGCCAAGACGCTTGCCCGGCTCCTCGAGGTGGCTTGGATCGAGAGTGATTCTGCCCCCGGCTGGAGCGCGCTTCGACCAGGTTCCGATGATCGGAAACGACGCGCTGTACGGAAAGCCCTCCCGTTCACCTTGAACGAGCGCTAGGCCGAGGGCTGTATCATATGGCCACTCGGAACGGAGCCGTGAAGCGCACACGCATTCTATTGCTTCTTCGCCGGCGCCGTGTCCCACCAGAACGGCTTCGGCAGCGTCTTCACCGTCGGCCAGATCGTGTTGAGCGTGTCGGCGTCGTAGAGCTCGCCGTTCTTCATCACGTAGCGCACCGTGTTCGTGTTGCGCAGGTTCACGAGCGGGTTGGCGTCGAGGATCGTGAGGTCGGCCAACTTGCCCGGCTCGATCGAGCCCAGGTCGTGCTGCATGCCGATCGCCTCGGCGCCGAAGATCGTCACCACCTTCAGCGTCTCGTGCGGCGTGAGGCCGCCCGAGCCCAGGTTCCATGTCTCCCAGTGTGCGCCCAGCCCTTGCAACTGGCCGTGGCTGCCGAGTGCGGCGCGTCCGCCGGCGTGCACGATGTCGGCCACCTGCTTGCCGATCTTGGTGTGGCCGTACTCCTCGGGCGTGACCCACTGCGGCCGCCGCCGGACCATCGTGTCGAGCAGTTCGTTCGGGATCCACTTGTTCAGCTTCGCGTCGCCCACCGTGTTCTCGGTTTCGAAGTAATGGTTCTCGGTCCACGGCGCGCCGTAGGCCACGAGGATAGTTGGTGTGTAGTAGGTCTTGGTGCGCGCCACGAACTCGATCACGTCCTTGTGGAGCGGCATGATCGGAAAGCTGTGCTCCTGGCCCGTATAGCCGTCGGCGATCTGCGTGAGGTTCAGCTTCAAGTCGAGCGAGCCTTCGATGGTCGGCGTGAGGCCGTACTCGCGGCTGGCCTGGACTATCCACTGGCGCACGATGCGGTCGCCGGCCACGTACTGCTTGAGCGTGTTGGTACGGTAGGCCTCCTTGTAGCGCCTGATGAAGCGGAAGGCGGTGTCGCGGTCCTCGATGCCCGAGGTGGAGAACACGCCGGGGCCGGTCGCAAACACACGAGGACCGGCCATCATCCCCGCGTCGACCATGTCGGCATAGGCGAACACGTCAGGCGTGGAGGTCTGCGGATCGCGAGTCGTCGTGACGCCGTAGGCCAGGTTCGCGTAGTACTGCCAGACGGCCGTATGGTGCAGTCCGCGCGGCGCCCACATGTGTGCGTGCGCGTCGACCAGACCGGGAATCACGGTCTTGCCGCGCAGGTCGATACGGCGGATGCCCGCAGCGGCCGGCACCTTGCCGCGCGGGCCCACCGCGGCGATGCGATTGTCGGTCACCAGGATGTCGCCGCTTTCGAGCACCTCGTCGCCCTTCATCGTGATGACGCGGCCGCCGGTGAGCAGCACTGAACCCGAGGGGCGGGCTCGTGGCGCCGTGACCACCACATCGCTGCGTTGCGGTTCGGTGGCGGCGAGCGCCTGTCGGAACACCTGCGCGCCGAGCGCCCAGGTGACTGCCGCGCCGTCGCCCGTCCACGCCAGATAGTCGCCGCCGTTGGCCGACATGCGCGTGATCGGCACGGTCGTGGCGTCGGTGCGGCCCTGGATGCGCACCTCCACGGTCTCACGTCCGGCGCGCGGCAGCGTGAAGACCACATGCTTGCCTTGCAGGCTCGCGAACACGCGCGTGCCGTCGGGGGAAAGCTGGATCTCGTCGGCGGCCGGCGGATTGTTGCCAGGACCGATGCCCTGCACCAGCACGTGCGTGCGCCGGTCGAGCCCGGCCAGCGTGATCGAGGCCAGACCTCGCGCGGTGCGGAAGTAGACCCGGGTGCTGTCGTCGCGCGTGAAATGCAGGCCGCGCCCACCCTGCGCCGACGCCACCAGGGTCTGGGCCCCACCGTTGGCCGGCAGCGTGCGGATCTCGAGCGTGTTCGGCTGACCGATCCCGCCGATCTCGGCGCGCGAGTCGCCCTCAGGACCATCGTGGTCGGGCGGCGGCGTGTCGAGCAGGATCGCGTAGATCTGGTCAGAGGCCGCACCGGCCAGG
>Ga0163144_10031094_pt1 | contig 10193 bp, 8 predicted proteins | sample OliLak19BULKMAT1_FD_123175 | JGI IMG/M metagenome (GOLD analysis project Ga0163144, IMG submission 123175) | Freshwater microbial mat bacterial communities from Lake Vanda, McMurdo Dry Valleys, Antarctica - Oligotrophic Lake LV.19.BULKMAT1 | ecosystem: Environmental > Aquatic > Freshwater > Lake...
ACTCTTAAGGTTGAGTCTAAAGACGGTAAAACTTTGTGGACACCGCCCACGATCGAGGTGAAGCAGGGTGAGAAGTTTATTCTTAAAATGGAGCATGATGTTCCCAAGGGATTTGCTTTTCACGGGGTTGAAATTGCTGATCTAAAAATTCGTTTTCAAGTAAACCGTGGTCACCACATGCAGACCAACGTTGAGATTCCACAGGATATGAAGCCTGGAGAATATGAAATCAAATGCCAGTTTCATCCTGCACACGTGAGTTCAAAGCTCATCGTTAAAGCAAAATAATATAGGATCAGAGGGCCTTAAGAGGCTTTTTTGAGTTTGGGAACAGGAACTTGAGGGTGCTTCGGCTTAGCCGGAGCGCTCAGTTCTTTGGCCCACACTACGGTGTTTCGAGACATCTTCTTGGCCTCGTAGAGAGCATCATCTGCTGCTTGTATGACATCCGAAATGTTCCGGCCATGTGTCGGATAGGCGGACACTCCAATAGATATCGTGAGTTTCCCGAGAGGTTGGGTTTCTTCGCCCTCGAAATGATCACGTTCAATAGCTGAGCGGAACACTTCGGCACGTTGAAACGCATCTTGGCCTACGGTGTCTTTGATGAGCACCACAAACTCTTCTCCACCGTATCGTGCAATGACATCTGTTTTTTCGCTGAAGAATTCACGCATGAGTGCGGCCACTTGTTTGAGGACTCGGTCTCCTGCGGGGTGGCCGTGAGTGTCGTTGAACTTTTTGAAATGGTCGACGTCGAAAAATAGGAAGCTAAAGTGCGAACCTTGGGTTTGGGCACGGCGAATTTCTTCTAGGAAGAGTTGTTTGAAATGACGAACGTTGAAAAGCCCTGTAAGTCCGTCGCGCATCGAGATTTCTTTGATTTCTTCGTGAATCGTTGCGTTGTCAAAAGTGCTTTCGATAACAAACTGATAGCGGTTGAGTAGTGCGTAAGAATCTTGGCTCCATGATTCTGTTTGGAAAAGTAGGAGACCGTGAGGACGGGATTTGTTGCTGCGAACGATAATGCATTTCCATTTTTCGAAATCTTTGGAAAGCTCGGTAGGAATTAATTTAAGGAAGCGCTCGAAGGGGCTAAAGCTGCTCTTGTTCATTTCGAAAATTCCAGTTTCCATCGACTTTTCAAGATCGAATCCCAACATGTGGGTCATGGGGAGGTGTTGAACCTTGGGATCGAATTCAACTGTTGGAACAAAGGCATCGGGTATAAAGCATTTGTTTTCCGAATCAAATCTAAAGTAGAGAGCTGCATGTTGTTGAGTTGAAAATGCATCCGAAACCCCTCGAGCAGCGATGACTTTGAGTTCGTCGAAATTGAGGCTCTTCGCAAGCTGACCGGTGAACTCGGAAAGTTTTTTCATTACTTCTGTCTTCATCTCGATGCGCATGAGTGAGGACTGGGCCGATTGAAGAGCTTCGTCTCGTTGACGAAGACCTTCGCTCATTTTGTTGAAGGCTTCGGCGAGAGCTCCGATTTCATCACGTCGCTTGATGTCGACATGAATGTTGAAGTCGCCCGATTGGAGTGTTCGAGTTGCGTTGACGAGAGTTTCAAGCGGACGAGAGAGGTAGTTGGAGAACTTCAAGGCCACAAAGATGCTCGCGCCTAGAAGAAGGAAAATTAGAAATGCTTGTTCAAGGAGGAATCGTTTGAAGGCAGCGTAAACATCGTTTCGACTTGCGAAGCTCAGGATTTGAAGGGGTCTAGCGAGGTGTGGAAGTGGCACGCTGGACCAAGACATGAGTGCCGTGTCGTTGGAAAGTTCATGATCACCCGAAGTGGGGAGAGAAACTTTACGAATGTTGGCTGGCAGATTTTCTAAGAGCTCTTTGGCGAGTTGGAACTGTGACTCTTTTGGAGCAAGCGTGCTGTAGAGAATGTGTTTTGAAGCAGCTGCACCCTGAATGAGGGGGCTGAGGTCAAAAACGAGGGCTCGAATGGGACCTTGATTGAGGGCACGCACAGGGGCCAAAAGTGCTTCGCTCGAAACAATTCCTTGCGCCCAACGTCCGCTGGATGTGAGTAGGGCGATGTGCGCTGTTTTCTGACTGGGGTTGATGATGAGCTGAGTCTTTTGAGAAAAAGATTTTTCGATTTTTTGAATCGAAGTGAGTTTATGTTTGGGAGATTTCCAATCGCCAGTTCCCTCGACGGAAACCCAGCGCCAAAGACTGCTTGGGGGAATCGTGAGTGAAGTTTGGTTGGCGAATTGTGCAAGCTCGAGTTCAAAGCGTTGAATGCTTTGGGCGACATCTGAACTCACCTTTTCAATTTTTAGGGTTTGCACTTCACGAATGCTCGCGATTTTTTCGTTTTCAAGAAACTTAAGCGTGGAGCGAAAGGAAAGAAATCCGACGAGCAGCACAAAGAAGCCCAAAAGGCTCATAATTTGCCATCGAAACGAAATCCTCATCACTAAGATTTATCGGTCATTTCGGGTGCTTACTTAAGGCATTGCGGTGTGCCAAATTCGCCACACTTTTCCTTTTTTTGGGAATTTGAGTCAGAATAAAGCCAGATGGTTAAAAAGTTACTTTGGGCACTCTCCGTATTGGCCTATATTTTCCTCGGTTTGGCCGGATGGGGCTATTTTGGGTCGGGTGAATGGGCTCAAAAATTTCGTGGCACCGCCCTTTATAAAGATTTGATGAAGCGTCCCATCGAGAAAGTTTTGGGGACTTCGGGAGGAGAGGGTGAGCTGAGCGGTCGTATTTTGGAAATCAAAAAGGCGGGTGAAATACGATACAAGCCCTCCGAATCGTTTTCATTTTTCCCTGCAGATCCTGATCAGATTTTTTATGGCAAGAACGTTGTGAGTACGGGACCCGGAGCGGAAATTGTTCTTGCAATCGGTTCTCAAAATTACGAACTCACGCTCTATGAAAACACGAGTGTGGTGATCGATGGCACCTTGTATCTGGGGGAGTCCGATGAGACTCCCATGCAGATTGAAGTGCTGGGCGGGCAGGTGGATGCGAAGTTGTCTGAAGCGGGTCGCGCCCAAAAAGGAAATCTGAAGAAACTTCAAATTATAAACTTGGAGTCGGGGGTGAGCCAAGAGCTTGATCCCAATCTTCAAGAAGAGATCCAAGTGCAGAATACTCCAAAGACTCCTGTCGCGGCAGCACCCTCCCGGAGTTCAATTGCACCCGTGATCGATTCGTCGCCCCAAAAGACCGAAATGGGTCAAAGTGCGCCGAAAAGAGTTTTGGTTGATTCGGCGGAACCTGTTGAAACTCATATTCCTTTTGAGGAATCTCTTGAAGGCTTTAACGACACGGTTGAAAGTTCCATGAATTCTATTTTGGAAGCGGAAATCTCTAAGCCTTCTTGCGGGCAGGCCAAGACCTTCCTTGATGAGGTGCGCCGTTCCTACTCTGCAAGTGAGCGTATGTCGGCTTGGGCTAAAAAATGGAACGAAAGAATTATGAAAGCTAAGTGTTCTTGATTCGTCTTTTTGATAGAATCGAAAGAAGTAATGTTAAAAATTGCTTTTACGCACAACTTAAAAACATCTGACTCCGAATCCGAAGCTGAGTTCGACACTCCTGAAACCATTCAGGCGATTCGAGACGCTTTGAAATATTTAGGACACGACATTCATTTGGTTGAAGTGTCGGGAACTCCCTCACGAGTGATTGCCCGACTTGAAGCCCTGCATCCCGAGTTGATTTTTAACACGGCCGAAGGTTTTACTGGACGCTATCGCGAAGCATTTTACCCTGCGGTTTTTGAACAACTCTCGATTCCTTATGTGGGGTCGGACGCTTATGTTTGCACTCTCACTCTTGATAAAGACATGACGAAGCGACTCCTAAGAGAATCTGGAATACCCGCTCCTCGTTCTGTTCTGCTCACTTCAGCTAAGAAGTTGAAGCGATTGGATTTGCGCTTCCCTTTGATCCTGAAACCCAACTTTGAGGGAAGCTCTAAAGGGATCACTCAGGAGAGCGTTGTCGAAGAAGAGGCGAGTTTTGCAAAACGTCTTAAAGAATTATTGAAAACTTATCCCAACGGCATTTTGGTCGAGGAATACATTGAGGGGCGTGATGTGACGGTTCCTTTTATTGAGGGATTGGAGACAGGCTTCGAGGGTGTGATGAGACCTGTAGAGTATGTCTTTGGAGACAAAGCTCAAGCGTCACGTAAATACAATATTTATGACTATGACCTCAAGAACAAGGAGAGCGGAGAGGTTGGGGTGCGTTGTCCTGCTATCCTTGAAGAAGAGACAGAGAAAGAAATTAGAAATCTCGCTCTACAAATCGTAAAAACTCTTAACATCCGCGATTTTGGTCGTATGGATTTTCGTGTAACTCCGAGCGGCCAGATTTATTTTATCGAAGTGAATGCGCTGCCAAGTCTTGAGCCTGGAGCGGGACTTTATGTTGCGGCTGAGCTAGAGGGCTTGAAGACTGTGCCGGACACACTAGCGGCGATTTTAAAGAGTTCTTTCAAACGAAATTCTTTGGATAAAAAGAACAATGCTTCGGCCCCTAAAAGAAGCAGAAAACATTTACGTGTGGGATTCACTTTTAATCTTAAACGAATTATCCCTGGCGATGACATCACTACGGATCAAGAAGCCGAATACGATTCTCCTAAAACCATTGAGGCTATTCGCGAAGCTCTTCAGTCACTAGGTCATGAAGTGGTGGAGCTTGAAGCCAATTCCGATTTGCCTGTTCGTTTGGGAAGTTCAGATTTGGACGTGGTGTTTAATATTGCTGAAGGGTTTAAGGGACGGAATCGGGAGGCTCAAGTTCCGGCTCTATTGGAACTTTTGGATATTCCTTATTCGGGATCTGATTCAGCTACGCTCGCTTTAGCGCTTGATAAAGGTCTTGCAAAAAAGGTGGTCTCTGCTGCAGGTGTTGCCGTGGCAAAGGGCCAGACCTTCTTGAGCATCAAAGATAAATTAAATAAAGACCTTCAATTCCCTCTGATTGCTAAACCTGTTGCCGAAGGCAGCTCAAAGGGGGTGGCTGACAAGAGCGTCGCCACGAATGAAGCAGAGCTCAGAGAATTGGTCGGATTGATTCTCACTCGCTACAAACAGGGAGCGCTAGTCGAAGAATTTCTCCCAGGGCGTGAATTCACAGTGGCTTTGATTGGTGAAAAGCGACCTAGAGCTTTGCCTGCGATGGAGATCGTTTATCACAAGAAGGATGATCCACACCCTATTTACTCCTATAAGCTCAAGCTTGATCCGCGTGTAGAAATTTCAAACGAAGTTCCTGCGAAATTAGATGAAGCCCTCAAAAAAGACATCGAAAATGTGGCAAAGGGGGCCTTTATAGCTCTGGGTTGTCGCGACTTTGCACGTATTGATATTCGTTTGAATTCAGAGGGTAAAGCGTGTTTCATTGAGTGCAATCCTCTGCCAGGGCTCACACCCAAATGGTCTGACCTTTGTTTGATCACCGATGCGATTCATATGGATTATAAAACTCTTATATCTGAGCTTCTGAGTCCCTCGATTCGTCGTTGGAAAGAGAAAAAGCGCTTAGAGTCTCAAGAACTATAAAGACTCTGTAAAGAATCTAAATTTTACTGTTAGTTGACGCATTTGTGCCGAAAAGGGCATATGAGTCTCTTTGTGTCTGAAAGGGTTTTGAGTTTGTGGATGCTTACCTGCTCCGTGTTTTGCGGGGTGTGGGTTGGATCTGCTTTTGCAGAAGAACGTGATCCTCAGCAAATTCAACCTCAAGCATGGATCCGAGAGCAGGGCGAAACAAAGCCTATTTTTGATTTTTTCCAAACTGAAACGAGTGATGGAAAAACAATGCTTAGAGAGACACGTTTTGTTGATCGCAGCACGGGTGAAGACGCTTACCGTGAGAAGATACTAACTGACAGCACCGGCTTGAATTTGATTCGTTACGATGTGGAGCAGCTTCAGCTCGATGAAAAAGGAACGGTTGAAGTGGACCGTGAAAAAAATCGAGTCTTTTATAAGTATTACAAGCACAAGAAATGGCGAGATATGGTTGAGGGGTTGGACGAACCTTTCTTGGTTGGAGGCATGCTTCCTGATTTTCTTAAAGCCAATCGTAAGCATGTGGATCAGGAGAAGCAATTGAAGTTTTCTTTGGCGGTGCCTTACATGACCAAATCTTTTGATTTTTCTATGATTCAAGAGAAAGAAAATTCAAAAATTGATGGAATTGAATTTCAAAACTTCAAAATGTCTCCTAGTAATTTTTTAGTTTCGGCGGTTGTGAAGCCGCTTCATTTCTTTATTCCGATCGGTAAAGAAGATGTGGATCGTATTTTAGGAAAAGTGTTTCTAAAAAAACGCACCAAGAACGGATGGGATGCTTTTCAGGCTGAAACCCGATTTCTCTTAAAGACACCCGAGGCCCTAGCTTCTCAAAATTAATTTGGTTTCTTATCCGCTGGGGGTGGTGAAAATGCGAGCGCCGAGCCCGTGTTAACCCATGTCGTTTGATCGTCGCTATTCGAAAGTATTTCTTTGTAAGCTCCAAAAAATGATTCCGCTCGGGAGCGAAACCATTCGCGTTCGCTAAGCATTACAAAAAGTGCTGTGGCAAAAATCGTAGTTGGAATAATCCCAAAGACAACATTTTGAATGAGAGCACCATCCACATAACCTTTTTGGAACGGAATAGTGGCCAGTACGGCACAGGCTAAACCGCGAGGTCCCATCGCCGTGATAACCATCGCATCGAGACGATTGTATTTTTTGGGGCGGAAAAGAATTCGAACCGAAAGAAATCGTATGATCAGAATGCCAATAGCTGCACTCACTGAAAGAAGGATGGTTTTTGTGTCGGAGAAACGAATCTGCATTCCGAGATAGACGAAAAAGAATGTTCGAAGAACGAAGGACAATTCTTGAAGCAGAGCCATTTCTTCTTTGGCTACAGGGGTATGGCTTAGGTGTTTGAGCAATCCTTTGTGGAAAAGATTGAGGTTGCCTAATGTGAAACCAAGGGCGAAAACGCCAAGGGCACCATTGAGTCCCGCGATATCGATGAGTCCAAATGTTAGAAGCGCCCAAGCTTCCCCTGCAAAAGTTTTGTGGCTGGCTTCGGGGAAACGCTGTTTGAAAAAAGCCCAAAGCAATCCCATGCTCATTCCCCAGAGTATCGCCCACACGGAGTTGGGTCCGAGTCCTCGGATGAGTAAAGTTGTTTCAAAGTGACCTGAGAGGGCTGAATCCAAAATAACTAAAAAAATTACGATAGCGAGTACATCTGTGAATGCAGATTCAAGGGAGAGAATGGTTTTGGTGCTGTCAGAAATGCTCAGATAGCGAACCATGGGAATCACAATGGCGGACGAGGTGCTTCCAACACCCAGTCCAATAAGGAGAGCGCTGATCCAAGAAATGGCAAAGAGACCCTTGCTCATAGCCGCCACGACGGCAGCTGTGCCTGCAAACGCGATGATGGAGATGCCGAGGGCGGGGAGGCTGGATGTGAGGAGTTCTTTGGCCGAAAGCTCAAGACCGCCGCTGTAGAGAATTACGATCAGGGCGAGAGTGGCGAGAACCGCACCCACTTTTCCTAGATCAGCGGGAGTGAGGATCCCTAAGATGGGACCGAGTACAAAGCCGAGCGCTGTGAGCAAGAGCAGGTCTGGAATCTTTGTTTTGATGAAAATCCAACGTAGTGAATGTCCTAGAAAAAACAGAAGAGCCAGACCGATAACTGCCCAAGCCATAGATGTTGCCTATTTCGAAACTTTCTTCTCTGTCTTTATAGACTAGAGAAGCATCTTGCTGACTTCTTCGATGTGTTCTTGTTCCGTGCGGATAAATTCACGGACCAATTCTTCGAGAGCCAAGTTGCCTTCGGTGTAAGGAAGAGCTTTTTTGTAAAGTGCTACACCATGTTTTTCGGCTTCAAGACTTTCTTTGAGAAGTTCATTGATGTCGTGTTGGTGTGTTTCTTTTACGGGAGCCACTTTGAGTGTGGGGTGTCCGCCGAGGCCTGTGATTTTTTCACCGACGATCATGGCGTGGTTGAAGCTTTCGATGGCTTGATCCTTAAAGAACTGCACGATGGGAAGACGTGCTGGACCGCGCACCATGAGTGCGTAGTGCAAGTAACGGGTCACTCCTGAGAGCTCCATTTCAATAATTTCGTTCAAAACATTTAAGAGTTCGGATTGTTTGTGTGTTTCTGGCATGGTTCCTCCGATTTAGCAGATGATACATTACGTGTCGTGTAGTCAACCACGCTTTGCTCTTTTGAGTCAAAAACATGATAGTGCTGGATGTCGATTTTTACAAAAATCTGGTCTGCCGTTTTGACTCGGAACATGGGCTTTACCTTGAGAACACACTTGGAATTGCCAATGAGGCCATAAATGAGTCCATGATCGCCCAAATGCTCCTGAACGAGTGCTGTGAAGGTGAAATCGGCAGCCTGCGCAGAATCGACCACATCTAAGTGCTCGGGGCGAATGCCGATATAGGTATTTTCGTTGTTCTTGAGGGAGTCAGGTCTCACAGTTGCGCTGTAGTCGCGAATGAAGCCTTCGCCTTTGAATGACGCTCTACTGCCGTTGATTTGAGCAACTTGGGCTTCGATGAAGTTCATGGAGGGGGATCCGAGAAAACCTGCTACGAAACGGTTGGCGGGTTTGTGGTAAATGTCGAGGGGAGGGCCCATTTGTTCAATAACGCCCCCACGTAGAACAACGATGTTGTCAGCAAGCGTCATGGCCTCAACTTGGTCGTGTGTGACGTAAACCATGGTGGCATTGAGGTGGAGGCGAATCTTTGCAATCTCTATGCGCATTTCAACACGAAGAGCGGCATCCAGGTTGGAGAGAGGCTCGTCGAGTAGGAAAACATCCGGTTCACGAACGAGGGCACGACCGATGGCCACACGCTGACGTTGTCCACCGGAGAGCTGACGAGGTTTGCGATCGAGCAGCGGAGTGAGCTGAAGAATCTGAGCTACTTCACTCACGCGTGTTTTGATTCGTTCCTTGGAGGAGCCCGCAATTTTAAGAGCAAACTCCATGTTTTCGTAAACGGTCATGTGAGGATAGAGGGCATAGGATTGGAAAACCATGGCGATCCCACGACGAGAAGGCGCCGAATGGGTGACGTCTTTTCCTTTGATCTTAATGGTGCCGCCGCTCACTTCTTCGAGGCCGGCAATCAATTTGAGCAAAGTTGATTTGCCGCAACCTGAGGGGCCTACAAAAACTGTAAGTTGGTTGGCTGGCAAACGCAGATTAATGTTGGGAATGATGGTGTTTTTACCGTTGTAAACTTTCGATACATTTTCAAGAACAACTTCTGCCATAACACTTACTCCTTGATCGCTCCGGCGGTGAGGCCAGACACGATGCTTTTTTGAAAAATAAGAACTAGCACCACGAGAGGCACTGTCACGATAACCGAAGCCGCCATGATGCGACCCCAAGGACTTTCAAAGGAACTCGCACCACTGATGAGGCCGATAGCGACGGGAACAGTGCGAGCTTCTTGAGAAAGAGTGAATGTGAGCGCGAACAAAAATTCGTTCCAAGCTGCGATGAAAGCAAGGAGACCTGTAGTTGCGAGTGAAGGGCCCATGAGCGGCAAAAACACTTTTGTGAGAATGATCCATGGAGTGGCGCCATCCACAATGGCTGCTTGCTCCAGTTCACGAGGGAGCTGTCGCATGAATGTAGTTAGGAGCCAGATCGTGAAGGGCAGTGTGAAAATCATATAAGAGAGCGTCAGCCCGCCCCAGTGATTGTAGAGACCAAAGGCACGAATGAGTTCGAACATTCCAGAGAGCACGGCCACTTGAGGAAACATGGATACCGCAAGGATGACCATGAGAAGGAGTCCTCGTCCTTTAAACTCTACGCGTGCGAGAGAGTAGGCAGCAAGGACCGCAACAAAGAGACAGAGGATCACAGTGCTTGAAGCTACTAAAAGTGAATTGAGAATATTGGTGCCGAAAGGTTGTTCCTGAAAGATCGCGGTATAGTTGGTCCATTCGAATGAGGTGGGCCAATACTCCACTTCAAACATTTTCGAAGGATCTTTAAGTGAGCTCACCACAGCCCAATAAAAGGGGAAGAGTGAAAAGGCGCTTACAAGAAGTACGCAGATCCAGAGGAAAGAAGATTCAATGAGAGACCTTTTCACTAGAACCTCCTACTAGATTGAGTCGTGAGGTGGTCACGTAAATGATTG
>Ga0163144_10031096_pt1 | contig 10193 bp, 8 predicted proteins | sample OliLak19BULKMAT1_FD_123175 | JGI IMG/M metagenome (GOLD analysis project Ga0163144, IMG submission 123175) | Freshwater microbial mat bacterial communities from Lake Vanda, McMurdo Dry Valleys, Antarctica - Oligotrophic Lake LV.19.BULKMAT1 | ecosystem: Environmental > Aquatic > Freshwater > Lake...
AATGCACATCATTGGGAATTTTCGTAGGGGCGAGGCTTGCCCGCCCGCTATTTGAGATGACACAAACGCTCATTGTAATTATGCAGTTTTTGTTTCGGTTCTCCATAAGTGATGAGTGATGAGATGGGCTAAGTCTATCTCACATTATTTGTGTTTACCCCCAACCAGCGATTGTATCCACTCAGGACTCTCACTCTGTCCCAGAATATGCGATAATAGCGCCACCTTTCACAATATCCACTCATGGCGCACCGCGCACAGCCTCCCTTATGCAACCATTGAACCCCACACATATCCGCGCTGATAGCAATATCACGCTTGAATTGAAACCCAATCACTGGAAACTTGTGCGCGATGAGGGCGTCGGCGGGATGCGGACGCTATTCGAGGCCGCGCAAGGTGGTGAGACGACCTACCCGCCCGATTTTGCCGCGTCCCGCAAGCTACCGCCAGAAGGTCTGCCCGTCGGGGCGGTTCGTCAGGTGTTGCTGGGCTGGTCGCCGCGTCTATCAGCGTGGCAATTGGGCTTATTATTTGAGGATGAATTTGCCGCACAGCGCGGCAGCCGTTGGCTAGAACTCGCCCGCTGGCAAGACCCAGACGGCGTGCTGCACAGCATGACCTCCAACCGAGCCGGGAGTGCGCTGGCGCGTGTCTTACGCCTGCCGTTTAAGGTCATCGCGCCACGCTTGGATGACCAGATTGCCATCCCCGCCAAGCCGCTGCCGAATCTGCCGCTATCGCTGGGCGATTGGGTGATTGGACGCGAGGGCGACGGCCTGCTCTTGGAGCGCCAGAGCAGTTGGGCGCGGACGCGCATCAACCGCATTTTATGGTACGGATTCTGGGTGTTCGCGTATGTCGCCGTCTCAGTCTTGTCGCTAACGGTCAAGCTCGGCTTGCCCAATGCCGGGACGTTGTTGCCGCTGCCGCATCTGCTGCCTTATATGGGCTTAATCGTAGCGGTAGTGCTGGTGTATTTGATTGTCAAGAATGCCCGCCAATTACTGACCACCGCCAACCGCGTCAGGGTCGAGCCGTCCTCGCATGAGATTTCGGCCTTCCACGGCGATTCGCTGCTCTGGACGATTTCGGGGCGTAAGGTGATGGGCGTGGCCGTGTCTGAGGTCGCGCAGCAACGCCGAATGAAGCGACTGCTTCAGCATATCGAGATTAACTTGATGGTTGCTGAGGGCGGTTTCACGCATGTGCTGGCCTGCGAGAACGAACATGAAATTCCAGTTCATGTCGAGTTGCGGAAAGATGGATCGGTTTCACCGCTATTTCAAGAAGATGTACAGACCCCCGCACAGGCGGCAGCGGTCTATATCGCGCAAATGCTGGGCGATGTCCCCAGCTACCTCGACCAGCGATTGGGTTAATAACCATTAACCAGCCTTTTCTTTCGCTATCCTGAGCGTACCCTCGATTTTACTTAACTGGGTTAGCAGTGCATTTCTATCAGGTTGGGCTGGCACGCGCCTGACCTCAAGTCGTCTTGTGCCTTGCCCTTCCAAAGTTTTCAAATGTTCGATATTCAACGCTTGATAATGCGGCGCTTCATTTGCCTTATTGGATACGTTGCTGATATTAAAAACCCGCGCAATCAACTGGTCAGCGAGTTGTTTAACTGTCCAGTGATGGGTATTAAACTCCAGAATGATCTTTTGAAAATCATCAGCTTTCGATGTTTTCGGCTTATCTTTGCCTTTAGCCGTAGTCTCTAGCTCACTCGGAAAGGGGGAGTTATGGCTGTCGGGGTCAATAGCTTTCCAATATTTCTCATCGTTATAGAACTGTATCATGAAATTCGCCAGCACTTTTGCGGCGTGCTGAGATTGTTCTAAGGTGTTTGTCTCTCCAAATGCGCTCTCTTCATCAACATTGATGTGTCCGCCGCCGATTAGCGCATGTGCGCTCAAATTAATCTCATTGGCTACACCAAAGACGAAATCATCCATTAGGCTACCAACATAACCAGAGTAGATGTCGGATGCTTTCGCTTTTTCTGTGATGATTTCCACGCATTTCTGGTCGGGCGTCACTTGATATTCCCAAGCAACGCCGTGCCTATCAGCCGCAAATGTATATTTAAGTTTTCGTAGCCCATCCGCCATATAATCTTGAACAGGGGTCATCCCTCTGGTGGTCATAGCGGCGTGCCATAGCCCAACAATTGCGTTGTAGGGTTCTTTCATTTGCTCATGAATATCATCTTTGTCTTGTCCGGGAAGGTTGGTAAGCGCATCATTCACAAAGGTGAACTCATTGCCGATATAGGTATCTTTAATGTTGGCTGGGGCAACTTTACTAGCATCAGCCGATTCCTCTAACCTATTTAGCAATCCATTGATTTCTATCAGCTTGGCTTCATTTAAGGCCAGACTAAAATCACCGTCCCTAATAAGCGGTCTAATTTCATACTCAATTATCGAAAATGCCAAGTAATTAGTCGCTTGCAAAGCAGGGGTATCGTTCCTGATATGAAAATTAGGATTTTGCATTATCCTTCTGATATCGTCCAAAACCTGTGTTGCAAACCATTGTCCACGCGCTGCTGTTTGCAATCCTGCATTAGCGCCGACTGGATGAGTATTTTGATTGTCTTGCAGAATCGCATAGGAGAGACTACGCTGAATCGGTAGGCTGACAGGCTGCGCGGAGCGTGTTTTTTGTTTGACCAGTCGCCCCGTCGCTTGATTTCCGATGGTGCGTTGGAGCGCTAATACCGATGACGGACTCATGCGAGCTTGGGTACGAGTATGGGTAAAGTTTGGCGGCGGATTGAGTGTTTTATCGGTAAATAGAGTTACTGAATCATTTAGGGAAACAGTTTCTTCTGGTGCGCTGGTTTTAGGTTCTTTGGGATGCTTATTATCTAAGGGCAATATTTGATTCTGTGTCATCGTCGAAGCCCCTACTCATGTTTCAATAAGCCCACGCTTAAAAGTATAGTCGGTTGTTAAATGCGGGCAATCCCACATACTGCCTGCTTATAAGGCTATATGTAGGGGCGAAATTTTAATCGGCTTAGAAAAAAGCGCCCGTTAGCCCCAAAAATCTATGGTATGGTAAACTTCCAGCGAACTCTTAACCCTACATAGTTCAAATGTTTAATGTGGTTTTAATCTGAAAACCGCATTTAAGGTGTATTTTAATAAAACACCTTCCGCCGTGAAAATCCTTTCGCGGCCTTTGGCTTTTAATCCACCAGAAAGACTATCCTTATGACCTCGCAGCGGCCTCTAGTCCTATTTACCAATGACGATGGTATCGATTCGCCGGGATTATGGGCGTCAGCCGAGGCGTTTTTAGACATCGCGGATATCTTGATTGTCGCCCCAATTGAACAACAATCGGGCATGGGCCGCAGTCTGCCGTTATACAGCCGTGGCAACGTGGTTGTGCGCGAGATGACCATCGGCGACCAGACCATGACGGCCTATGGGATTGGCGGCACGCCCGCGCAAGCCGTCCAACACGGCCTATATGAAATATCTGACCATTGGCCGGCGCTGGTCGTCAGCGGCATCAATTATGGCGAAAACGTCGGCAACGGCGTGACGATTTCCGGCACGGTTGGCGCGGCGTTAGAGGCGGCTGCGCTGGGCATCCCCGCAATTGCCATCAGCCTGCAAGTGCCGCAGGGGTTGCATACCAGTTACAGCCGTGAGGTCAACTTCAGGACAGCGGCTTACTTCACCCGTCTGTTCGGGGAGATGTTATTGGCGGGTAAGCACTTCCCAGATGTCGATGTGCTGAAAATCGAAATCCCGACCCACGCCACTCCCGATACGCCGTGGAAGCTGACTCGCGTCTCGCGTAAGCGCTTGTTCTGGCCGACTCGCGCTCAGAAAAAGCACATGAGCGACGACGGCACGCCGGGCTATGCCAAATTGCTTGACCCCGAAACAGCCGAGCCGGACAGTGACATCTATGCCGTGCTGCATGAAGGTGTGGTATCGGTGTCGCCTATCAGCATTGACCTGAGCAGTCGCGTTGACCGGGCAGCCCTCCGCGCCGAATTCGACCAACATCTGGCACAGCCCCAAGCGAGCGCGTGAGGTATAATCGGCCTCCGTGCTTTTTGATGAGACGGGGGCTTTCTTTACGATGATTCGACGCTTTTTGTTATACCTATCGACGGCGCGCTGGGCGCGTGCCATGATGAGCCGGTTTTTCTTGGCGCGGCGGGTAGCACATCGGTTTGTGGCCGGCGAGTCGCTGACCGATGCCATAGAAGTCGTCCGCAAGCTAAACGCCGACGGCCTGATGGTCACACTGGATTACTTAGGCGAGAGCGTCGAGAAAGCTGAAGATACGGTTGAAGTCGTCGAGATGTATGTTGCGGCGGTCAAGGCGCTCTACGCGCAAAAACTGGGCAGCGGCATCTCGCTCAAGCCGACGCATCTGGGCTTAAACATCAGCCAAGACCTGTGCATCAACAACCTGCGGACAATCCTGCAAGCCGCCAAAGACGCGGGCAATATGCCGGTCACGATGGACATGGAAAGCACCGCCTACACCGACATCACCATCCTCCTATACCGCACACTGCGCGATGAGTACGGCTTCACCAATTTTGGCACGGTGATTCAGGCGTACCTGTACCGCAGCCGTGAAGATATGAAGCAATTGGCCGCCGAGGGTAGCCATATTCGGCTGTGCAAGGGCGCATATCTTGAACCGGCCACCGTCGCCTTCCCCGAAAAAGCCGATGTGGATGACCACTACCGCCAATTGGTAGACGACTACATCCAATCCGAGCCGCCCGCCTATCTGTGCATCGCCACCCATGACGAGAAGATGATTCAGTCCGCCCGCACCAGCGTACAGAATCGCGCCACGCCAAAAGACCGTTTCGAGTTCCAGATGTTATACGGGATTCGGGGCAGCCGTCAGATCGAATTGGCGAAAGATGGGTTTACCGTGCGCGTCTATGTGCCATTCGGTGAGGCGTGGTATCCCTATTTCATGCGGCGGCTGGCAGAACGCCCCGCTAACCTATGGTTCTTTGCCAAAAGCCTGTTCAGCCGTTAGAGTCTTAGGGGTGTGTACGGGGAACGCCGCACCGCCCCGCCGAGGCCGTGCAGCTTCTCGCTTAGGCAAGTCTTTTGGAGTGACAACAGCATGTCCGATTTTCAAACCAACACCAATGAGTGGTTTTACCCCTCTGAGGCGGTCAAAGCGCGGGCGGTCATCAAAGATGATGTCGCGTTGTATCACGAGTCGATGCAAGATATCGAAGGATTTTGGGCGAAACGCGCCGCCGAAAATTACGAGTGGTTCAAATCGTGGGATACCGTCCTAGACCGTTCCCAAGCCCCTTTCTACAAATGGTTCACCGGCGCACAAGTGAATATCATCCATAACGCGCTTGACCGCCATGTCAAGGCGGGCAAGGGCGATAAAGTCGCCTATCACTGGGAAGGCGAACCGGGCGACACGCGCACCATCACCTACCAGTGGTTATATGACGCGGTGAACAAGTTCTCCAACGTCCTGCGCGATTTCGGAATCAAAAAAGGCGATACCGTCACGATTTACATGGGGCGCGTGCCAGAGATTATCGCGGCGATGCTGGCCTGTGCCAAAATCGGCGCACCGCATACCGTGGTTTATGGCGGGTTCAGCGAACAAGCGCTGGCTGACCGTATCAACGACGCCCAGAGCCGTGTCTTGGTGACATGCGACGGCGCATGGTTGCGCGGCAAAACCGTCAACCTAAAAGACATCGCGGATTTGGCACTGGAAAAAGCCCCGACCATCGAAAAAGTGGTCGTCTATCAGCGTACCCAACAAGAGGTGAAATGGGTCGAGGGGCGCGATGTGTGGTGGCATGATGTGATGGCAACCGCCAGCGGCGATTCCGTCACCGAAGTGCTGGACGCCGAAGACCCGCTGTTCATCCTGTATACCAGCGGCTCAACGGGCAAGCCCAAGGGGATTTTACACACCCACGGCGGCTATATGGTCTATACCAGCACGACGCTGGCATGGGTGTTCGACATTCAGCCAGAAGATGTGTATTGGTGCGCCGCCGACCCGGGTTGGATTACCGGCCACAGCTATATCGTGTATGCGCCGCTGATTCTGGGCGCGACCAGCCTGATGTATGAAGGCGCACCGACTTATCCCGGCTATGACCGCTGGTGGGAACTGGTCGCCAAGTATCAAGTGAGCATCTTGTATTGTGCGCCGACGGCCATCCGCGGTCTGATGCGCTATGGTGATGAGTGGCCCGCCAAGCACGATATGAGCAGTCTGCGCCTATTGGGGAGCGTCGGTGAGCCGATTAACCCGGAAGCGTGGCGCTGGTATTACAAGCATGTTGGCGGCGAACGCTGCCCGATTATGGATACATGGTGGCAGACAGAGACCGGCGGCTTCATGATTACGCCGTTGCCGGTCACGCCGTTGAAACCCGGCAGCGCTACCCGCCCGTTCCCCGGCATCGAGGTTGATGTGGTCGATGACGACGGCAATCCATGTGAGGCCAATGTCGAAGGGCGTCTGGTGATTAAGCAACCGTGGCCGGGGATGTTGCGGACGGTATGGGGCGACCCTGACCGCTATATCGCCCAATATTGGAACGCCTTTGCGGATAAGGGTTGGTACTTGGCTGGCGATAGCGCCCGCAAGGACGACGACGGCTATATCTGGGTGATTGGCCGCATCGACGACGTGATTAAGGTCAGCGGCTATCGGTTGGGGACGGCAGAAGTCGAATCCGGTCTGGTCAGTCATGCCGCTGTCGCAGAGGCCGCCGTCATCGGTATCCCCGACGAAGTGCGTGGTAGCGTGATTTACGCCTATTGCATCCTCGTGGCGGGCAAGTCCGGCTCGGATGAATTGGCCGCTGAACTGAAAGACCATATCCGGCGCGAAATCGGCCCGATTGCCGTGCCGACCAAAATTGAGTTCGTCAATGTACTACCCAAGACGCGCAGCGGCAAAATCATGCGGCGCGTCCTCAAGGCGCGTGCGATGGGGACGCCTGAAGGCGACATCAGCACACTAGAGGATTAAGGTCAGACAATAACAACACCGGTTGACTAATCGCCGGTTTTGGTAGGGGCGCACCCATGTGCGCACCCGCTCTGCATGATATATCAATGCCCGCCCTCCATAATTTGATACCCATTTATGTAGGGCGGGGTCACACCCTACCACGGCAGACGTTTGCCGTTCCAACGAAAATAGCCGCCCGAATCCGAGAGCTTTAACCCGTCAATCACGCTCAGAATACCGGTTATCGATTCCGCTGGCGAAAGTTGCGCGCCCGCGCCGCCCATCCGCGTCTTGACCCAGCCGGGGTCGAGCGCAATCACCGTCACCCCGCGCAAATCTGCCGCCAACCCGCGAGTCGTCATGTTCAACCCGGCTTTGCTGGCGCAGTAGGCATAATCCCCGCCGTAATTGCGCCCATCGAGTGACGCCATCTGCGTGCTGATATTGATGAGCTTGGGACTCACACCCTTCCTCAGCAAACCAGCCAACGCCTGCGTAATCAACAAGGGCGCAACCGTATTGATGTTCAAGACTTCCAAAAACGTCTTTTGCGTGATTCCAGATAGACTCTGCGCCTCGTCATCAACATTGACGGCGGCGTTGTTGATAATCACATCCAGCGCATCGACATGATTTGAAGTCAGCGCTGCGACTTTATAAATACTGGTCTCGTTGGTCACTTCCAACGGGAGGACGGTCAAGCGTTCGCCATATTGGGCGTTGAGAGATTGCAGGTCATCGGCTTGAAGCGGGTCACGGCAAGTCGCCAAAACGATAGAATCTGGGCGTAGCAGAAGCTGGCGGACGAGTTCAAGCCCAATCCCACGGTTACATCCGGTGATAAAGTAGCGTGTCATAGTTTACAAAACCCCCTCGGCGCGTGAGGCCGTCATCACCAAGATTAACAGATGCAACATCCCATCACGGATGGGGAGCGTCTCGGCGTATTCATCCAAGCGGTGCGCGTTCCCACCCCGGCTGATGCCCACCGTCACCGTCGGACACCCTCCCGCCAGCGAGATATTCCCATCAGTGCTGCCGGTCTCTAGGACGGCGCGTACCCCGACATAACTCAGCGCTTCAATCGACGCCTGCACCAGCGGATGGTCTGGCGACAGATAGCCCGCCGGACGCTCACCAACCACCTCGACATTAAAACGCACATCGTCAGAGGTCATGAGATTTATCAGATTACGAACATCGCGTTCCAGTTCCATCAGCGCCTCGGCCTGTTCAGACCGCAAATCCAACCACATCGACGCGCTGGCGGCGATGGTGTTAATCGACACCCCACCCTCAATCACGCCGATATTATAGGTCGTGCGCGGGCGTTCTGGCGGCTTGATGGCGCTGATTTTCGCGCCCAACTGCATCAGCACATGGATGGCAGAAGGCCGCCCGAAATGCAACCAACTGTGGCCGCCGCCGGTCTGCGCGGTGATGTGCAACCGCTTGACCGCGATACCAGCGTGGTAAACATGCCCGAACGCCAACCCCTCTAGGTTGATCACGCCCGCGATGCTGGGCTTAAGCCGCTCAAAGGCCGCACGCATCCCTTTCAGGTCGCCCAGCCCTTCCTCGCACGAGGTCGCCACAAACCAGACATCGCGTTCGAGTTCGAGTTTTCGACTGGTCAGATATTGCAGCACGCCCAGCAAGCCCGCCACGCCCATACTGTTGTCGCCGATGCCGGGGCCGTGTAGTGAGTCGCCCATTCGCCGTAGCGTCAGGTCAGTCTCAGACCCAAACACGGTATCGGTATGCGCGACCAGCATCAGCGCGGGCAGCGCCGGATATTTCCCCGGTAAGCGCCCATAAACGTTGAACACCGCATCCTCAGACACATCTTCCAAGCCCATCTGCGCGAACTGCCCGCGCACATAATCAGCGCGTTGTTGCTCCATGAAAGTCGGCGCGGGGATTTGCTGAATCACGGCTGCTTGCTCGGCCACCCACTGCGCCAATGTCGCCAAATGATACGAATCTAGCAGACGGGTTACTTGTTCCATTTGAAATTTCATGCGGCGTCCAACTTTATGTTCTACAATCAAAATTTACGGGGTATACTAACTGTCGCTGATTATGCCGCAAATGGCGATGTTTTTCACATCCCTCCGGAGTCCGATAATGGAGTCAACGCCAATCCTCGTCCTGTTTGTCGGACGCGCCAGTGCCAAAGAGTCAAAACCACTGGTCGAGGCTTTGGCAAAGAAATACCAACTCCACGCCGTGACCAGCGGCAAGCACGCCCAAACACAAGCCGCCGCCACCCAGCCGCGAGTCATCATCGTGGACGCCGCCACCTTGCGGACGACGGGCGAACGGGTATGCAAGACCTTACGCGCTGCCGCCCCCAATGCGGTGATTTTCCGCCTGATGCCCCCCGGTGAGGCTGCGCCGTCTCCCTGTGCGGATGTCACATTGATGCAACCCATCAACCCGCGTAAATTGTTGGCTCAAGTGCAAAAGCACCTGACCGATGAACAAGAACAGGTCTTGACGGTAGGGCCGCTGACCCTCAACCTAGACCGCCGAATCCTCATCGCATGGGGACAAGAGACCGTGCTGAACCCTAAACTGGCGGAGTTGTTCGCGGTATTCCTCAAACACCCCAACCATATCTTAGACCGCGCCGCCTTGATGCGTGCCGTATGGGACACCGATTACGTCGAAGATACCCGCACGCTTAATGTCCATATCAGTCACGCTCGCCAGATTTTGGAAGCGCACGGACACCCGCGCCTGATTCAGACCGTGCGTGGCATTGGGTATCGGCTGGACATCTCGGTATAAGCCCGAGAAATAGGCAACAAAAAAACCGACGATATGTCGGTTTTTTTGAGTCCCTGTAGAAGTAGGGGGTGTTTTAGCCGAGGCCGACTTACTTAACGGCCAATTTCGCCAGCTGAATCATCAGGCGGCTCTTACGGCGAGCAGCGTTGCGCTTGTGCAGCACACCACGGCTGACGGCCATATCGAGATCGCGGACGGCCTGCTTGGTGGCTTCCACCGCGTTATCGACGACGCCAACTTTAATCGCAACACGCGCCTTCTTGACAAGGGTGCGGGCGCGATTGCGGTAGGTGCGGTTATAAACGCGGCGCTTCTCGCTTTGACGGATGCGCTTGAGCGCGGATTTGTGATTCGCCATCGGGAAAATTCCGTGTCCTAAGACTGTTTTA
>Ga0163144_10031097_pt1 | contig 10193 bp, 6 predicted proteins | sample OliLak19BULKMAT1_FD_123175 | JGI IMG/M metagenome (GOLD analysis project Ga0163144, IMG submission 123175) | Freshwater microbial mat bacterial communities from Lake Vanda, McMurdo Dry Valleys, Antarctica - Oligotrophic Lake LV.19.BULKMAT1 | ecosystem: Environmental > Aquatic > Freshwater > Lake...
ATGGTGGCTGCGGGAGTGGCAGGAGCGCGGGGAAAGCGTGTGCTTTTGATAGAAAAAAATAAAAAACTTGGCGAAAAGTTGCGAATCACCGGCGGGGGACGGTGCAATATCACAAATGACGAGAGAGATATTCATGCACTGCTTTCGAACTATAAAGCATCGAAAGATTTTTTATATTCTCCTTTTTCAATTTTTGGAGTTAAAGAAACATTTGAATTCTTCGAGGGTAGGGGACTTCCCCTTTTTGTGGAAGCAAGAAAAAGAGCATTTCCAAAGTCAGAAAAAGCGAGCGATGTCTGCAATGTGCTCATTGAGTATTTGAAAAAAAATAATGTGACAGTACTCACTGAATGCACAGTAATGAAACTTGAAATTGAAGATCGAAAAATATCTCACGTTGTTACAAAAAAAGGCTCTGAAATTAAATCGTATGTAGGGGACTCAGTTGTTGTTGCAACTGGTGGACTCTCCCATCCTCACACTGGATCCACGGGAGATGGCTTTAAATGGCTCGAGGACTTAGGACACACCATACACCCGCCAAGTCCGACCATAGTTCCCCTCACTGTAGAAGAAGCGTGGGTGAAAGAGCTCGCCGGTACTTCTATTGGTACCACTGACGCTCCCATGAAAATTACTTTTTTTGCAGACGGAAAAAAAGCGTTTGCGAAAACAGGGAAGCTTCTGTGTACTCATTTTGGACTCTCCGGTCCCCTTATCTTAAACACTGCAAAAGAAGTCTCTGATCTACTTTATAAAGGCCTGGTGACAGCCACGATCGACACCTATCCAAACAAGGATCAAGGGACATTGGAAAAGCATATGATAGAAGTATTCGACATAAACAAAAACAAAGCGCTTAAGAATGTATTTACTGATCTTGCGCCGAAAGGTACCGCGCGCGTAATCCTATCCCTACTGCCTCATATAGACCCGGAAACAAAAACTCATAGTGTGAACAAGGATATGCGTAAAGACCTCTCTCGGCTCCTAAAGGCTCTTCCTGTGTCAATTTCAGGCCTCCTCGGCTTCGACAAGGCTGTGGTTGCCGATGGTGGTGTTGATATACGTGAAGTAGATACCAAAACCATGCGCTCGACCAAAATCGACAACTTATTCCTCACCGGAGACGTGCTCCATATAGACAGACCTTCTGGAGGCTTTTCTCTACAGCTCTGCTGGACGACGGGGTTTGTTGCAGGGAAGAATGTGTAATATAAGACAACTCTGTGATATTGTATTAAGATTGCGAAGAAGCTACTTTCTTTAGAACGAATGATGATTATTTAGAGAATTACGAACTTTTATGGGAGTGGAAGGGCGGCATTCCTTCATCGTAGTGCGTTCGATTCCAGTTTTACCTGGCCTAATTGCACCCCGCAGTAGAGCCTTTCTTGCTTTTCACCCCCATAAAAGCTAATAATCAAGCTGACCTTTATTTCATAGATTATACATTAAATATAAGAAAACTACAACGATTGCAATATTAATGTGGATAACGGAGGGTAGGGGACTTCCCTCTTGGGAATTGGGTTTTTGAAATGAGAGAAATAGAGGTATATACTAAAAAGATGGATATAAAAAGAGAGAGAAAAATGAATCCCATCTCAAAGGGAGAGTGTGGGATATTTTTATAATATTTATATAGAAATAGATTTCGAATTTTTTAATTTTAAATCAAATCGATTCAACCTAATCTGTACTCAGGTGCCTGCTCAAAAGATATATTGTGCGACATACTTATATTACTCCCCTCAGTACAGAACTAGACCAGTAAAGAAAATATAATAAAATTAAATGTATCACAAAATTTTCTTCCTCTTCCTTCTAGACATACCGGATTACTTTGACCTATTATGACTTTAATAAGCTCTCTTAAAGAATTAAAAGCTTGTGGAAGCTTTGGAGTCTATATGGGGTGTTTTTACAAAACAAAATACTCCCCTTTCAGGGAGTTTTTTGTTATGAGTTAGTTAGTTTAGGCTTTCACCTCAACAGCGAGCTGTTGCATTGACTTGCCCCAGCAAGGCTTGGAAGAATTCCATGGAACCGTACCAGACTTTTTGTAAAGCATTCGTGCGTATTCAAGGTTTCCTTCGATAGTGTAGATGTTGATGTTGGCTTTTTCTGCAGTCTCCAAGTGATAATACTCGTTCACCTGCATTACCCCGACATCCTTGTTATTTACCACACCTCGGAGTACATCACCAGTCTTTTTATCGAACTGACGAAACTGAGACTCACATCGTGCAATCTCTGCAAGAATGGGGGTATCAGAAAAGTGATTTCTCACGTACTGCTCGGTGGACATCTTTTTCGCGATATTCTCTTTTCTGAGAGCTTCGCTTTTTACTTGAATTTCAGCAAGTGGCATTTCTGTTACAGAGACTGGAGTGTGAACTCCTGCAACTGTAGAGAAAACCATAAACAAACTAATGGCGGTAAAATTTAAGATAAGACGTTTTTTTAAGTGGTAATTCTGTAAATGATGGTAGGTGTATTTCGATCCTCTAAAATTCTTGTGGAATCAAAAGGATTGAAAAAGCTCAAACATAACGTTTGAGACATGTATACTATAGCATATCCCTACCCTTTTTGTCAAGCACTTTTATTGCTAATTCGTGAATAACGGCTTATTAAAGCTATAGAATAGAAGTTAGATGTTAGACGATAGAAGCAAGAAAATGAAAAAAATCCCTTCTGGGATTTTTTCGTAAATCTAACTTCTAACCTCTGACTTCTATTGTCTTAGCCTAAAATTCCTGATAGAGCAGTGCCCGAGGCCTGAATTGAGCCGTCACTGTTTTGTTTCCATCGATTGTAAGGCTACAATATCCTGTGCCACTACACGATCCTCCACCCCAGCCGACAAATCTCCATTGAACAGTATCAGGCACCGCTTGCAAAGTAACAATCGAACCTTGATCATATGCATGAATGCAGGTTGCACCACATGATACAAGACCATCTGGAGTAAACACAGTACCAACAAGATTTCCACTATTTACACTACCCCCAATTGTCTTATTAATCGTAAGATTGTACTGAGTAACTGCCCCCGCTGCAACGTTATATGTCACTGTAAGAACTTGACTTGTTGGAGATGCATTCGGGTCGTTTACAGTAATAAGACATGTATTTGGTCCGACAGACATAGTTCCTGGGGAAGCAACTGTAATATTCACTGGCGAGAACTGACCTGGTGGAGAAGAACCAACAGCGCCAAGTACAGATGCAGCTCCATTGATCTGACACCAGCCCTGGTTTGAGGTTGCTGTATACCATACATCTATCGTACCATTACTCACAATCTGAAGGGTTTGAGCATTAGGTGTTGCACCTCCAGAAGTCCCAGTGAAAGACATACTAGTTGAGTTCAAAGAGAATGAAGCTTGAGGTACACCACTCGCTGCACAGATGCCTCCGATGAAGATCGTACCACCTGCACAGCTCGCCGTTGCATTGCTTGTAGCGAGTAGAATTGCATTGTTGTAGAGATAAAATATTCGGGCGTTATACGGCACAGAAAATGCAACATTCGTACCAGAATTTCCATTTACATTTGCCATACCGACAGCAGTAATAGCGGAGGTGCCAACTGGATTTGCAGTACTCCATGTGAGGTTAACCGTACAAGAGCTTGCTCCTGAGGCAATGGTACATGTTGGTGATGCTGGTGAGACCGTACCGGTGGTAGTCGGAGCGGTTACGATAACACCTCCATTTTTTGCACAAGGTGTTCCAAACCACTCTACATTTTCCTCAAGCATTGAGAAATCAAATGAATAGGTACCCGTAGTTAAAGGTGCAGTAAAGTTTGCAGTAAATGTAGCTGAACTACCTGGAGGTACTGCTGTACCGCCTGGAAGGAGCAGATGACTGATCCCCCATCGGGTATTAGCCGAAGGGTTCCAGCTCGTGAGCTTGTGTTCCTGATCAGATGGAGATGTATAAATATTGTCCCAAGTTTTTGTACCTATATTTTGCATGACAATTGTACCGCTAAATGTTGATCCTGCTACCACACTTCCTGGGGCTGTAATGGATGTACATGATGCATTATTCACCAACGTAGCAGACGCCACGGTCACCGTCACTGATGCACTTGTATCAGGTACTCCGTTCTTCGAACATGTAATAACAAATACAGAAGTTCCCGCAGTCATTCCTGTGCGATCTTCAAAACCACCTGAAGCAGTCTTTGCTCCACTCCAGTAGTTGGATGCGGTACAGCTTGTTGGATTTCCGGTAGTTGTCCAAGTGAGGCGGGTTGCATTTGTAGGAAGAGTCATACTTGCTGGGTTTGCGGAAATACTTACGGAAATTGCACCAATTGGCGTCACAGTCACTGAAGCAGTGGTTGAATTCCCCGCGGCATTTGTACAATACAAAGTATAGCTTGTACCTGTAACGATACCCGAGATCACCTGGCTTCCTCCATTTGGAGTTTTAGAACCGCTCCATCCTCCCCCTGCAGTACATGAAGTAGGACTATTACCTGTTGACCAGCTGAGGGTCGTGCTGAGTGGTGAAGCACCTGTAGTCGGACTTGCAGAGAGACTGACTGTAGGAGGCACCTGGTGAATGACACTATCAGTATTTGACGTGCCTCCTGGTCCGGTACAGACGATAGAATGCGTGTTGGTAACGGTCATCGGACCGACTCCTGCAGAACCGTTTACTGGATAATTTCCTACTAAGGTTCCATCTCGAAAGATCTGACAGCTGGTTGCGTTGCTTGTAATCCAAACAAGTCCCCCGGTCCCTCCAATAGCCATAGTGATTGGTCCATTGTTTGCAGATGCTTGCGTAACTGCTCCTCCCCAGCCCGTCATTTCTACTACAGGAGCTGTTGGAATTATTGGAGGACACACATCAAGGTTCACAGGTGCACTTGCTACTGCGGCTGAGTAATTACCAGAAGGGCTATGAGACGACTCAATCCAATAGTAATAAGTTAAACCTGCTGCAGGAAAATCTGTATCACTCGTAACATTACCAACGACTTTATATGTACTTACAGGCATTGCATTACTAGTATTTCTATAAATTCTATACGAATTTGCACCCTGCCCTGCTCCCCACTGAAGCGTAATACTTCTAGCTGGACAACCTGAACTCACAGATGTGTTCAAAAAAGCTGGTATACCTGGCACTACTTTGAGTAGAGGGTAAACATAATGAGTTTTACTATTGCCAATTCCTACTACATCAATTGAAAAGTTACCAATTGAAATACTTGCTGTATTATTTACAAAAAGTGTTGCTGTTTGAGATCCATAACTTAAATCTACGGTACCTGGCTCACCAGAAGTAGGGTTAGCATTAGCTGTTATATCACATGTTGCATTAGGTGGACATATTGCACCAAGAGCAACTTTAGTAACAAAACCATTTGTTGGATTTACTGTAACTATATAACTTGTAGAACCTCCTTTTATAATATTTTTTTGAGATGGATCAACAGTTATAACAAAATCTGGTGGTGGAGATACCGCAGGACAGTCACTAGAACAGTTTGAATTATCCTCGCCTGCACTACAATATCCATCACCACAATAAAAACCTCCACCACCATAAATACTACACAATGGATCTATTTGGGTACAGCTTCCTGGAGTTCCCGCTGATAAATTACATGATGTATCACATGATGTGCCTGGTGGGTGTGGACAATCTGCATTTGTATAACACCCAGTTTGTGTAATATAGGCGTTACAAAAAGATGTTACTGGTGCACCACAGGCAGTTTCTGAAGATACAACCTGATTTGATGAGTTACATGTTGTGGTGACAGTTTTATATGTTGTGGTTCTATCCATTTCACATCGATATATGCCTCCCGGTACTCCAGTGGTAAAAGCACAACGTGAAGTAACCACGCAAGAAGCAGTTGGATTACAGTCAACTTGCTGTACCTGAATTCCATATGTAAGCTGATTACAGCCACCAAATTGAGCTTCTGTTTTTTGAGTGAGAGAGAAAAAACTAAATATAACAACAAATACAAAAACACCTATTAAACTGAATTTTTTAAGCATTTAATTTTTATTAGAAAAATGCGACATAATTTTTTTTTATTATACCTCACAAATCTCAATATAACGCTCTTTTAACTGTGGATAAATGAATTGACATATATACTAAAAGTGTTGTATCATCTGAGTTAGATTGTCCTTTGACAGCTTATTCTCACAGGAGGGAATATGAAACTGCGTATTATATTAATGTTGGCCCTACTGTTGGGTCAACTGTCTTTTGGGCAGCCCACCCCTTTTCGGGGAGGTCTGTTGACCAACGAAACGGCAATGCTCCCCACGGAGATTGCAGACTGCGGTAAAGTTGCGGGTATCTATATGAACGCCCAAGAAACGTTCATGATCGCCCGCACATGTGCTGGTAATATCGGAATTTGGAGGAGTGCCGGAAGTAAGTTCATAATCTCGGTCTCCGAAAAAGAATTCGGAAGCTACAAGATGTTGAGCTGGGCATTCCCTTTATTCAGGGAGGATTTTTGGATCCTACCTGATATAGAAATGCGACCCGATGGGTTGTATTTCAACTTGATGAGACTACCACCGGATACCGGAACGGCGGTTAATCCAGGGGAAGGTGGTTCCTACAGAATCACCGACAAACTTCAAAGCATTGCGCTTCCTGGTGATAAAATCACCTACACCGATGCTGACAAAAATCGCAGGACTGTCCAACTCGAAAGTATATCACTACCTTTCCCTAAAAATGGCGGAGGTGAATTTTTCTTTCTGAAGACAAGTCTTCAGACGACGAGCGGCTCGAAAGTGCTCACTGATGGAATTTTTTCTAAAAAAGGAACAGATTGGACATTAGTCCTACCGTTTCAGATCTCGCCCATTAATGGTTTAAACACCACTTACGGGTTGGGACAGATCGTGTCCGTTTTCGGGATAAATGAGGCTATCGATGGGTCTCTAAGTTATCTTCAAAGATGGGTGGATTTAAATGGTCACCACTTTGAGTGGATGACCTTTAGTCCACGAACAGGAGTTCTATCGGTCACGTACCGATACGGTGCACCCATTCTGGGAATCTCCTTCGACTTTCAAGGTACGGGGTCAGACCCAGACACTCGTACGCGTTTTTGGAGAGTGGCGACTGGACCCGCGAGTAGTCGAATAGATTACCTGGCGGAAGCTCCCAATCCAAGTTTTAAACCTTGGAAGTGGGTAGTTCCATCTAAGGGTTATGTGAGTCTTCGTGGAGTAAGTGATCAAATGGGTATTTACCTCACGACAGGAGAGTCACTGATCACTCCACTCGACTACCAAGGACATTCTTTGGCGGTCTGGGATGGAAAGATGCTTAAACAACTCGTTTCCAATGGAGACATGCTTCCTGGTGGCGTAAAAGTGACTAAAGTCGGAAACGGCTTTATGAACCAACAAGCTTTCGCTCCTGTCTCGGGATGTACGGCTCGCTTTGCGACCTATAAGTCCGATGACACAGTTGAGAGCTTCTGGAAGTTCGAGAAACCCTGCATAACGGATGTGGTGGCGGACTCGAATCAGGTAATCCTTTACGGGAAAAACTTGGCTTTTGGGGGTTACACGTCGATGATCTTTGTCGATGGGACCCCGGTTTCCGGAGCAACCATTACAGCAGATCGAATTGTTTTCCCTTCTGCTAGTATTGCTAGTGGGACACGGAAGATTCAGGTAAGAATGGCGAATGTGGATATATTTAGCAACGAAGCTTCGGTTTTGGTTCCTATCACTATCCCCGTTCCGTCGATCGCGTCTGTGGTGACCGCGACCCTTGAGGATCGCCCAATTGCACCCGGAGCATTGTTTACTATCAGAGGTGAATACCTCTGTTCAGTAATTTCTACAACCAACTTGTATATAGCTGGTGTTACGGTTCCAATTGTTAGACCAGCTGAAGTGCCCCGTCTACCGACTCTTCTCGGTGGTACACGAGTACTCGTAAATGGTCGGGAAATTCCCCTAAATTTCTCGAGCTGTGGACTCAGGACAAAAGGCAACACGCCTGATTGCCAGGTCAATGCTCAGATGCCTGCGGGAATCACGGGTTCCTTCGTAAGGGTTGTGATCCAACGCTTTACGGACATAAATGGACAAGTACTTGCGGCCACAAGCCAAGAGTTTACTGTTCAAATTGCGCTGGTCTCTCCTGTTGTATTTAAAGGGGGGGATGAATTGCCAATTTTTCAGATCGCTGACCGTGCATACGCACTTGTTGGCAAAGAAAACTATGTGGGGGCTGACGAAACTCTTGTGGGGTACGCTACAGGATTTGGGCTAACCAGCCCTATGATCGAAGACGGGGTCGCTGCTGGAAATGTATTATCTCAAGTGGTGGCCGAATCTAAGGCGTGGCTCAAGTTTATTCGAGCCGGAGCCCAAGATTTTAGGGAAGTGTCCGTGGTGGCGTTTGGTAGTCCTCAGTTCGCTGGAGTGGTCCAATTACATATTGGAGCACTTCCATTTATTTCTCCTGATTTAGGGACTGAGGTGTTCCTCGTCCTTCGAATCGGCGACCAATACACTTCAGATATGAAGTTGTATTACAAGAACTAAAACCGATTTATCGGTAGCCGGGACCCAACATGGGACCCGGCTTTTTTTATACTTATTGAAAATTTTACACAATTACTAATTCCCTACCACTGTAACATCCACAGTTACTTTTTTGGATAAATCATTTTGATCTACTGTGATAAAAGCCTGAGCAGTGCCTTTTGATGCATTAATAGTGAATAAACCAATTTTTTTGTTTTCAGTCAAGAGTGTAATCCATCCGCGATTCTTTAGAAATTTCTCGTATCCTTCCGCAGCAACTTTTTGACTGAGTTTGCTTTCATATATTAATGTTCCCTGGAGTACGCCACCACTTAGGTTTTGGGATTTTGAAATCATCACAACATTTGACTCTAAGATCCATTCTTCAGTGATTCCGGGTGGATACTTTTCTGTAAGTACTACAGTTTGTTCTGAACTGGTTTGATTAGATAATAAAGAACTTGATTGAGGGGCTTTCTTAATATACTTTTTTAAAATATAAAAACCTCCGTACGCACTTCCTCCTACCACTAGTATTGCCAGAAAAATCAAAAGCGACTTTTTAGTTGTTTCCATTATGAAATTATATCACAATAAAAAAAACAATATGCCGAAGTTGTGCATTGTGTGGATAAGATTTTTTTTATGTAAAATATGTTTTAATGCACCAAGTAAAATTAATTTTATAAACACCTAAAATAATGGCTCAATAAAGCCATTATTAGAAATTGATTAAAAAATAGTTTGGTTTGTTAGACCAATTTAAGACTTTTTAAGTCATCCGGTGAATTGATATTTGTCGGTATGATTCCCTTGCTCTCAATAATTTTATCCAAAGCTATTTTTGTTGTGTCGATTGGAGTTAGTCCTGTAAAATTGTGTGCCAAGACTACTTCCTTATCTGAAACCTCAAAAACCACACCCACACTTTTCATAATATGCGTATAGTTTACTCTTTTGTAGGTTACAAGCACAGTATCTCCTTTTTTATAGTTTATTGTCATAAAATTTTATATCTGTAACGAAAGATTTGGGAATTACAATAAACGTCGGCTTTCCATCTAAAGGATGATTGGCTATTTTTTTACCAATCTTTATTGTGTTTGGATCTTTGATAATGTACGCGTCTGAAGTAACTTCAAGTAACAGACCTTCACTGTACATGGGTGTACATGCCTCTGGTATCTGACAGTCTGTAAAATGGACGACATCCTTCCAGTATAAACCTATATCTAAACCAACCCTAAAAGAAAGATCCGAAAGTGTATCTTCTTTTTTTTCATTTAAAACAAGTGCCTTCTTTGGAATACGTAGACCTTCACATGGTTCTCCGTTTCTCTCTGTAAAAGAAATTAGAATATCTTGAGTTAAGTCTATTAAATTACCTACCGTAATGTGTACAGGAAATACGGTGTAATCTAACACTGTTTCTGTATAATATAAGGCATCAATATATCTAATAGCTACAAATTTATTCATACCATATTTTAGTATATTAAAAGAGGGCACATTTTGTAGTCCCTGTATAGCAAAATTGCTATACTAAGTCAAAAAACCCCATAAAATCAATTTCTTAATATGGAAGCTTATATAAATAAGATGATACTAAGGGGTACAACCAGCCACCAGAAGAGA
>Ga0163144_10031098_pt1 | contig 10192 bp, 6 predicted proteins | sample OliLak19BULKMAT1_FD_123175 | JGI IMG/M metagenome (GOLD analysis project Ga0163144, IMG submission 123175) | Freshwater microbial mat bacterial communities from Lake Vanda, McMurdo Dry Valleys, Antarctica - Oligotrophic Lake LV.19.BULKMAT1 | ecosystem: Environmental > Aquatic > Freshwater > Lake...
ACGCCCTCACCGTTCACTGCTATTGAGGCCCTGGCCTCTAAGGCGACACATTCCAGACCTCGACCAGCCGCCAGCCTTTGCCGACCTTCACCACGGCGCCGCCAATGTCCCATCCTGGCTCGCACAGTGCCGTCGCCTGCCTCGAAACGGGAATTGGACCAATCATAGAATCGCCAGAAGTCAGCGGATGCAACCAGATTTTCCCAGGCTCGATGCGGTCGATCGAGAAGTCGAATGTTTTTGTGTAAGTGAAGTCGAGCGAGCTACTCAGGGGTTAAAGCAACCAGCCGAATCACATGCACCTCGGCGAGGCCCGTTTTATTTCCACCCAGCTTACCAATCTCTTCAACCTTCCATCCGGATGATTCCAGTGCTTGCCTCTCAAGCGGCGAGACAAGCGCCTGGCACGGAGCCAGTCCTTTCAGCGTCTCCAGTTCCGCAACTGCTCGGATATCCGGGCTCAGGTGGAATTGCAGGTTGTAATAGCCCTCACCTTTCACTGGGAAGGTCAGGGTCGAAAACACCGGTGAGTTGGGTTCGAGCTTTTTGGACAGCACGAACGCATCGTGAGACGGGCTATACGGAACGCGCCAAGGAATCACCACGGCATTGACCACGAACCAAACCGCAAGAGCCGCACATGCGGCCGTCCCGGCAAATGCAAAGACCCCAGACGATGCTTCTGTTTCTCGGGTGGTGCGGAGCGAATACCATGTCCAGGCGATGCAAACGAACATCGTCGCGATGGCAATCGGAAGTCCTTCTTGGTAAACGACAGCAGACAGACCTACGCCAATCACGCCGAGAATGCCGGGCAGCCAGGAAAGCACGATTGCCGAGCGTAGTGAACGCTTCACAAATCGGCCCGGAACGCTGGCCATGCCGAAGACGACATATGCTGCGAGAATCTCCGCCGGGATAAACGCGGCCATCAAGTGCCGCGGCCGAGATTGCGGATACAGATAGTAAATAATGAACGGCACAAAGGCACCGCAAACCAGGAAGCGTCGCAAGTCCTCGTTCAAGCCATGACTCGCGGCCCAACGCCGACGAAAACCAAATCCGAGCCAGAGAAAGCCCGGTAACCACATTCCCGCAACCTGAATCGGAAACTCCAGGTAGTGCTTCAGTAGAAACTTGATTTGGCCGCCGGGATCCGATAGTGTTGCCGCGGCATGGTCTGCTCCAAGCTGAATTCTCCACAACACAAGCAAGTCCCCTGCGGGAACGATGCCTCGATCGAGTAATGCCGCGATCCAGATGGCGGCGGGGATGGCCGCGAGAACGACACACAGAACGTGGCCAAGGGAAAACAGCCGCTTCCATCGGCCCGTCCAGAAGGCGTAGGGTACGACCGTGAGGTAGAAGAGCGAAGGCCCGGCTGGCCCCTTCAACAGCCCCGAGACGCCCAGCAGCAGTCCCACGAGAATCCAACTTCGGATGGTTTGGCCTTCTGGCCGGTTGCCATCCCACCAGATCTTCAAGGCCCCCGCGACGAAGAGGCACAACGTTGCATCGATCTCGCCGAGCGTGCCTTTATCGAGCAACGTCGAGGCAGACAAAACTAGAAGCGAGCCAAGTGCACGTGTCTTGCGATCGAGAATGTCCGGTGCAAACCGCAACGCGATCAATGCACAGCCGAGCGAAGAAAGCACCGACGGCAGCCTCGTTGCCAGTGCGGTCACCTCGCCGAGCAAGGCCCCAATGGAGGCCACGATCCAAAAATAGAAGGGGGGTTTGCTCAGATAGGTGTCGCCGTAAAGCGTGGGCCGTACCCAATCGTTAGACGCGAGCATTTCCCTGGCCGGGGTGGCCCGTCGGCCTTCTTCCAAACGCAACGTGCGTGTACCGAGGTGCGGCAGATACGCGAGAGCCCACAAGAGAACCAGAACGAGTGGGAACCAGCGGTGTTCGAGAAGTCTAGGCCAACCCATGCAACGTCCCTATCGCATCCACTGGCGAGCGAAGCCGCGTGAGCGGCCCGATATTTACGAATCAGGGGGAAAGCCTATCAGAAACGCCCACGGCCCGCGAGGTCACTCGCGAGCCGTGGAATCTTGTTCATCGCATCCCAAACTCTGCGATTAATGGTTCAAAATAAATTCGTTTGTATTCAACAGAGACCAGTAAACGTCCTCGAAGAAGTTCTTGTAGTCTTGAACTCCCCGTGCACGAGCCTTCAACTGGCCGACTTGTTGGGCCAAGAACGCAGCTTCACTCATTGAACCGCCCACAAGGGGTTTGCCAGTCTTCGGATCCACGACTTCCTTGCCGGTTTTTGGATCGCGGCGAGGCAAGGTTACGACCACGCTGGAACTCGGCTTGCGGGAGAGAGCCATCAAGTAGAGTTCGTTGATGATCGCCATTTCGTTGAAAGTGGTTCCGCTCTTGTAACGATTCATGGCCTTGTCAACGGCGCTCGTGCCGTCCTTTCGGCTGATTTCGCTATTCAACTCGGAGCCGTTCATCATCAAAAGGGCTTGGATGATCGTGCCGTTGAACGTGACCTCGTTCCCTTCATCGTCGCCGAAGTTGCGAGTTAACTTGGCCATCCAGGCTTCTTTCTTGGCCTTCTTGGCGTCCTTATCCGGTGCCGAGTCGAGGCGAGTTGCCACTTCGAGAGACTCGAACAGCACTTCGGGCGTCATCGACTTGAGCGACATGCGTGTGAAGTAAGCCGCGGCCTCATCCTTGGAGTTGCCCCCTTTACCTGGTCGTGCGGGTTTCCCGTCCTTGGCTTCGACGGCTTCTTCTAACCCATTTGACTGGTAACTCAGGCTGTACGCGTCCGAGTTGCAGATCCACTCGATCAGTTTCTTCGAGTCGTACCCGTATTGCTTGAAGTCGTCCGCGAGGCGTTTGAGCAAATCGGGATGGACTTCCTTATTGTGCCCGCCAAAATCGTCGGCGGCCGGCAATTCATTCATGCCGCGACCGAAGAAGTGGCCCCACATCCGGTTCACGTATGCTTTGGCAAAGTTATCGTGCTCCACGATATAGTCGGCGAGATGCTCGCGGCGGGATTTGCTGCTGCTGGCCGGGATCAGCCGTTTAGGTACAGTCCCCTCTTTTTCCAGTTCGGCCAAATGCGGGAGGAAGTTGGCCTTGGTGAAGACCATGATGCCGCTGCGTCGTTCGAATCCGACCAGACGATCTTTGTTGAGTTCCGGGTTATCCTTCAGACCGACCGGGAGGGCGGCCATCTTCTTCTTGCCGCCATTGCCTTCCGCGAGGGCCGGGTTGCCTTCTCGCTCGATCTGCCGAAAGAACGAGTTCACTCCCCAGAAATTATCCTGCTTCCATTCCGAGTTGAACGGGTGATCGTGGCACTGAATGCAGTTCGTTTGAATGCCGAGGAACAGCCGCGTGACGCGAGACGTGATCGGCACCGCATCAAATCGCCCCTTCTGGGTCTGCTCGTCGCGTGGAACCGCTTCACCGAGGTGCGACATGATGAAGGCGACAGCTCCGTTGTCGTTGGTCTTGCCCGTCGCCGTTAACAGCTGCTTGACAATTTCGTTCCAAGGCGTGTTTTTCGTGTAATGCTCTTCAAGCCACAATTCGATCGTTTCGTGGTAGATTTCGGCCACGCCGCCACGGGTCATGAGCCAAACGCCCCAAAGGTTCGAGAAGTTGCGGGCGTACTCGCTTGAATAATCGTAACTGATGGCCGACTTAGGATCCTTGGGGTTCGTTCGATCGGCAAAACGTGGCTTGTAGTCCTTCTCGTACAACAGGCGATGAATCAGCTTGGCGCGGTTGTTGCCGCCTTCGGCGAAGTCGCGAGTCTCTTCTGCCGTCGGAATCCGCCCAACAATATCGATAAAGGCGCGACGAACGAACTCGTAGTCGCTGGCCTTTTTCGAGAACTTGAAGTCGGCCTCCTTGGCTTTTTTGGCCAACTCCTCATTGATCGTCAACGTTTGCTGCTGAACCGTTTCAGCAGCCTGGCTTCCAGCCGCGGCAAAAATCACAACTGCCCCGGCAAGGGCGAAGAGTCGAGTTATCATGGGTTCCGTTCTCCTGGAGACAGGACGGTAAATTTGTGTATGTCAGGGACACCGAGCGCAGCCCAAGCGGGTCCAGTCATCTTACGTTTACTTTTCAGGTCGTGCCAAACAATCAACCCCATTAGAGCGGTGAAAGACTATAGCAGTCTGCCACGCCCCGATTTTAGGACGAAATTCGGGCGCGAAAGGTTCCCAAACTCGGCCAGACCAAGCAAAATGGTTGGAAGTCCGTTTGAGAGGCAAAACATGGATTTCGACCTGAATCGCGTTCGAATGAATGTGCGGGAGTCTACCACGGAAGACCTCCTCGACCGAGCCACCGTGTATCGGGCCGGCGTGGAGCAGGAAGCATTAGCCGTTATCCTGGAAGAACTTCGGTCGCGTGGCCTTTCGGCCGATGCCGTGATTCAGCACGAAAAGGCACAAGCCGGCGTGCTATTGGACGAACGTGGCACGGCTATCGTGTGTGTTCGTTGTTCCAAGCCTGCGGTCGTCCAGCAATGGGTTTGGCATCGGCTTTTTGGAAAGTTGCCCTTGTTCCCTCGCTATGCCTTTCTGTGCCAAGACCATCGAACGCGAGATGAGAACGACGTGTTGCCAACTCCAGAAGAAACGGGGCAAGGCGCGAAGGATGCAGATCGGGACAGCTGAGAAGTTGCTTTTGAAGCAAGTGTCCCGCACCGCGTTCCAAGCGAGGAGGGCGTTAATACTCTGCTGCGTTACCCGTGCGTATTCGCCTGGGGCCGATCTTTCGACAACTGGGATGGACGGTTTCGGAAAATCGTGGGGAAATGCGTAGGCTGGCCTGGGCCTAGCCATGACGTAAACCATTGCAAAATTTGACATTCCGTCGGCGTCTGTCAATTTGGCGGTTTCGTTTCATTGCATTGCACCTCCGCATCATGCAACGAAAAGTTTGTGTGTGAAACGAAATGAAACGAAATAAAGGCATCCCGTCTTCCGCATTACTCTTTCTTCGTCCTCGGCGGAAGTTTTTCTAATCCCTTTGGCCAGGCGAACCGCTTGGCTGTTTTCGGATCAAAGCCTTCAAGATGACTTTTCTCTTTGCGTTCGGAAGGCCGAACATAACGCCAATCGGTTTCCCGAAAGGCCTCGGCAATCAAGGCGTGCAAGCGCGGATCGTACTTCTTGAGTCCCTCTCGGGTTCGGACATCGTTGTGGTCGTGATCCGGCGGCCGATTGGTGTCGAAATACGATTGCACGCCCTCGGCCCAATATTCTTCCTTGTTCGTGGCGGCATATTTTCCTTTCCACAACTCGGCCAACATGGCTTTGTCGAAAATATCCTTTAGCCTGGCATCGAACTTGGATTCGACCGTTTTCAAGCCCATCAGGTGGATGGCGTGGGCAAACTCGTGGACCAGAATATTCTCGGCTGCATAAGGATCGCCCGGAAAACCGAGCAAGTTCTCCTCGCCGCATGAAACAGCAGGGCGTACAGGCGTGGGGCCGAGACCCCGTGCCCGGCGATCCCAATAGTCTTTCGGCTTCAAAGTCGCATGTTCCGGAACATCGGTCGTCATTTCATCGACGGCCATCACCACGAATCGGCACGTATTCTCGATCATCGCCTTGCGAACATCGGGCCTTGGCTCAAGCATTTTGTTGATGAGGTATGCTGCTTCCAACATCCCGTAATCGGTCACCTTGGCAGAACCGAGGACAGGAAAACCTTCGGCACTGACAAACTTCGTGTACTTGTCCGAATATCCCCTTGGAGGACCGATCACCTTGAGTTCGCCAGCCAGGGAGGTGGACGCAGGTATGGCGAACAGGCACGAAAGGAATCGAAAATCCAACCGGGATGATCGGGGTCGGAATAGAGATCGAAGACTCCTCATTTCATACCTTCCATCGATGAAAGTTACGCCAATAACTCACGGATGACGTGCCCATGAACATCGGTTAAACGGCGATCGATGCCGTTGTTTCGCACCGTCAACTTCGTGTGATCGATGCCCAGTAAGTGCAAGATCGTGGCATGAATATCATACACCTCCGTGGGATTCTTGCGATCCGCCGGCTTATAGCCAAAATCGTCGCTTGGGCCAAAACTGATCCCGCCCTTGATGCCACCACCGCACAGCCAATTCGTGAAGCAATACGGGTTGTGATCGCGACCTTTGCCACCCTGGCTCGACGGCATGCGGCCAAATTCCGTCGTCCACAGGACGATCGTATCTTCGAGCAGTCCCACTCGTTTGAGATCCTTGATCAATGCCGCCGTGCCATGTGCCATGCCGCGAGCCAACGGCCCATGATCGCGATGGACATCTTCGTGGCTGTCCCAATTTCGGCGCGGGAAGTTGTTATCGTTTCCGCTCCAGATTTGCACGAAGCGAACTCCACGCTCCAACAATCGTCTTGCGGCCAGGCATTTGCGGCCAAAGACGTCCGTCTCTTCCAGCGGATTGATCTCCTTGTCGAATGAAGATTTGCCATGGTCGAGACCATAGAGTTTCATCACTTCCTTGGATTCTTTCGAGAAATCAAGCGCTTCCGGCGCGGCAAGCTGCATCTTGGCTGCGAGTTCATAGCTTCGGATTCGCGATTCGAGTCGATCGTCCCCGATTCGACCCATCGCATGTTCTCGGTTCAACTTGCCTAGCAGATCGATCCCGGCCAGATCGCCTGAGCGATTGGTAAAACCTGCTCGTTCATCCGGAAACAAATCGGCAACAGGGGTTTTGCTGCCGGGATAAATCACGGTGCCCTGATGTCGGGCCGGTAGGAAGGCCGTGTCCCAGTTCTTGGTGCCGTTCGAGGCCAGCCCACGATGATCGGGAAGTACGACAAACGCAGGCAAGTTTTCGCTGACGGAACCGAGTCCATAACTGATCCATGCGCCCATGCCGGGAAAACCAGGCCGATTGAATCCGGTTGTTTGCAGTAAAGTGCCCTGACTGTGAACGCCCGTTTTTCCAACCACGTTATGAACGAACGCAATATCATCTACAACGTCGCCCAAAGGCCAAACCGGCTCTCCCAGCATCTTGGCACATTTGCCGTGTGCTTTGAAATCGAACACGGGTTTCAACCAGGGACCAAGTCCATTTTGAAACGCTTCGACATGCTCCCCGAAGTCGGAAGCTTGTCCATGCCGCTTGACCAGTTCCGGTTTGTGATCGAACAAGTCGATATGGCTGGCCGCACCAGCCATAAAGAGTTGCACGACCCGTTTTGCCTTGGGCTTGTGATGCATGCCGCCATCGGGGCGTAGTTTCTCGCCAGCCCAGCCGTGTTCGCCGAGCATCGCAGCCAAAGCAATTCCGCCAAGCCCGCCACCAGAGTGAGAAAGGAAATCGCGTCGGTTCATAGCTCTACTCCTTGACCTGTGGTGCATGCTCCGGGCGAGGCTTGCCTGTGATTCGTTCGTAGATCTCCCATAAATCTTGGGAGAAATTCCGAGGTTTGCGCATGTTCTTCACGCCGGACCCTCCCATCACCATGCTCGTAAGGAAAGAAACGGTCATTTTTCGAATCTCAATCCCCTCGCCAAACAAGACCGAATAGTCAGCCTTCGACAGATACTCCCGATCATATGCAGCCGTAAGATGCGAGAGAGTCTCGTTCAAACTACCCAACGAGTAGCCCAGGAACTGTACGAATTCTCCTTGTGTCCCGCGTCCGAATCCTTCTGCAATGTTTGACATCACCGATTCCGATGAATCGTTGATCTGAACAACCAGTCGGCGATCGCCAGCGAAAGGTTCACGAAGGGTAAGCTGGAAGATGGCCTTCGACCACTTCCTCGCCCTTTGCCAGATGAGGAGATCAGTAAAGACCTGGACGCCCATGTCTCGCCCCAGAATCAAAAGTACCGAGTACTGAGTACTCAGTACTCTCAATCCACAAACACAAACTCATTCAAATTCAACACCACCCGGCAGGCATTTGCTAGTCCATGCTCTTCCGCGTATTTCTTTAACACATTCGATTCACTCGGAGTCGCGTTTCGCCCCGTGGCCAGCAGGAATGCTTGATCGACGCCCCCGTTTTTTTCAACGCGAGCCGCTAAATGTTTCGCCTGCACCAGCATAAATCCATTGTTGTAAAGTGCCAGTGCTTGCAGTGGTGAAAGTGTTTCCGTTCGTTTATCGACTTGCATTGACGGATCGGCGCAATCTAACACCGTCATGAATGGCTGCGGTTTGGATCGTACTAAGAATCGATAAATGCTACGCCGGCGCGCCTTGGGATCATCGGGATCGTGTAGATGATATTGATAGTGTGGCGAATGCTCTGGCCGCTCCACTTTGAAATCCTGGAATGCTGGGCCATAGAGCGTGCGATCGAGTTTGCCACTCACAGCGAGTACGGAATCTCGAATGGCCTCCGCCTCTAATTTGCGTCGGTTCATTCGCCAGAGATAGGCGTTGTCTGCATCCAGTTTTTCAAACTGCTCGTTGCTTGCAGACACTTGTCGATAGGTGGCCGAGGTCACGAGGAGTTTGTGCAACGATTTGAACGACTGGCCGCCATCGCGAAACTCGGCAGCCAACCAATCGAGTAACTCGGGATGTGTCGGCAACTGACCCATCCGACCAAAATCGTTTGGCGTGCCGACGATGGCTCGACCAAAATGATACTGCCATACTCGATTGACAATCGAGCGCCAGGGAAGCGGGTTCTTCGGGCTCGTCAACCAATCGGCGAGGGCCGCCCGGCGTTCGCCTTCACTGCGAGTCGGATCGAGTTTGAACTCGCCCGGAAGATCGGCAATCACCGAGAGTGTGGCCGGCGTAACTTCCTTCCCAGGCGATTGGACGCTGCCACGTTTCAGAAGGAAGATTGGCCGTGGTTTGCCCCCATCGGGGCCTGTGCCACGAAAGGCTGCGCCGCCGCCGTTGTGGATGGTGCCGGCATAAACCAGGCCAGTCGGAGGAACCTTCGCCAGTTCACTATCAACTCGTGCAAGTTCGGTGTGAACGGCCGCTACCGCAGTGGCGGTTTCGGGATCAGTCACACGAGCAATCAGGGCAGTTCGTTCCTGTTGAAGCTTGGCAAGATCGCCCGAGCCAACCTGACCGGGGGCATAGCCATCGGTGAGGTTCTTCCTGCCCCAACGAGGGCCAGCTTCGATTGAATCGAGCGAGGTTACGGATGCTTCCAACGCTAGATTCTTGCCAGCCGAATCGAAAGCTTCCAGCTCTCCGAGTGCGAGAATGAAGTCGTTCTGTCGAGGAGCCAGCTTCGTGGCTGTCACGCGGATGTAGCGACCCTTGCCATTTTTCACCGGATAAGATTGGCCGGCCACGCCGGGATTCTTCACGTCAGACGGGGTATGATCCGCAATAAGTGTTACACCCTTCTTGAAGGTGGCGTCGTCCGAGAGTTCAATTTTGAAACGCACCGGAAATCCGAAGCCAGCACCGATGTTATTGAAATTATCGTGACAACCCCAAAGCACGAGTTTATCAATCTCACGTGATTGCCCAAGATCGATTTGCACCCATTTGAATTGGTCCTGTTTAGCTTCTATGCCGCTGTGATAGCCGTACTCGGCTCTTTCAGCCGATGGCTTTTTTGCCACGGCGATCTTGCGCTGGAGTTCAACCAGTTCGGCTCCAGCGAGCTTCGCAATTTTTGCGTCCAGTTCGAGTTGGCGTTTCCGCAAATCAGCAAGTTGAATGGTCAATTCGCCATGCTTCTTGGCGGCCACGGGATCAATGTGATACGGGCGGTCGGCTCGATCCAACGCGGCGAACACAGCTTGCAGTTTGTAATAGTCTTCCTGCTGAATGGGATCAAATTTGTGATTGTGACATTGAGCGCATTGAACCGTCATGCTCGCGAATGTGTTAATCGTGTTGGCCACCATATCATCGCGGTCGAGGTGGCGAGCGATTTTGCCATCGATCTTCGTCTCGGGCACTTCGACATGGCCGATAAAATCCCACGGACCAGCCGAAATAAAGCCGAGGGCGGTCACGCCATCCCTTGTGCCCGGAAATAACACATCGCCCGCAATTTGTTCTCGAACGAAGCGAGCATAGGGCTTGTCGGCATTGAATGCTCGAATCACATAGTCGCGGTAAGGCCAGGCATTTGGCCGTGGCTGGTCCTTGTCGTAGCCGTGGGTATCCCCGTAATGAACAACATCGAGCCAATGTCGTGCCCAGCGCTCGCCATAGTGCGGGCTATCGAGCAGGCGATCGACG
>Ga0163144_10031100_pt1 | contig 10192 bp, 8 predicted proteins | sample OliLak19BULKMAT1_FD_123175 | JGI IMG/M metagenome (GOLD analysis project Ga0163144, IMG submission 123175) | Freshwater microbial mat bacterial communities from Lake Vanda, McMurdo Dry Valleys, Antarctica - Oligotrophic Lake LV.19.BULKMAT1 | ecosystem: Environmental > Aquatic > Freshwater > Lake...
CGGCGGGTGGCGTCGATGCCGAAGGCGAGGCCGATGAGGGCGACGACCATCAACACGACTCGTTGGTCGAGAGCCGAACGGACGATGGCGGCTACCATGCTATTGAGTTCCTCCGCTGGGTCCGGAGACGGCACGGCGGCGGCGTTCGTTGTTGAGATGGAACGCGCCGTCGAAGACCACTTTTTGATCAGGTCGAACGCCTTCGAGGATGGCTACTTGGGAGCCGTGTTCGGGTCCTAGTTTGACGGGGCGGAGGGCGAACGAATCGGCCGAGAGTTGAATGAAGACGTAATCCTGGTCGGACTCGCGAACGACGGCGACAGTGGGGACAAGAATTTGTCGAATTTTCTGATTGCGGATCTCCATGGTGGAGAGCATGGCGGGCTTGAGGCGGCGGTCCGGGTTGGGGACATCCATGCGAGCGCGGACGGTGCGGGTTTCGGGGTTGACGGTAGAGGAGACGAAGCTGAGAGCACCGCGGAGGGTGCGTCCGGGGAGGGCGGAGATTTCAGCGGAGACCTGCTGGCCGACGCTGATGGTACCGGCGTTCTGTTCGGGGACATCGGCGACAAGCCAGACGGTGGAGAGGTCGGCGATTTCGACGATGGTATCGGCGGGCTGGACCATCTGGCCAATGGTGACCTTGCGAATCATGATGGTTCCATCGCGGGTGGCGGCGATGCCGGAGACGGGGTTGAGCACGTGGGTTTTTTGGAGTTCTTCGACGTCCTTGAGGGGCATGCCGAGGATAAGGAGTTGATGATGAGAGGCTTCGAGGGTGTCGCGGGCCTGGACGAATTCTGCTTCGCGGCGCTGGAGTTCGGCGGAGCCGATGACATCCGCTTTGAGGAGTCGCTGGGCGCGTTCGACGGCGCGTTGGGTGAGCTGTTTTTCTGAGATGGCTTTGAGGAATTCGAGTTGGGCACCGGAGAGGCCGGTGGAATTCAACTGGGCGATGATTTGACCGTTTTTGACGTCTTGCCCTTCCTGGATGCTGAGGGAGGCGATGCGGCCGGAGAGGGGCGAACCGATGCGATTGACGAGCCGGTAGTCGACTTCAATGCGGGCGGCGACGTTGATGGAGGTGGCCACCTCGGTTTCCAGAGGCTGGCCGAGTTTGAGCCTTTTGAGAAGGTTCGGCTCGGCTTTGATTTCCATGGGATCGGACGGGGCCTGCGCGACGGCGGGAGAGGGGGCCACGGGAGCGGATGAGTCTTTGGCTCCGGAGCAACCGGCGAGGATGGCGATGGCGGCTAGGGGGAGAATTCGTAGGATCACTTTTGGGGCTCCACGGCGCGCAGTTCGTCGAGATCGACCAGAGAGGCCTGACGGTCATATTGCGCGTTCAAGAAATCGAGGCGGACGGTTCGGAGAGTTCGTTGGGCGTCGAGGACTTCGAGGATGCCGCGTTCGCCTAATTGGTAGGCGAGTTCCGCGCCGCGGAGAGCGGCTTCGGCTTCCAGGAGGACGCCCTCCCGGTAGGCCTGCAACTGTTGGGTGGCGGTTTGGTAGCGTCCGTAGGCGGTTTCGAGGCCGCTGAGCAGGAGGAGTTGCCGGCTCTGGGTGATGGATTGTTTGAGCCGGATGTCGGCGACGGCTTCGGCGATGGGTCCTTCACGGCGGTTCCAAAAGGGCAGGGGGACGTTGACGCCGAAGCGGTAGATGGGGACGTCGGGGGGGACATCGACTTGAGCGACGACGGAGGGTTGGGGGCGCTTTTGCGCCTTTTCATAGACGAGGCGGGCTTCAGCGCGGCGGACTTCGGCGCGGCCGAGAGCGAGCGCGGGATGTTTGTCGAGGGTTTCGCGGCGAAGGGTTTCGAGGGGGGGCAACGGGCCGGGGGCTTCGAGAGCGCCTTCGGGGTTGAGATCGGCGTCGGGGGTCATGCCGATGGCCGCGCGGAGTTGGGAGAGGGTGGTGAGATAAGAGAGGCGACCGCGGTTGAGGGCGTTGCGGGCGGTGACGACTTCGGTGTCGGCGCGGAGCAGTTCGAGGCGGCCGGCTTCTCCGACTTCGACGCGCACTTGGATTCGCTTGCGCAGCTCCTCGACCAAACGGAGATTTTCGGTGAGGATGGAGATTTCTTCGCGGCGGCGCAAGGCTTCATACCAGCCGCGCCGGACGCCGGAGAGGAGGGCGAGCCGGATTTCAGCGAGGGCCAATTGGCTGCTATCGCGGCCGCGTTCGGCGAGAGAGAGCCGGGAGGGCCGGAGGGCACCGAGTTCGAGCGGCTGACTTAGGGAGTAGGACTGGACGAAGCCGGAAACGTTACCGGGGACGCGGAAGGTTTGGCGTCCGGCCATGGCTGCGCCTTCGGGGTTGGGATAGGCTTTGGCGGTCAGCATTCCAGCTTGGGCGGACTCGATTAGAGCGGCACCGGCCTGGAGCTGGGGATGTGCCTGGGCGGCTAAAACCAGGGCTTGTTCTAAGGTAATAGCACTGCAGCAGAGCGAACCTGCTAGAAAAAATGAAACAGACAGTTGGACCGCTGTTCCCAATTTGTGACGCTTTCGAAATATCAGTTGGACACCATTATGTTCCAATGGCGAATCGACAATGAGAGGAATGCTGACTCGCATAGGAGCCCCTGTTCTTACGGTAGCATGAGGAAAATTAAATGTCCGACGATTGGGTTGAAGGGGGCGAACGTAATCTTGGCGGGGGAAGATTGACGGTCGAATGGCAGGCGGTGCCGTCTTTTACTGTCGTTGGCCAGTACCTAACCGCTCAAACCACCTTTTCCCAGTCGGCTAGTCCTGATTTGCGATGAAGACCTAGCCGGTGCCACTGCTCAATCAAAAGCACTTAGCAGCCTTGGGCAGAGCCAGACTGCGAAATTTGGGCTAAATCGCAAACCTGGGATGATATGCGTCGAATCTCATATTTCCGCTATTTATGGAGAAATAAATTCATGCTACTGTAGCGATAGGTAAGGCTCGCTTAGTACCACCGAGCGAGTCAAGGTCAATGGGGCAGATCGGATCATTCCGGTATTGTCAGTTCGCATAGTTTCGCAAATCCGCTCAGCGTTCCCGTTGCAACCTTAACCAGTCTTCAGGGAGATCTTTCAAAAATGAATAAACTAATTGGCTCTCGAGGAGCCAAATTCATGTTTTCGTTGGCCGTCAGCCTCGGCGCAATTTTTGCGCAAGAGCGATTCGGCGAGCTCATCGGAACGGCTACAGACCCAAGCGGCGCTGTATTGCCTAACGTCAGTGTCAAGGTCACCAACCGCTCCACCCTTCGGGTAGTTGAGACTACCACCAGCAACGCCGGAGATTACTCCGTGCGCAATCTCGATCCAGGCCGGTACTCGGTCCGCTTCGAAGTGAAAGGATTTGGAACTAAAGAGTTCGCTGATGTCGCCCTCGGCCTTGGCAAGACTCTTCGCCTCAATGCGGCATTGTCTGTCGCTAAGTCGGAGCAGACTGTCCAGGTGACGGAAGCGCCTCCACTCATCGATTTGACCAATACGACGATGGCCAACAACATCACGTCGGAAGAGTTTGATCGACTGCCGAAAGCGCGCAGCTTTCAAAACCTTGCGGTGTTGTCGACTTCAGTGAACTCCGGCGCGATTGAAGGTGGAATCCAGGTTAACGGTGCCAGTGGCGCCGAGAACAACTTCACTATTGATGGCATATCCACCACCAGCCTGATCAACGGACAGAGCCGGCAGGATGCGGCGTTCGAGATCTTGCAGGAAGTGCAGATCAAAACCGGCGGCATCTCCGCCGAGTTTGGTGGAGCCATGGGCGGCGTCATCAGCGCGATCACCAAGTCCGGTGGCAACGCCTTCCATGGCGATGTTCACTATTACCTCTCCGGGAACATGCTGAACGCCGGCCCCGTACAGCGCTTGCTCCTCAGCCCCACGGACCAGATCAGTACGAAGTATCACCAGGAAGTGAAGCAGAAGAACAACATCAATGAGTTCGGCTACACCCTTGGCGGCTACCTTGTGAAGAATCGGGTTTACTTCTTCAGCGCCGCATCTCCCCGGTTCAATCGCCGGGCGAATGACTACAAGTTTTCCAACGGAACTCAGGCCGACACGATCGAGCAGAAGTCGCTGAACAACTTGGTCTTCCAAAAGCTGTCGTTCGACATCACGAAGAGCCTGCGTGCGAATGCCTTCTTCCTGTGGACGCCGACCTCCAGCACCGGGCGCCTGCCCGGATACAACGGTGAAGGCCCGAACTTCAACACCGTCTCGTTGGCCGCTTCTCAGGTTAATAAGACGATCGGTTACTTTGCTCCGCAGACCAACTACGGCATGGACTTGACCTGGATGGCTACACCGACCACGCTCTTCTCTCTTAAGGCTGGCCGTTTTTGGGATAACTACAAGGACACTGGTCTTCCGAACGTGACTCCGGTCAACTACAGTACCACCACCAACGGGTCGAGTTTCCTGAACGAGATTCCCACGGCCCTTCGTGGCGCGACCGGATTCAACAACACTCCCCGCATTTTGCAGTCCTTCTACGACGTCGCCACCCGGACCTATGTTCAGGGTGACTTCGGTAAGTACTTCAACCTGCTAGGGTCGCATGATTTCAAGGCCGGTGTCGGGACCCAGAAAATTGTGAACCGCGTTTTGACGGGTTATCCGACGGGCGGTTACATCAATGTGTTTTGGGATCGTGCGTTCAATTCGCTCGTTCCTGGTACCCCCCGGAATGCGCGCGGAACCTACGGCTACTACGAGTATCATGAATTCGGCACGGGTGGTACGACCGGCGCTAACCTCGGGAACTTCTACCTGCAGGACAACTGGCGTCCGATCCGTCGTTTGACGATCAATCTCGGATTCCGGTTCGAAAGCGAGACGGTTCCTTCGTTCCAACGCAGCGTTAAAGAAACCGCGTTCCATTTCGGATGGGCCGATAAGTTTGCCCCCCGTCTGGGCGCCTCCTACGATGTGTTCGGCGATGGCCGGATGAAGGTCTATGGAAGCTGGGGACGGTACTACGATTGGGTGAAGTATGAACTTGCTCGCGGTACCTTCGGTGGCGACTATTGGCGCGTTCGGTACTATGGACTTGAAACGACTAACGTTTTCGGGCTTAACAGTACGAACCGTCCTGGCGCACCGCTCTGGAACCCGGCCCAGCCGGCCGCGTTTCGCAACCGTCGCGTCCCGGGCTTCAACACGATTGATCCCGCGATCAAGCCGATGGGTACTGACAATATCAACGCCGGAACCGAATTCCGCGTTGGACAACAGATGGTCTTCCGCGCTTCGTGGGTTCACAACAAGTTGATCCGCACGATCGAGGATCTTGGCGTTCTCGTCGACGGTAACGAAGAATACTACTACGCTAACCCTGGCGAAGGTGGCGCTTTGATTACGCCGACTTCCGGCGCGACCAAGCCGTTCGCCACTCCGAAAGCGAGCCGGACCTATGATGCCGCTGAGTTCCAACTCACTAAGCGTTTCGGTTCCTGGTTTGGTACGGCGAGCTACGTGTATAGCCGTCTCTACGGCAACTATGCGGGCTTAGCGAATTCGGACGAGATCCGCACCGGTGCCGATGGCGGCGGCATCTATGGCGCTCCGCAGGAAGCGATCGGACAGAACTCTCGTCCCGGTGGTAACGCTGGCCGGCCATGGGACATCGACGAACTGCTGTGGGATTCCAAGGGCAACCTGAACCCCCAGGGCCGTTTGGCGACGGACCGCCCGCACGCCATTAAACTGTACGGCTCGAAGACGCTCAACTGGGGCAGCAAAATGTCGACCGACTTCGGTGCGTTCTTCTACGCTGCTTCTGGCACTCCGCTCACGACGGTCATCAACACGATCAACGGCACCCAGCCGTTTGTCAATGGCCGTGGGGACTTGGGCCGTACACCTTTCTTGAACTACACTAATCTCGTGGTTGGCCATGAGTTCAAGTTCGGTGAAACCAAGAAGCTTCGCTTGGAGTTCAACGCAAACAACCTGTTTAACCAGAAGACCGCTCGCGGTAAATGGACCCAGGTGAATCGCGCCATCGCCAGCGCGGAGCCGGACCTGAGCGAGATCGATCTCGCGAAGGGTTACGACTACAACGCTTTGATCGCCAGGACTCCGGACGCGGCGAAGGGGCTTGCTCTTTCCCCGTTGTTTAAGCAGGCTGACTTGTTCAACGCCGGCTTCCAAGGCCGGTTCTTACTCAAGTACATCTTCTAAGCGCACCTCTCAACCTAATCCAAGAGGCGGCCCGCAAGGGCCGCCTCTTGGCGTTTAGCGCCGCAGAATGACCTTTAACGAGTCGTCGTCCATTTGAGCCGACGTTGGCCGTAAGCCAACCGCATGAAACATACGCGCGTACTCGTCGAGCGAGAAAATCTGCTCGTTCACTCCGTGTTCGAGCACCTCAACAATCTGGGGATGCGGCCGGTCGAACTCGTGGCCGGTGGGTTCGCACATAATCGCGACGAACCCGCCCGGTTTCACGACGCGAACCACTTCTCGAAGCACACTCACCGGATCCGCAAAATGGTGCAAGGCCGCAAAGGTGGAGACGAAATCAAAAGTCGCCTCGGCGAAGGGAAGATGCAGCGCGTCGCAGCAAGCGAAGATCACGTTGCTGTAGCCGCGCTTTTCAAAGACGACATCGGCCATCTGCATCGTCTGGGCATCAATATCGATATTCACCGTCAGGCAGCCGAGGTTGCAAGTAGCCGGCGAGGAGGAGCTGGCGATCTCGAGGCCGCGCCGGGCCCGCGCCAGGTTCACCGCCCGTTCGACGAGCCGAATACCGATCATGTGGTCGGCGTCGTAGTCAGCGGGCAGCGGGCCGCGGATGGGGTCAAGCACTTTGTGCGAGCGTTTGACGGTCGACTGGACCGCGATGGGGAAGCGCTCGGACGCGACGAGGCAACGACCGTCCGCATGAACCAGGCTGACCGTCAATTCGTAGTCGCCAGGTAACGTGGGAGCGGACAGGCGGACGGGCAGGGTGATCTCCCTGCCGGGCAGGACCGTGACGGGGAGAGGAGTCGCGCCGGCTTCCTGACCCCCCAGGCGCAGGGCGAGGCTCCAGCCGTCGCGGGCTCGACGCAGGAGTGGCTCGGAGCCGATGTTACGGATGCGAACGTTATGGCTGGTGGTGGCACCGCCAACGAGCGCGGCCGGAACATAGTGGCGGATGATGGAGAATGCAAACGCGCCGGTTCCCGGTTCGGCCAACGCTTCCACCGAGAGCCGGGCCTCGCGGTTGATGGCCAACCGTTGCAGCAAGTAGTTGTTTTCGGCTTCGAGGAAGGAGTCAGTGAACTGATAGGTTCGCGCAAAGATAGCGGCGATTCGCTGGCGCGTGGACGCTTCGTCTTTGATTCCGAAAGCGGTGATGACCTGAGTTTTCTCGACCTCGGTAAGCGGCGCCGAAGCCGGAGAGGTCTTGACCTCGGGCAGCAGGATGGGGACGTTGGCTAGGATCGGGTACGACGTCCCGCAGCTGCACTTGTACGCGTCGACGCCCTTCCGCAACACCGATCGACAAGCAAGGCAGCGAAACAGATTGCGCCGCCACCAGCGGGAGCCGAGATTCTCCAGGCCGATTCGGTCGAGCCAGGCGACTAGGTCGCTCACCGGGATTCGACCGAAATCTTCACTGCGACTTCGTTGATGAAGAACACCCTCGTCAAGTTCCCGCCCTGAACCCACGTGGCCGTAATCTGCTCAAAAGCACCGAGATTCGCCCGATCCTTGGTGGACGGTTCTCCAAGGATCCGATAGACCTCATCGGCGAGCATCCCTTTGCGGACCGAATTCGACGAGTTGACCGGGGCCGGCTCGGTGCCGTCAAACTCAACATACTCGGCGAGCATTGCGCGGACGGCCGCTGGAGTGGGGATACTCTCCTTCAAGAAATTGTCCGGGAAGTGGATGTTGAAGCGGGAGCCGGCTTGCAGACGTTTCACCTCAATATCCCGCTTCTTTTCGATGGACAGTTCTTGCTCCCTACTGCGGCGGATGCTGTTTTCCCGATCGCGGTCGCTGGCTAGCCGGCGAAGCTCGCGGCTCATCTGATCACGCCGCCGAGAGTCGGATTCGTTTCGCAGGTCCCGTTCCAGGTCGGACTCGCGACGGCTCTTCGACACCGTGCCCAGGGAGACATTGCCGGTGTCGTCTCCGAAGGTGCCGTAGCCGCCTCCTCCCAGTTGGAACTCGATGTTTTTACTCTTCGCCCGAACGGTGGTCACCATGACCGAATCCCCGTTCCGCAATGCGGCACCGAAGCGCTTCACTCGCTGTGAGTAGCTGCGAAAGTCCAGCGGGGGCTCGCCGCGATACTGCAAGTCGACGCCGTCGTTGGTCGCCGGCATATCGATTTTCACTCGCACCGTCTTGCCTTCAAAAGCTTGGCGGAGGGCGGATTCCGATTGGGCGAGTAAACAAACCGTGGTGAGGGGGAGAAGTACGAAGAATTTCGTTGACATTACGAATGGCTTCGTATGGAATCATCTCATGAAGGCAACGCCAGCGGAATGGGATATTTTGCAGGTCCTTTGGGAAAAGGGTCCACAGACGGTTCGGGAGGTTTATGAGGCTCTCGGGGCGGGTGGATATACGACCACACTGAAGCTGATGCAGATCATGCTGTCGAAGGGGTTACTGACGAGAGATGATGCCGCTCGGGCGCATGTGTTTGTAGCGGCGCACCCGCGCGAGGCGATGCAGTTGAGCTATGTGGAAGAGATGTTGCCGCGGGTGTTTGGCGGTTCGGCGAGCGCATTATTGCAAGGGGCGCTGACGGGCGGGAGGCCAACGACCGATGAGTTGGCAGCGATGCGTCGAATGTTGGACGAGTACGAGGAGGGCGCATGATGATGCGGATCGGAGAGGCGTTGCTTCATTCCCTATGGATGGGAGCGGTGGTCGCCATCGGCCTATGAATGGCACTGAGCGTGTTGCGGAGTTCGCGGGCCCGCTATGCCGCGGCGATGGTGGCGATGGCGTTCTTTGTCCTTGCGCCGTTGGCTACGCTGCTGCCGTGGGAAGGCACCCCGGGGTTGGCCATCGCCGTTCGCGGCGGCCCGTTGCCGACGACGGCCGGCGAACTGCCGGGTGCTGACTGGAAGGCGATTCTGCCGTTGATCTGGGCGGTAGGGGCGCTGGGCTTTGCGGTGCGGGCGCTGGGGGGATGGGCCGCGGTGGAGCGGTTGCGGCGGCAGGGAACGCCAGTGGTGGATCCGGTCGTACTGAACGCGGTTGTGCGCTGGGCGGAGGAGTTAGGGGTGACTCGACGCGTTCAAGTTGTGCTGGCGGCGGTGGAATCGCCGGTGACGGCGGGTTGGTGGCGGCCGGTGGTGATGCTGCCGATTTCGGCTTTGACGGGGCTGGGGCGGGCCGAGTTGGAGGCGGTTTTAGCGCACGAATTGGCGCACATTGCGCGCCACGATTACTTCGTGAATTGGCTGCAGATGGCGATGGAGGTGCTGTACTTCTATCAACCGGCGGCTTGGTGGATCTCGGCGGTGCTGCGACGGGAACGGGAGCATTGCTGTGACGAAACGGCGGTCCGGCTTTCGAAAGACCGGACGAACTACACCCGAGCTCTGGTGAAACTGGCGGAGTTGCAGGCTTGCGGCGCGCCGGGCTTAGCGGGACGGAGCGGCGGTTTAGAGGAGCGAATTATGAAGATATTGGGACGAGAGAAGCGGCCAGCCTTTCCGGGCGTCGCGGCGATCCTGACGGTGAGTGCGGCGCTGCTGCTGGCCGTCGCGGCGGGCGCGCAGGAGAAGCCCACCGGCTGCGCGTCCGAACCTGCCGGCAAAGACTGGCTGGAGAATAAAGTGCAATGGATCATCCAAGCGCCAGAGCGAGCGGCTTTTGAACGGCTATCGGCTCCGGCGGAGTGCGACCAGTTCGTGAAGCAGTTCTGAGAGCGGACGCGAAAGCGGAGCATGAGCGCCGCATGAAGCGGGCCGCTGCGGTGTATCCGAAAGTTCCGGATGCGCGGCGGGTGTATGTGGTTTTCGGACCGCCGGAGGAGATCGAATCCCACCCCAGCGAAGGGTACGACAAGTTTCGCTACCACGACTTGCCCGGGCTCGGTAAGAATTTCGATTTCACCTTCCGAACGAAGTGACCATCGCTATACTGGCCCTATGCCCGAACAACGCGCCAAAAGCCACACGAAGTGGGACCCCTGGTTCCACTTCCTTCTTGTCCCCATTCTGCTGGCCAATTTCGTGA
>Ga0163144_10031101_pt1 | contig 10192 bp, 7 predicted proteins | sample OliLak19BULKMAT1_FD_123175 | JGI IMG/M metagenome (GOLD analysis project Ga0163144, IMG submission 123175) | Freshwater microbial mat bacterial communities from Lake Vanda, McMurdo Dry Valleys, Antarctica - Oligotrophic Lake LV.19.BULKMAT1 | ecosystem: Environmental > Aquatic > Freshwater > Lake...
CTGTAAACAATTTTGCCCCCTCTTCTTCAAAGAAAAGGGAGCAAAAATTGAAGTAAGCTCTGAAAAAGTTCCATTGGGCGCATATACTTCGTTAATTTAAGCCGTTTATCGGTTATGAACCCAGTGTTCACGCCCTCCAATCCATTTAAATTGTCCGCTTCGCGAGTGATTGTGTCACTTTGACAAGTGTCAATCAACGTTCTCTGCATCCCACTGAACTTTCTTCAGAGTTTCCTAAAGTTTATAGACAGGCTCTAAACGAACTGGCCTAGTTGATCGGTATTGACGCGAAGCTTACGCACCCAGTTCGGATTCTCATTCACCGTCCCAGGCATGTTGACCTGTGTCGCATTCCCAAGAGCATCTTCCAACTGAACGACTCGCAATTTACACGGCGTCATTGCCAGAAAGGTATTGACGGCATCCGCAACAGGTTTAGGTAAATCACCATGATATTCCGCGTGATTATGCGGATACCCATCAGGCATCACCCCGTTATGGATCAAGGCATCTAACAGATGTTGCCGCTCAGAGGGACGCGCGTTCTTCTCATCCCAGTATTTTTCTTCCGAAGGAAACAGGTTCAGCTCGTGACGCAACTCGACATCATGCCCCTGCCAAAAGCCTTGTAACGTCGGTAAATCATGCGTTGATACAGCGACTAATGCCTGTTCAGGATATTCATCAGGGCGTAGGTAACGATTGTTATCATCGCGTTCAAAGTAGAAGATACGGTAACTAAAGACATTCCAGTCCATCATGACATCACGCACCCACTCAGGCACTGTCCCCAAGTCTTCGCCAATGACAAGGCATTTACTGCGATGACTTTCAAGCGCAATCAGCCCGAGAAGATCGTTGGTCGGATACTTTACATATGCGCCGTTTTGTCCTGTTTCACCAGGAGGAATCCAGAACGCACGGAAAATCGCAAGGGCGTGATCGATACGCAATGCTCCTGCATAGGCCATATTAGAGCGCAGTAATGTGATAAACGCATCGTAGCCCTGTGCTTTCAGAATATCAGGCTTCATCGGAGGCAACCCCCAGTTCTGACCCATCATGTTGAACAAATCGGGCGGGCATCCAATGGAAGCGTCTAAGCTGTAGAGTTCACGATTCATCCAGACATCTGCACTGCCAAGGTTTGTCCCGACAGCGAGATCAAGATACAACCCGATAGGCATCCCCTGTTCTTTCGCGTAGTGAGCGACGCTAGAAAGTTGGTCATCCATCAGAAATTGAAGATACATGAAGTAGCGAACACGTTCCTGTAAGCGAACACACGCGGATTTCACCTCTACGGTTTCGCAATCACGGAAGGCTTCAGGCCAGACAGGCCATCCCCACAGGTTTTCGTCTTTTTTATGGAAATCTTCGGATAAAGCTTCATACTGCGCGAGGCGCATGAGGGCGGAGCCTTTGCGCTTACAAAAGTCAAGATAGGCTTGCGCACGTTCAGAATTCGCGCCCATTTCTTTTGAGAACTGATCGAACATGGCATCCAAGACAGGGCGTTTCAGTTCAGCTGCTTTTACATAATCGACTAACTCGCTTGCGCGACACGCTTCCAATTCATCCGTTATATCAGCAAATACTTGTTGAGCAGCATCTGATTTTTGGAATTCAGGGGTTGCTTGAGGGTGAATATACAGGTAGTTTAAAAAATAACGGCTCGATGGTGAGTAAGGGCTTTTTTCTGCGGGATTATGCGGAAACAGTTCGTGCATAGGGTTTAAGCCAATGGTTGCACATCCTTTGGGAGCCACCTGATTTATAAGTGTTCGGATGTCCTGCGTATCCCCAATGCCGAAGTTATCATCGCTTTTTAGACTGTACAACTGACTCGTCACGCCCCAGAGCTGACCCTGATCCATTTCAGGCGGTGAATAGGCTTGACGCGGCACACGCACAAGCGTGGATGTCGCAATCACATCGTCTTTATAAGAAAGGGCGATTTTATGATATCCCTGCGGGAGGTCAATATCCAGATTCCATTCCCACGCAAAAAAGAGTTCCTTCTTGGAGAGAATTAACCCCTTGCGTTCAAAGGCCATTTCTTCCATCTTGTTCATAGGGCTTAGTTGCAACTGCCCCGAATGTTTTTGACCGCGCTCTTCAATAAGTTCCCACGAAAGGGGTTGCTTAGGCATAAACGGCAATTGGACGCGAATTGGGGAATCATCCCCTTCGCGTTGTACAATCATGGCGGGGAGCGTGACCATCCACTGCGCTTCTTTGTGTTCCGCCAAGCGTTGGATACATGCATCAGGCGTATCACACGGGGAAGCCCCCAATGCCACGAGCACTTTTTGCAAGGCTATTTCAGGAGTTGCCTGTTCTTTATCAAAGGCATCCGTAAACCCTAGTTCCAGTCCATAGGCTTCTGCGAGGGCGTGAAGTGGGCTTAACTTAAGGGGGTGCAGGGTTGCGGTAGGCATAGCGGACTCTCCAGAAATAGACGGGTATGTATGCCTTCTATTATAGAGAGTTGCCTTAAAAGGCGCAATGAAACAGGGATTAATCCTTTATGAAGAGGGGGTGAAACCTTTGCAAAACCCATTACCTAATGCGTAACTACAATAGGTTACCTTTCAATACCCTGTCCTAAAACTCTTTGAATACCATTCTTGGCACGATTTACCAAGTTTACAATGTCATCTTGGGTTCCTGCAGTCGCATTATTGATAGTTTGCAGCGTACCAGTTGCAGCCCTTCCAATATCATCGCGAGTTCCTGCAGTAGCACCAGCGATATTTCCTCCCATTTTGCTGGCTCCTGTAAGAATTTGCTGATTAACCTCTCCTGCTGCATCGAATCCCCGATCAAGTTGTTTAGCCACTGCAGGAGCAACATCATGTTGCCCCAATAAAGCAAAACTGGCCATGGTAGCAGCTAAAAATGCAAGAAAGCCACCACTTATCGCTACATTTTTTACAATCCCCCCACCACTTCCACCTGAAGTATTTAACCCTGTATTACCAGCATTGCTTGAGTTTCTACCGCCACCGCCACCAGAGGGTTGGGCAACACCATTGCTTGACCAGCCAGTGGCTTTGCCGCCTGAGCTGCCGCCAGCTCCAGAGGCCGCTTTTGAGGATTCCGCCTTATGAGCAATGGCATTCTCTACGTTTTGCGCAGCATCGCCTAAGTTGTGGGTGGCATCCCCTAGCGCGTGCGCGCCTTGAGCGACCGCATCCTGAATAGGCTTTTCATTGCCTCGGTTCATCGCCCAAACGGTCGCACCAATGGCTGTTGCGGCAGTCAACCCACCCAAGACCCACGGCATGATTGATTTCTTCATCGGTGGCTCTTCCATCGGTGCTTCATCATACATCACGGTTTGGGAATCATCCGTCGTTACATCATCGGAAACGGGAGACTCTTTTGAGGCAAAATTCACACTATCGGTCTTTACATTAAGCGTTTCCACCTTATCCTGAGATGGGGCTTCCTGCCCTAATCGAAGGCTTAAGCGTGGCTGAGCCAGTGACGGACGAGTAAAAGAAACGTGTGATTGTGTCAGTGTCATGGGATGTGAATCCTGCGTTGGGGTTTGGGAAGGTTGGGAAGGGGTCTGACTAATTTGCGCCTGCGTGCCTGCTTGAGGGGATAACGAAATACTGCTCATGGATACAGGCATTCCATGAGAGTGTCCACATCGATGGAAAGCATGCGGGGCAAGAGAAGTCGGAGCCATGTGTCTACATTACCTATGTTCAGAAGGAGAGAAAGCGACAGGGAAAGAGTGAGTCAATAGTAACACTAGTATAGCGGTAAAACATCCTGATGCAAGGGGTGTGCTAGCCGTTACGAAAAACACCTCCTGCCATTTCTATGTTGTACGCCCTGCCACTTGCCGTGATCCCCACCTGCGTGGGAATGACGGAAGGGCAAATCTTACGGCCCTGTAGGGATAAAGCCCAGAGACGTTGACACTGCCGCGCCGTTGCCGCCTACTGAGGCATAACGCACATCGCCCTTCACCACCATTTGTGACGAGCTGCCCCCATCGAGATTCATCCCCTCTTTTGCATCAAAGATCGCGAGCAGTTCAGCGGTATCGTTGAGCGTCGCGCCGTTTGGGCGATGATCCACCACCATTAGAAACAGTGTATTGTTTGGACGAATGCCAATCGCGGTGCGACCTCGTAAATTGTTTGGGGGCAATGCGAAAAACTTCTGCGCTTCTAAATCAATAAACGGCCGTCCGTTTTTCAGGAGCGTCGGCCCCCCAGCGACGACCAGTTTCTTATCGCTCCAATCGGGCTGGCTTCCGAGAATTATATCCACCATCGTCCCAACAGGCGAATTGGCTAAGGTTTCGAGATCACTACGGCGTCCGAACATGATCCAGTCATCGCTGGATTCAAAACGTAACGGTCCTGCTTCCGAAACTTCATGGATAAAATTGTTCCGAATACGCACCGCCACATTCCCACCCCCTGCGGGAGGGCTTTCCGTGCCATACAGATTCGTATACAGGGCAATTTCATCCCCTGCAATACGTGGCATGTTCACGCGATTTATTTCCTGATGCCATACGCCCAAGCTCACGCGCCCTTTGAGATCAACGCGCTCAATATGGGGAACGTTTTTATCGTTAATCCCCAATGCTGATCTACCATAGAGCGTGCCATTCAACAGTTCGCCATCCTGCACCACAATACCCAAGGGGATTTTCAGCTTGGCGTTGAAGAAGGAGGCATTCACGCCTGCGATCCCACCGTATTTTTCAAGTGTGCCCTTGACCGTTCTCAACCCCTGCAACGATCCTGGGTTTGGCATCATCGCCGCGAGCTTCACGTTAGAATCCTGCGGGTTCCAATCGAGGTTATGCGTACGAAATTCTTTCCCTGCCCCAAGCGCCACTTTATGTTGTACGTAATTTAATCCACGCGCCAACGTCGTTTGCTGTTCGATATGTTTGTAGCGTTCTTCCACAGTCACCACCAATTGTTTGTTGTAGCAGGTTGCATCGGCTGTGTTGGGGGTGCCGTGCTTAATGAACATTTGAAAGCGGCCGTCTTTACTCAGTTCCACCACATAGCCGCGAAGGTTTCGATTGCTGAAATCACTTTTATACACCAACGGGTCGCCCATTTGCTTTTCAGCATCTAGCTGGATGGTGCTTTGTCCACTGCCTGGCTGATGAATGAGGGTGAGGTCCTTGCAGCCACTGTCTTTTTTAAGAGGAATCACAATTTTGGATTGCGTTTTGCCCAGTTCCGCGCGGGGTTCACCATTGAGGTCAATCGTGTTGCTTCCCCATGCCTGAGCAGTTGGAAGTGAAGCGATTGTCATGGTCAATACGGTTAAAGATAACGCGTAAAAACGGGAACAGATTGCCACGCTCTGCGCGTTCTTCGAACGCTTCAGCTCGCAATGACGAAATTCTTTGGGATGGGGCATGGTATATCCTTCACGCAACGGATGATACTTGTTATTTTACGCCCAACGCCTTAGGATGGAAAGCATGGAGTTCTTTACAGGAGAACGTCTTGGTCGGTTTCCTCTCCCTGAGGGAGAGGATCAAGGTGAGGGGGTAAAACCCCTAAGCCTGTTGTAAGCCCCTCACCCTACCCCTCTCCCTCAGGGAGAGGGAACAAGAGAACTTATGTCTATCATCAAAAAACTCAAATCCAGCCTGATTGCCAGTGCGCTTATTGTCATTGGTGTTCTGGTTTTCTACGCCGTTCCGCAAAACCGTCCTGTGCTCGTCGATGCCTACAGCGGCCCCCAGCTCACCCTCCCCAACAATCCGATGGATATTGGTATCGTTACGATGGATACCGTCAGCAAACACAAGATTCCCCTGCAAAATACGGGCGGTGAAGCCCTGATGATTGAGAAAGTGGAGGCCTCTTGCGGATGCACCATCGTCGCGCCTGATGAGCGCTTCATTCCCGCAGGCAAAACAACCTTTCTAAACCTCACGATGGATGCAAGTCTAAAGCTTGGCCCGATTGAAAAAACGGTAGACATTTACACCAATGATACTAAGCAGCCTCACCAAACCCTTCTGATTAAAGCGCATTCGGTTGCCCCTAAAGGGGCTAAAACCCACGATGGTAAAATTCAGGTCAAAGACCCGCTCGTGCTGTTTAAAGGCGATTGCAAGAGCTGCCATGTGGATCGGGGCGTAGGCAAAGTTGGCGAAGAGTTATTCATCGCCGATTGTGGCATGTGTCATGGCTTGCAAGCTGAAGGCGGGGTTGCGCCTGGTTTACTTGGCTTCGATATGACCGACGAATCCCAGAAAGCCTATGCGCGTGATGTGATTGCCAACGGCGCGAAGATGAACCCCACCATGCCTCCGTTTTCGAGCGCAAAGGGTGGCCCATTGAGCGATGAGCAAATCGATTCACTCGTGAACTACTTGGCGTACTTATCAAGTCAGGCGAAGAAAGAAAACGCCTCTTAAGAACTCGCAGTTCCCATTTTCACAAACTCTTAAAGAGCCTTATGAATAGATTCTTCTGGGTTGTCGAATTACGATTCAAAAAAAGCATAAATATAGACATCAATATTTAAATCTACAAGAATTTGTCTCTCTTCACGTTTTCCCTCACAATCCATTAGTACCAGAGTTTCTTCAACGACAACAACCTGTATGGTAAACTCTCACTATCACAATTGTAAAGAGTTTCTCTTCTATGCCCCTCCACCTCAAACAGGTTCCCTTTGTTCTTCAACAAATCCCTAACGACTCCGTAACGCTTGAAAGTGTCGGGCTGATTTCGGGATTGCCCATGCGCGCCACGATCCGCTTAGGTGAAGCAGGGGCAGGCGCCACGTTTATCCTGCCCAATGGATCACGCCTTCCTGCTGGTTCTCAGTTTGTCGCCAACAGTCAGCGTGGCATCACGATGCTAGAACCTGAATCGAACGCCACGCTTTCGATTGTTGAGCATTGTTTGGCGGCTGTGAGCTTGAGCGGTCACTATGATTTAGAGATTCATGTAGAAACAGGAACAGATTGCCTCGTTGAGTCTAAAGCAGACTCCCTCGCAATGAAGCATTCTTATGAAATGCCTTTGTTGGATGGGTCGTCGTTGCCGTGGTTTAACGCGATTACGGAAACGTTTGGGTTTAAAGAGCAACCTTATACCCACCGCATCACGCGTCCGTTTTTCTGGAGAGGCAACAGCGATGTCGTGATTTACTGCCTGCCTACGGAATCGCTAAGCATCAGCTACGTGCTGAATTACCCGCATAAAGACTTACGCAAGCACTGGGCGACATGGGGCTTAGGTGGCGACAACTCCCCTGTAGGGGCGGGTCCTGTGCCCGCCGACCCACAGTGTATACGTGACCTTCTTCAATGTCGGACGTTTGGGGAGGTGCGCGAACTTCCTGCCATGCAGGCGAGCGGACTCGCAAAAGGAGTAAGCCTTGATAACACACTCGGCCTTAATGAGGACAACCTCACCTACACCAGCGATCTTCGGCATGTGAAAGAGCCGCTCCTTCACAAAATGCTCGATTTTGTGGGAGACATGCACCTTTCAGGTATTCCTATTGCGCAGGTACAGGGACATTTTGCCTGTCTATACGCAGGGCACGCTTCGCATCTGGCGTTTGCACAGGCCTTAAAAGAAATTGGCTCCCTCGCCCCACTGGAGTGAACCCTCCTCACTTGTGGGGAAAGATAAGACAAGCCAGCTAAGACTTGCTATACTTGGGTATCCACTAAAAAGAGAGACACGCACCCATGATGAGAATCTTAATTTCCAACGATGACGGTATTCGCGCCAAAGGCATCCGAGCACTGGCTTTCGCGCTCTGTAAACAGCACGATGTATACGTCGTGGCTCCCGATCAGGAGCGGTCCGCGCAAGGACACGCCCTTACACTCCATCAACCCTTACGCGCTGAAGACTACACAAAAAGCTATCATAAAAGTGGCATCATGGTAAAGCAGGCTATTGCTGTTACAGGCACCCCTAGCGATTGTGTCAAGCTGGCGATCACCACACTGTTAAAAGACACGCCTCCCGATGTTGTGGTATCAGGCATCAATCATGGTCCAAATCTCGGGGGAGATGTCGTATATTCAGGCACGGTGTCTGCTGCGCTTGAAGCGGCGATGAACAATGTCCCTGCTATTGCGACATCCGCATTTAACGGACACCTCGAAGGTTGTAATTTTAAGGATGCCGCAGATTACATCGGGCTTCACCTTGATACATTGCTTGCCCTACTGGAACATAGCTCGGATAAAATCGTGCTGAACGTCAACACGCCTGCGGTAAATAGCACGCACTATAACGGGCTAAAGCTCTGCAAGCTTGGCCTTCGCATGTACTCGGATTTTTATGAAGAGCGGAAAGACCCGCGTGGGGATACGTATTACTGGCTCGCGGGGGAGATGGTGAATCGGGATGTCAACCCCGACGAAGACATCGAAGCGATCCGCAACCATTACGTGACGGTCACGCCGATTCACGCGGACCTCACCGATGAAGCAGTGTATGCTGCACTCAAAGATCGCTTTTAATTCAGAGCATTCGTTAATGTTGTTCGCTATTGGTAAATCAGGGAAACTGTTACAATGGGAGTAAGCCTCTCAGGGGAGCGTCTTCTTTTTTGAAAAGTGGCCTCGTTCTTTTGAAAAAGTAACCTCAATCCCAGTATCCATAAGAAATGTTGCCGTTCGATATACGCCCTATTTTTTCCTGTTTCGGTCTGTTTAAAGAGATATTTGCGTAGTTAGGGGTAAGCGTAATGTAACGCTGTGAATGAAGCATCGTTAATGGTGTTGATGGGTGTCTGTTTTTAGAGGGGCGGGCTCGCATCGCTGATGGCGAGAGCGGTGTGTCCGCCCGCCGTGGATGTCGCCATCCGCAGGCTGGTTGTTTGCCTTCGGACAAATCCTCCAGATGTAGGGCTACCCTTTCTATTACTCATCTGTCACACTGCTTACAGTAAGGATTTAAATCGGGAGAAACCTAGTATGCGATTATTAGCGTTAGCAGTAGCCCTTAGTTTTGTGAGTGCCACGGTTGGACAATCAGATTTACCCGCGCACGCCGCTGGATTAAAAATGCAGTCTATGCAGGTCAATACCCGCGCCATTGCCATGAAACATCTGGCCGATCAAAACTATCGACAGGCCGCGCTCATGCTGGAGCGTCATGTCATTGAGCATCCTGAAGACTTGGAGGCCACGTTTTCCCTAGCCAAGGCCTACTACCGAGACATGGAATTCGATAAGGCCAAACGCTACATTTCCCAGATGGAAGACATTGCGCCCAACGATGCAAAAACCCTTGAAGCACAAAACTGGACCTTACATGATCCTGCGTTTACCCGCACGGCAGAACAGCGTCAAAAGGATTCATCGCTCGCCGTACTAGCCTTATCTGTGTCTCGTGGAGAACTGCCGAAACTGCTTATAAGCGACGCAGCCCCTGTGCCCGTTATAGTGCCAGAATCGCCTACAGCCCCCAACAGAATAACCCTGCCTGTTAGAACGCCCATGATGGATGCAGTCTCCACGCGAAGCGGTCGGGCAGCATCGCCGATGTCGATTCCCGTCATCCGTGAACAGACAATGACGCCTGAAACGAGCGCATCCCCTGTAGAGGCTGGTCCCGTACCCGCCCGCCAACCAGTGAGAATTTCCGAGAAAAAACCCAAGACCTTTGCGGCGATGATGGCGCCTAAGGACATGGATAAAGTAGACGCCAAAGGGGATGACGACATCACTGAAATGAAGGCGTTGATGAAGCAAATGATGATGATGCAAATGGCGCAGGGTTCTGCGAATAACAATCCGTTTTCAGGGATGCAGGGCGGTATGGGCGGTCAGAATAGCTCATTTATCAACCCCATGATGATGCAGATGATGCAACAGCAGCAGGGCATGTCGGGCACAGGACAAAATGCGGGACAAAACGCGCAGAACGCGCAAATGATGCAGCAGATGATGCAACAATCCATGATGCAGAACATGAACAATATGTTTAATCAGAATAACGACAACAACGGCCAAAGCAACAGCAACGGCTTCGGATTTTAACTCCTTTTGCCTAAAGCGATTTGCGTCATTGCGTAGAATCTTTGATTCTCTCGCATAGCGGCAAGCGTGGCAATCTGTCAAGCTAGAAACAATACTCTACAGACGCACTCTTAATCCTTTATAGAGCCTAACATTTGATTTGAGCAATCCAACTGTGTCTTTCTGATA
>Ga0163144_10031102_pt1 | contig 10192 bp, 10 predicted proteins | sample OliLak19BULKMAT1_FD_123175 | JGI IMG/M metagenome (GOLD analysis project Ga0163144, IMG submission 123175) | Freshwater microbial mat bacterial communities from Lake Vanda, McMurdo Dry Valleys, Antarctica - Oligotrophic Lake LV.19.BULKMAT1 | ecosystem: Environmental > Aquatic > Freshwater >...
CACCAGCGCGAGGTGCGCGGTGACGGTGGCGTTGTGCGCGGAGAACGTCGCGTCCTCGGGCGGGCCGTCGTCGCAGAACGCGGCGCGGTTCTCGTCGAGCTTGAGGGAGCCGGTGATCGCGAGCGCGCTGGGATCGCTGACGTCGACGATCCGCAGCCAGCCGTACGGGCACCCCGCGCCCCACGGCGCCGGGTAGACCTCGTCGGTGACGACGAGCAGGTCGCGGCCGGGCACGGGCACCGCGGAGTGCGGGCCGGCCGGGTGCGGCGGCGACCAGTCGGCGAGCTTGTCCTGATCGGTGAGCAGCGTCGGCATGGGGTCGACGTCGCCGTCGGCCACGCCGCCGAGGTCGACCGCGAACAGCCCACCCTGGAGGTGCGAGAAGTAGCCGGTGCGGCCGTCGTCGGACACCGACACCGAGTGGAGGATGTTGTCGTCGGAGATCGTGATCCGGAGGCCGCCGTCGCCGATCACGTCCCACCGCGCGGCCCGCACCGGGGCCGTCGGATCCGAGAGGTCGATCGCCTCGTACGACGGCGCCGCCGGCGTCGAGGTGTGGAGCAGGACGCGACCCGGATCCTCGGGGTCGCGCCACAGGAAGAACTCGTGCGGGCCGTTCGGGCGCAGCGGCGGCGAGGTGAACTCGTAGCGGCCGATCAGCGCCGGCGCGCGGCGATCCGAGATGTCGTAGATCCGGAAGCTCTCGCGCTCGGCGGCGGGCTCGCCGCAGCCGTGCAGGTCGGGCGAGCACTGGAGGTCGAGCACGACGAGCAGGTCGAGGTCGGGCACCGCGCGCAGCTCACGCGACGACATCCCGATCAGGCCCTGGTCGGGCGCGCCGAGCTCGCCGACCACCTCGGGCGCCGCGGGATCGCTCACGTCGACGATCGCGATCCCTGGGCCGTCGATCCGCGAGCCGACGTAGACCGTGTCGCCGGCGACCGCGAGCGCCGCGTTCATCCCGCGCGCGCCGAGGCCGGCGTGGCCCACCACCTCGAACGCCGCGACCAACCCCGCGTCCGGCGCGGCGGGGCCGCCCCCGCACGCGCCGATCGCGAGCGCGGCGGCTATTCCACGTCCGGACCCACGCACGACGCGATGTCGAAGATCATGAACGCCAGGACCTTCTCCTGGTTGGTCAGATCCGTCTCGGGGGTGACGCAGCCGCCGCTGGGGAACGCCAGGGTGCTGGCCGAGTCGTCGCCCGACGACACGTGGATGTCCGAGAACACGGCCCGGCCACAGCGGTCCTCGGGCTCGACCTCGAGCGGCGTCGTCATCGACATGTACTGCACCGACGGCGAGTCGTTGGCGGTGACGTCCTTGTAGATCCACCGCTCGCCGTAGGCCGGGTCGACCGCGGTGACGGTGTGCTGGGTGTCGAGGATGTCGATCTGGCCGAGCGTCGTCGAGGCGTCGACGTGCAGCAACCAGTCGGCGAGCGCGGCGCCGCGCTCGAAGCCGGTGTTGACGTCGGCGGTGACGTCGCCGAGGTCGGGCTGGAAGTCGAAGTCCATGACGTCGGGCCACGGCGTCGGGCCGAGCTGGATCCAGTAGTTGTGCCAGTGCGACAGGAACATGCGGCCGCCGAGATCGGCGTACGCCTTCATCGCCTCGAGCGCGGGCGCCGGCTTGGTCTCGGCGTGCTGCCCGGACTCGCACGACAGCAGCAGCACGTCGTAGTCGTCGAGCCGCGCGGTGATGTCGGCCGCGGCCTCGGTGTCGGTGCCCCACAGCGACGTCGCGTTGGTGAACGCGCCGTTGCCCTGCGCGGCGTCGAACTGGTCGGTGCCGTTGCCGGTGTAGAGGTGGACGCGGCCGGTGCCGCCCGCGGCGGTGAACTCGTTGTCGTCGAGGCCGATCTTGCGGAGCAGGCACTCGAGCGCGTCGGCGCTGCCGGTGGTCAGCGCCATCAGCGGGATGTCGCCCTCGGACTGGTTGCGCGGCAGGCGCAGCTCGTCCGCGGCGAGCGGCGTGTCCACGCACTCGGCGACCTGCGGGATCACGTACTGGCGGCGCCACTTGCCGACCTGCACCACCAGCCGCACGTCGCCGGTCACGGGCATGTCGGTGAGCAGGAAGCGGCCCTCGGTGTCGGTCGTGGTCTTGACCAGCGGGTTGCCGGACAGCACGGTGCCGCAGCGATCGCACTGCGCGCCGGCGTCGAACGCGTCGACCGCGCCGGTGTTCGGGACGTAGACCGTCACGTTGTAGAGCGGCAGCGTGCCGTTCGGCGCGTGGACGATGCCGCTCACCGACGTCGTGCCGCCGCCCGGGCAGTCGACCTGGAAGCACTCCAGCCCCACGCACGGGTTCGCGGCGTCGATCGTGTCGTCGTCACCGCCCGCGTCGCTGGTGCCGGGCTGCCGCAGGCCGCGAGCCCGAGCGCGCTGACGAGCAGCGCGGCCCGGATCACTCGACCACCGGGCCGACGCACGACGCGATGTCGAACAGCATGAACGCGAGCACCTTCTCCTGCGCGGTCAGCGTCGTGACGTCGGTCGTGCAGCTCTGCGACGGGAACGCCAGCGCCGGCGCCGAGGTGTCGCCGGTCGAGACGTGGATGTCGGAGAACACGGCGCGGCCGCAGCGATCCTCGGGCTCGGCCTCGAGCGGCGTGGTGAACGAGGTGTACTGCACCGACTCCTGCGAGGTCAGGTAGATCCACTTGTCGGCCTTGGTCTCGTCGACCGAGGTCAACGTGCCGCGCGCCTCGTTGAGGACGATCGAGCCGGGGGTGCTGGCGGTGTCGACGAACGCCAGCCAGTCCGAGAGCGCCATGCCCTTCTCGAAGCCGGTGTTGATCGTCGCGGTGATCGGGTCGGGCGGGTTCGTGCCGTCGAAGTTGAAGTTGAGGATCGGCGCGCCCCACGGATCAGGCGCCGCGTCGCTGAGCCAGTAGTTGTGCCAGTGCGACGCGAACACGCGGCCGCCGAGGTCGGCGTACGCCTTCATCGCGGCGAGCGAGCTCGCCACCTTGTCGGTGCCCGCGGCGTCGGTGGGGTCGTAGCCCTCGCACGACAGCACGACGACGTCGTAGTCGTCGAGGCGCGCGGTGATGTCGGCGGGCGCCTCGGCCGCGGTCCCCCACAGCGACGTCGCGGCGGCGAAGCCACCGGCGCCGTTTGCCGCGTCGAACTTGTTGGTGCCGAGCGTGCCCGCGCCGGCGGGCGCGTAGCCGCCGGCGTAGAGGTGGACGCGGCCGGCGCCGCCCGCGGTGGTGAACTCGGTGTCGGCGATGCCGATCTTGCGGAACAGGCACTCGAGCGAGTCCGCGCCGCCGGTGGTGAGCGCCATCAGCGGGATGTCGCCCTCGCTCTGGTTGCGCGGCAGCCGCGTCTCGGTCGACGGGATCGCGGTGTCGATGCACTCGCCGACCACCGGCAGCTCGAGCTGGCGGCGCCACTTGCCGACCTGGATCACCAGCGGGATCGTGCTGCCCGCCGGCATGCGCTCCGTCGACGGCATGTCCGTGAGGAGGAAGTTGCCCATCGTGTCGGTCGACGCCTGCACGAGCGCGCCGCCCGACAGCGTCGTGCCGCAACGATCGCACTGCGCACCGGGCGCGAGCGCGCCGACGGGGCCCGCGGGCACGTAGACCGTGACGTTGTAGAGCGGCAGCGTCCCGTTCGGCATGAACACGGTGCCGCTGATCGACGTGGTGCCGCCGCCGGGACAGTCCGTCTGGAAGCAGGTGAGGCCGACACACGGCTCGCCGTCGATCGGCGTCGCGCCGCCGTCGTCGTCGCCGACGCCGTCGTCACCATTGCCGCCGCAAGCGGCGATGAGCAGCACGAACGCGATAGTCGAGAATAGCGGAGCGCGCATGGAGACCCTCCAGCTCCAGATTACACCGGCCAACTCGAAGGCGCGCGCTTCCTCGACGAGGTTAGCCCTGTGGGTGTGATAGCCACACGACCGCTCGAACCGCGAGCTCGGGGTGGAGGCGCGCGCCCACGGGCAGCGGCACCGCGAGGCGCGCCTCGCCGGCAGCGCCGTTGGCACCTCCCGCCGTGAACGCGGCTCCGAGCCCGAGCCGGAGGTCGAGCACGCCGCCGATCGACCACCTCGACAGCGTCGCGATCAGCGCGAGGATCGCGTCGGCGTCGTCGCGACCCACGCCGACGCGGCGAGGCCGGCGGTGAGTGAGCCGGCGCCGCGCTCGACGCCGAACATCAAGCTGACGCTGGCCCGCCAGGCCTTCGCGCTCACACCGTCGACGACGTAGGTATTCTCGAAGCCGGTGGAGCCGGTGACCCCCGTCACGTCGGCTTGCGACCCGGCCGCCACACCCAGGGCCGACGCGAAGGTCCGGCCATCCAGCACCACGCCGGCCGGCATCTCCACCGACATCAGCCCGTGCGCGAGCGCGATCGCGGTGATCTCGTCCGCGTGGTCGGCGCCGGCGCGCGCGTCGCTCGCCAGCGCCGCGATCGTCCGTCGCGCCCACAGCCGGCCGAGCACCGCGCCGTCGCCGCCTTCGTCCGGGAGACGGACTGGGATCTCCAGCGTGACCCGGCGGCCGCGACCCGCATGAGGGTGGGGCGATCGAGGACCTCGGCAGCGGCCGCGGCCGCGGTCCATGGCACGCGATCACCCGTGGATCACGCCACGAGGCGTGCGCGCGGCAGCGGCGGGTCGCGGCGGACGTGGAGCATCGCGCCGACCACGTCGAGCACGACCGCGCCCGCGATCATCGCGACGCCCAGCGTCGGGGCGTCGGCCAGCCGATAGAACCCGTACGCCTCGAGGCCGGCGAGGGCGAACGCGCGCGGCCAGGCGCCCACGTAGAGGTGGCCGGTGCCGAACGTCACGACGCAGGACAGCAGCAGCACGATGCCGGTGCGCTTGCGCTGCTCGATCGCGCGGCGCGGATCGACGGCGTCCTCGAGCTCGCCGTCCAGCTCGGCGTCGAGCGCGTCGAGCTGGTCGTCCTCGTCCGGCACGAACTCGTCGTCCCGCATCGACCGGATCAGCTCGGCGGCGGGCTCGGCGTCCTCGGCGTCGACCCACACGTGGAGCGGGATCAGCGGCCCGGCCAGCCCGCCCAGCATCGACGCGTGGTGCTCGCCGGCGACGTGGGCGTGGATGCCGTGCCCGTCGAGCAGCGCGCGGATCAGCGCCGCCTCGGCCCCGTCCCGGCAGGTCGCGACCTGGAGCTTCACGCGATCGGCCATGCGCGACTGTAGCTGGTAGGATGCCGATCGGGGAGGTCGTCCATGCCCAGGCTCCGCTCGGTCCTGCTCGCTCCGTGGTTGGTGATCGCGTGCGGCGGCGGTGGCGGCGACGACGGCGCCGCGCCCGACGCCACGGCCCCCCCACCGCCGCCGCCGGCGGTGTGCGACGTGCCGGCCGAGCTGGTCGACACCGCGGCGCCCGATCGCGTGGTCGGCGACGGCAGCGCGGCGAGCTGCACCGAGGCCGCGCTGCGCACGGCGGTCACCGCCGGCGGCACGATCACGTTCGCGTGCGGCGACGCCCCGGTCGCGATCACGGTGACCTCCTCGCTCACGCTGACCACCGACACCGTGATCGACGGCGGCGGGCTGGTGACGATCAGCGGCGGCGGCGCGGTCCGGATCATCGACATGGACACCGGCAACTACGAGGCGACCGGCCCCGACCTGACGGTCCAGCGGATCACGCTGCGCGACGGCCGCGCGACCGGCGCGCTGCTCGACGGCGGCGGCGGCGCGATCTACTTCGTCGGCGGGTCGGTCACCGTGATCGAGGCCGAGCTGCTCGACAACCAGGCCGAGCTGGAAGGCCCCGACGTCGCGGGCGGCGCGATCTACGGGATCGGCGCCGGCGAGCTGACCGTCGTCGGCAGCGTGCTGTCCGGCAACCGCGCGTCGAACGGCGGCGCGATCGGCGCGCTCGGCAGCGGGCTGACGATCGTGAACACCACGCTGACCGGCAACCGCGCGACCGGCTACGGCGCCAACTACGTCGAGAACGGCGTGCAGCTGGGGATGGGCGGCAACGGCGGCGCGGTGTCGATGGACGGGCAGGGCCGCGACCTCTACGTGTGCGGCGCGACGTTCGAGGCGAACTCGAGCGGCGCGTACGGCGGCGCGATCTTCCGCACCGGCTACGAGTCCGAGCGCAACGAGCTCCACCGCAGCGCGTTCCTCGACAACGAGGCGCGCGATCGCACCGGCGCCGAGGAGGACTGGCCGAGCGGCGCGGGCGCGCTCTACCTCCAGGGCGTGAACGTCACGATGACCGCGACCACGGTCGCGGGCAACCGCGCGCGGTCGAGCGCCGGCGTGTGGATCGTCGCGCACGGCAGCGCCCAGGCGATCGCCAACTTCACCAACGTCACGATCACCGGCAACGCGACCTACGAGCGCGCCGACCTCACGACCCGCGGCGTGAGCGCGGGGCTGACCATCGGCGACGGCACGTCGGGCACGCTGCTCAACGTGACGATCGCCGACAACGCGGCGCAGTTCGGGTCCGGGATCTGGAACGCGTCGCCGCTGACGATCCGCAACAGCATCATCGCGAACGACGCCGAGAACCTGTACACGCCGCTCAACTGCTCGGGGTCGAGCTACGCGTCGCCGTCGGCCGCGGGCCAGGACAACGTGCAGTGGCCGACCGGCCTGTCCGCCGACGACATGGACTGCACGCCCGGGATCACGCGCGTCGATCCGCAGCTCGGCGCGCTCGACGACCACGGCGGCCCGACGCCGACGGTGATCCCGGGCGCGCCGGATCTGCCGCGCGGCACCGGGTGCCCGCTGCAGGATCAGCGCGGCGAGCCCCGCGCCGAGCCGTGCGCGATCGGGGCGGTCGAGTACTAGCTGCTAGCTGGCCTTGCGCCGGCGATCGAGCGTGATCGTCTCGCCGTCCGGTGTGCCCATCGGCGCGAAGAACCCGCGGCTCGGGCCCACCGGGTAGCGATGGTCGTCGTAGATCTCGCACGGACGCTCGGCGAGCTCGAGCCCCTTGAGCGGACCTCGTCCCTTCGCCCACGTGAACGGCCGATCGCTGAGCACCGAGAGCACGACGCCATCGCCGCGGTTCTCGCGCCACGTCCGCGCGTCGTGGCTCCGGCGGAACACCCACGTCTTGAGCACGCCGACCACCTGGGTCGGGCGGACGACGAAGCCGCGAGAGAACTCACCGCACGGCTCGCCGTCGCAGTGGTCACAGATGCACGAGGTGAACAGGGCCAGCATGGGGCGCTGGCAAGACGGGCAACGCATGGAGGCCTCCGGGGAAGCCGTGGGTTTCTCCAGCATACGGCCGATGCGGAGAAGCGCTACTGCAGCGTCACGGCGAGGGAGTACGGACCCTGCACGCCCGGGTTCCAACCATCGACGATCACGTAGTAGGTGCCCGCGGCGGCGACCGCGTGGGTCACGCCCTCCGCGCCCGAGCCCGAGATCAGGTCTGCGCCGGTCAGGCACGTCGGGTTCAGCACACACGTCTGCGTGACGTAGATCGAGATGTCCCAGCCCGGCGCGAGGTCGGTGACCGTCGCCGACAGCGTCTGGCCGGCGGTCGCGTTGACCAGGTAGACCGCGTCCGGACCGTCGGGGAGGTAGCCGGTGCAGGTGCCGGTCGGCCGGAGGTCGTCGGCGTAGCCGGTGGTGTTGCCGGTGACGGTCGTGCCGCCGGCGACCGACGCCGCGGTCGTGAGGTTCATGCCCTGGGCGCAGGTGTCGACCACGCCGCCGACGATCACCATCGCGTCCGGCATCGCCCCCTCGGCGTCGATCGGATCCGGCATCGCGTCCACGAACGGGAGGTTCGCGTCGATCTCGGTGCCCGCCACGCGCGCATCCGGATCCTCGGCCGGCGGATCGCCGGTCCCGGTGGCGCAGGCGGCGAGCATCAGCAGGACCGGGACGACGCGCATCACGCCACGGTACCCGTCCGCGCCGGCCGGCGTCAAAGCCGTGTGCGATGGCACGACCTCGCACGAGTGCGCGCCGCGGTTCGCGTGGCGAGACGGGGCGACGAACCCGCGAGATGTGCTGAACCGTCGCGGCTGATCCGACGCAATCGCGCGAAATCGCAACGCGGCGCGGCTGGCACGCGATGTGATGATGCCCACGGGTGGAGGGTCGCGATGCGCACCATCGTTCTCACGCTGCTGGCCACCGGTCTGTCCTCGGTGGCCGTCGCCGACATCGAGCGGCCCAAGGCGATCTACGAAGTGCTCGACGTCCCGGTCGAGGCGATGCTGCCGAGCGCGGAGGCCGGCGGCGCGCCGACGATCTTCTACCTGAACAAGAACGGCGGACAGTTCCGCCCCGGCAACAGCGACTCGCGCACCAACGTCTCGAGCATCGTCGACAGCATCTCGACGATCCCGGCGTGGCCCGTCAGCGCCAGCGGCTGGTCGCAGGTCAAGTCGTGCATGGTGACGATGTTCTCGCGGTGGAACGTCACGATCACCGACGTCGACCCGGGCAACACGCCGCACTACGAGATCGTGATCGCGGGCAGCCCCGGGGACGTGGGCATGGAGGACGGCGTCGGCGGCGTGTCCCCGTTCAGCGGCAACTGCGGCGTGATCCCCAACTCGATCGTCTACACGTTCGCCGAGGTGTACGGCACCGCGTATCGCGACATCTGCGAGACCTCGGCGCAGGAGGTGGCGCACTCGTTCGGGCTCGACCACGAGTACCTGTGCGCCGACCCGATGACGTACCTCTACAACTGCGGCGACAAGTCGTTCCAGAACACCGCCGCGCAGTGCGGCGAGTACTCCGCCCGGCAGTGCCAGTGCGGCGGCAGCACGCAGAACTCGGTGACGATGCTCGACGCGCGGCTCGGCCTGGCCGGCGCCACGGTGCCGCCGACGGTGACGATCATTGCGCCGGCGGACAACGCGACGGTCGCGCCCGGCTTCGCGGTGACCGCGACCGCGACCGACGACGGCGCGGTGAGCCGCGTCGAGCTGTGGATCGACGGCGCGCAGCACGGCAGCGACACGGCGTCGCCGTACAGCTTCACGGCGCCGGGCTCGCTCGCCGACGGCAGCCACGACGTGCAGGCCCGCGCGTACGACAGCGGCGGCGCGATGGGCACCGCGTCGATCACGGTCACGCTGAACAGCGGCGGCGGGGGCGGCGGCGGCGGCGATGATCCCGACGCCGGCCCGGGCGGCGTCGGCGACCCCGACGCGGGCCCCGGCGGCAGCGCCGGCGGCGACGACGACGACACCGGCGATGGCTACGTCTCCGCCGGCTGCACCGCCGGCGGTGGCGGTGGCGGCGGCCTCGGCCTCGGCCTGCTCGCGCTCGGCCTGCGTCGGCGTCGTCGGCGCTAGCCACTCGTCAGGCGGTGGTGGTCACCGCGACGCGACGCGACGCGTCCACGCATTCACCGCGATTCGACGACGACGCGCGCGACCGCGAGCGGGATCCAGCGCTCCTCGCCGGCAAACCGGAGCTTGCCGGTCGCGGCGTCGAGCGCCTCGACGGTGCCCATCTGCCACGTGGCGGTGAGCGCGTCGTCCTCGCTGGTCGGCGGCGCGCCGAGGAAGTCGAAGCTGTCGAACATCACCGCCGGCGCGCCGACCTGGACGCTGGCCGCGGTCGCCGGCTCGGTGCGATGACCGCTCCCCGGCGGCGTCTCGCCGCGGCGCCAGTCGTGGAACGCGTCCTCGAACCGGTAGGTCGGCGTGGCGTTGGCGACGCCGCGGCCGTCCCACTCGCTGACGAACCAGGTCTCCGGGCGCAGGCAGTGATCGTGGGCGGCGTCGCAGGTCGTCGCCGCGCTCGACGGATCCCCGCCGGGGCCGATCAGGTTGCCGAACGAGTCGTGGTGCGCCTCGATGTACGGCCCGGGCGGCGGGGCCGGCTCGGCCGCGGCGGGTGGCGCCGCCGAGGGCTGCTCGGAGCGCGCGCCGGGCAGGTTGGTGGACACGGCGCAGGACGGGATGACGGCGAGCAGCAGCAGTCTCACGGGAGCCTCCTTGGTGGTTCTCCTGCTGTCTCGGCCGCCGCCGGCGCCGGTTGCGCGGTTTTTTTCCGTGCGACCATCGCCCGGGTGCTCACCGCCCGGATCGTGTCCCGTCGCCCGCTCCTGTACCGGCGCGGCGCGGACCCAGCGCTCGACCGGCCGGCCCACGTCCGGGCCGCCTCGGGCCTGACCTACGTCGGCGACGCGCTGTGCGTGGTGCAGGACGACGCGGCCTTCCTCGGCGTGATCGACCCGGCGAGCGCGCTCG
>Ga0163144_10031103_pt1 | contig 10192 bp, 4 predicted proteins | sample OliLak19BULKMAT1_FD_123175 | JGI IMG/M metagenome (GOLD analysis project Ga0163144, IMG submission 123175) | Freshwater microbial mat bacterial communities from Lake Vanda, McMurdo Dry Valleys, Antarctica - Oligotrophic Lake LV.19.BULKMAT1 | ecosystem: Environmental > Aquatic > Freshwater > Lake...
CTCCCGGGCAGGCGGCACTACAACATCAACGAGAAGTTGCAATTCAGCCCAAGTGGCAGTCTGCTCGCAGCGATCACCACGAATCACAATCAGCGCGACGGCGTGATCCACGTCTGGGAGACGGCATCGCTCGCAGAGCGTTACACGCAGACCTATCGGGGCGGGGCGGATGATGTGGCGACGAAGGTCGTGGACATCGACCTCCATCCGGCGGAAACGCACCTTGCCGCACTGCTGCATGAGCCACGATCTGCCAGGGTGCAGATTATCGACCTGTCCGGAAAGTCGGCGGTCCGCGATATATCCATAACACCGCGAAACCCGGGATCATGGTCGGGGGGCGAGTGCTGCCGTAGTGGACTGGCGTGGAGTCCCGGCGGCGCGTCACTGGCGATTTCCGAAGAGAGACTGAATGAATCCGAGGGGAACTGGCTGCGGGTTGTCCTCATCGATGCAACTTCGGGCGCGGTGCGCTGGGAATGGACCGGCGACGTCCCGTCGACTTCCAGTCCGGCATTCAGCGCCGACGGCAAACACGTGGCGATCGGCGTCGATCATGCTTACGACGGCACCGGACCGGAGATCCACGTCTGGGACGTCATCTCGGGGGACCGGCGTTACGCTCTGAAAGGGCATCGTCATCCCGTCATCAGCGTCGCCTTTCATCCGCACGAGCCGCGTCTGGTGTCGGCATCGTGGCATGACGGCGATGAACAGGGAGAGGTCATCGTTTGGGATCTGACGACAGGCCAGCCGGTTGCGCGCTGGAACGATCTGGACAACGCGCAGTCAGACGGCGTGCACTTCAGCACCGACGGTCGCCGTCTGCTCTTCAGCGGGCACAAGCAGTTGCCCGAACTCAGCGCGGGTGAATTCATGATCTGGGACGGCACGCCGGTCCAGTAGTCGGGCGATTGCATTGTTCCCGCGCCGCAGGCACGATCTTGCGCGCAAAGAGATCCGCGAGTTCCTGGATTGGGTGTACGAACAAGCGGTAAGGGAAAAGGGGAAGAATCCAGGGCAGACCACAAACAAAGCTCGTGAACATCTGCGTGCTGTCATGGGCTTGGATCCGAAGCCCGGCAGCAGCGTGATGTGGCGGGCCGACTCTACCTGACCAGGACGAAAATCAACGCCTGTTCAGCTGGTTGTTGACTGGAAAGGAGGGCCAGGCAAATGGAAAAAGGGACTCTTGTCATGACATCGATGAATCATCTCGATGGTCTTTGGGGACGTCTGGCCTACGCAGTCGATGGAGGTACTTGCGCGTTGAACAAGTCGTAATCAAGGGTGGTCCATCTCTGAACGTTGGCTTGGCTTCAAGGGGATTATTCTTTGAGTGTGCAGGCTGCCAACTGACGGGTCGTTTTTGCAACCGTGCGCCCAATTCAACCGGCTGGTGAACAGGCGGCGCGATATTGAGTGACCTGCGTGACGCTCTCACACGACTTCCCAGATTCGCTCATACTCATCACGAACCGCGTCGCTGCCATGATTGGAACCGACATGCGATGCCGATTCAACGCTCGGCGTACGCGCCGACTGCCGTCCCACCGAAACATTGTATGCACTCATCTCCGCGAACCGCTTGACACAACAATCCGCCACTGGTCTCCCACTCATCGTCGCGCACTACCGATCACTCAAATTCCATGATTTCCATGTTGATATCGCGACTTGGAATATTCTTACCGGACGATTCTCCACGTAGAATTTTGCTATCATGGTTCGCTGATACGTACAAATTCGTTCTCATGTGGTGTGTTTGATGCGTTTCAGAGCCGGTCTCGCAGCTTTGCTGCTGCTTTGCCTCAACGGATGTCGCAGTCGCGAAGAGAACTCCGTTGCAAACGAAGTTGATGAGCCATCGAAGAGTTCTGATCGGTTGATTCTGGATGCCGACCGACGGGCGGCACTTGGCATCGAACTGAGTCAAGTTCGGTCTGCGTCCGTTCGATCGACGATTTCGGCTGTCGGATGGCTGATCAACCATCCCGGGACCGAGACGACCGTCCGAGCACCTGCTGCCGGATTTGTTGTGGCCCACACGAATTCGCCATGGCCTGAGTGCGGTCAGTGTGTCGCGGCCGAACAGGATCTGGCGCAACTGAACATCTTCCTGTCGCCACAGGAGATTTCCCAGTTGGTGCTGGCAAAGGAAGACAATGACATCCAGATGCAACAGGCTCTGGTGACCATGGAGTTATCCGAGGCCCAACTGAAACGCGCAGCAAACGCACGCGATGCCGTGACGGGCGTTCGCATCGATCAATTGAAGGAAGCCTACGAGCGCGCGAAGGTGGCCAACAAAGAGGCTCAGGATAAGCTGCCCTTCCTGATTCGCGAGCCATACAATGAAGGGGCATTGGTGAAACCTGTCGGAGTGAAGTCCACAGGCACCGGGCGAGTTGTCCAGATGCATGTGAGTCCCGGGCAGTATGTGCAAAGTGGAGATCTGTTGTGCACGGTTGCGGACTGGTCCACGCTTTGGCTGCGAGTTCCTGTGTTTGAATCTGAGATCACTGGTATCGACAGCAAAGCGACTGCCTTCATTCGAGGTCTCTCCAGCGATTCGGAAACGGCGATTGAACCGCTGCACATCCCCATCGCGACCAACAGCGGAACTCGAACTGTCGACTTCTTTTACAGCTTCGCGAATCCCGAATGGATATATCGAGTCGGACAGTCACTTCAGGTCGAACTGCCGACGCCCGCAACCGAAGAAGCGATATTGATTCCCCGGTCAGCCGTACTCTACGATGCTTTTGGTCAGGCATCGTGCTTTGCTGGCGAATCAAATGCTGACGAATTTCGTCGGCTCAGAATTGAACTTGGGGCAACTCACAATGGCGATGTGGTTGTGCTTCGAGGCCTTGAAAAAGACGATGTCGTCGTATCATCCGGCGCGCAGCGGCTGTCGGCCGAAGAATCGAAGAGTGAGCTGGCCGTCGAGGATGACGACTGAGCATGATTCGTTCGCTGATCCTGTTTTCCCTGCGTTTTCCCTGGGTCGTCATCGGGCTGGCCATTGCCGTCGTCGTTGCCGGCGTCGTCCAGTTGCAGTCGGCAAACTGGGATGTGTTTCCGGAATTCGCTCCGCCGCAGATTGTTGTTCAGACGGAAGCACCCGGATTTTCCACAGACGAAGTGGAACAGCTGGTCGCATTACCTGTCGAAGCAGCGCTGAGCGGAGTGACACATCTGAAGACGCTGCGATCTTCGTCTATTCCTGGCTTGTGCGTTGTCACGGCGATCTTTGAGGAAGGCACTGATGTGCTGATCGCTCGGCAATTCGTCAGCGAGCGCTTGAACGAAGTGCAGACATTGCTGCCTGATACCGTTGAGCCACCGCGTCTGATGCCCTTGACGGCTTCCACCAGCCGCCTGGTGATGGTTGGTTTGACCGCCGACGAGCAGACTTCGCCAATGGATCTGAGAATTCTGGCGGACTGGACACTCCGTCGTCGTCTTCAGGCCGTGCAGGGAGTTGCGCACGTGGAAGTCTTCGGCGGAGAGGTGCGGCAGTACGAGATCCAGGTTTCCCCGCATCTGCTTCAGCAGTTTGATGTGACGCTGGACGAGGTGATTGTCGCCGGGCAGCAGTCGACTGGATTCGGGGGAGCTGGTTTTGTTGAAACTACCAACCAGCGTTTCCCGATTCGACAGCGTACCCGTATCGAAGGACCGAATGATCTGGCAGCGGTACCGATCGCGATTCGTGACGGAAGAAGTCTGCCCCTGAGTGAAGTTGCGAAAGTTCGGACGGCCGCTGCGGACCGAGTTGGCAGTACAACCATTAACGGACTCCCGGGTGTCCTTCTGGTGGTTCATAAGCAGGCGGATTTCAATACTCTGAAGGTCACCGCTTCTGTTGAAGCAGCAATCGACGAAATACAGACCGCATTGCCGCAAGGCGTCACACTGCATCCGTTGCTGTTTCGACAGGCCGCGTTTATCGAACGCGCGCTGGGAAATCTGAATCATTCGCTGCTGATTGGCTGCCTTCTGGTGACCATCGTCCTGATCGTGTTTCTGATGAACGCCCGAGTGCTTTTGATTAGCCTGACGGCGATACCACTTTCACTACTGGGTGCCATTCTGGTGATGCTGGGATTTGGGGTCTCGCTGAATGCCATGACCCTCGGCGGACTGGCCATCGCGCTGGGAGAAGTCGTCGACGATGCGATTGTCGATGTGGAAAATGTGCTGCGGCGACTGCAGGAAAATCGACTGGCGCCGCTGCCGCGTCCGGCGTTTGATATTGTGCTGGAAGCGTCTCTGGAAGTTCGCAGTGCTGTCGTGTACGCCAGTTTCATTGTGATGCTCGTTTTCCTTCCGGTCTTCTTTCTGGAAGGACTCGCCGGGAAACTCTTTGCGCCACTTGGCCTCGCATACGTCAGTGCAATTCTGGTGTCGCTGCTGGTCGCGCTGTCCCTGACTCCTGCAATGTGTCTGTTGATGCTGGCAGGATCCCAAAAGTCTGGTCGCAGGAAGCCAACTGTCTCGTCAACGGCGGCAAATGAGCCCTGGCTGGTCCGATGCTGCAACACCGTGTACCAATGGATGCTGCCGCTCTTCCTTCGTTCTCCGAGGCTTGTGATTGTTGCTGCCGTCGGACTGATGATCATGGCCGCGTTGTCGATCCCGTTTTTGGGTGGTGAGTTTCTTCCTGACTTCCGCGAATCAAATTTTGTCGTCTTCATGGCAGGGAAGCCGGACAGCTCACTGGCGGAATCCGAGCAGTCGGGACAACTGCTGGCGAAGAAACTGCTGGCCATTCCGGGGGTGGAATCGGTCGCGCAGCAGATTGGGCGTGCTGATTTGTCGGAGGACACGTGGGGACCCAACATCAGCGAGGTCTGGATTCGTCTGTCCGACGATGCGGACTACGACGGGGTGATCAGCCATGTGCGCGATGTCCTGGAAGAGACTCCGGGCTATGCGTTTCAGGTCAAACAGTTTCTTCGAGAACGCATCGACGAAGTTCTGACAGGCAGCACGGCAGACTTGCTTATTCGCATCGTTGGGCCGGAATTTGATGTTCTTCGTGAACGCGCTGTGGTTGTCGCAAACGCAGTCACTGCGATTGACGGTGTCAAAGATCTGCGGGTCGAACAACTTGTCAATGTGCCGCAGGTTGACATCCTGCTGAAACCGAAGATGGCTGCGCAGTATGGATTTTCCGTTGGGGCTGCGAACCAGGCGATTCAGACATTGCTTCGCGGCAAACATGTGGGACAGGTTTTTGAAGCGGATACTGTGGTTGATGTCGTTGTTCGCGGTGAGCCGCAACTTCGTACGGATCCGCGTGAGCTGAGCAAGATCCTGCTTGACAGTCCCATCGGGCATCCCGTGCCGCTGGGAGCGATTGCAGAGATCTCCATGGTGTCTGCTCCGAATATGGCCAATCGCGAGCAGGGACGACGGCGACTTTTGGTCACGTGCAATGCCGATGGTCGTGACGTCGAATCGGTGATGGAAGACATTCGCAGTCGTCTGGCATCTGAAGTGCCGCTTCCGGCCGGTTATCATTTTGAATTCGCCGGAGAGTTTGCCGCCAAAGCTGACGCACAACAACGAATGCTCTCGCTCGGAGCCGCATCACTCCTGGGAATTCTACTCCTGCTGTTTCTGGATTTTCGAAGCCTCAAACTGAGTCTGCTGGTGATGCTGAGCGTTCCGCTGGCGTGTGTTGGGGGTGTCGTTTCTGTGTTTGCGAGCGGCGGCGATCTGTCGCTGGGGTCAATGGTGGGATTTGTCACAGTTTTTGGAGTGGCCGTTCGCAACGGAATTCTGCTCATCAGCAATTATCGACATCTGGAGGATCAGGGACATTCGTTTGGTTCAGCTCTGATTCTTCGCGGCTCTGTGGAAAGACTGGCGCCAATTTTGATGACTGCGGCCACAACCGCATTGGCGATTGTGCCACTTGTCGTGTCAGGAAACCGTCCGGGACACGAGATTGAACATCCGATGGCAATCGTGATTATGGGCGGACTGATTTCATCGACGGTGCTGACTTTGTTCGTGCTGCCGGCGATCTATCTCAGATTTGGACAGATTCGTGCTGCGGACCACCAGCACAGGTCTGAACCGCCTCTGGCAGGACCTGCTGAGTCGAACTCTTTGAGCGGCGCGGGGGCAAAGATGAGAACGGAGAGATTACAGGACACGAGCATCTGATTCCATGCGTGGCTTTCACTCCTGACGGTGACCGCCTCGTGACTGGCAATGGTCACAACTTTCACGGCCAAATGGGCGATCTCCTTGATTATGATTATCCCGGTGAACTGACATTGTGGGGTTCCGACAAGAGACAGGAAACACGGACACTGAAGGGTCACACAGGCCCTGTTACTTGTCTGGCGGTCAGCCGAGACGGAACTCAAATCGCTTCGGCCAGTTTTGACGGCACAGTCAGGATCTGGAAGGCACCGAAAGTCAGGCTGCGCTGACGACTGCCATTTTCCGCTTCATAAACTGATCACGTACATCGCACCGAAAGTCTGTCTCTGATGTCGAAGCTCATAACAGGTATGATCGTCGCGGGGGCGTTTCTGTTCGGTGGAAAATTCCCGTCGAGCCCGGCAGCAGGGGACGACCAGCCGGAGGAAAGTGCGGCGACTCTGCGGGAAACAGCAACACGTCTGAATCAGCTGGCGTCCGATGCCCCGAGTGACCTGACCATCAATCGGGAACTGGTCAACACCTATCAACGGCTGGCGTCGCATTATCACCAGAATAGTCGAGAACTCATGGCTGAACAGGCTCATAAACGGGCAAGGCTGGCCGTCGATCAGTTTGTCGAATTGCTGCCGCTCGAACCGCTGATCAACCTGCTTCAGGGACAAGACGCGTGGTCGGTGGCGGCGGCCATGCGGTTGCGGCGTATCAGTGCGTCCGCCAGTTGCGAGATCGCGATCCGCGACTTGACTGTCATCGCCGCCGACCGTCATCATCCTCAGCGAAAGTACGCCTTGGCAGCATTGGCGCAGATGGCACTCACCGCAAAAGCGGCTCTACCCGTCGTCGTCGCCGGTCTGACTGACGATGATATCACGATCCGCATCCTTGCAGGTCTGTACTTAAGACGTATCGACCCCGCGCTCGCAGCGGAAAAGGTCGGGCCACCAGTTGATGCCGTCCTCGAAAATCAGCTCGATCGGGCGACGCTTCAGGTTGGCCTCGGTGACTGGCCGCAGTGGGGTGGCTCCCGGCAACGCAACAACACACCACCCGGCAAAAACATCCCAACAGAGTGGGATACCAACAGCGGAAAGAATATCAAATGGTCTGTGAAGCTGGGTTCAGAAACCTACGGCAATCCCTCAATCGCAAACGGAAAGATCTTCATTGGCACGAACAATTCAAACGGTTATCTGAAGCGATATCCGGCCACAGTAGACCTCGGAGTGCTGCTCTGCCTTGATGAGGCGACGGGCAGATTCCTCTGGCAGTACTCCAGCGAAAAACTCGTCACCGGGCGCGTTCACGACTGGCCACATCAGGGCATGCCGTCAACGCCGGTCATCGATGGCCAGCGACTGTGGGCGACGACCAATCGCGGTGAGGTTGTCTGCCTGGATACCGAGGGCTTCCTCGATGGGAAAAACGATGGCGTATTCCGGGACGAAGTGAACCAGAATCTCGACGAGGCCGACGTCCTGTGGAAGTTCGACATGATGAAGGAACTGGGTGTGTCGCCGCACAATATGAGTCACTGTTCAATTCTGGTGGTCGACAACATGCTGTTTGTCTGTACGTCGAACGGAGTTGATGAAAGTCACATCAATATTCCTGCTCCGAACGCACCCAGTTTCATCGCACTGAATCGTGACACGGGGAAAGTCATTTGGACAGACAACTCACCGGGAAACAACATCCTGCACGGTCAATGGGCATCCCCCAGTTTTGGCATCTTCGACGGCCAGCCTCAGGTTCTTTTCCCCGGTGGCGACGGCTGGCTGTACAGCTTCGATCCGAAAGGCGACGGTCAGGGCCACTCGAAACGTCTCTGGAGATTCGACTGCAATCCGAAGGAGTCAGTCGGGCTCGGAGTTCGGTCGACGCGCAATTCTCTGATTGGCTTTGCCTGCATCTATGACGGCCTTGTCTACCTGGCCACGGGAGAAGATCCAGAGCACGGGGACGGAGTGGCACGACTCTGGTGCATCAACCCTTCAAATAAACTGGATGGCAGCGACGTGAGTGCTGATCTCGTGGTGGACAGAGACCGTCAGATCGTACCGCAGCGACGAATTTGCGCCGTCGATCCGTCTCAGGGCGAAAGAGTCATTCCCAACCCCGACTCGGCGGTCATCTGGGGATTCTCTCAATTTGATCGCAATGCCGATGGAGGACTCGATTTCGAGGAGACGTTGCATCGTTCCATGGGCACTGCAGTGATTAAGGACGATCTGCTCTACATCGCCGATTGCTCGGGGCTCTTTCACTGCCTCAACGCCAAAACGGGAGATTCGTACTGGAGCTACGATATGTTTGCAGGCACCTGGGGTTCGGCTTTGATCGTCGATGACAACGTCTATATCGGAGACGAAGATGGAGACGTGGCGATTTTTCGCCATTCTGCCGATCCGAAAGTGGCCTCCGGGAATGGAGTACCTTTCGCAGTGCCCAGCGCACACATCGCGATCAATTCAACCCCGGTTGTGGCCAACAATGTCCTTTACATTGCAGCACGGAATGTACTCTACGCCATTGAAAGCCAGCCATGAAACGGGAGATTAGGCGAGCGGCAGAGAATTTCTTCCCTGTTCCGTAGCTGAATTCGCAAGAATTCAGAGCCTCCCTGAATTCTTGCGAATCCAGCTACGGTAGATTCGTTTCTGCCGCTCGCATTACAAGTCTGACGGCAACGACTGCGATGGTCAGAGACGTTCTCATCGCCCGTCGTGGCGAATGGTCTGGTTTGGATTGGACTGGAACGAACAAAGTCCAACCCGGAAGCGAAGCGGCGAATGACTTGGTGCTACGCTAAGACAAAGCCCAGGATGGGCTGCGACGGGTGTGGGGGGTGGTCAGGGAATGAACGATGAACTGCGTTTTCCTGGGAGTAAACCCGCGATACGATGACGAGCCTGCAGACAGGGTTCGTCAGGTCTGAATCGCGCCTTTTTTCTTTTGGACTGCGCTTGTGGTCCTCCAATTACGCTGAATGGGTTGGAGGAGCATTTCCATGAATGAACTTGACCTGTTTTCTGCCGCCATCGCCATCCCCGACCCCGGTGAGCGGACTGCCTTTCTGGATCGCCAGTGTGCCGTTCGGCCGGATCTGCGACAGCGGATCGAACAACTGCTGGACGCCCATTTCCAGTCCAACCCGTTGCTGGATCCGACAAATCTGAATCCGCTCCGGGAACAAGTGGACGCTTTGAAGGTGACCAGCGACTTTTCCAACAAGGACGAGCTAGCGGGCACGGTCATCGGTGGCAAATACACGCTGATCGAAATCGTTGGCCAAGGGGGCATGGGCTCCGTCTGGCGAGCCAAGCAATCCGAGCCTGTCAAACGGTTCGTCGCCGTCAAACTGATTAAGGCCGGCATGGACTCGAAGCAGGTGCTGGCCCGGTTCAATGCCGAGCGGCAGGCGCTGGCCCTGATGGATCACCCGAACATCTCGAAGGTGCTCGACGGAGGGCTGCACGAGCAGCGGCCGTTCTTTGTCATGGAACTGGTTAAGGGCGTGCCAATCACTGAGTACTGCGACAAATGCAGGCTCACGCCTCAACAGCGGCTGGAACTGTTCGTACCGGTGTGTCAGGCGATCCAGCACGCACATCAGAAGGGGATTATCCATCGCGACATCAAACCGTCGAACGTGCTGATCGCGCTGTACGACGACAGACCGGTGGTGAAGGTGATCGACTTCGGCGTGGCCAAGGCCACCGGCGGAGCGCTGACCGAGGCGACGATCGACACCGGGATTGGCGCGGTGGTAGGAACGCCGCAGTACATGTCTCCGGAGCAGGCGACGCTCAATAATCTCGACATCGATACGCGCAGCGATATCTATGCGCTGGGAGTGCTGTTGTACGAACTGTTAACAGGTTCACCGCCGTTCGCGAAGAGGGAACTGGAGAAGCGTGGTCTGCTGGAGATGCTGCGGGTGGTCCGGGAAGAGGAGCCGCCGCGTCCGAGCACCAAGCTGAGCACGGCCGACGCGCTGCCGACA
>Ga0163144_10031106_pt1 | contig 10191 bp, 13 predicted proteins | sample OliLak19BULKMAT1_FD_123175 | JGI IMG/M metagenome (GOLD analysis project Ga0163144, IMG submission 123175) | Freshwater microbial mat bacterial communities from Lake Vanda, McMurdo Dry Valleys, Antarctica - Oligotrophic Lake LV.19.BULKMAT1 | ecosystem: Environmental > Aquatic > Freshwater >...
CTTCAATAGTGCATTGCCAGCTGTTAGAAGAGCCTGAACGGATCAGGGCAGACGTAGCGGTAAACTTTTCTGCAGTTATCACGAGCGTGAGCAACTGAAACACGCACCTGGGATCACGAATCCGAAGTCGAAATTCCACTCTAAACCATGCAAAGAACACGATAAAAAATGAGCCAAAATGAACTGAGGAGGGACCTTACGGCAAGTTACTGCACGCATGCATGAGTGAGCAGATAGCAGCACCTTCAATCGGCATGTTGTTAAGGTGCACCCGTTGTACTAATCGGAATTTGCCGATTTGTTCCACAGACCGAAATGTCATCTCTCGAGCAATCACTTTGCATTGCAAGATGGACGCCGGTAAGCGCACTGCCCGTGCAGAAAAACATCATCACATGACTTTCACAACGCGGCTCTGGCTCGATGACATCAGCTCGCACACGTACAAATGAGCTCGTCTGTGAAGGCGTTCTTCCTAGATATCAGAGTTTGATCGTTGTAGAGATGTGCAGCCAAACAAAAAGCCGGTATGACGAGGTTGTGACCAAGGGTGGCAAATCTGGATGCGCTTACCAGTCGTCGGATTGCCACAAAACCTTGTTGGTGTCTACGTCTCTCATGTTCATTGAGATGCTATTGAAACAGAAAAAAGAGGTGCCCACTACACATGACATCTCTTTGGCCTAAAGAGAGCAGCGTCACTTACATTGAGAATCCATCCACGATTCGTTGAACGTGCTGTGCCACGTCCAATGCCATGATGAGCCTCTGAGTGCGTCAAACCTGAGGAATGTAGCACGCGCACGTCTGCACTGAGATACCGACAGCAATAATGCTTGGTATTTCGTAGCACGCACCGTTCACTCACGATAATGGTGGGTGCTATTTCCGAAAAAAGACCGTCGGCGGACGCGTGATTGTGGTGAATCGACAAGGCACTTTCATGGCCGTCGGATGCACTTGATCGCTAGTCGGCTTCTACCAGTTTCATCCGATGGACCCATTGATTCCCCCCACCTTCATAGCGTCTGTATTTAGCGCACGCCATCAACAGCACCGTAAGCATGGCCGAGTCGCATGAAGCAGATGGTCTGCGCATCCAAGATTTTCGTACACCGTAAGTTTTCGCTCTCTTCCGCTGAATGGAATGCATTGGAATGATGCATTACGTCGGTGCTGTGCCTCATACCAGATATCACGGAATTCAAGAAGTACCCACCAGATCCAGCATCAATCGCGCCGGAGGCCGCCTGCCCTCGGCAGATCTAGATGATGACGGCAAAGCATCGCTGTCTACGTCCCCGTCACACGATCGGCCGGTATGGTTCACCGTATCCAGTGGCGTGGCATCGGAGCGAGGCAAGCGCAACACCATGGAGGACAAGGTCATTGCGCTAGAACACCCAGTGTTCAGCTCGCAGACAGATCTTCCTGTTGACGACGAGGCTCCTCGTAGCTTCTTCGCCGTTTATGACGGCCATGGTGGTGATGTGTGCGCCGAGTACTGTCGCCGATACCTGCACATGAACATGGTGCGGCAAAATCGGTTTGCACAAACGGACCCTGAGCTTGCGCTCAAGAATGCAGTGGTGCTGACGGACGGCAACTTCGTCGAATCTGCGCGCCGTGCTCATCTTGAAGTCACCAGTGGCGCTTGTGCAGTGATTGCCTATCTGTACCGCGACACTCTCGTCATCGCCAATGTCGGTGGTATGTTGCTGTTCCATGTCTCGTCGTCGATGCCGCGCGCGTGCTGGTGTGCATGTGTGTGTATGTGGTGTGTGTGCGTATGCCAACGTTACGGTATTTTTTGTTCTCGGCGTTGTATCTGACGGTCCGATTGCTCTGTGTTGGTGTCGCAACGCGATTTCTTCGCACAGATTGCCGCGCTGTGTTGTGCTCTCGAGGCAGAGCTGTGTCTCTGTCGGAGGATCATAAGCCCAACAGAGCAGACGAGAAGGAAAGAATCGAACAGTTGGGTGGAGTGGCCGCGCGATCAGAATATGAAGCAGATCTCATGCGTCGTCATGGCGCACGGGTGGCCACCCTAGCATCATGCGTGTGCTGTTGTTACTCCGCTGGACCTTATCGAGTGTATCCTGGTGGATTGGCTGTGTCGCGAGCGATGGGTGATGTGGGTCTGAAGCAATCAGGCCTTATCATTTCCACACCGGAGATGAGTGTGGTAAGCGGTGCAATCTGTTAGTACCCGGTGACTTATGCGCTCCAGTAACTGATATCGCCGTATAACTGTCTTGTACAGCATATCGTTAGCCCGTCTGACGAATTCTTGATTCTGGGTAGGTTGAAATGGAACTTGTTTGACCCAGCCTATTGTGCGTGTTGCATTCGTCCAATTCGTTGCTGATGGCATGCGCTTTCCATTCTGGCAGCGTGTGACGGACTATGGGACGTACTGAGCAGTCAAGAAGCTGTCGATGTCGTTGCGCAATGCTTCCGGAAAGGAGATCAACCTTCTGTTGCAGCGCACACTCTCACAAGACGAGCGCTGAAGATGGGCTCCACCGACAACGTCACGGTTGCGATTGTGCGCTTCGTGAAGCTGGAGTCTCGCCCTCTTCCATAGTTTATGTACCTTTATCCTTGGTGTACGTGCGTTGTGTGATGTAAACCCATAATGAATAACTTTACATTCTAATGTACCAGCATGTTTGATGGAATGCGAACAGCTTCATGGCCATCACTCATACTCTCTACTTCGATCGCTTGGAGCCGTTTTGAATCTGAATAGCAAAATGCAGTTGTGGTTAGTGCCGGTACTCAGCATCAGACCAAGGCGAACACCATGGCAGTACCTTATCTTGCTCCGCCAGGAACCGATCGATGTCTGCAACGTGAGTTGTGCAACCGCATATCGTTCAGAATATAAAAGACGAGATCTTCCTCAGAGATTGCTCATCTTGGACATACCTCCGTTTGCTAAACTTGTGAAGTAATCCCGGGAGAACGACACGATATCAGCAGGGTTGTATCGAATGACCTCCTTCGAGTAGGCCTTCAGCAGCTGGGGAAAGTCTGCTGGGACTTGGATCTGTTCTGTAATCGCACAAAACGTCGCAATAACGCAAGAGCACATGGCACATTTGTTTTATTCGCTTGCTTCTTACCAGCGGAGTAGATGCTTGTTGCTTCCATTTCGATTCGCGAAGAAAAATGGCGTCAAAAATCAGCAACTACGAGAATGAGAAAAAACCGACAGTAGAAGGAATTCTCAAGGAGAGCAGAATTGCAGGTGATCGTTACCGCAGTTCTGACCATTTTCCGGCAGCCACGAAAGACGAGAGCATTCGTTGTGGCTTTGCGCGCAAGCGGGTGCGTTTGTGTGCGTTGGTTCGTGACCAACATGTTGAAATAGCTGTTTCACGTTATTCATGCTATGGCGCTGTATTGACTTGCACTACAGGCTCCTGGGAGATGTTGCGATCGTTGTTGGCGCCGGTGCGCCGTTCGAATGTGTTGAAGGTAACACGCACCACCCTTTTCCCCCGTTTCGTTGTTATGGATGATGGCACTCCATCCTTACGCTATGCGCAATGCTGTAATCGTGTAGGCAGCACAGAGCAATGCACGGCGCAACTTCGCGTCCTCTACGAACTCGTTTTTGACAGCGCAGTCCGTGCTGTCGCAGTACCCTGCAACCCAGGTCACGACCCTATCCAACGGCATCCGCGTCGCTACGGAGCCTGGTCATGGAGAGACGGCAACGATCGGCGTGTGGACCGACACTGGTAGTCGATATGAAGACGCGAAAACAAATGGTGTTGCTCACTTCCTGGAGCACATGTGTTTCAAGGTTGGTGCAGATTGCATATGGGGTGTTGGTCTAGGACAGCATGCTCATGTGTTTGCGGTTTCCTTCGTGGAACCAGGGTACCGCCAAGCGCACCCAACTACAGCTCGAGCAGGAGGTCGAGAACATGGGCGGTCATCTGAATGCTTACACTTCTCGCGAGTCGACCATCTTCTACGCCAAAGTCTTCAAGAACGACGTCAAGCAGGGACTGGACATCCTGGCTGACATCTTGCAGAACTCTAAACTGGATCAAGCAGCCGTAGAGCGAGAGAAGGACACGATTTTGAGAGAGAGCGACGAAGTAGATGGGCAGATGGAGGAGGTATAGTGTTCGACGTACGGTGCTCCCGCGTATCCGCACGCTGATTGCTCCTGCTTGACACACTCCGTGGGCACAGGTGATTTTTGACCGTCTTCACGAAACCGCGTTTCGTGGCACTCCGCTCGGCCGCACCATCCTGGGTACTGCTGACAACATCCGCAACATGACACGGGATTCGCTCGTTGTACGTGCTGTCCATCTACTGTCGTTGTTCTTCCTAGGCAGCCGAGTGATCGTTCGATATCCGCTTGCAAATCTCGTCAAATTTTCAGAACTATCGTTCCAAAATGTTCACCGGTGACCGGATGGTCATCTGTGGCGCCGGAGCGGTTGATCACGGTAGCTTGGTGCGCATGGCGCAAGACATGTTCGGTGCCGTCCCCAAGTCTTCGCAAGTGGTATGTCGCGGTTGCATTGACACGGCGTGTATAGTAGTGCTCCCTGTACGGGTTGGTGTTTTGATAGCGAAGCGGGTTTGTACCCATGGTGTCGGTCTGGTCATACCTTGCTGTGGTTCCAAGACCCGCGAGATGCTGCTCAAACCATCTTCTTATAATCGTCTTGATTCAACAACCCAGTGCGCTTACGCATGATGGGCTGCTTCATGCCGTAACTTATATCAGGTTCACATGGAGCCCGCGAAGTTCACTGGTTCGGACATCCGCGTGCGATACGACTCTATGCCGCTCGCTCACGTAGCCCTTGCCTTCCCCACCGCTGGCTGGAATGATCCCGACAATTTCTCACTCATGGTATTGCTGGGACCTTTGCGTGACATGTCGATGATCTGTCGTACTGAATGTGTCTCCACTGTTCGTTACGCATCAGGTTTTGCAAATGCTGCTCGGATCTTTCAACAAGGCGCAGGGCGGCAACGCCAAGTTCCACAGCTCTCCGCTGGTGCGCAACCTGCTCAAGGAGGACGCTGCAACCAGCATCATGCCGTTCAACACCCAATACAGCGATATCGGCTTGTTCGGAGTGTACGGTGTGGGCGATCAGTACTCACTGGCTGAGATGACCACTCAAATCCTAGACGCGTTAGTGGCGTCCTGCCACCACGTGGAGCCCGTTGCTCTCGAGGAGGCAAAGAAGCAGTTGACCATGTCCCTCCTTTCTGCTCTGGATGGTTCTACCGCGGTACGTAGCGTGGTCCGGTGACGGCCCTGTGGTTCCCTCATCTGCATCTATCCCGCTCAATCCTCTCGTCGTTGTCGTTGCCGTTTGCGCAGGTATGCGAAGACATCGGTCGTCAGATGCTATCACATGGCCGGCGATTACACCCCCTGGAGACGCTGCAGCGCATTGAAGCTGTGACTCCCGAATCCGTGAAGGCCGTCGCCGATCGTTATTTCAACGATCGCGATCTGGCATTGGCGGCTGTGGGCCCTACATGGGAGCTCCCCGATTACGTACAACTCCGTCGCAAGACCTACTGGGTGCGCTTCTGAAGCAACGCTCGCTTGAACTAGTTGTATGATCTTCACGTGCAGTAAACACACAAACATATTCATCTGTGGGAAAACGAGCTTATTCGATTTTGCAGTTGCGTGTCCACTGCGGCAAGCACGTTTCACGTGTTCTTCGCACTACTGCTCAATTTGCGATTTGGTCCGAGCGAAAGGCGGTCTGACGTTACCGTGTTCTGCTTGAACACGTTCGAGATGCCTGTACACGAGCGAAAGAGAGTGAACCAGATGTCACCGTCGCCACGGTAGTGCAGAATGTCCTACCTTGCTTGAACTGCCCGATGTTGTACTCTACGAGACCGGACTTGTTGAATACCTCGGATTTCACGAGGCAGACCAGCGCCAGATTCCTGTGCCAAAATCCATGCCAAGTGTGCAGCAACCAGTAAATGAACGGCTCAGCTAGGCCCATATTCAAGGAGCAGACTTACCGGTCGACTTCGCGGAGGTACAGCACGTAATTCGTACTGAGTCTGATGACAGATGACGCGTCAGCTTGCGCTGTATTGGCGTCAGGCTTGTCTTTGGCACTGCAAATCCAAGGGTCACACTGAGCACACAGAATCGAGGCGAACGAACACAGTCCAATCCGTACCCGTAGATTGACGATACATCCAAGACGACATCTATCATGTCACTACAGAGCTCGTATATTTGCATATCGACCGGATTGCTATCCGTGGCGACGTAGATTTTGCTCAGCACGTCAAACAGGAACGCCTTTTCAATTCCACACGTCTGCGCGGGTTCCAAACATCACAAATACGGTTCACGGTGAAGCCTAGAATGACAAGTAAGGAACAAACCAAACCTGGATTAGGGAATCCAACAGGTTTTCTAGATGACCCAATGACGCGATCAGCTTCTGCGTAATCTGCACGGTAGGGCACAGTTTGCAGGAGAGACAGGATACACAGTGCCGAAACGGCAACTCGCAACTCACCTTGCTGAAAGCTTCAAATATGGTGTGATCATAGATAGATGTAAGATAGAATCGAGGATGGATCATGGAGAGCTTGCTTTCGTTGAGCTCTGCCGTGATCTGCTGTTGGATTTCTCGCTGGCAGTCTGTCGAATGGTTATTAAATGACCATGCGTGAGGCGGTTTAGCTCAGCAGTGATACTCTAGAAGACAATACCAATTTTGTGCTCATCGGTGATGTACGAGTCGCCGTCTATCTTGTGGATCAGTACATCGAAGAGGATGTTGGGGTTGATCTAGATGGAAACAAACCAGCAAAGAGTACGGAAGCTTAGTGCCGGCCACACGCAGCTGCGTTGAAGTCGTTGAAGGCATACCTCATGCACGGTGCGAGCAATGTAAGTGAATTGCTGGATGGTCTCCATGTGACTTCCATCGTCCTTATCCGCTTGCTGTCAGCGACATACGAGCACGTGAGTGAGGCGTTCGATGCCAAGGGTGCGGGTGCGATCATCTACAGACCTGGCCATCAATGACGAACACCACGATACCAGGGCGATTGAAGAGGTCTTTCGGTGACACTTTATTGTTTTCTTCAAAGTTGTGCCCGCCCGGAAAATCCACAATCTCGAACTGCACGAGCGCGTTGTTGTTGATAGCTGGCAGACATTGCAGGCGCAGAAATCAGAGGCTGGGGCATGCAGTAAAACTGGGGGTACAGCGAACAACACGCGAGGTACATACGTCTGACTCTGATGGCGCTGGTGGGCTCCAGAAATAAGGTCTCGTGCGGTGACATTTTCTGAAAAACGATACGCTGGATGGAAGATTTGCCGCTCCTGGTACACACGCAGAGCAATCGACGGGATCAGATGTTGGAGAACCAGGTCACATGGAGACCAATCTGTTCCTCACTTCTTGGGTCCCATCAAAAAGATGCGCGGAGGTCCATTCGGCTGCTTTAGCTGTGCTTTCGACGCGAGACTTTCTGCAGCAAAGCTGATGGAACGAAGCAGGCACGCGAGACGTCCACCGATGAGCGACCAAACAAAGGGAAATTCCTCACAACCACAGCGACATACCTGTGCGCCAATGTGGCTGAGCCAAATGCGTCCGCATTCGACGGATCATCGTCGTCGTACTGATCGTTCATGGCCACGAAGTCAGATGGATGCCGACGATCTGCAAAATCGGTGCATCCCAAGCACGGCTCGACTGATCAACGTACCAAAGGCGAGGTCGTCACATTGGATGCCTTGCTGTTTTCCTGACGCAAGCATGTCGAGGAGGGCGCATTCAGAGATAACAGATGTGTATTGTACATAGTCACTACATATATAGCCTACGATCAAACGGACGCGTTGTATATCCTGCGATAAGGAAGTGCACGCCCTGCGTTAAGACGACGCATCGGCGTCTCCACCAGCGTCACCTCCAGTGTCCGTCGCAGCATCCGCAGCTGGTGCTTCTTCTGATGGCGCAGCAGCGCCTGCATCAGGTGCCTCGCCACCAGTGTCTGCCGGAGGTGAAGCTTGCTCGGCTGGAGGAGCCGCATCCGCATCGGCCGCTGGTGCAGCTGCTTCGCCACCGCCCCCCTCACCACCACCGTACGTCGCTTGATCTACCTTGAGCAGAGCGTCTTTGAAGAATTCGCTGTAGTATTCTGAATAGTAGTGTCCGAAGTACGCTGCATTGTACCTATGGAAGAATCATTCGGACGCCGTCAGCTCAGCATGCAGTACGTTACGCGAGCAGCGGCCTCGACATCATGAGATTCCTCGGTCTAGGAGCAGATCTATCGCATCGATTCGTATACACTTACTGGATATAATACTTGGACAGGTAGTGATTCCCCGCTGCACACATCCAGTCCGTCTGGTGACACGGAGGGTACTGCCATACACGGGGCATGGTGTTGCGGATGCCCATCAACACAGCGGGCACCAACGACTGCGTCAGCGTCCGTGTAAGCTTGCTCGTCAGCATGGGTGGCAGAGATCGAGTGAGCGCCTGTACGACACAGTGCACAGTGGAGTTATTCAACTGATCAGAACTTGAATGGAGCGCTGTGCACCAGAGTGGACATATGTACCATGGGGATATCAAGATCGATCTTCTTGGGGATGGAGTTAGAGAGCAGAGGGATCAAAGTGCGGATCAACGGTGGGGCAGACTGCATAATCATCAAACACAATGTAATCAGATTCAATCAAATTCATATACAGTACATAGATGTATGTACACCGCCGTCTACCACCGCGGTATACTGCGCTGCTTTCAATCACAATGGAACGAGCTGGACATCGATGACCTACTTCTTTCATGATGCCCTTGTGGAGATGGGGTGCGAATTCCTCTACCATGCGCTGGGAAACCTTGTCTGAGATGCCCTTGGTCAGTGAATCGCCCAGCAAATTGGTCAAGTTGGCAATCACGGGCTGTACAGTAAGCAGCATAGGACCGATCAAGCCATCAGTCGGGGGTACATGCATGCATCGTATTGGATCAAGGTGGACTACGATACTCTACCGGTACGATGTACTCATTGACAATCTCTGGCGTGCCCGTGCTCACTGTAAACATACATGAGATGCGATTATGACCGTACTTATACGTCTGTGCTGAGGGGAATGTACCTGAGCGCGATACCGCAGTCGATACGGTGTCGACGACGGGGGCTACCAGCGAGTCCTCAACTTGTTTCTGGTGTATACGTAGGACCAAATTGCATAAGTTCCAGAAATCAGACCCAGCCGTCCAATCACATCATGCTCAGACAACGCGAACGTACCAGCACTGGATTGAACAAGGTGTTGGCCAATGCGCTGTCAGCGCCAGCAAGATAACACAGTCACAGGTTAGGGGACGGGTATACGTACTCACAACAGTAACATATGCAACTCCGAGCAGCTCAACATACCCCATCACGGCTCCAACCATCTCAGTCATCAGCCCTTCATCCAGGAGCACGAGGTTCCGTCCACCAACTGCAGCCTCAACATCCCGCTGAGATTCGGAATACTCGCATACACGTCGCAAGAGCGGTAGGGACGGCTTAGTGGTGTGCACTGCGTTGCTTGATGCGTGCGCCTCCTTTGCGCTGATCGGCACTGCTTTGCCCGCGAAGTCCACCAAGAGGACTTGGAGAGGTGACGGTCCCGAACCAGCAGAGGAAGCTGAGTGATCCGCAGCAGGAGAGTGGGACGATCGGGATACGGATACCCGCAGTAGCACTTGCATATCGGACGATGCTTCTTGCAGCGTCCTATCCGTGACCAGGACCTCACATTGCCCAGCGCCCTGGGCAGCTCGCAGCAGGGCCGTCAGAGGGAACGTCACAGGGATTGCCGCGCCTGATTTGACAGGATTCGTATGGCCATGGAGCACCACCATCAACACACGGGAGGGATGGGAAGCCTGCTGCAATCGCATTTGACGTCTGCCAACAATAACAGATATTACGGCTAGTCACAATCCAGAGCGGATCCGTCACGATTGCATGCATGCTCATAGCAGTGTACGTACATGAAACGCGTTACCATCTTCAGCCCCTTGTGTCCAGCAATGGAGGTCAAGGCTGAATGCACGAACACACCAGACAGATCGACGTCATTCTTGTATCTGGTATCGGGCTGCATGGACTGGTTCTGAGCCTGCAACAAGC
>Ga0163144_10031108_pt1 | contig 10190 bp, 8 predicted proteins | sample OliLak19BULKMAT1_FD_123175 | JGI IMG/M metagenome (GOLD analysis project Ga0163144, IMG submission 123175) | Freshwater microbial mat bacterial communities from Lake Vanda, McMurdo Dry Valleys, Antarctica - Oligotrophic Lake LV.19.BULKMAT1 | ecosystem: Environmental > Aquatic > Freshwater > Lake...
TATCAATGCTCCTAATGCGATCCTAAATGTCTTTGCTGGCGCTCCTTGTCCTTGACTAAATTGTTCTGCATATTCACTCTCAAAAGTTTCCCACGGTACTAGTTTAGATAATTTTACCCATCGATTCTCTCCTGATAGTTTGCCATCAAATGGCAGATGGAAATTCTCAATTGATAGCTGTCCTGTGGAAGAACGTCGGCACATAAAATTTTACGTGTGCAAGGGTTTTACTTACTTTTGCTACTTTCCCTTACATTTTATCAGGTCTTCTCACCCTTGAAAACCCATGCTCATATGCTTTTCTTGCTTTCTCAGCAAGCCCTAATTATTGAGCCGATACCATTTGCCGCACCAAAACTCGAACTTTATCTAGTCCAGGTTGAAAATCCTAAATAATCCCAAAACCTTTCCTTTTTTGTTGAGCAAATATCATCAATTCTATCACCGTTAAAGTCGGCAATAGCCTGGGCAGAAGCTACATTTCCTCCAGAAGCTGAATCAGTTTCAAACCCGTCCGTTAATTTGAGAATATAGAAAGATCAAAAGGTAGATCTATCCAATATTTTCTTAGCTATAATCAAAGAATCAATTCTAACATTCGGCAAAATTTTGTGATATCTTGCCCCCCTGTGCTCCAATGTGCTCTAATTAGGGTTTAGTTATAAACCCTCAACTACTTAAAAACTATCGCAGATTAAAAATTAAAAAAAATTAAAAAATATGGCGCAATACCGCAAAGTTGAATATATTATCAGCAAAGATGGCAAAGTAACTGAACGGGTAATTGACGGTATAGGTAGTGATTGCGTGAATGCTACAGCTGAAATAGAATCTAGTTTAGGGAAAGTGAAGAAAAGAGACTTACTACTTGAATATTATGCAGAATCGGCGATCGCTGAAATTGAAATTCCTCTCACTGAATCTATCTAATTCTCTTCATAATTCGCTATGTAATTCCCTCTATGTAATTCTTAGTTCTATGCTGCAATCTTCTTCACTTTTTGCCATTCGTCCAGAAATTAACACCCTGCAACCAAACTTGGTGAAATGGCGGCGACAACTGCATCAATTTCCCGAACTTGGTTTCCAAGAAAAGCGAACTGCCAGCCTAATTTCGGCTCAACTTACCGCTTATGGTATTCCTCATCAAACCGCGATCGCTCAAACTGGAATCGTAGCCACAATCACAGGTACAAAAGCCCGCATCGAGAATGCGCCAGAATCCCAAGGAATCAAACTCAATAATTCCCAACATCCTGTATTTGCCATCCGTGCGGACATGGATGCTTTACCCATTCAAGAAGAAAATATTACCGACTATCGTTCGCAAATTGAGCGGATGATGCACGCCTGCGGACATGATGGACATACAGCGATCGCGATCGGTACCGCAATTTACCTTTGGCAAAACCGCCACAACTTAGCTGGAACGGTAAAGATAATTTTCCAACCCGCCGAAGAAGGTCCTGGAGGGGCAAAGCCGATGGTCGAAGCAGGAGTATTAAAAAATCCTGATGTTGATGCCATGATTGGCTTACATCTCTGGAATAATCTCCCATTAGGCACGGTAGGAGTGAGGACTGGAGCACTGATGGCGGCGGTAGAATTATTTGATTGTAAAATCATAGGACGCGGTGGACATGGAGCAATGCCACATCAAACCATCGATGCAATTTTGGTAGCGGCTCAGGTGATAAATGCTTTACAAGCGATCGCTTCTCGCAATATTGATCCTCTGGAAGCAGCAGTAGTGACCGTAGGACAGTTTCAGGCTGGTTCGGCTCGCAATGTGATCGCGGATACGGCAAATTTAAGTGGTACAGTTCGCTACTTTAAGCCCGAATTAGCAGATTTTTTAGCCCAAAGAATTGAACAGGTAATTGCAGGCGTATGTCAAAGTCAGGGTGCAAGTTATGAACTTGATTATCATCGAATTTATCCACCCGTAATTAATCACCCAGTAGTGACCGATTTGGTGCGATCGCTTGCCAGAGAAGTAATCGAAACCGACTTAGGAATTGTGCCTGAATGTCAAACTATGGGCGGGGAAGATATGTCTTACTTCTTAGAGAAAGTGCCAGGCTGTTACTTCTTTCTTGGTGCAGCTAATGCTGCCAAAAAACTTGATTATCCCCATCATCATCCCAAGTTTGATTTTGATGAAACTGCTTTGGCTGCAGGAGTAGAGATTTTCTGTCGTGCTGCTGAGTCGTTTTGTTCTTAACTCATCCACAGAGCTAAATTCAAATGGGAGTCATGAGTTTCCCACGGTACTAGTTTAGATAATTTTACCCATCGGTTCTCTCCTGATAGTTTGTTATCAAATGGCAGATGGAACTTCTCAATTGATAACTGTCCTATGGGAGAACGTCAGTATATAAAATTTTATGTGTGCAAGGGTTTTATCTGCTTTTGCTGCTTTCCCTTACATTCTATCAGGTCTTTTAACCCTCGGAAACCCTTACTCGTAGCTTTTCTTGCTTTCTCAGCAAGCCCTATGTACTTGTGAAGAGGGGGTAAAACCCCTGTTTGGAGATACGCTCCACGCCCCATTGTACTCTATAAATTCTCAACAGACTGTAGGCGATCACGATCAATTTCTTCTATCAAAATATTTTTGGGATGAGTCATAATAAAACTAACAGATTGACTAAATATTAATTACAATTATTTCATTACCTCCATGAATACGGAACTCCAGCATCAGGAAGAAAAATCAGAAGTTGAATTAGCTCAAGAAATTAGCCCAGAGATTAATCGCAAAATCAATCAAGCAAAAGAATCTGTAGCTCTTTGTGATCACTGTCAGCGCACTGCCACTAATGGAATTAAATGCCAAGGAATTTGTGTAGCCGATAGTGCTTATTAACTAGATCATTAACCAGTTAAAAAATCTTCAATCGTTAGTTTTAGCTCACTGATAAATGTTGGTACAGGAAGGAAGTCATTCGACTGATCAAATACCGCGATTTCTTGTTTAGGATGATAGACAAATACAGTCTTTTCGGCTGAATCGATTAACCACCCCATTTCGGTTCCATGCTTGAGGCAGTGCAGAATATTTTTAGTAACCCTTGTATGAGTTTGATCAGGAGAAAGGATTTCAATTATCCAATCTGGAGCAGCGGAAATCACATTCGCAATTTCTCCATTTTGATCCTTGGGAATATTGATCCAAGTCAATACCGCAATATCAGGCACGGTGGAACGCCCACCAAAAGTACAACGCAACTCTGGAAAGGCGCAACCGATCTTTTGTTGTTCAATGATCGCATTAATTGCGAGTAGAAATTTTCCTTGAATTCTACTATGTTTACCTTGGGGCATGGTTTTTTGGATAACTTGACCGTCAATATACTCACTGGCAGGCTTGGTTTCAGGCAGCTTAAGAAACTCCTCTAATGTCACTACTTTAGACTGTACGGGGGGCTGTGCTAGTACCATTTTGAACTACCTTCACTTGGAGAATTTAACTAGGAATCATCCAAAGAATTAATTTGGACTAATTTCATGCCTAGATTAATTCTACAGGGAAAATTGATTGGGATGTTTCAAAGCCTTAGATTTTAATCCAGATTAAACTTTATAACCAAATTTAGCCAAGCGCTAAAGTAATCCCTAAATCCTCTACAATTAGACTATGAATCAATCTCCCCAACCCAATTATTCTGACCTGCGATCGCACTTAAATCAGTTGCTTGATCAGCTAGAACAAAATCCGCAAGTGCTAAACGGAGATTTGATCGCCAGATCTCTGCAATCTATTACCGAAATTACGAAATCCAAAGACCTCCAAAGGCTAGACTGGAAGCTAATCGACGGCTGTTTACAGGATATGCAACGAGCGCTTACTGTTTTGCATCCCTTCCGTCATACCCGCAAGGTGAGTATTTTTGGCTCTGCCCGTACCCCGAATACTGCGCCAGAATATGCCCAAGCGAAACACTTTGCCCAGAGAATTTCTGAACTGGGATTTTTGATTTTTACTGGGGCTGGGGGCGGAATCATGCAGGCAGGGAATGAAGGAGCTAGCAAAGATTCTTCCTTCGGCTTGAATATCAGCCTACCCTTTGAGCAAACCAGTAATCCCTTTGTAGCAAGCGATCGCTTAGTCAGTTTTAAGTATTTTTTCATGCGCAAATTATTTTTCTTAAAGGAAAGTGATGCGATAGTGATTTTCCCTGGCGGCTTCGGTACCCAAGATGAGCTATTTGAGTGCCTTACTCTCTGTCAAACTGGCAAAGCTACACCTTGTCCGATTATTTTAATGGATTTGCTCGGTGGGGATTATTGGCAAGAATGGAGTGCATACATTGATAATCATCTACTCAGTCGCAATTTAATCAATTCTAGCGATCGCCGTCTGTATAAAATCACTGATCAGATTGAATCTGCTTGCAAATATATTCAGGACTTCTATAGCTGTTATCATTCCATTCGCTGGGTAGGGCATCTATTGGTAATTAGGCTGAACTATGATATCTCGGATTTGCATCTAACAGAATTAAATCGTCAGTTCCAATCTGCACTGATCCAAGGTGAAATCTGTCGTAGCCAGGCACTTCCCCAAGAGCAGAAAGATACTCATTTACTAAATCTTCCCAGATTAGTGATGCAATTCAATCAACATGATTATGGACAATTGCAGGAATTAATTGAAGCGATCAACAATGAAAAATTAGGTTACAAAGAACAGGCAATTTGTCATATTCCACCTCATCCCGAAAAGAAGTAGATCAAGATATACTTTCTATCTTAGGACTTGTGCAGTCTAAATATGAAGATCTTTCAGTAGCCTCAATTAAGGCTGTGCCCCAAATCCCCTATTTACAATGTTTAGTCTATTTTTTGGGTAAGTCTCATATCTGTTCAAGATTGCGATATTTAGACGTGGCAGATTTGAAGCATGGGTGAGATCAGAGCGTAGTCCCCATACGGTTTTAACTGCGTAAATTTACTAAATCATCTTGCGATCATGGAACGCCCATTTTTCTGTATAAGGCTTAATATTTACTAATTACTTCTGTAAGAAAGTTCTTCTCAATAAAAGTGAATTGGTAACTACACTTACCGAACTAAATGCCATTGCTAAACCTGCCCACATTGGGTTAAGATAGATCCCAAAACTGGGGTAGAGAACGCCTGCGGCAATTGGAATTCCGATACTATTATAAATTAATGCCCAAAATAGATTCTGTTGAATCTTATTGAAAGTAGCATGGCTAAGGTTTAAAGCTTCTATTACTTTTGTTAAATTTGGTTGGATCAGCACAATATCCGCCGTTTCCATTGCCACTTCTGTACCTGTTCCCAAGGCAATTCCTACAGCTGCGATCGCTAGGGCAGGAGCATCGTTAATCCCATCACCCACCATCGCAATTTTATGATTCTCTGCTTGTAAATCTCTAATCACTTTAGCTTTTTGTTCAGGTAAAACCTCTGCAATTACATGATCTAAAGGTATCCCTAACTGAGCGGCAACAGACTGAGAGGTGGATAAGCGATCGCCAGTAAGCATCCAAACTTCTAATCCCATTTTGTGCAATTGAGCAATTACAGTTCTTGCTTCGGGTTTGAGTTGATCTTCGAGCGCAATTATCCCTGCAAAAATCTTATCAATCGCCACCATGATCGGAGTCTTACCCTTTTTTGCCAAATTCTCTGCTTTTTCTTGCCAATCTAAAGGAATAAAGATTTGATGTAGGTCTAGCCAAGCTTGATTACCCACCAATATCTCCTGCTCAACTACCTGCGCCAATACTCCCATACCTAAAGTATTCTCGGTGCTGGCAATTGGCAAATTTAGGTTTAGCTGCTGAGCTTTGGTCAAGATTGCTTTAGCGATCGGATGATTTGCCCCAGTTTCACTACTGGCAACCAAGCTTAAAAGTTCATGCTCAGTTAAGGTAGCGGCAAAAATATCCGTGACTTCGGGCTGCCCCAAGGTAAGTGTGCCAGTCTTATCAAATACAATTCCTGTAAGATGATGCACATTTTCTAAAATCTCGCCACCCTTGATCAAGATCCCCTGCTCTGCACCCATGCCAGTCCCTACCAAAATCGCACTTGGAGTAGCCAAGCCTAAAGCACAAGGACAAGCGATCGCTAAAACCGAAATTGACATCTTCAGGCTGAAAATTAATTCACTCTGCCAGATACCCCACCAAAAAATTAAGGTGGCTAAAGCGATCGCCATCACTGTGTAAGTAAAGTAGCCCGCAATCTGATCCACCAGTCTTTGAATCGGCGCTTTGCTTGCCTGTGCTTGCTCTACTAGTTCGATAATCTGCCCCAGTGTAGTAGCTTCGCCGATCTTTGTGGTTTCAATGATTAATTTTTGACTGAGGTTTAAAGTAGCGCCTGTTACTTCTGCCCCAGGTGACTTAACTAGCGATAGCGACTCACCCGTAAGCATCGACTGATCCACATTAGAAATTCCTTGCAACACAATCCCATCCACGGGAATTTTTTCGCCTGGTAAAACTGACAAGCGATCGCCCACCTGCACATTCTTCAAAGGCATAATTAACTCCTGATCCCCTTCACTCAAGATTAATCTGGCGGTGTGAGGCTGTAATCGAATCAAGCTCTCTAAGGCTGAGGCAGCTTGTTTTTTCGCTCTTTGTTCTAGCTGCCGCCCGATCAACACAAAGCCCAAAAGCATTACAGGTTCCTCAAAAAAACAATGCCACTGTAAGCCTGGTACATATAGCGCCACCGTACTAGCGCCATAAGCAGAAATTGCGCCGATACCAATCAGAGAATTCATGTTCGGGATACCATTCCCAAGCGCTTTCAAGCCGTCCCACCAAATCTGACGACCTGGAAAAGCTAAGGCTAAGGTAGCGATTACCCAGTGAGCATACATATTTTTGAGAATTGGTACAGGAGCCAGATGTCCTACTACTGCTAAGCCAATTAGGGCTAGAGCTACCCAAATTCCTTGATCCCAGGATTTAGCTTCAGTCCTAGAAGGAGTAATTAGCTTGGTATTTAGCGAAATCTCACTTGCTTCAAACCCAATTGCCGCCAGCACTTTTATCATGCTTTCAATCACGCTTTGACGCTCAACTGCTTGATCCCAGACTACGCGAGCCCTTTCGGTTAAGAGGTTCACACTTGCAGATATAGTCCCTGGGCAAGTGAGTAAGCGTTTTTCTACCGCCGATACACAGCCTGCACAGCGCATTCCTAAAACCTGGAGTTGCAGTGTGTCCAGAGATTTTTCGTGATTTTGCTGAGGGTTATTATCAGTATTTGGAGCCTCAATTAGAGAAGCGATCGCCTCAGTTTGGGTCATGCCAATATTCCACAAAAGTCAATTAAAACCATTATCCATCATTGCTTTAGTCCATTACCATATCCTTAGAAAGTCAATTTTTAGATACAGGTTCTATTTTTTAGCTCAAATATCTAATAAGCATATATACTTATTTAGATAGGCGACTACGAGTTGGACAGAGTCTTTTATATTTAACTTAAACTTCAAGCTAAATTCTATAAATTCAAGGCGTTCCCAAAAAAGCTGGGAACAAAAGCTTTACCCTTAGCTCTTGGAATAGGTAAAGGCTCTTGAAATAGATAAAGGGAGACATTGCCTGAATTTCCCTAAATTTCTTAATTCAGGTGATTTCGGCAAAATCCTTAAAAACTCTCAGGTCTTTAGTAAGAAAAGTAAGCCCTAGCAAAAAATAAATTGAGAGAAAATTTTCTTGAAAAGCCTAGAGAGATGCCCAAAAACATCTTGCTTATTCTATATCTTTTGTTAAAGTTTGCCATTCCCCTAGGTATAAGTGCTAACAAAAAATAGGATTAGGGTAACTTAATCTAAACTTAGTAAGTTAGTGATAGTTTATTATTTATTACAAATTGTTAAATTTTAACTAAAACTCGACGATTTCCTCCTTTCTTGTACTCAGCTTAAACACTGAATCTTGATAAAACCAAATTAAAAAACACCCAAATAACTTATTTTCTTGAACTTTTTTAAAAAATTTACAAATTAATTTATAGGACTTCTAATGTTAAATTTTGAAAACGATCCAGCTTTTACAAGCCATACCGAAAATCGTGGACGAGTGGCTATCTTCATTGATGGCTCCAACCTGTTTTACGCGGCTGTGCAGTTAGCGATCGAGATTGATTACACCAAGCTACTATCTAAACTGACGGGCAGCGCTAGGCTACTTCGCGCCTTCTTCTACACTGGCGTTGACCGTACCAATGAGAAGCAGCAGGGTTTTTTGTTATGGATGCGCCGCAATGGCTATCGAGTAATTTCTAAAGAACTAGTTCAACTGCCCGACGGTTCTAAGAAAGCAAACCTAGACGTAGAGATTGCGGTGGATATGATGGCGCTCGCCGGTTCCTACGATACGGCAATCTTAGTAAGCGGCGATGGCGACTTGGCTTATGCAGTAGATGCTGCCAGCTATCGAGGCGTGCGAGTAGAAGTGGTAAGTCTGCGCTCTATGACCAGCGATCATTTAATCAACGTGGCAGACCGCTATGTTGACTTAGAAGCAATTAAGGAAGAAATCCAAAAGCAGCCCAAGGCTAACTTTTCTTACCGTACAATTTCTGGTGTCGCCGCTTTAGAAGCCGAGAATTAAGTCAAGGCTAAATAAGTTTTACAGAACTCTTGACAGGTTAATAGTTTTTGACTATCCTAGATAAAGTCTGTTACGCCCCCATCGTCTAGAGGCCTAGGACACATCCCTTTCACGGATGCGACGCGGATTCGAATTCCGCTGGGGGTATTATTAAAATTATTTATTGCATCGCTTTAAGTATCAGGACGGGGCTTTCTTCTTCTTTGATTACGTCTACCAGTTCTCGTTCGCCTATTAGTGGATTCAGTTCCAAAAATAGGATTATTAGTATTCAGGCTTGTGCCAACAGCAGAAGTAATCCGTCGAAGCTTCTTTACTTCTGCTTGCAAAGCAGATACATTTTTTTTACTTTCTCATCACCATCTTCTCGGTTTTTTAGCTCATTAGACAATTTATATATATTAGATAGAGCTTCTTCTAATTGGACTCTGAGATTATACTGTGATTCATTCAGCCCTTGAACAAAGCTACCCATTTCGTCTGCACTACCAGCCCATCGATTGAAGATATTTAGAAAATGCGACACTAGCTCATCATCTAAAAAGTTTGGATATCTAATATGGTGATCGATTTCACTCCACCCTTCTTCAAAAATCGTTCGAACTTGAACCTCTGCATATTGTTTACGCGCAAATGTTGACAATTCAAATACATAATGTATTGATCTATAACCATCAGGATGATCTTTGATTTCAAATTCAAGATGCTTGAACTTTTTTCTCAAATCATCTTGGTCACCATTGCGCATATATGCTAAAGGATTCTCTGCAATTTTCCATTTTGGGCGCAATTTTTCATTTATTTTAAAACAATCATTTTTAAATAAATGAAGTGCTCTAACCCCAATTAAATCTGTGATTATATGAAAGTAATTATCCTTTGAAATCTCTTGATACTTCGAGTTACTTTCTGCCTTTTTTCTGACAATTTTTTCCAATAAATACTGAGTATCTTTAACTCTCCAGCGCACAGGATGGACAAGATCAATTCCTTGAATAACTTTTGCCATGAATTCTGCTGAAGCAATTAAATCTTGCAAAGAGTCCTCATGATCAACCCCAATCTCAACTAATGTCTCCCATGAAATGTTACTTTTTTCCCAAGTTTCGCTTTTTATATTATTGCTTTCGCGAAACTCTTCCAGAGAGAGATCTTTAATCATATGAATTAGAAACTGTAACTACAATTTTTATAGATTTGAGAAAGCAGAACCCTAAAGATTATACCTTTAGAGAACGTTTCAGACTAGAAATCAAATCTTTGAGGATATAAGGGTAATTGCGAAAAATAATAATAATTACCCTCGTATACTTTAAGTAAAGTGTAAATTTAAATATTGAGTCCTGGATATCTAATTTTTGAAAGTGCGATCGCTGAATTAGTAAATGCACTTAAAACTTGGCTAAATAGGGCTTGCTGAAAAAGTAATTAAGCGGCAAGTATAAGATAAGGAGAAAGAGAAGACTTCTTGTCAGTCAAGATAGGAAATTGCCAAGAGAGAGATGAAAAGGTAAAGAACGCCTTTCCAAATGGAAGAAAAAAGCGTTTTCTGCAAAACATAAGCCAAGGGAAAAAGAA
>Ga0163144_10031109_pt1 | contig 10190 bp, 8 predicted proteins | sample OliLak19BULKMAT1_FD_123175 | JGI IMG/M metagenome (GOLD analysis project Ga0163144, IMG submission 123175) | Freshwater microbial mat bacterial communities from Lake Vanda, McMurdo Dry Valleys, Antarctica - Oligotrophic Lake LV.19.BULKMAT1 | ecosystem: Environmental > Aquatic > Freshwater > Lake...
TCGTCGTTGGTGGCGAGTTGCCTGCCGTCCAGCTGATGGATGGATACGACAGAGTCGAGGGGCGAACGGTGGCTGCGGGCGAGGACTTTGATGACCAGGTTTTGGTCCTTCTTGGCCGTGAACTTGAACCAGTCCACGGGGTTCCCGCCCTCGATGATGCCGTGGACGGCGCAGGGCAGCGGCGGGGTGGCGGCTGCGCTTGCAAGAGTATGGTTGTCGGTGGTTTCCCTGGCGGAATCTAACGGGGAGACGGTGATCCAGTGGGGCGATGGGGCTGAGATACCGTCTTGGACGGGGAAAACGGGAAATCTGGAGTCGATGTGAGGCGGGAGGGTGATGGCTTGTTTGATAGAGCCCGAGGGATCGCCGATGAAGGTGAACTCAATGGTTTCTCCCGGCTTCCCCCCCGTGGGGAAGACTGCGCCGGGGCGGGGGAAGGTGCCGATATGGAGCCGGTATTGGCAATTTTCATTGCCCTCGTAGGCCGCTTCTCTAACAAGGATGCGGTAGTCGCCATCGGCAGGGGCGAGGATGGAAACAAAGGCGTCGTTGCGGAGAAGCGGGGTGTCATCGCAGGAGGCGAGCTCGAATTTTTTCGGATCAAGAATGGCGATGTAGGCATCGAACATGACTCTGCCAAGACGCATGGCCTCGACTTCCACGGAGAGGCGTTGGCCTTTCTTGAGACTGCAAATGTAGTAGTCCTCATCCTCGTTGGCGGAGATGCCTTCGACGGTTTGATTGAGTGCGATGCGCTGGGCTTGGTCGAAGGTGGCATTGGGCTCGATTTCGGGGATGCCGGGGAACTGGCCAACCCAGAATGAGCGGAGCTCGGTCAAGCCGCCGGGGCTGCGGAGCCGCAAGGAGTGTTCGCCTAACTGCGCATCTCCGGCGATGGTGAGCTTGGCGGCGGCGTGTTTGCTGTCCTTGACCTCGATGGTTGATAGACGGAGGCCGGGTTGGTAGAACAGTGCTTCGGTGATGCCTTCGAGGCGCTCACCGTGGAAATGCACCTCCATTTCGGTGCCGCATTGCCCGCCACGGGGATTGACGAGGTGGAGTTCCGGGGAAAATCCGGCGAGCGGCAGGAGCGGAACCAACAGGGCAATGGCAATCGAGCGGAGCACGGCTTCAGGCTTTTTTGGCGAGAAGGGCATCCAGAACCTGGCCGCCGTCCACGATTTCGATCGGCCGATTTCCGGGCGACATGAGTTCCTTGTTGGAGTTGATGCCGATCTGGTGATAGATCGTGCTTGCGAGGTCTGCAACGCTGACGCCATCGGTATCCACTTCGCCACCGAGAGCGTCGGAAGCACCGTGGACGTAGCCTTGTTTGGTGCCTCCACCTGCGAGCAGGGTGGAGAACACGCGAGGCCAATGGTCGCGGCCGGCGGTAGGATTGATCTTGGGGCTGCGGCCGAACTCGGTGGTGACCATGACGAGTGTGGATTCCAACATTCCGCGGCGATCAAGATCCCTGATGAGGGTGGCGATGGCCTTGTCGGTCTGCGGGAGTTCGTTTTGGATGCCGGCTTTCAAATTGTCATGGTGATCCCAGCTTCCGGCGGTGAGTGAGACGAAGCGGACGCCGCCTTCGATAAGGCGGCGGGCAAGCAACATGCGCTGGCCCGCAGCGGTGCGACCGTATTCATCCTTGAGGGCGTCTGGCTCCGCTTTGAGGTCGAAGGCTTCGCGGGCTTTCTGGGAGGAAATGAGCTTGTAGGCGTGCTGATAGAAGGCATCCATGGAATCGATGGCATCCGAGCTTTCGAGGGCACGGAAGTGGTGATCGACGGTTTTCAGCAGGGATTGACGCCGTGAGAAGCGTGCGTCATCGACGCCTTTCGGGAGATTGAGATCGCGGACCTTGAAGTTTTCCTGGGCAGGGTCGGCACCGAGGGCGAAGGGGCCGAAGGCTGAGGATAGATACCCGGAATTGGCATACTCATTCGGGACGGAAGGGACGCAGACGTAGGGAGGGAGATCGTTGCGGGATCCAAGTTGGTTCGAGATGACCGAACCGATGGATGGATATTCGAGTGCGGGCGATGGGCGATAGCCCGTGAACATGTTGTGAGTGCCACGTTCATGGGCGGCCTCGCCGTGAGACATTGAGCGGATCAGCGTGACCTTGTCGGCGATTTGGGCGGTTTCCTTCATGAATTCCCCGAACTGGATGCCGGGAAGTTTGGTGTCGATGGCTCCGAAGGGGCCGCGGTATTCGGCAGGGGCGAAGGGCTTGGGGTCGAAGGATTCCTGATGAGCGAGTCCGCCGGGGAGGAAAATGTGAATGATCCCTTGTGCGACGGCTTGGTGATTCCCGAAGGATTTAGTATCGCCGAAGGCTTGATTCCTCAGGAATTGAGGGAGAGTGAGGCCGATTCCGCCAAGCAAGCCGACGTAGAAAAATTCGCGACGTGACGAGTAGCGTTCAAGGGGATTTCCGGGACATTGATGATTCATGGCGGTTTTTGACGATCGTAGCGATACACTGGATTTTACGAAGTCTCAAGGTGGATCATGTCAAAAATTTGCAGATAAGTTCAGGCATAGACCATTTTGAGAAAATCTCCGACGCAGCGATGGGCTTGAATGGGGTGGCGCAGCATCGCGCGGGAGTTTACGAAGTAATTGTTTTTTCTCCCGACTCTTGTTCGGCTGAGAACTAGGCCGGCCTCCAGATCTGCTACGATTCTCTGGACGGCCCGTTCGGGAAAGCCAACGCGCGACGCCACTTCCCGGAGTGGTAAATCTCCTTCTCCGGTGAGAAGGATGATCACGTGGGCGTGGTGGGTCAGGAAGGTCCACCCGCTGGTGGGAGTGGCTGAATTTTTTTCATACGGATGCTTGACGTTGAAGGGAGCGGTAAATGTGCGACATCCATCTCGCTTGCCTTCGTGGTGGGCGTTCTTGCAACTTTGGTGAAGCGCGAGTCGGAATTTCCCCAACCGGTGTTGAATGCGATTTCGATTTATCTGGTTTTTGCGATCACCTTGAAGGGAGGAACCGAGCTGGCAGCAGCGGATTTGGTGGCGGTGATCAAACCGGTCTTGGCGGCGGTGTTTTTAGCGCTGGCGCTGCCGTGCATCGCCCATGGGGTGGCCCGGAAAGTGCTGCGCTCGGGAATTCCTGATGCGGCAGGGCTGGCGGCATTGTTTGGATCGGTTTCATTAGTGCCGTTTTTTGGGCGCGATGAGTTTTGCGGCAAAGGCGGGCAATCCTGCGGAGCCGGTCATGATGGTGCTGGTGAGTGTGATGGTGGGAAATCTAGCCGGACTCTCGGTGGGAGGCAGTTTTGTGCTGGGGGCGATGGCAGGCAGCGCGAGTTACATTGATGCCCCAGCGGCGGTGCGGGCCGCGCTTCCCAGCGCGAACCGGGGAATCTATCTCACGTCTTCGCTTGGAGTGACATTTCCCTTTAGTCTGCTCGTAGGCATTCCGCTGCTGTATTCATTTGCCGTGTGGCTGGGATGAGTTTGAAAGCGCGGGGATTTGGGTCCGACTCACCTTAATGATTGGCGTGGAGGGATTTGTGATCTATAACCCTGTGCAGATGGAAGTGCCGCTCTTGGATGGGTTCGTGATTGGGCAGCTGATCGGCTATGGCGGCTGTGGGAAAGTTTATCGAGCTCACGACTCCGCCGGGGTGGAGTGCGTGGTGAAGGTTTTTGATCGTAACGCGGTGTCTTGCGCGCTTTTGGGGAAAATGACCCAGCGGCTGGAGACGGGTGGCTGGCCGGAAGGGGTGATGCCGGTGATGTCGGCGGACTTCGAGCCGGGACACTCGTTTTGGACGACTCCGCTTTTGCTCACGGTGGAGGCGGATCAGGTTCCGGTGCCAGAGAGTTTGCAAATGATGTTGGACGAATATCCAGGGATTCATTCCTGGAAGGTGGTGAGAGCGATTGCCTGCGCCCTTGCTGGGATGCATTCGCACCGGGTGGCTCATGGCAATCTCAAACCCGGGAATGTGTTTTTGAATGCCGAGAGGGAAGTGCTTTTAAGCGATTGGGCGATGGGAAACCTGCCTGGAGTGAAGGAATTCCATTTCACCGATGCGGTGCTCTATCAGCCGCCGGAGCAGTTGAGGAATCCAGCGGGTTACTTGAATGAGGCTGGCTACCGCTGGGATGTGTTTTCGTTTGGCGTGCTGGCCTACCGAATTCTAACCGGGAAATTTCCGCGCTGTCACGAAACGTTTGGTTTTGTGGCACCCCAGGTAGGAGAGACCCGGAAGGAGGGACTCCAGGCGGACTTGACCAAGATCGCAAGGAACCTTGAGGGCGAGCCTGATGTGGCGTGGGCGGATGCGTCGCATGATGCACTTGAAAGCGGTTTTCGTGAGTGGATCGACCGTTGTCTGCTGCTGGATCCGATGCAGCGTCCCGCGACGATGATGGAGGTGGCAGCTGGATTTGAGGCCGCTGAAACCAAGTCTGAAGTGGATCGCGAGCGTGAGATGCTTTTGGATCAAAGACGCAGGACGGAGCGTCGTGCTTGGCGGACTTTGTTTCTGGTCGGGGCCTCGCTGACCGCTGCGGTGACCTTGGGTGCGCTTTGGCAACTTTCCAACTCTCAAGCTAAATTGGAGCGGGAGCAGCAAGGCATCGAAATCCAGTTTTTGAAATCTTCTGCGGATGTCGCGAAGCTTGCGAAAGCGGAAGCGGAGCGGCAGAAAAAAGAGGCGGAGCAGCAGGTTGCCAAGGCCGGACAGGCGCTCATCTACGAGCGGGAAGTGTCGCTGGCGCGGCTGGAGTCGTCACGCTTGATCGGTGATCGACTGTTTGGATGGGCGATGGAAAAGGGAAATCGGCGCCTGCCACCGCTGGATGGCAGGGAGTTGCGCCTGAAGCAATTGGAGCAATATTTCACCGAATTTCTGAAAAGGTCCGAAGAGACCCCGGCGTTGGCGGATGAACGGGCCCGGGTTCGCCTGCAGTTGGCAGAAATCTCTCTCGCCGCGGGTGACGCTCCGACAGCGGGCAAACGCCTGGGTGAGACTCTTGATGCATGGGCGGATTTGCCGATGAACGCCGAGTTTGAATTCCGCATGGCAACGAATTCACTTTTGTTAGCCCTGCTTCACCAAGCGAACGCTGACTCCGAAGCTGACCCGGCCTTCGTCACTGCCCGCAAGAATTTAATGAACGTGCCTCAGGCAGAGGTTGATGCGGATCGTTTGAATCAATTGTTAGCAATTCTGGATTTCCATGAGGCGACGGCGCTTGCAGCCAAAGGCAATGACGCCCAAGCGCTTGAGCAACTGATGCGTGCCACCCAGACTCTCAACCGCATCGCCGACCAGCGCCCGGATGCGGCGATTCTGAGATCCGAGCTGGCGGCCTGTTATCTGTCATCCTCGACCATTCTTGAAGGAATGGGAAAACTCGGGGATGCCCGGGAGGTGCGTGCTTTGGCATCGATTGGATTGGTTCGCCTGCTAGAGAAAACACCGGACGACTTCGCTCTCCGTTTGGAGCTTGCGGGTTGTTACGCAGCGATGTCGGAAGCCGCGGTGTTGGCAGGAGATGTGTCCGGGGCGGAATCCATTTCCAAAGAAGCCATGAAACTTCTGGATCGCTTGGTGGTGGAACAGCCCGACAATGCGGACGCCGTTTCAAGAAAAGCGTCACAACTTGGCCTGCGTGCCGGAATCCAGCGCGACCGGGGTCTTGCCGCCGAGGCTCTCAAGGATTATGAGGAAGGAATTCGAATGCTGGAGGCGATTCGGGTGTCAGCACCGGACGATGCGACGGTTTCCTATCGGCTCGCGTTGCTCTTGTGGCAGAAAGGGCGGATGTTAGGAATGTCCGGAAACCGGGACGAGGAAATCAAGCTGATCTCCAGGGCGGGTGACATGCTCAGTCAATTGGAAACCGGCACTTCCCCCCGTGGCCCGCGCCCTGCGCAATTGCAAAACTCGGGAGCTTATTTGTTAGGCGATCTCGGTCACGCGTTGCAAATGGCAAACCAGAAGGATAAAGCGCGCCAGGTTTTCTCAGACGCAGTGACGCTGTGGGAAAGCTTGTTGAAATCCAGACCGCAAAGTGAGGAATTCAGCGAGGGACTCAGCTGGTGCCGACAACGCCTGGATGATTTGAAATGAGCGGTGTGTTAGGATTGGGTGAAATCCAGCGCGCGTTGTTTCATTTGATTCGCCATCAAATTCAAGGCGTTCGCCCGCGTCGGTGCAAGGTGTTCCTTGAGTCCCGTGCGATCGATAAAACCCATATCTGCGGTTAGGATGTCGTCAGGGGATTCACCATCAAGCACCCCGACGAAAAGCGCGATCATCCCCTTGGTGATGAGCGAGTCCGAGTCGGCGGTATAATGGATTTTTGTGCCGTCGCTGGTTGCGTCGATCCAGACTTGAGATTGGCAGCCTTTGATCAAATGTGCAGGTGTCTTGGAGGTTTCCGCCATTGGAGCGAGTTTTTTTCCGAGGCCGATGACGTATTCATAACGCTCGGTCCAATCTTGAAAAAGGGCGAGTTCCTCGATCAAGAGTTCCTGTTTGTCTGTGATGCTCATGTTTAACGGGAGTGGAGCGCGGGAAGTGGCCTCCCGCAAGTCTGGATCAAGTCGCGGGGGCAAGTCTTTGCAAGGCAAGGGCGAAGAGGACGGCGAGGGGTGGCAGGATGAGGCTGATGATCGCGAGCGGTTGGGCAGCGGCATTCGAATCAACGCCAGTCAGCATCCAAAGGGCCAGCGGGATCAGGGTGATGCAGTCGATCAGTGGAATTCCTGCCAAGAGCGCGGAGACATATTTTGAAATCGGTCTGCGGCAGCGCGTTTGGCAAACGATCCACCAGACCAGGTAGGGGACTGGAGCCAACCACCACCAACCCGAAATTTGCAAGGGAAGTGACAGAGGAAAAATCATCAGTGCGGTGATCAAAAAACACACGAGAGACAAGGCTTTGACAGAAGTTGATCGTGCTGGATTCGTCTCTCCACGAGCGCTCAACGAAAGTCCGGCGATGTAAAAAAATAATGCTCCGCCCGCGAGCGCGGCGACGACGACGATCTTTGCGAGGATTTCCGCGTTCAAATCCACGGTCAACATTCCAAGGGCTCCCATGATTGGCAGCAATGCCCGACATAGTCCCATTGGAATCACCATCCACGGACTGCGCTTGTGCCAGATGGTATAAATAACAATGAACAACAGGATGCAAAGCGCGGTGGCCCCCGCCAGTCGATGGGTTGAAAAAGCCAGTGCTGTCCCAGCGGCAGCAAAAATGACGGCAAGTGTTAGATAATTCCCAGGAGTGAAGAGTCCACGCGGGAGTGCCCGTTCGGGGCGGTGTTGGCGATCCCATCCACGGTCCATCCAGTCATTCAGGAAATTTCCAGCCACGTAGAGGCAGACACCTGCGGCAATCAAGGACGTCAGGGAGGCCCAATCCATCACTGGATTTACAAAATGGCGATGAATCATCGCTCCGAGCCACACGTTGCACACCACACTTGGGATGTTGGCGACCCGGGTGGTGGCGAGGAGGGAGTGGGTTCTTCCGCGGAGATTCATCGTAACGGTTTAGTTCGCTTCCTCCTCCCAAGCCCTTTTGAGAGCTGGGCCGATCGAGCTGTCGAGCGCTTCAGACCAGTGAGCGCTGGATTGAATAATCGGGAGCTCGGGGATCAATCTCGTTGGAAGGTCAGGTAAATTCCCAGTGGCCTGAGCCTGAAAGTAGTGCCCGCCATCCCTGGCGGGTCCGAGGATTCGGTGAGTGCCATTTCCCAGACCGAGCATCGCGGTGTGTGCCCAACGCGCTCCTAGGTTTGGACAAAGAATATCGCCAAATGCATGAATATCAAATGGTTCTGAATCTCCTCCAAAATCGATTTTCCAACCCTCCGCATGGAAAACCGAGTCCTGCGTCTGCCACTTATCGGCCAAACGGGGCAGCAGCCAAAAGCGCACGGCTTCGTCGGCCTCGCCAGGATCGACCGCCAAGCGCAAGCGGGCGTTAATCAGTCCGCGCAACTGCCTGAGCGTGGTGACCACGATCGCCCGATAACGGCGTGCGGCCTCCTCCTCGCCATGATCGGCGGCCATCTGCGGCAGCACCAGGCCGGGCAGCGGTTCCTGGATTTTTAACGTTAGCAATCGCACACCCGTAGGATGAACCGCAAAAACGGGCCATCCAAGCGCCGATTACTTCATAAACCTTAATTTTACAGATTTGAAAACAATCTTGCCCCCGGGCGCAAGTCGAGAGATGCTCCCGGCACAGCGAATTGGATGGCAAGCAAGGATAACAAGAAGCGAGGAGAAATCGCCGAGCCGACACGATGGTCGAATGAGATCACCGGGATCCTCTGGATCGCGGGCGGATTGTTACTGCTCCTGTCACTGGTGAAATACAGCCCGGCGGATTTGCCGAGGTGGGGTTTGCTGGAGGCCTTTGCGGGAAAATCCGGCGACTCGGGAGAAAATCTCATCGGTCCATTCGGAGGGATTCTCGGCTTTTTACAGGTTTTGCTTTTCGGTGCAGCGGGGTATTTGTTGCCGGTCGGGCTGATCTGGTTCGGGGTCATCAAGCTGGCCTTTGACGCGCGGATTTGGCCGCGGGCGGTGATGGGCTTTGCCATCCTTCTGTTAGCGGGGGCGGCATGGCTCGACGCGGCGGATTACTTTTTCAAAGCCTGGTCGCAAAGCTGCAATCTTCCCGGTCCCGGTGGCGTCATCGGTGATGGCTTGGGTGGATTTACCTCAACCTACGCCGTCGGTCGCGCAGGCACCTTGATTCTAACAAGCGCAGCCTACCTGGTCGCGCTCATTCTTCTCACCGGGCAGCAGCCCGTGCAATTTACGAAAACCTGTTACCGCCTCGCCCGGTTCAAATTTCGTGAGTGGCAGGCCAATCGCTCGGAATCCGGAAAAGTTGCCGCGCGCGAGGCGGAAATGCTGGCCGAGCGCGAACGCCAGCGCGAGCAGCGCCGCAAGGAAAGGGAAAACGCCAAATCCTCAAGCGCCAAGACCGCCGCTGACGAGGACCCTCAAGCATTCCTGCCGTTGCGCGAAACACCGCCGCCACAGATCATCGATGCCTCACAGCGCCGAGCCATCGACCCTGAACTCATCGGGAAAAACCCTTTCAGCCGCAAGCCCTCCCCGGAACACCAGGGTCTCCAAGAGGGCCGGTTTCCCAACTATAAGATCCCGGAGTTTGACATCCTCGATCCACTGCCCGAGGTGGAAGACTCGGATGCGGATGACGACCACAAGGAAGAGACCCGCCAGATCATCATTGATACGCTCAAGGCCTTCGGCATTGACGTGACGGCTGGGCCGATTACCCGTGGGCCGACGATCACGCGCTACGAGATCTATCCTTCCACCGGGCTGCGTGTTTCCCGCATCTCCCAGTTAGAGGCGGATATCGCCCGTGCCACTTGTGCGGAGCGGATCAATATCCTCGCTCCCATCCCCGGCAAGGACACGGTCGGCATCGAGATTGCGAACAGCAAGAAAGTCGCGGTACCGCTTCACGAGCTGCTCTACTCCACGGACTTCAATTCCTCCAAGAAAAAAATCCCGCTCGCGCTGGGCAAGGACGTCTATGGGAACACGGTCATTGCCGACCTCGCCGCGATGCCGCACTGCCTCGTCGCAGGCGCGACGGGTTCCGGGAAGTCCGTTTGTATCAACTCGATCATCGCTTCCATGCTCTTCAAGTTCAGCCCGGATGAGTTGCGCTTCATCATGGTGGACCCCAAGGTGGTGGAAATGCAAATGTATAACCGCCTTCCGCACCTCGTCGTCCCGGTCGTCACTGATCCGAAAAAGACCGTGGCCGCCCTCAAGTGGGTGGTCAACGAGATGGAAAAACGTTACAAGATTTTTGCCAAAGTCGGCGTGCGGAATTTCGACAGCTTCAACTCCCGCCCCATCCCGGAGAAGGAAAAACCCGCACCTGCGCCGGAAGTGTTCGAGGAAGTGCTACTGGATGATGGTCCGGAGCCTGAGGCCCCATTTGATCCGAGTGAATTGCTGGACCCCGCAGTGCCTGGCAGCCACCAAGCCCCACCGTGGACGATGATGGATGACGAGCCGGATGCCGCCATGGACTCGCTGGCCTCGGCGCTCAGCGACGGTGACCTCGGCCCCGAGGCGGACGAAGAGGACGAGGAAGTTTACGATGAGCAGATCCCTACCAAGTTTCCCTACATTGTCGTCCTCA
>Ga0163144_10031110_pt1 | contig 10189 bp, 8 predicted proteins | sample OliLak19BULKMAT1_FD_123175 | JGI IMG/M metagenome (GOLD analysis project Ga0163144, IMG submission 123175) | Freshwater microbial mat bacterial communities from Lake Vanda, McMurdo Dry Valleys, Antarctica - Oligotrophic Lake LV.19.BULKMAT1 | ecosystem: Environmental > Aquatic > Freshwater > Lake...
CAAGACCCGGCCTACGTACGCAGGGCGGGTCCCGCTCTTGGGACCCGCTACGTCTATCGCATCACCGACGTCGAGCTCGCGTCGCGCCTGTCGTTTTTTCTCTGGAGCAGTATTCCGGACGATCCGCTCCTCGACCTGGCGGAGCGGGGAAAGCTTCGCGATTCCAAAGTGCTGGAGCAGCAGGTGCGTCGCATGCTTGCCGACCCGCGCTCGGAGTCGATCGTCGACAACTTTGCCGGCCAGTGGCTGTACCTCCGGAATCTGGCGGCCATCGTGCCTGATTCGCGGATGTTTCCGGTGTTCGACGACAATCTGCGGCAGGCCTTCAAACGGGAGACGGAGCTGTTCTTCGACAGCATCATCCGCGAAAATCGGAGCGTGCTCGATTTGCTGAGGGCGAACTACACGTTCCTCGATGAGCGTCTGGCGAAGCACTACGGGATACCGGGTGTGTACGGCACGCAGTTCCGGCGCGTGGCGCTGCCGGCCGACAGCGTGCGCGGCGGGTTACTTGGACACGGCAGTATTCTGCTCGCGACCTCGTACGCCAACCGAACCTCGCCGGTGCTTCGCGGCAAATGGGTGCTCGAAAACATCATCGGCACCCCCCCTCCGGCGCCGCCCCCTGGCGTGCCGCCGTTGAAGGAAGCCAGGAACGAGGATCACGTGCCCACCATGCGCGAGCGGATGGCGGAGCACCGGAAGAATCCGGCCTGTTCGTCGTGTCATATGTTGATGGATCCGATTGGCTTGTCGATGGAGAACTTCGACGCCATTGGCCGCTGGCGCACCAGGGGCGAGGACGGTTCGCCGGTCGACGCGGCGGGCGGCCTGCCAAACGGCGCGACCTTCGAGAGCGTGACGGGGCTGAAGCACGCGCTGCTCGCCCGTTCCGATCGCTTCGTGGGCGCGGTGACGGAAAAACTGTTGACGTTTGCGCTTGGCCGCGGCATCGAGCCATACGACGGACCGGCGTTGCGCGCCGTTGTGCGGAGTTCACGCCCCGACGAGTACCGCTTCGAGACGGTCGTGCTCAATATCGTGAAGAGCACGCCATTCCAGATGAGGAGATCGCAATGATCATTACCAAGATGGCTCTGCCGCGGCGGACATTCCTTCGCGGGCTCGGGACCACGCTGTCCCTGCCGCTGCTCGACGCCATGTTTCCCGCGATGTCCTCGCTGGCCGCCAGCCCGGCCAGCCAGGTGCGTCGTATCGGCTACGTGTACATCCCGATGGGGATGAATGCGGCGCGATGGACGCCACGGGGCGAAGGCCGGATCACCGAACTGTCGCCATCGTTGGCGCCGCTCGCGCCCCATCTGGATCACGTGACGGTTCTGACCAACACGGAGCTGAAGCGCGCGTACGGCCCTGGCAATCACGCCACAGGCAACGCTGCCTTTCTCAGCACCGCGCTGGCGAAAAAGACCGAGGGCAGCGACTACGAACTGGCGACGACGTGCGACCAGATTGCGGCGCAGATCATTGGCAAAGAGACCGCCATCCCGTCGCTCGAGCTTGGAACGGATCTGATCGCGCAGGTCGGGAACTGCGACAACGGCCTTGCCTGTGCGTATATGAACAGCCTCTCGTGGTCGTCGCCCACGACGCCTCTGCCGACCGACGCCGACCCTCGCATGCTGTTCGAGCGGTTGTTCGGCGATGGCGCCAGTCCGGAGCAGCGGCGCGCCGAGTTGCGAAAGAGCGGCAGCATGCTCGATGCGGTGGCCGTGGAAATGACCACCCTGCAGCGGCGGCTTGGCGCGAGCGACCGCACGAAAGTGAGCCAGTATCTGGACAGCGTTCGTGAGGTCGAGCGGCGCATTCAGAAGGCCGAGCAAAAGGGTATCGAGGAGCTTCCCGACGTCACGCGGCCGCTCACCGCGCCGGCCTCGTGGGAAGACCACGTGAAGCTCATGTTCGACCTGCAGGTGCTCGCGATGCAGGCGGACATCACGCGCGTCATCACGTTCCAGATGTCGCGCGAGGTCAGCACCCGAACCTATCCCCAGATTGGCGTGCCCGAGGCGCACCATCCGACGTCGCACCACGGCGGCGATGCGGAGAAGCTCGAGAAGCTCGCGAAGATCAACGCCTATCACGTCTCGCTGTTCGCGTACTACCTCGAGAAGCTGAAGGCCACGCCGGATGGCGACGGCTCGCTGCTGGATCATTCGGTGATCATGCTGGGCAGCGGCCTGGGTAATCCGGATGTGCACGATCACCTGAATCTCCCGATCGTGGTCGCGGGAGGCGCCGGCAGGCTGAAGGGCGGCAGGCACATCAAGTACGAGCAGCCGACAGCGCTGGGGAATGTCCACTTGACGATGCTGAATCTGGTCGGCGTCGATCTCGACAAGTTCGGCGACAGCGACGGCGTTGTTCCCGAACTGCTGCAGCCGGCTTCATTGTAGGAGGGCGTCGTGCAAAAAATCGCGTCCGGCGTGAGCCGGACCGTGCTCGTGACGTGTGCGGCCGTGGTGTTGTTCGCCGCTGGCTTCGACGCGGCGCCGACGAGGCCGCCGCTGGTCGAGGCAGTGAAGAACGGCGACGCGACGACCGTGCGCCGGCTGATCAAGGAACGGGTCGATGTCAACGGTCCGGAGATCGACGGGACGACGCCGCTCCACTGGGCGGCCCGCGTCAACGATGTCGCAGCGGCCGAACTCCTGATCCGTGCCGGGGCCCACGTCAAAGCGGCGAACCGCTACGACGTGACACCCCTTTCAGTCGCGTGCATGAACGGGAATGCGGCCATGATCGGGCTGCTGCTCAAGGCCGGAGCCGGCGCAAACACCGCGTTGCCTGGTGGAGAAACTGCGCTGATGACGACGGCGCGGACAGGTAGTCTGGAAGGCGTCAAGCTCCTCTTAGCACATGGCGCGGACATCAACGCGAAGGAAGCCGGTCGAGGGCAGACGGCCCTGATGTGGGCGGCCTCAGAAGGGCACAGAGACGTCGTGCGGACCCTTCTCGACACCGGTGCGGAAGTCAAAGCGCGTTCGGCCGGCGGCTTTACTCCCTTGCTGTTTGCCGTGAGAGACGGGCGTCTGGACATCACGAGAATGCTGCTGGCAGCGGGTGCCGACGTCAACGACGCGGTGCCGACCGACAATCGTCCCCGGGCCGCAGGCACGGGGACAGGCCGGCCGACTGGTCTCAACGCGTTCCTGCTGGCCATCGCCAATGCTCATTACGAACTGGCCCTCACGCTGGTGGAGGGCGGTGCCGATCCCAATATGGCTCCGCAGGGATGGACGGCGCTGCACCAGATCACCGCCGTGCGGAAAGTCGGGTTGTACGGAAGCAACGACCCGGCCCCCGAGGGTTCCGGCACCATCGACAGCCTCGAATTCGTCAGGAAGCTGGTTGCGCGCGGTGCGGATGTGAATGCCCGGGCAACCCGGCGCCCGCCCCTCGGAACGACCGGCCTGAACACCGTCGGTGCGACGCCGTTTCTCCTCGCTGCGCGAACAGCGGATGCGGCGCTGATGCGCGAGCTGGCCAAACTTGGCGCCGATCCGCTGATGCCGAACGCGGACAACACCACGCCGCTGCTGGTCGCCGCCGGCGTCGGCACGAATTCGCCGCCGGAAGATCCCGGCACGGAAACCGAGGTTGTGGAGGCCATCAAGGTCGCGCTGGAACTGGGTAACGATCTGAACGCCGTCGACAAGAACGGCGAGACGGCGATGCACGGTGCGGCGTACAAGCAATTACCTGGTGCGATTCGGCTTCTCGCGGAAAGAGGGGCGAAGGTCGAGATCTGGAATCAGAAAAATCGGAAAGGCTGGACCCCGCTCAAGATTACCCAGGGTGTTCACCGGGGAATGAACATTCAGAAATCACCCGCAACCGAAGCGGCCGTGCGCGAGGTGATGATTGCCGCCGGCGTGGAGCCGGTGGTGCCGCCTGGCAGTTCGATCGAGCCGGCCGACGGCAAACCGTACGCGCCGTAGTCAGATGTAGAGTTCTTGCTCAGGCGACACGGCTATCTGTTCCGCGCGCGGGTCTCGACCGTCTCTACGATCCGAAAGCCGATAGCCGCGATGTGATTCCGGGGTTTACCGAGTACACCGTGATTGCGCTGCGCGACCTGGCGCGCTATCTCCCACCCGCGCCGGTACCATGGGAAGCGCTGATGGCTTTGGGGCGTCCAGCCGTGCCGGAAGCCGTGTGGCCCGCATACGGTTCGCGTCGCGTTTCTCAAGAGACCCTCGGCGCTGATCGAAACGGAACGCCAGCCGTATCACGCCAGCTTCAACAGCGACCGCACACCCAGAACACAGCCGGCGAACGCGGCCGACGAGATCGGCTGCGCGCGCACAATTTTCTCCACGCTGGCGCGTCGTGCCTATCGCCGCCCTGCGACGGCGGCGGACGTGGAGGCGCTCCTGGACTGCTATAGACAGGGACGCCCAGACGGCACGTTCGCGCATGGCATCGAGATGGGGCTTCGCGCGCTGCTGACCAGCCCTGGTTTCCTGTTCCGGGTCGAGCGCGAGCCCGCGCAGGCTGATGCCGGGTCTACACCGCAAGACCCGGCCTACGTCCTGCACGTTCCTGAGCGGCGTGCGCGCGAAGGCGACCGAGGGTTCCGACTACGAGATGGGCGTGACGGTCGATCAGATCGCGGCGCAGCAGCTCGGGAAAGACACGGCGCTGTCGTCGCTCGAGCTGGCGACAGACTTCAACTACGTCGTCGGCAACTGCGACAACGGGTTCAATTGCGTCTACATGAACACGCTGGCCTGGTCGTCGAAGACGCCGCCGCTGCCGACCGAGGCGAATCCGCGGGTGGTGTTCGATCCGCAGGTGCTGGCGTTGCAGGCCGACATCACGCGCGTGATCACGTTCCAGCTGGCACGCGAGGTGAGCCAGGACCGGTCGCGGTCGTGGTGCGGGCCCCGGCGGCACCGCGCCGCCTCCGGCTGGAGGGTCCAGCGCGCTCGTGCTGGCGGTCGGGAGCGGTCACTTCGAGCTCGCGGCAGCGTTGCTCGACGCAGGTGCGGACGTGAACGCCCGAGTGACGCGGCGCCCGATCGTCGGCGTCACCGCGCTCAGCTTCATAGGCGCCACCCCTTCTTCATGGCGGCGGGCGTCGGGACGCAGTCTCCCGGGGAAGACGCGGGCGCACCGCCCGAGGCGCTCGCAGCGGTGACGCTTGCGGTCGAGCTCGGTAACGACGTCAATACCGTGGACAAGAACGGCAACACGGCCATGCACGGCGCGGCGTTCAAGCAGTTGCCTGAGGTCGTAACGCTTCTGGCGGAAAAAGGCGCGAGCGTTGACGTCTGGAACAGGAACAACGGATCAGGATGGACGCCGCTGCGGATTGCGGTCGGCGTGCATCGAGGCATGAATTTCAGGTTCCATGTGCCCACGGCCGGACCCGCCGTCAGTGGTCGTCGTGCTTCTTGTGGTACGCGATCTCCGCGTCATTTCTCTCGCGCGTCATCTGCCCGCTCTTCTGCCTGCCGGCCTTCAGCGCCGCACTCCTCGTCGTGTCTGAATCCACCGCAAACATCGATATCAGCCGTTCGAGATCCTGCCCCTGACACGCAGGACATTCGGCTGTGCTGTTGTGCAGGATCAATTGCTCGAACTGATGCCCGCACGCCCGACATTGGTATTCGTAGATCGGCATGTTCACTCCGGACGCTGGACGCTGGACGACGGACGTTGGACGATGGACGATGCATAGCGCGCCTTGGTCTCGGCGTTCGGCGGGTAGAGCCCCGGCAGCGGCTCGCCTTTCTCGATCTCGCCGATGACCCACGTTTCGAACCGCTCCTGCTCGGGCGCCGTCGCGACCACGTCATCGAGCAGAGCCTGGGGGATCACGACCGCGCCATCTCCATCGGCCACGATGATGTCATCAGGGAACACGGCGACGCCTCCGCAACCGATCGGTTCCTGCCAGTTGGCAAAGGTCAGGCCGGCGACAGAAGGTGGCGCCGCCAAGCCCTGGCACCATACGGGCAGCGCTGTTGACAGCACGCCGGCCGCATCTCGGACGACGCCATCGGTGACGAGTGCGCTGACCCCGCGCTTCTTGATCCGGGCGCACAGAATGTCACCAAATATCCCGGCGTCTGTAATTCCCATCGCATCGACCACGGCGATGCAACCCTCAGGCATCTCCTCAATGGCCGCGCGCGTCGATCGTGGAGACGACCAGGATTCGGGCGTGGCCAGATCCTCCCGTGCGGGAACAAACCGCAAGGTGAACGCCGGACCAACGCGTCGCGGTTGATTCGGTCCGAGCGGCCGAGTGCCCCGCATCCAGGTGTTTCGCAACCCCTTCTTCAGGAGGATGGTCGTGATGGTCGCCGTCGATATTGCAGAAAGAGTGTCAACGATCTTCGGGTCTAACGTCATGTATCGATTCCTTCCGGCGCAGTGTTACCAGAGTCCCAGGACTTTCCACCAGGCCAGCCCCACACTTCCCCAGATGGCGAGGTGGACGAATGAGATGAGCAGCCCGACCTTCCACCACCTCCCGACCGACACATATCCGGTCGAGTACAGAATGGGGCCGGGTGTCGTGCCGAAGTGGGTGAGGCACGCCGAAAGGTTGACGTAGATGGCCAGGCTGAACACGACGAGCTCCGGCGGCGCTCCAGCGGCCACCAGCAATGTCGAAAAAGGCAGGAACATCGACACCATGTGCGTGGTGTTGCTGGCAAAAAAGTAGTGCGCGTAGAAGTACATGAGGACGATGATCACCATGAGCGCGGGCCAGGTCCACGCGCCGAACGCCGCAGAGGCAGAACTCGCGAAGGCGGTCGTGAGGCCGTACTCATTGATCGCTTCGCCCATCCGGACGATGCCTCCGAACCAGAGGAACACGTCCCACGCCGTGTGTTCATGGACGATGTCGGTCCAGGCCAGGGCGTTACTGAGGAGCAGAAGGGTCACGCCCAGCAGTGCCACGGTCACGGTCGCCATGCCGTGCATCGACGCAGTCGCCCAGAGTCCGCACACGAGCACGAACACGGCAATGACCTTCTTTTCTCCCATGGTGGCCGGACCGAGTGCCACCAGTTCGTCGCGCGCCATGGCTGCCGCCTCCGGTGTATGGCGGATGCCCGGCGGACTCAGTCTGTAGACAACCCATGGGATCACCGCGAACGAGACCAGCCCCGGCACGATCGACACCTGCAGCCAGCGCGACCACGTCATCGACACGTTGAAGGTCTTGAGCGCGAGTCCGGCGGCGATCGGATTGCTGACCTGTCCCGTGAGATACATCGCACACGCCAGCATGTCGCCCTGATACAACACCAGCATCAGGTAGCTGCCCAGTAACCCTGCCGTCGGCCCCGGCGTGGACTGGTAGATCACGGACAGTGTTCGCGCGATCGGCATGAGAATGCCGCCGATGCGGGCCGAGTTTCCGGGGATGACGGATGCCATGATGACATCGCACGCGACCAGCGAATATCCGAGCCCCAGGGACGTGTGACCGATCCTGCGGATGAACAGTAGCGCCAGGCGTCGTGCCAGCCCGCTGTTGAGAACGGCGCGCGAGAACAGGAACGCGGCGATGACCAGCCAGACCGCGGTATTGCTGTACCCGGCGAGCGCCTGTGCGGGGGTCAGCACACCGGTCACCATCGTGACCACGACGCCGATCAGCACCGCCGCTCCGCCAGGCAGCGGCCGCAGCATCAGGGCCAGCACGGTGCACACGAAGATGGCGAACATCCGCCATCCCTGGACCGTAATGGCGGCGGGTCTTGGGAACAGATACAGGATCGCGACCGCGACGAAGAAAAGGATGACCGCCGACACCCATGGCGGGATTGCGGGCGCGTCCGTCGGCCGGGGCGGGTCCAGTGTGTCCGGAGCCATTTCTGCCGTTCCAGCCGTTAGGCCGGTTTGGCCTCCAGCAAGCCCAGCCGCGCCAGCAGAGCTCGAAGATCGCGAACCGTACCCTCGTCGACAGGGAAGGCAGGCATGCGCACGCGATCCGACGAGATCGCGCCGCGCAGTGTATAGACGTGCTTGCGCAGCGGCAGATTGATCCGCGGCTGGTTTTCGAAACGGATGAGCGACGCGAACCGGTCGAAGACGGCGCACGCGCCGTCATGATCACCAGCCCGGTGCCGTCGATAGATGTCGACGAGGATCTCGGGAAACCCGAAACCCGTCATCGTCCCTGCGGCGCCGCGCGCCAGCTCTTCGACGAACATGATGCCGCCAAGGCCGCCCAATACGACGGTGCCGGGGCTCGCTTTCAGGATCTCGGTGATTTTGGGCGGTGTGGGTTCGTCTTCCAGCTTCACGTAGCGACAGTGAGCGGCGCGCTCACCGATTGTCGCCAGGAACTCGACGGACATGAAGACGCCGCTGCTGGCGGGATGATCCTGGATGACGATAGGAAGATCGACCGCCTCGGCGACCGCGAGGTAGTGGCGGAACAGCGCGGCGTCGCTCGACCTGGCGAGCTTAGGCGGGGCCACCATGATCGCCTGCGCCCCGAGGCGCTGGGCCTGGCGGGAGAACGCGATACAGCCGTCCGTGCCGGCATGCGTCGTCCCGACGCAGATGGGCACCCGACCGCTGGCGGCCTCGACGACTGTCGCGATCACGGAATCCCGCTCGGCGTCCGTCAGTTTGTCCGCTTCGCCAAGCACTCCGAGAATCGTGAGGCCATCGACCTGAAGATCGATCATGAAGCGGGTCAGGCGGCGAAGGCTCTCGAGGTCGAGCTCGCCGCCAGGCTGGAAGGGAGTGGGCGTGATGTTGTACACACCCTTGAGATCGACGTGCGGCATGTTTATCGCGCCCCCTTGGATTTCTCGTATTCCTCTTTCAGTGCCGGCGAGAGCGGGTAGATGTCGCGGAATCGGTATTTCTTCAACAGGAGGAGCTCGCGTTCGAACGCTTCACGCCTCTCCGTCTCGCTTGCACTCTTCAACACGGTGTCGAGCATGTCCGGCGGGAAGAAGAGGACCCCCTCGTCCTCACCGACGACCACGTCTCCGGGCAGCACCGTGGCGGTGCCGATGCGGACCGGAGCGTTGAACTCTACTCCTATCCACGAGGTCGTCGTCACGTGGAAGAACTTGGCGAGCACGGGAAACTCCTTGAATGCGTCGGTCTGCAGCTCCGCCAGGTCACGGCTGCCGCCATCGATGACGGCGCCCGTGACGCCACGCATCTTGATGCCGGTCGCCGCCATGGCGCCGAAGAAATTATGGCCGTCGGCCCCTCCGAGCTCGGCGACCACGACGTCGCCGGGCTGCGCTTCCTCGGCTACACGGGCGTAGTAGCGGCGGTCCCAGTCGCCCTCCTTTGCCAGCGCCTCGGCCGCGCGGACAAGATCCGGGCGCGGCGGGAGGAAACGCATGGTCAGCGCGCGACCCACCACCCGCTCGCCCGGTCGCGTATTGGTGAACCCGCGCGCGTAGTTGAGCCGGTAGTCGCCGAGCGCCGCAAAGATGTTTTCGAGCGGCAGGGTCTTGAGCTGATCGAGTTGAGCTTGCGTCACGCGTGGCCGGGTCGACAGAACATCCATGACGGCCGAGTACGATGTTCTGTTCGTGCGAAACCGCTCCGGCGCCGGCACGTCTGGCGCAAAGGTCTGGTTAAAAGGTGTCTGCGCGGCCAGACCCAGTCCCGTCACGATCGCCAGGAACACCAGGATTTGAGACCCCTTCATGACATCCTCCAGGACAGCTTAGAGCGGCTTGATCTTGATGCTGCGGAACTCGATGTCCTGGCCCGTGCGCTGCAGCCCAATCGCCCCCGACTTGAACTCCGCGTGACGAGCGTCCAGCACTTTTTTGCCGTCAAACATCACGATGAAGTGATCGCCCTGGGCCGTCACGTCGAAGCGATGCCACTGGCCCATGATCACCGTCGGCTCACTCTTGCTCTTCAGGTGGCCGGAAAAACTGCCGGTGTAGTAGGCGTTGTGGTTATCCGTCTTGCCGTCGTAACCCTTATCGCCGGGAGCTGGATTGCGAATCTGCAGCTCATAGCCAATCTGGTGCGAGTCCCCGTCCTGGCGCGCACGGCGAATGAAGATCCCGCTGTTGATGTTCGAGGCGTTGGTACGGAACTCCACCTGGAGTTGGAAATTCGTGTAGTCATCTTTGGTGGCGAGCCAGCCGCCGCCGCCTTCGGGCCGCACAGCGCCCTCGACAACCTTCCATTGTGCCTGGCCCTGGGGCAC
>Ga0163144_10031111_pt1 | contig 10189 bp, 4 predicted proteins | sample OliLak19BULKMAT1_FD_123175 | JGI IMG/M metagenome (GOLD analysis project Ga0163144, IMG submission 123175) | Freshwater microbial mat bacterial communities from Lake Vanda, McMurdo Dry Valleys, Antarctica - Oligotrophic Lake LV.19.BULKMAT1 | ecosystem: Environmental > Aquatic > Freshwater > Lake...
CTCGGTCAGAGGCCGCTTTGGGCATCTTCCCTCGTTCGCGCCTCGCGGCTACACCCGTGGCGCTCGTCGCTATATGTATCCTATCCAACCATCCCCTCAGTAATCACATCGTTGGTGATTCGGGTCAGTTTACCGAACTTCATGCTGTTCTAAGATTCCGATGAATACTAACGTGGGAAACCTAATCCATCTGATCGTGATCGCGATATCAAAATCCTGCTTTCTTAAATACTCGATCCTGCTGGGTTCCTTATTTGTCTGCCGCCAAAGTGCGGCGCAACGCGCTGATTTTTCAAACCTACCGCCACCCTCGAACAAGCAGATCGAATTTCTCCAGGACATCAAACCCATTCTCGCCAAGCACTGTCATGCCTGTCATGGGCCCGACAAGCAGGAGAACGAATTGCGTTTCGACGTGAAGGAAATGGCGCTCAAGGGAGGGACGTCGGGACCGGCAATCGTTCCGGGAAAAAGCGATGGCAGCCGGATGATCCATCTGGTCGCCGGGCTGGAAAAAGATTTGGTGATGCCAAAGAAAGGAGCACGGCTTACGTCAGAACAGATCGGATTGCTCCGGGCCTGGATCGATCAAGGCGCACAGTGGCCCGACCAAGCCGGTCAACCGAAGGGTTCGGAGAAAAGCGATTGGTGGAGTTTTAAACCTGCAACACTTACTGCTCCGCCTCAACCACGCGCCAAAACCTGGGCGCGCAATTCTGTTGACCTTTTTGTTCTGGATAAGCTTGAGCGCGAAAAACTCTCGCCCGCACCGGAAGCAGGCAGGCGCACGTTGATTCGCCGGTTGAATTATGATCTCACCGGATTGCCTCCCAAGCCATCGGAAGTCCGGGAATTTGAAAACGACCCGACGTCGGACGCCTATGAACGGCTGGTGGATCGTCTGCTCGATTCACCCCGCCATGGTGAACGCTGGGCGAGGCATTGGCTCGATGTCGTGCACTACGGGGAAACACACGGTTACGACAAAGACAAACCGCGCCCGAACGCTTGGCCCTATCGCGATTACGTGATCCGTTCCTTCAACCAGGACAAGTCCTATTCTCGGTTCGTGCAGGAGCAACTGGCGGGCGACGTGCTCTTTCCGGATGAACCGGACGGCATTGTCGCCCTGGGATTCATCGCCGCCGGGCCGTGGGATTTTGTCAGCCACGTCGAATTGCCAGTGGAAAAAACCGACGGCTTGATCGCCCGTTACAATGACCGCGACGACATGGTCATGACCGCGATGTCCACCTTCCAAAGCCTCACCGTCCATTGCGCCCGATGTCACAACCACAAATTTGATCCGATTCAGCAGAAAGAATATTATGGTCTGCAGGCGGTTTTCGCCGGGGTGGATCGTGCGGACAGGCCTTTTGACCAGGACAAATCCGTTCACGTCAGACGCCGACCGTTGACCCGGGAAAAAACCGGGCTTGAGAATCAACTCGCGACTCTCACCAACAAGCTCGGAACCATCACCAGTCCTGAACTTGAGAAGTTGGACGCCAAGATCAAAGAGGTAGCCGAAAAATTCAGTGCGCTCGGCGATCCACATACGAAGAGTCCCGGCAATGGATACCACTCAGGCATCGAGAAAACCGCCGACCAGACGAAATGGGTCCGGGTTGATCTGGGCTCTTTATTTGCCATTGACGAAATAAGGTTGGTCCCCGCGCGTCCGGTTGATTTTCCCGACACACCGGGTTTTGGTTTTCCTGTTCGATTCCGGATCGGGCTTTTCGCAACATCTGATTTGTCCTCGCCAGAAACCATCACCGATCAAACAAAATCTGATTTCCCAAATCCGGGAGATAATCCGGTTTCGTTCAACGCGCGCGGCAAAACGGGTCGTTTTATCCAAGTGAGCGCCACCCGGCTGTGGGAACGAACCAGCGATTTCGTTTTTGCGCTGGGTGAACTCCAGGTTTTCGTCAACGGAACCAACGCGGCCTACGGCGCTGAGGTTTCTTCCATGGATTCCATTGAAGGCGGCCTCTGGTCGGGAAAACTTTTGGTGGACAATTTTGACAGCCGGAAATGGTTGGGAACCAGAGGACCGGCTGACGGATCGGCTCGTGACCGTGAACAACTTGAACTTCAGACCCTTCGTGAAAACCGCCAACGCCTGCACGCGGCGCTGATTCCAGTTTCACTGAGTCAGTCCCTGACGCGCATCACAAACGAGTTGAATGTTGTAAAAGCCGAGCTGGCTTCGCTGCCGCCGCAACAGAACGTATATGCGGCTGCAAATGATTTTGCCCCGAGCGGCAGTTTCCTTCCCCCAAAGATCCCACGCCCTGTGCATCTGCTGGGCCGTGGCGAGGTTAAACGACCCGGCGAGTTAATGAGCGCGATGGGAATCGCTGCGGTTCCGGGGCCGGATGCAGATTTTGGAATTTCGAACCGGGAAGATGAAGGCGCTCGGCGCGCGGCACTGGCCCGTTGGATCACAGATCCTCGGAACATGCTCACACGACGTTCGATTGTGAACCGCATCTGGCATCATCATTTCGGGCGCGGAATCGTCGAAACCCCGAATGATTTCGGGCACATGGGCGCGTTGCCGACACATCCGGAGCTGCTTGACTGGCTGGCGTTCTGGTTTCAAGAAAACGGGGAGTCTTTCAAAAAATTGCACCGCTTGATTGTCACCAGCGCCACCTACCGGCAGGGTTCTGACATTCATTCCGGTTTTGAAAAAATTGACGGTGACAATCGTTATCTATGGAGGATGAACCGGAGCCGGCTTGACGCCGAGGCGATCCGGGACTCGATGCTTTTTGTCTCCGACAAGCTGGATTTGACCATGGGCGGACCGTCGGTGAAGCAGTTCCAATTCAAGGATGATCATTCACCGGTCTATGATTACGCACAATTTGATGTCGCCAGCCCTGCGGCCTATCGCCGCAGCATCTACCGATTCGTGGTGCGGAGCGTGCCCGATCCGATGATGGATTCGCTCGATTGTCCGGATGCATCGCTGCTCACTCCCAAACGGAACACCACCATGACCGCGCTTCAAGCGTTGACGGTCTTGAACAATCCGTTTGTGCTGAAACAATGCGAGCATCTGGCCTCACGTGTCGCCAAAGCCGGAGATCTTGCGTCGCAGATAACGGAGATTTATCGCCTTACAATCAATCGCGAACCATCCGCCGCCGAATTGGAAAAACTCGTTTCATTCGCCAAAAATCATGGTCTGCCCGGCGTCTGCCGGATTATTTTCAACCTCTCGGAATTTATGTTTGTGGACTGATGAAAACATTAAACCGCCATGTTTGTTCCTCGCGGCAAATGCCTGTGCAACTGGGGGCCGAAGATCCGCGGTTGATTGATCGCAGGGAATTTCTCTGGCGGTTTGGCGGAGGTCTGGGCGGAATCGCCATGGCGCAATTGTTGGGCCGGAACGGTTTGCTTGCCGACACCAGGCCCGGTCCCGACTTCAACGGCGGCCTGCACCATCGGGCCAAGGCAAAAAGAGTCGTGCAATTGTTCATGTCCGGCGCCGCCAGCCAGTGCGACACTTTCGATTACAAACCGGAACTGATCCGTCGAACCGGCCAGAAATTTGATCCCGGCGGAAAGGTCGAATTGTTCCAAAGTGATCCTGGCGCCTGCATGAAAAGCCCCTGGGACTGGAAACAACACGGCCAATGCGGCAAATGGATCAGCGAGCTGGTGCCCCATATCGGGTCCTGCGCTGACGACATCACCTTCCTCCACTCGATGATGTCGAAGTCCAACGTGCATGGGGCGGCCACTTTCATGCAAAACACCGGTTTTGTTTTGCCTGGTTTTCCGAGCATCGGTTCGTGGATTTCCTACGGGCTCGGCAACCTTACCGACGACCTTCCCACTTTTGTCACCCTGCCCGATCCGCGCGGATTTGCGCCCAACGGCCCGGGAAACTGGACCGCCGGATTTCTTCCGGCCACACACCAGGGAACCATCATCGGGGTTGGGAAACCGAATCCTATTTATGACTTATTTCCTCCCGGATCCGCTGGTTTCATTAATCCACAGAGCGAAACCGCGACACAAAACCTGCTCAAGGAATTGAACCGGGAACATCTGGCCGGCCATCCGGGTGATTCACGACTCGACGCCCGCATCGCTTCGTATGAACTTGCGGCCAAATTACAATCGAGCGCGCCGGAGGTCCTCGAAATTTCCAAAGAATCCGAAGCCACGAAGAAACTCTACGGCCTTGACGAAAAGTTTACCGAAGATTTTGGCCGACGTTGTTTGATCGCCCGCAGGCTGCTCCAGCGTGGTGTCCGTTTTGTCCAGGTTTGGAGCGGTGCTGACAATGGTTTTCCCCGTCGCAATTGGGACAGCCACGAGGATATCGCCAGGGATCACCTCGACATGGGACGCAGCATGGACAAACCGGCCGCAGCCTTGATCAAAGATTTGAAAGCGCTCGGCATGCTGGAAGATACGATCGTCATCTGGACCACTGAATTTGGCCGGATGCCATGCAGCCAGGGAAGCAAAGGGCGCGACCACAACCCGTTCACTTTCACCAGCTGGCTTGCGGGCGGAGGATTTCGCGGTGGTATCACCCACGGTGAAAGTGATGAATGGTCTTACAAGGCGGCGACCCATCCGACCTACTGCTACGATCTGCATGCGACCGTTCTGCACCAGCTCGGAATCGATCATGAAAAACTCATATTCCGCCACAACGGAATCGACCGGCGTCTGACCGACGTTCACGGAGAAGTCATCCGCGAAATCTTGAATTCATTTCCGGAACCGTTCTGATTTCGTGGCCGAGCAGGTGTCGGCGCAATCCCCTTGGAACGTATTCGTCCAAAAGTATCCTCATATAATGCGGCGGCGAGGCAACGATATTTGGCTTCCTCCAGTAGCATCGTGACTTGTGCTTTCGTGACGCTGGGAAAATCTTCGAAAAAATAAGCCATCGGATGTCCGCCTTCCAAATAATCAAAAAATGCGCGAATCGGAACATGCGTTCCGGCGAAGCACGGCGTCCCGTTCATGATTTCCGGATCAATCAAAACCACCGTAGATTTCATATGGCAAACCTAGGGCCGCACGCCAAAATGGCAAATCAAATGGGGATTTCCCGCTCGCGGAGACTTTGTGACCGGCAGGTTTTTTCGCTGGCGGGGGCTTTGAAATTCTCGTCCCGGCAGTCAGGTTTTGATGCCCTCCAGATTTTGAGATTCACCTCACCGAAGCTCTCCGCCGTAACCGTAAATCCCAAAGGGATTTCGACCCAAAGCCCAGGTTTGCGAGGAACGAGCCACCCTGGGTAGATAAACCCAAAAAAAAACAACCCCAAAGTGGGTTGCGAAATCAACGATATCTTTGGGATTGAGACGCAACCCACGTTGGGGTTGAAAAACTTAAATTCATATTCCCAGGGTAACGACTGCGTCGTACAACCCTGGGCTTTGCGACGAAATCCCGTAGGGATTTACCCTAAAAAAATGTCCAAACTCCAGAGCCGTCGCTACGCGACTGCATTGTTTTTGGTCTCTGTTCCGTGGGCTAAAGCACCACCTCTATCAGCGGGACATCGCTCCGCGATTGCATTTCGCTCCGGTCCTGCAATCAAAAGGCTTGGCTGACGGCGCGCACGGAGTGACGCGCCCTACCGACCTATTCGCCGTCGCCGCCGTTCTCCTGGCGCTTTTCCCACTTTTTCAGGGCGCGCTCGGGAAGCGAACTGTCCACTTTGGCATAATACACTTCCCGTCCGAACATCTCGTCCACTGATTGTTGAAACTGGCGCGACGGTTGCACCGAAAATCGCTCGTGCGCCTCAAGATAGACATACTGGCCGCCCGGCTTTTTGAAGCAAAGGAACAACGGGCATTTTCCAAGGTTGGCACCGGTGAGAAGTTTCAAGGCGTCCAACCGGTCGGGCTCCACTTCTTCACAGTTCAAACGAAGATGAACCTGCCTTGTGTAGCGCGCGGGTGCCTCGTCCAGGAGCATGATTTCTTGAGGGAAAACTTTCGATTTATCTTCGGCGTTGTTTACTTCGCCAACAATCAGGAGGACCGAGCCCGGTTTTATCAGGTGGATGAACTTATCGAAATTTTCGTTCATCACCAGCATTTGAATCGATCCCTGCAAGTCTTCCAGGGTTACCATGGCGTAAGGTTTGTTCGACTTCTTTGAAATACCCTGTTTAACTTCGCCAACAATTCCCCCGATCCGGGTCATCTCCCTGTTTTCCAGCTTCGCTGCGGATTCACAATTGCTGAGGGCAAATTTATTCAACAACGGAACGTAAGGATCCAGAGGATGCCCGGTGACATAAAATCCGAGCAGTTCTTTTTCCGCAGCCAGCCTATCTGCATCGGGCCACTCAGCCATCTTCGGTCTGTTTTCGTTCTGATTTTTTTTCGGCTCCTCCATCAAACCGAACATGGAGCCCTGCCCCCGTTGCCGGTCTGAAACAATTCCTGCAGCGCGCGTGACCACCCGGTCAATGCTGGCAAACATCCCGGCCCGAGTGTCGCCCAACGCATCGCAGGCGCCGGATTTGATCAGCGATTCAAGCGCTTTGCGTCCGAGACTTTTGCCATCCACACGTTCGCAAAGTTCTTCAAGGGTCTTGAACGGTCCTGCTTGATTCCGCGCATCAAGGATGCTCTGGACGGCGACCTCGCCCACCCCTTTGATGGCCGCGAGACCAAAGCGGATCACCGTGCCGCCGCGTGCCGGGGCAAAAACCACCTGGCTTTCGTTGACGTCCGGAGCCAGAACGGAGACGCCGAAAAGACGCGCTTCCTGGATCAACACGCTCAGCTTCGCGGTGTCGCCCATGTCGTTGGTCATCATGGCGCTGAGAAATTCAACTGGATAGTTGGCCTTCAGATAAGCGGTTTGATAAGCAACGATGGCGTAGGCTGCGGCGTGTGATTTGTTAAAGCCGTATCCGGCAAATTTTTCCAGCAGATCGAAAATCTGATTGGCTTTTGAAGCAGGAATTCTATTCGCCTTTTCGCAGCCTTTGACGAAAGTCTCACGCTGCTTCTGCATCTCTTCGACCTTCTTCTTGCCCATGGCGCGCCGGAGAAGATCGGCCCCGCCCAGGGTGTAGCCAGCGAGAAACTGCGTGGCCTGCATCACCTGTTCCTGATAGATCAAAACGCCATAGGTCTCCTTCGAAATTGATTCGAGCAGCGGATGTTCGTATTCAATCGTCACCTCGCCATGACGGCGCTTGATGAAGTCCGGGATCAGGTCCATGGGGCCCGGGCGATAAAGCGCCACCAGGGCGGTGATGTGTTCGACGGAACTGATCTGAAATTTGCGGCACAAATCGCGCATCCCGCCAGATTCCAGCTGGAACACGCCGACCGTCAGGCCTTTGTTTAAAAGGTCGTAAGACTTCTGATCGTCAAGCGGCAGTTTGTCGATCGGGATGTCAATCCCCTTGCTGGCTTTCACCAGCTCGCAGGTGTTGCGGATGACGGTCAGGGTCTTGAGACCCAGGAAGTCCATCTTCAACAAACCGAGGTCGCCGACCGGACCCATGGCATATTGCGTGACGATGGCCCCGTCATCGTCTTCCTTCAATGGAAGGAGATTGTACAAGGGCTGATCGCCGATGACCACGCCTGCGGCATGCACGGAGGCGTTGCGGGTGATGTCTTCCAGGATAAACGCGGTGTCCACCAGTTCGCGCGTGATTTCTTCGCTCTCGTAGGCGGCTTTAAAATCGGGTGAAACTGTAAGCGCCTTTTTCAGGTCCATCTTCAGCTCGGCCGGGATCATCTTGGCCAGGCGGTCGCCGTCTCCGTAACTGAGGCTCATCACACGTCCGACATCGCGCACCACCGATTTTGCCCCCATGGTGCCGAACGTGATGATCTGCGCCACCGATTCCCGCCCGTATTTCTGCCGGACATATTCGATTACGTCGGCGCGACGGTCGTCGGCGAAATCGATGTCGATGTCGGGAGGATTGACCCGTTCAGGATTGAGGAATCGTTCGAACAGAAGGCCGTAACGGATCGGATCGACGTTGGAGATTTCGAGCAGGTAGGTCACGATGGAACCGGCGGCGGAACCCCTGGCCACGCACGAGACGCCCTTGCTGCGTCCGTAACGGACAAAATCATCGACGATGAGGAAATAGGAGATGAACCCCGTTTTTTCAATGGTCACCAGCTCAATTTGCAACCGGTCAATGACATCTTTGACGGCGGCCTGAACTTCGGGCAGATCGAGCCACCGCACCGAATCCTGCCGGGCCGCTGGAGCCGGGGCTTTATATGTCGGCAGCTGAGTCGGGTCTTCGATGTTTTCGACGATAAAATCCTGGCCCACAGCCCGGACATGCATGGTGTACCGGGTGTGCAGGCCCTGGGCCAATAATTCCCGGAGATAACCTTCGCGGGTGAAATGTTCCGGCGGTTCGAAAACCGGGTAGTGCAATTTGCCAAACTCAATCTGCAAATTGCATTTTTCCGCCACCTCCATGGTGTTGGCCACGGCTTCCGGAACTTCGCTGAAAAGCGCGGCCATCTCCTCGGCTGTCCGCAGATAAAACTGTTCCGGGACATAACGCATGCGCCGTGTGTCTTCCAGAACCGTCTGTGTGCCGATGCAGATCAGGCAGTCGTGGGCGTGCGAGTGATTTTTTTCGACATAATGAACGTCGTTGGTGGCCACCAGCTTGAGCCCGAATTCTTTGGCCCAGGGGATGAGGTGTCGATTGACCTTGGCCTGATCCGGAATGCCGTGATTCTGCAATTCCAGATAAAAATTCTCCGCGCCCAGCGTCTGCTTGAACCAATCAATGGAGTCGCGCGCTCCTTTTAAATTGTCGTTGATGATGTGCTGCGGGATCTCACTCGCGAGACAACCTGAAAGGGCGATCAACCCTTCCCCATGCGTGGCGAGGATTTCCTTGTCGATCCGGGGTTTGTAATAATAACCCTCGAGATGAGCAGAGGTCACGAGCTTGATCAGGTTTTTGTAACCCTGCTCATTTTTCGAAAGCAGCACCAGATGGTTGTAAACATCCTTGCCGCCGCTGCTCGATTTTTTTTCCAGCCGGCTCCCGGGTGCCACATAAACTTCGCAACCGATGATCGGCTTGACCCCTTTGCTGCGGGCCGCCTGGTAAAAATCGATGGCGCCGTAAAGGACTCCGTGGTCCGTGATCGAGAGGGCGGGGAATTTGAGCGCGGCCGCCCGGTCAAACAACCGGTCCAGACGGCAGGCGCCGTCCAGCAGGGAAAATTCCGTGTGGAGATGAAGGTGTACAAACTCCGCCTGTGACATGGAATTACTCTAGTTGCCGGACGCTTGAGCGCAAGTTACACGTTAAATTTGAACAGCAAGACGTCGCCGTCTTTCACCACGTATTCCTTGCCTTCCATACGGTAAAGCCCTTTTTCGCGGGCGGCAGCCACGGAACCGCAGTTGACCAGGGCACTGTAAGCCACGGTTTCGGCCTTGATGAAACCGCGCTCGAAATCGCTGTGGATCACGCCCGCCGCCTTTGGAGCCGTGTCACCCGAATGAATGGTCCAGGCCCGTACCTCCTTCTCACCGGCCGTGAAATAAGTGCGCAAACCGAGCAGATGATACGTGCTGCGGATCAATCCGCCGACACCCGATTCATTCACGCCGAGTTCTTTCAGAAATTCCTGTGCTTCTTCAGGTGAAAGATCAATCAGATCGCTTTCAATCTGGGCGCTGATAACCACGGTTTCGCAGAAGTGATGGGCTTTGGCGTATTCACGAACTTTCTGCACGTGGACATTGGTGTCGGCATTCCGCAGATCCCCTTCCTTGACGTTGGCCGCGTAAATGGTCGGCTTGTCGGTCATCAGATAAAAACCTTTGGAAATAATTTTTTCCTCCGTAGTCAATTCGAGAATCAAAGCTGGTTTGCCTTCGTTGAGATGGGGTTCGAGTTTTTTAAGCACTTCAGCTTCCGCAATCGCCACCTTGTCTCCGCGCTTGGCGTCTTTGGCCCCCTTTTCGATCCGTTTCTTAACCGCTTCAAGATCCGACAAAACCAGTTCCGTGGTGATGATCTCAATATCGCGAACCGGATCAATGGAACCTGCAACGTGATGAATGTCCTCGTCTTCGAAACAACGGACGACTTGGACCACGGCATCGACCTCCCGGATGTAGCTCAGGAATTTATTTCCCAATCCTTCGCCCTGGGACGCGCCCTTGA
>Ga0163144_10031112_pt1 | contig 10189 bp, 6 predicted proteins | sample OliLak19BULKMAT1_FD_123175 | JGI IMG/M metagenome (GOLD analysis project Ga0163144, IMG submission 123175) | Freshwater microbial mat bacterial communities from Lake Vanda, McMurdo Dry Valleys, Antarctica - Oligotrophic Lake LV.19.BULKMAT1 | ecosystem: Environmental > Aquatic > Freshwater > Lake...
CCATATGATTCACGGACCGCTCGAATGTCGTCGACATGACGATTTCTCGGGCGTTGACAACCGCAAGCATCAAAAACCTCGGGAAAATCGCAGATAGCAGTAGCAGCTTGAAAGGGCTGCCCCACACCCCGACCTTGACGACCCCGCTCGCCGCGACCTACGATGGCAGATTCTCTACCATCGGCTCTCAATCCCCTGCGTTTCCCCATGGAAAAGACCAAGGTTGCCATTGTCGGGCTCGGCACCGTGGGCTCGGGGGTTGCGCGGCTGCTGCTGGACTATGGAGATCGCACCGCGCGGCATGCCGGTCGCACGCTCTGGCTGGAAGAAGTCGTCGTTCGCGACGTCAAAAAGCCGCGCGATTGCGAACTGCCCGCGGGCATCCTATCCGACGACCTGAAACGGATCACCGGCAATCCTGAAATCGTGGCCGTGGCCCACCTGCTGGGCGGATTGGAGCCGGCCCGCACGATCCTGCTGCAACTGCTGGAAAGCGGCAAGGACGTGGTCACGGCGAACAAGGCCCTGCTGGCCGAGCATGGGCCGGAGCTGTTCGATCGCGCTCGCGAGCTGGGCCGGTCGATCGCCTTCGAGGCCTCGGTCGCCGGCGGCATTCCGATCATCGCCAACATCAGCCAGTGCCTGTCGGCCAACCAAATCCAGTCGCTGCACGCCATTCTCAACGGCACCAGCAACTTCGTGCTCACCCAGATGGAAGAGCACAATATGGACTACGCCGCGGCCCTGGCCGAAGCCCAGCGGCTGGGCTATGCCGAGGCCGATCCGACGATGGACGTCGACGGCACCGACACGGCCCAGAAGCTAGCCATCCTCGCGCACCTGGCTTTCGGCTCGCGCGTCCATTGGAGCGACATCTCGCGGCGCGGCATCGACACGCTCGCCGCCGCCGATATGCGCTTTGCCAAGGAACTCGGTTACCGGATCAAGCTGCTGGCCACGGCCAAGCTGGTCGAGGGCGGACTGGAGCTGCACGTCTCGCCTACGCTGGTCAAGTGCGGCACGCCGCTGGCCGAAGTGCGCGGCGCTTACAACGCCATTAGCGTCGTGGGCGACGCGGTGGGCCGGGTGTTCTTTCACGGACTGGGGGCCGGTCAGACGCCTACCGCTTCGGCCGTGGTCGCCGATCTGATCGATACGGTCGTCGGTCGCACGGCGATCACGTTCCGCACGCTCAAGCTGTGGTCGCAGGGTGAGGCCCGCGTCGCGCCGCGCGATCCCGACGCCGTGTCGGGCCGCTTTTATTTGCGATTCGACGTCGAAGACCGGCCCGGCGTGATGTCGGAAATCACCGGCGCACTGGGGCGGCACGGCATTTCGATCGCCTCGGTGATCCAACACGAAGCCGTTCGCGAGGGAGAGACGATCGTGCCGCTGGTGATCATGTCGCACACGACGACGGAGGGGGCCACGCGCAAAGCCGTGGATGACATCGACCGACTCAAATGCACCCGGGGCGGCAGCGTGCGGATGCCCGTGAGAGACTGAGCATTGTGGATTTCGGATTGTGGATTTGCGAGTCGAAACTTCAAACCTGTTTAGCCGCGAGCCAACGGCGAGCGCGTTTTGCGCGACGCAACTATGAAATACGCCATCATCATTCCCGACGGGTGCGCCGACGAGCCGCAGGACTCGCTCGGCGGACGTACACCGCTGGCCGCTGCGCGCACGCCGCACATGGACGCTATCGCCACGGCGGGCGTGGTGGGGCGGGCAAATCATGTTCCTGCTTCGCTGCCGCCGGGATCGGACGTGGCCAATCTCAGCCTGTTCGGTTACGACCCCTTGCAGCACTTTACCGGCCGAGCGCCGCTGGAAGCCGCGGCGCAGGGAATCGAGCTGGGCCCAGACGATTGGGCCATCCGCTGCAACCTGGTCACGATCGAAAACCAGACGATGCGCGACTTCACGGCCGGTCACATCTCGACCGACGAAGCGAAGCAACTTCTGCACACCGCACAAGAATGGCTGTGTGACCGGCGTTCGAGTGACGACCAACGCGGCGGGCGATTGGAATTCGTCCCCGGCGTCAGCTACCGCAATCTGCTGATCTATCGCGGCGCTAAAGAGCCTGCGCCCTTCAGCGTCGACACGCGGGCCACGCCGCCGCACGATCTGACCGACAAGTCGGTCTTGAACGACTATCCGCGCGGCCCCGGCAGCGACCTGCTCAACGAACTGATGAGCGACAGCGTGCCGATCTTCGCCGACGATCCGGTGAACGTCGCGCGGCGCCAGCGCGGCGAACTGCCGGCCACGAACATCTGGCTGTGGGGGCTGGGCCGCGCGCCCTCGCTGCAACCGTTTACCGAGGCGTACGGCCTGCGGCGCGGCGCGATGATCACGGCGGTCGACTTGTTGCGCGGGCTGGCTGCGCTCGTGGGCTGGCAGCGAATCGATGTGCCCGGCGCGACAGGATACCTGGATACCGACTACGCTGCGAAGGGTCGCTACGCGATCGACGCACTCTCGGACATCGACATCATCTGCGTCCACGTGGAAGCCACGGACGAAGCATCGCACGAAGGCAACGTGGCGGCCAAGATCAAAGCCCTGGAAGAGATCGATGAGAAGATCGTCGGTCCGCTGCACGCGGCGCTCGTGGCCCAGGGCGAGTATCGCCTGATGGTGACGCCCGACCATCCCACACCCGTTCGCACCAAGACGCACAGCCACGGCGCGGTGCCGTTTGCGATCTGCGGCAGCGGCGTGAGAGCCGATAACGCGCGAACCTACGACGAAGTCACGGCGGGCAGCTCGTCGCTGAAGTTTGATGACGGCTGGCGGTTGATGAAGTATTTTCTGAACGGTTAGCCGCACGGCTGGGGGGCGGGCGTCTCGCCCGCCAGCGATCCGACGTCCAAGGCGGGCGAGACGCCCGCCCCCCAACAATCCGCAATTCCCCGACCCCCTAATCCCGAATCCAGCGCCCCATGCCACTCGTCGTCCAAAAATTCGGCGGCACGAGCGTCGCCGACAGTCAAAAGATTCTCGCCGCCGCCCGCAAGGCCGTTCGCGCCCAGCAAGAGGGCAACCAGGTCGTCATGGTTGTCAGCGCGATGGGCAAGAACACCGACGTGCTGGTCGACCTCGCTCACCAGATCAGCGACCATCCGCCGGCCCGCGAAATGGACATGCTCCTTTCGACCGGCGAGCAGGTCAGCGTCGCGCTCATGGCCATGGCGATCGATTCGCTGGGGTGCCGGGCGATCAGCTTCACCGGCGCGCAGATCGGCATCAAGACCGACAGCACGCACACCAAAGCCCGCATCCATTCAATCTCCGCGGCCCGCATGCGGCAAGCACTGGACGAGGGCAAGATCGTCATCGCCGCCGGCTTTCAGGGCATCGACGAAGACTCCAACATCACGACGCTGGGCCGCGGCGGCAGCGATACGACGGCCGTGGCCCTGGCCGCGGCGCTCGAGGCCGACGCCTGCGAAATCTACACCGACGTCGACGGAGTCTACACGACCGACCCCCGCGCACTGCCTGAAGCCCGCATGGTTCGCCAGGTCAGCTACGACGAAATGCTCGAGCTGGCCAGCCTGGGCGCGGGCGTCATGCACAGCCGCTCGATCGAGTTCGCCAAAAAGTTCTCCGTGCCGATCCACGTTCGCTCTAGCTTCAGCGATCGGCCCGGCACGATGATCACCGCGCTGCCTGAGTCGCCCGGCCAGCCGGTAAGCGGCGCGACCTTGGTGAAGAACGAAGCCCGCGTGGCGATTCTGGGCGTGCCCGATCGGCCCGGCTCGAGCCTGGCCATCTTCTCGAAGATCGCGGCCCGCAATATCTCGGTCGACATGATCGTGCAGAACGTGGGCGACCACGCCAAGGCCGACATTTCGTTCACCGTACTGCGCGACGACCTGGTCTCGACGCTCGAAGCCGTGCAGGAAGCGGCGGCCGAACTGGGGGCCGAGGGCGTCAGCCACGACGACAAAGTCTCGAAGATCTCCGTCGTCGGCCTGGGCATGGCCACGCAGACTGGTGTGGCTCAAACCATGTTCCGCGCGCTGGCCGAGGCGGGCGTGAACATTCAGATGATCACCACCAGCGAGATCAAGATCTCGGTGCTGGTCGACCGCGATCAGGCGCAAAACGCGCTGCGCGTCGTACATCGCGCGTTCGAGCTCGAAAAGGAACCTCGCGCTGCAGCCGCACAGAGCGCCGACGCGACGCGTCTACCGGGTCCCAAGGTCGCCCGCGACGAGGCCGCGATCGTTGCCCGACTTTCTGGCATGGAAGACCTGACGATCGACGACATGATGCTCGACGACACGCAGGCTCGCGTGACGATCGGCGGCGTGCCCGACGCACCAGGCATGGCGGCCAGCGTGTTCGAGGGGATCGCCGCGGCCGGCATTTTTGTCGACATGATCGTGCAAAGTCTGGGCCGCGCTGGACACGCCAATCTGAGCTTTACGGTGCCACAGGCCGCCCTGCAGCGCGCGGTCGCCACGGCCACGGAGCTGGCCGGTCAGTTTGGCTGCGGGCCGGTCACGAACTCGCCGCGGGTAGCGAAGTTGTCGGTCTCGGGCATTGGCATGCGCAGCCATACGGGCGTGGCCATCCGCATGTTCCGGGCACTTTCCGAGGCCGGCATCAACGTGGCCATGATCAACACCAGCGAAGTCCGCGTGAACGTCGTGGTCGACGGCGCGGCGGGCCAAAAGGGTCTGGCGTGCTTGCAAGCGGCGTTTGCGGATGCGCAGCGGTAGGAAGAAGGGGCCTGGGGTCAGGATTCTGGGGCCTGGGGGAATGCAAGAGTCAGAATCTGCGCTGTTGCGGCACGGTCACCCGAGCGTGCCAGCACATGACGTGATTGAACATGGATGGATGCGCTGCCTACCGCATTCTTTCCCTGGCCCCTGAATTCTGACCCCTGACCCCTGGTCCCTCACCCCCCCAACACATCATTCAGCACTTCTTCCGACACGTAGATCGGCAGCGGGGGATCGCAGGTGACGGCCACGGCGATGGCGTCGGAGGGTCGGGAGTCGATCTCGATCAGCTCGCCTTCGTGCTTGATTCTCAGTCGCGCGAAGTAGGTGTGGTCCTTCAGTTCGCTGATCACGACGCTTTCGAATTCGCCGCCCAAGTTGTCGGCGACGCTTACTAGCAGGTCGTGCGTCAGCGGGCGCGGCGAGGGGTAGCCCTTCACGCGGCGGTCGATGCTCGTGGCCTCGAAGATGCCGATCAGAATCGGGAACTGCCGGTCGCCGTCCACCTCCTTGAGGTAGATCACCTGCTGGTCGTTGATTTCGCTGATGATGATCCGCGACAATTCCATCTGAACCGGCATGGCGGCGACTCCCGAACGAGACGAGGGCCCAAACGACATTGAAACGAACGACGACGGCGACCGAAGAAGTGCAATGGCCCCGAAGTCTCGATTATACGTTGGCCATCGCCACAACTGCTAGGGGCGCGAAGCAAGTGGCGGCGATACCAGCCCGACGCGCAAGCAAGGGAGTGACAGGGGAGAGATTGCCGATTGTGGAACGAATCGCAAGTCAATCCCGGGGAAGGCGGCTATCGACCGTGCCCGAAGTGGACGGATTGACCGCCCTCCCTGGGGAATCAACGTACCTGCGTTGTAAAAGGGGCGTCGAAAAAGGGGACAGGTCCAATAATCGCAAGCCCCTTCGCCGCTTCTCATCCGTGAGTTGATTATTGGACCAGTCCCCTTTTCGTCCGCCCCGCCGACTCCCTCGCTTGCGCGTCGGGCTAGTGTGCGGCTTACCGGTTGCCGTCGCTGGCTCATCGGTTTAGGATCATACGACCGAGGGATGGCCCCTATTGCGCTCCGAAATCATTGAAGGTGTGCCACTGCTTGTACCTTGTACTCAAGTAGTGGCACACTTAATACAAGCTCCATGACTGATATTGACTGCCTGAGTGTCGGAATCCTCGTCGCCGATCACGGCTGTGCCCCCATTCCGCGCGTGCCCACGGCCGGCGAGCTGCTGCTGACCGACCGACTGACGCTCTCCATCGGCGGTTGCGCTTCGAACGTCGCCGTTGATTTGGCGCGGCTCGAGGTGGGCGTGGGAGTCGTCGGCTGCGTGGGCGATGACGCGTTCGGGCGGTTCGTGATCGAATCGCTCGAAGCGGCGGGCATCAACGGCGGCGGGGTGCGGCCGTTGGCCGGCGTCGGGACCTCGGGCACGCTGATCGTCAACGTCACCGGCGAAGATCGTCGCTTCATCCACACGCTGGGGGCCAACGCTCGCTTCACCGCGGCCGACATCCCTTTGGATCGCGTCCGCACGGCCAAGGTGCTGTACGTCGGCGGCTATCTGTTGATGCCGGGCCTGGCCGCCGGCGAACTGGCCGACGTGTTTCGCCAGGCAAGGCAGTGGGGCGTGACCACGGTGCTCGATATCGTGCTGCCCGGGCCGGGCGATCATTGGTCGCACCTGGCGCCCGTGCTGCCGCATACAGACGTGTTCCTGCCCAACCACGACGAAGCGGCCGCCATCACGGGGCTTTCCGATCCGCGCGAACAGGCACTGCGATTTCACGAAGCCGGCGCCCGCACGGTCGTCATCACCTGTGGCGGGCAGGGAACCGTGCTGGTGACGAAGGGCCAACGCTTGCGGGCCGATGTGTATTCGCTACCATTTGTCGCCGGCACTGGCGCGGGAGACGCCTTCGATGCAGGTTACATTGCCGCGCTATTAACCAAAGCCGACGTAGCGCAGTGCCTTGCCTGGGGCAGTGCGTTGGGTGCAAGTTGCGTCCGCGGTGTGAGTGCAACCGAAAGTGTGTTCACTCGCAACGAAGCCGAGGCGTTCTTGAAAGAGCATCCGCTGACGATTCAATCGTGGTGAACCGCCGCGGCAAAATACCAAGGGTGGCACGCTCTGAGCGCAGCGCAGGGCGTGGTCGGTAGTGAGCTTCGGTTGAGAAGTCCATGCGTACGGCGACGTCACCGGCCGGCTTACGCCGACCGCTCGCCAAGAGTAGTCCTGGTTGTCGCCGTAGGATGGTGCGCGCCGGAAGGAATGGTTGTTTGCGTTGCAGGCGTCGTGCCGATACTGCCGCATGTGAGGCTTTGTAGTCGCCGAGAACGCTCGCACTGCTAGCAGCGAATGCGCGCATGCTAGCAAAGCCTCCACCCGCCCCGCGCCAATCATCCGCCCGCCACCTGGCCGCATGCGTTCCACAATCGCCCACCTCCGCCTTGCCCTGATGTTGGCAGCGCTCGCATTCGCTGCCGGCGGTTGCACGCCGCTGCGCGAGTATGTCAGCAATGGGTTTAAGGTGGGGCACAATTATCGCCGTCCCGCCGCGCCGGTCGCCAGCGACTGGATCGACGCCGACGATCGCCGCGTGAGGCAGGATCGAGAAGACCTGCGTCGTTGGTGGGCCGTATTCAAGGATCCGACCCTCGACGGACTGATCGTCAACGCCTCGCAGCAGAACCTTACGCTGCGGCAAGCCGGCTTCCGCGTGCTCGAAGCGCGAGCGGCCCGGGCGATCGCCGCCGGCAATTTCTTTCCGCAAACGCAAGACGCCGCCGGCGCGTATTCGCGCAGCGCCGTGAGCGCGTTGAATGCCAACACGTCGTTCATCCAGCAGCGCTTCGCCAACCAGTGGGACATCGGTTTCAACCTGGCGTGGGAGCTCGACTTCTGGGGCCGCTTTCGCCGGGCGATCGAGGCGGCCGACGCCGATCTCGATGCGTCCGTCGAAGACTACGACGACGTGCTCGTAACACTGTTGGGCGACGTGGCCAGCACGTACGTTCGCATTCGCACGATCGAGCGGCAACTGGTCTTAGTGCAGACGAACATCCAACTGCAAAGAGACACGCTCGTCATCGCTGACGCCCGTTTTCGCGGTGGCCAGGTCAGCGAACTGGACGTCGATCAGGCCCGCAGCAACCTGGCGCAAACCGAGGCCCTGGTGCCGCAATTTGAAATTCAGCTCCGACAAGCCAACAACCAATTGTGCATCCTGCTGGGCATTCCGCCCGAGGACCTGGTGCGGACGATTGGCGCCGGCGCGATTCCTGCCGCGCCGCCCGAGGTCGCCGTGGGCGTACCCGCCGATTTGCTCGTCGAACGGCCCGACGTGCGCCGTGCCGAGCGACTCGTTGCCGGCCAAAGCGCGCGGGTGGGCGTGGCCGTGTCGGAGTTGTATCCGCACATCGCGGTCACCGGCACGGTCGGCTTTTCCGCGGCACAGTTCAACGATCTGTTTCAGAACCGCTCGCAGCAAGGCAGCATTGGCCCCTCCTTTCAATGGAACCTGCTTAACTACGGGCGGCTGCTGAACAACATTCGCTTGCACGACGCTCGGCTGGCCGAGCTGATCGTGGCCTACCAAAGCACTGTGCTGCAGGCGAACAAGGAAGTCGAGGATGCCCTGGTCGTGTTCTTGCGGTCGCAGCAACGGGCGCGATCGCTGGCCGTGAGCGTCGACGCCGCGCAACGGGCCGCCAACATCGCAGTCGCCCAATACAAGGCCGGCATCATCGATTTCAATCGCGTAGCCCTGATCGAACAGAATCTGGTGTCGCAACAGGACCTGCTCGCGCAGACGCAAGGGCAAATCGCCGTGGGTCTCGTCGATACGTACCGAGCGCTGGGCGGCGGCTGGCAGATACGTCTCGAGCCGCTGCCCGAGCAGGTGGCCATTCCGTTGCCGGCGGTGGGCCCGCGGCCGGCGCCGCAGCCCGTCGTGCCGGCGCCTGGGGCACCGCAGGCTGAAAATGGGGGCAGGTCCAATAATATGAACGCGAATAGCAGGGTTCACACGGCGGCGAATTATTGGACCAGTCCCCTTTTTCCACGCAATCCCCCGCACGCCGATATCAACGAGGACGTGCGGCCCGAGCGCGGCAGCGAACCAGTAGACTTGTTCAATCTCGATGCCGAGGCGCCGCGAGCTTTGCCCAAGGCGTCTTTCGGCACGCCGTCTCGACTGGCCGAACAAGCAACCCTGCCCGTGAGGTGATCCGTGGGCCGGCGCATGTTGAAGTGGTTCTCGCTTCCAAGCGTGCTTCTCGCGCTGTTGGCTGCGCCAGCCGATGTACTTGCCGGCGACTCAGCGGAAAAAGGGGACAGGTCCAATAATCAGGTTGCCGACTATCGCATCGGCGCGAGCAATGATTATTGCACCAGTCCCCTTTTTCCGTGCCGGGTTGCTCCACGCATTACGTACCCGACTTGCGGTTGCTGCCCGGACGACTATTGTCGCAAGCCGCTGCCGGGTGTCTGTCCCCCCTGCGGCACGACGTGCGACACGTATTGCCGCAAGCCACTGCCCGGCGTGCCGTGTTTGGACAAATCTTGCGAGCCCGACTGTTATCGCGTGAAGCCGTTCCCACCGTGCCCAAGGGTCTGCGAACCGTGGTACACCTGCGGCCCACGGAAGTGTGCTGAGGCGAAGTGAGGAAGTAGGGTGGAGCTACCCGCCTTGCCGTCATTCCCGCGCAGGCGGGAATCCAGTGAACCGCAAGACGGCCCTGCACCACAAGACTTACAACCGCGGCACACACGTCTCCTTCGGTGCCGCCCTTCCCGACTCCCTGGATTCCCGCCTTCGCGGGAATGACGTCAAATTAGTAATGCGCATCCCCTGGCGACGATCCCGCTCGCTTCACCCTCGGAATTTGACGAACGCCTTCGGCCGGTGTGAGCAGATTTGGAATGCGTTCCAGGCACACCACCTTGACGTACTCCGCCCCCAGGAACACGACGGCGCTGGAGTAGTACACCCACAGCATCAGGGCGATGAACGAGCCAATGACGCCGTACGCACCGTACTTGTCGCCGATCACCAGCGCGGCCAGCGTCTGCCGGCCGATCTCCCAGACGATCGCCGCGATCAGCCCGCCGTCTGACGCTTCCTTCCAGCGGACCGGCCCCTTCGAGAGCGTCTTGTAGACCAGCGTGAAGGCCAGGAAGTTGAGCGCCACGCTCAGCACGATCGGCGCAAATCGCCACAGTCCACTGATCTGGGGAATCAGATCGTTGGTCAGCGCGGTCACGGTCGAAAGGGCCATGCCGGAAATGAAATTGCAGATCACCAGCAGGCCCACGCTCAAAAGCATGAGGAAGGCCCGTAAGCGGTGAAAGAGCACATCGCGAATGGCGGCCAGTATGCCCTTGCCTCCCTGGCCCGGTACACGCCAGATACGCTCGAACGACAGCTCCAC
>Ga0163144_10031114_pt1 | contig 10189 bp, 9 predicted proteins | sample OliLak19BULKMAT1_FD_123175 | JGI IMG/M metagenome (GOLD analysis project Ga0163144, IMG submission 123175) | Freshwater microbial mat bacterial communities from Lake Vanda, McMurdo Dry Valleys, Antarctica - Oligotrophic Lake LV.19.BULKMAT1 | ecosystem: Environmental > Aquatic > Freshwater > Lake...
CGGCGCACGGGCGTCGTTGCAGCCGCTCGCCAGGCCTGCGACGGCCAGCCAGGCAGCTGCCCGAAGCAACACAATCCACGTTGTCATCGCACAGCATTCTGACGGATGCCGTTTACCCGTAAGCAGGTGTCTTTGAAAGCGACGGCGCTTGGGCGACAATTTCGCTATGTCCGGTGCGCCGCCACCCAAAGCCCCCCGTCCGTACGGCACGATCGAATTCGAGCTGACCGACTTCGAAGAGGCGCGTCACGTTCTCGACGATCTGCCGCCCGGTGTGGCCGAGTCCAAGCACCTGCAGCCCGGCTACTGGGAACAGCAGCGCCGCAAATCCGTCGCCACCGACCGGGCGCTTACCGGCCTGGCGATGGATTGGGTGATCAAGCTGCCGCCCGCGCTGCGCCCGCATGCCACGTGTGAGCAGTTTCCGCGCGTCGTGAATGCGGTGGCGCAGGCTTTTGCCGACGCGGTGTACGGTTTGCAGGTGCTGAACCACATGATCAGCGATTACCGTGGCGGACGCCGGGGTTTCCCTGCCGACGTGCAACGGGAGCTGGCAGCGCTCGAAGCGCACTTCCGCAGGGCCCATCCAGGCAGCTGAAGCAGCTCAGGCGGCTGAAAAGCCGTTCGGGTTCGCCTGCTGCCAGCGCCAGCTGTCGTGGCACATCTCGTCCAGGCCACGGCGCGCGCGCCAGCCCAGCAACTCGGTGGCGCGGCGTGGGTCGGCATAGCAGGCCGCCACATCGCCCGCCCGGCGGGGCTGCAGGTCATAAGGCACCGGCCGCGCACAGGCGCGCGCGTACGCGGCCACCACCTCGAGCACGCTGTGCCCGCTACCGGTGCCCAGGTTGACGGTGAAGGAGCCCGGCGCGTCGAACAGCCGGCGCAAGGCAGCCACATGGCCTTCGGCCAGGTCCATCACATGGATGTAGTCGCGCACGCCGGTGCCGTCGGGCGTGGGGTAATCGTGGCCGAAGACCTGCAAGCGTTCGCGCCGGCCCACGGCCACCTGGGCCACATAGGGCATCAGGTTGTTGGGCACGCCGCGCGGGTCTTCGCCGATCTGCCCGCTCTCGTGCGCGCCGACCGGGTTGAAGTAGCGCAGGCAGGCGGTCTGCCACGCCGGCTCGGCTGCGCCCAGGTCACGCAGGATCTGTTCGCCCATCAACTTGGTCTGGCCGTACGGGCTGGTGGCCACCAGGGGCGCGTCTTCGTCGATCGGCAGGCGCTTCGGTTCGCCGTACACCGTGGCGCTGCTGCTGAACACGAATCGCGACGCGCCGTGGCGGCGCATCGCATCGCAAACCGTCACCAGGCCGCCCAGGTTGTTGGCGTAGTAGCGCAGCGGCTGCTGGGTCGATTCGCCGACCGCCTTGGCCGCCGCGAAGTGCACCGTGGCATCGACGCGGTGGTGAGCAAAAACCGCATCGACAGCCGCTGTTTCGCACACATCGGCCTGCACGAACACCGGCTCGCACCCCAGCAATGTTCGCAGCCGCGACAGCACGGCCGGCGAGCTGTTGCTGAAGTTGTCGATACCGACGACGTCGAAACCGGCTGCCGCCAGCGCCAACCACGTGTGCGAGCCGATGTAGCCGGCTGCGCCCGTCAGCAGTACCGTGTTGCCCACGCGTCAGTCGAGCGTGATCTGCCCGAAGCAGCTGAAGCTGTCGTTTTTGTAGTCTTGCGAGCCTGGGCCTCGCGCCGAACGCGTGCCATGGCTGGCTCGGCAGCCGGCGGAGATGGTCCTCGTGGCGGCCCAGCGCGCTCCGAGTGAAAGCGTCGTCGTGTTGTCGGAGCCTCCCGCGCCGGTGAAGCCATCGACCAGGTTGCGGCGCGCATACGCCAGGCCCGCGTCGAGATTGATCTTGCCGGTCAGCTCGTAGACGGCGGTAACCGCAAGCGTGTTGGTAATCTGGCTGAAGTCGCTGCCGGCTGTGTCGACCAGTTCGAAGCCCAGCGCGCCGAAGCGCAGCGTCGGCGTGGTGCGCAGGAACCCGCTTTCCTGCCCGCTGTCACGCGACAACGTGGTGTTGATGCCGAGCAGGCCAGTCGGCTTCCAGGACCAGTTGACGTACCCCGTCAGGCCGTCGAAGTCAGCCGCCGATGCGCGGTTGAACTCGATTTTGCTGGCGGCGACGCGGCCGTTGATGGTGCTGGCGCCGGTGGGCACCCAGGTGGCCGAAAGGTACAGGTCGCGCCGCTCGCTGCGGTCGGCCACCGGCTGTCCGAACGCCGGGGCGCCGAAGCGTGTGCGGTCGCCTGCGATGCCGGCCCCCAGGCTCAGGATGCCGCTCGGGCGGTAGGTGACGCCGAAGCTCCCGCGGTCTTGCGTGTACTCGCGAGACGCGAACTCGGGCGCAGAGAAGTTGACGCGCCGATAGCCGCCGGTGGCTTCGAAGCCCACCATCGTCACCACCCCCAGGCGCACCTTGGCCGAAAGGTCTTCGCTGCGCTCGATGTTGGAGATCGTCACCTGCACGATGCCGCCGGGGTTGAAGTCTGACTGCCCGCGGGTGGCACTCAGCAGCACGTTGCCCGACAGGCGCTCGATGGTCGACCAGTCGAGCCCCGCATCGAGCGAGTAGCCGTTGTTGTTGCGCGCCTTCAGGTCGTTGTAGCGGTTGTGCGTCAGGGCCGCGTTGGCAAAGGCGCGCTGGCGGCCGAAGTTGAGGTTCAATCCGCCGCGCAATGCGGTGGTGGACGTGATGTCGTTCGACTCGGCACCGCTCGACTTGAGCACGTTCGACTCGTAGCCGATGTCCTGGTACAGGCCCACGTACCAGGGCCGATCGCCCGATTGCGCGTGAGCGAAGCCGCCCAGGAGCAGGGCGCTGGCGAAGGTGAGTGCGCGGAGGGCGGGCGATTGGCTTGTCATGGGCGACTCCATTGGATCAATACGCATTGCGGTCGAAGAACAGCACCCGGACGGTCCGCACGATGATCTGCAGGTCCAGGCCGAGCGACCAGTTGCGAAGGTATTCCAGATCGTATTCGACGCGCGCCTTCATCTTGTCGATCGTCTCGGTTTCGCCACGCAAACCATTCACCTGAGCCCATCCGGTGATTCCGGGCTTGACCTTGTGGCGCACCATGTAGGCCTTGATCAGTTCACGGTACTGCTCGTTGTGGGCCACGGCATGCGGGCGCGGGCCGACGATGCTCATCCGCCCTTGCAGCACGTTGAAGAACTGGGGCAGTTCGTCGAGCGACGTGCGGCGCAGAAAGGCGCCGAACGGCGTGATGCGGGCGTCGTCCTTGCGGGCCTGTACCACCACCGAACCGTTGTCCTGCGTCGTCATCGAGCGAAATTTGTAAACGGTGATCTCGCTGCCGTCCAGCCCGTTGCGCTTTTGCCGGAAGATGACCGGGCCGGGCGAACTCAGCTTGACGCCGATCGCGATGGCCAACAGCAGTGGCGAGATCAGCACCAGGATGATCGACGCGAGCACCAGATCCGAGATGCGCTTGACCAGTTCGTTGGTGCCGGTGAAGGGCGTTTCGCAGATGCCTACCACCGGCACGCCGTTCATGTCCTGCAGGCGGCCCTGGATGATGCTGATACCGAACACGTCGGGCACGAAAAAGATCGACGCTGTGGTGCCCTGGACGCTCTCCAGCAACTCGAGGATTCGAGGTTGCGAGCCGAGCGGCAGCGTGATGTAGACCTCCTTCACGCTGTGCAGCCGGATGTAGCTGGCCACCTCCTTCAAGCTGCCCAGCAGCTTGTCGGCGGCGTCCTCGTGGATGCGCTCGTCGCCCCGGTCGTCGAACCAGCCCAGGAAGTCTCGCCCTTCCTCGCGGTTGCCGAGGAGGGCGCGCGCCACCTTGGCTCCCAGCGGCCCCGCACCGACGATGATCGCCGTGGAGCGCAGCGCCGGCCGGGCCGCTCGGCGGCGCAGGATCGAGCGCCCGGTCGCAGCGGCCGTCCATTGCAGAATGGGCGTCAGCAGAGCCCAGGTCAGCAGCACCTCGGTTTCGAAAAAGTACAGGCTGTTGGTGGCATAGCCGCACAACGCCAGGATGCCGAGGAGCGACACCCACGACATCACGATGTCGGTGGCGGCGTTGAGGAGCTTGTCCTTGAAGCGATTGCGCCCCGGAAACGTGAGCGCGTACACCAGCAGGCACAGCGTGAGGTCCGAGCGCAGCACCGGCTCGCCGTACGCGAGCGTCGTCAACAGGAACACCACCACCGTGATCGTCGGCTCAAGGAACGCCGCGATCAGCGAGGTGACGGATTGGGGCGCGCTGAAAAAAGCGCGGTTGTAGCTGCGGTCTTCGAACATCGACGCTGCGATTGTCCCGCAAGCGCCCATCGCACCCCTCGCGCATCCGCACAACGGTGGACGGCTGCCTACAATTCGTGCAAATGTTGCAATCAATCTTTGCGAGCGTCGGCGGTGTAACGCTTCAGCGCACCGTGCTGTGGGTCAACCACCTGCTGACGGCGGAGCCCTCGGCCCGCGAACGTTTGCGGGCGCATGCCGGCAAGCACCTGCGCCTCGAGTTGACGGGCTGGCCTGCCGCCCTGCCGCCTCCGCCACCCGCGCACCTGGTTGTCACGCCGGCGGGGCTGTTCGAGGCCGCCGACATCGCGACCGCTCCTGCGGACCTGGTGTTGCGGATCGCTGCATCCGACCCGGCGGGCTGGCTGGTCGCGTTGACACGCGGCGACGTTCCCTCGGTCGACGTGCAGGGCGATGCTCAGTTGGCCGGCGAGTTGCAATGGCTGGTGGCCAACCTGCGCTGGGACGTCGAAGGCGACCTGGCACGCGTCACCGGCGGGCCTGTGGCCCACCAGATGGCGTCGCTGGGCCGCACGCTGCGCGACGGCTTGCGGCGCTGGATACCGCCTGCACCCGACGCGACGCGCCGGCCATGACGCAGCTGCTGCGTCTGGCCGTCATTGCCTTCACCCTGCTGCGTTTCGGCGTCGACGACATCGCACTGTCGGGCCTGCGCCGGGGCGGGCTGAGAACCCTCTCGCGCCTGACCAGGCTGGGCCGCACTTACAGCGAGCCGCGTGGCGCGCGACTGCGTCAGGCGTTCGAACGTCTGGGGCCCATCTTCGTCAAGTTCGGCCAGCTCTTGTCGACCCGGCGCGACCTGCTGCCGCTGGATGTGGCCGACGAGCTGGCCAAGCTGCAAGACCGGGTGCCGCCCTTTCCCGGCGAGCAGGCCATCGCCCTGGTGGAGCAGGCCTTCGGCAAGCCCGTCGGTGCCGTGTTCTCGCACTTCGATGCCGAACCGGTGGCCAGCGCTTCGATTGCCCAGGTGCACTTCGCGACACTGCATGGTGGCCGCGAAGTGGCTGTGAAGGTGCTTCGGCCGGGCATGCTCGCGGCCATCGAGAGTGACCTGGCGCTGCTGCGTCGCCTGGCCGCGTGGATCGAGCGAAGCAGCGTCGACGGCAAGCGCCTGAAGCCGCGCGCGGTGGTGGCCGAATTCGATGTGTACCTGCACGACGAGCTCGACCTGGTGCGCGAAGCGGCCAACGGCGCGCAGCTGCGCCGCAACATGGCCGGTCTGGCGCTGGTCGAGGTGCCCGAAATGGTGTGGGACCTGTGCACGCCCAGCGTGATGGTCATGCAGCGCATGCACGGGTTGCCGGTCAGCCAGACCGAGGCGCTGCGCGCCGCAGGCGTGGACCTGCGCAAGCTCGCACGCGACGGCGTGACGATCTTCTTCACCCAGGTGTTCCGCGACGGCTTCTTCCATGCCGACATGCACCCGGGCAACATCCGCGTGAGCGTCGAGCCCGCCACCTTCGGCCGCTACATCGCGCTCGACTTCGGCATCGTCGGCACCTTGACCGACAAAGACCGCGACTACCTCGCGCAGAACTTCACCGCCTTTTTTCGCCGCGACTACAAGCGTGTGGCCGTGCTTCACCTCGAAAGCGGTTGGGTGCCGGCCAGCACGCGGGTCGACGCGCTGGAAAGCGCCATCCGCACCGTGTGCGAACCTTTGTTCGACCGGCCGCTGAAGGACATCTCGCTGGGCCAAGTGCTGCTGCGACTGTTCCAGACCTCGCGCCGCTTCAACGTCGAGATCCAGCCTCAGCTGGTGCTGCTGCAGAAGACGCTGCTCAACATCGAAGGGCTGGGGCGCCAGCTCGACCCCGATCTGGATCTCTGGAGCACGGCCAGGCCGTTCCTGGAACGCTGGATGAACGAGCAGATCGGCTGGGCGGGTCTGACGGACCGGCTCAAGGACGAGGCGCCGCGCTACGCCCAACTGCTGCCCGAATTGCCCCGGCTGCTGCACGCGGCCCTGCAGCGGCGCGGCGATTCGCCGGCGTTGAAGGCCTTGCTCGAGGAGCAGCGCCGCACCAACCGCATGCTGCGCGCCGGGCTGTGGGTCGGCTTTGGTTTTGCAGCGGGCCTGCTGGTCGCGCAACTTCTGACGCGCTTCGCGCCGCTGTGGCGCTGACGCGCCGTTCGGGCCCGCCTATCGACCGGCCTTGAAGCTGGTGAAGGTGCGCGTCATCAGGCGGCGCGTCGCCTGATCGGGCACCCCGGGCACGATCATCGCGTCCAGCGCCGCGGCATCGGGGAAGATCGTCGGGTCATTGGCCAGCTCGGGCTTGACGAACTTGCGTGCCTCCTTGTTCGGGTTGGCGTAGAAGACGGTGTTGGTCAGCGCGGCGTGCACCTCGGGCCGCAGGATGTAGTTGATCCACTTGTGGGCGTTGTCGGGATGCCTGGCATCCTTGGGGATCGCCATCACGTCGAAGAACAGCAGGCCGCCCGACTTGGGCAACAGCACTTGGAGCGCTTGTGGCTTTTTGGCTTTGGCCGCGCGGTCCTTGGCGATGTAGATGTCGCCCGACCAGCCGACCGCTGCGCAGATTTGGCCACGTGCCATCTGGTCGATGTAGTCCGAGCCCGCACCCACAAAGCGGGTGACGTACGGGCGCACCGCATTCAGCATGGCGCCCGCGGCCTTGTAGTCGGCGGCGTCCTTGCTGTGCGGGTCCTTGCCGATGTACTCGAGGGCGATCGGCATCACTTCGGACGCCGTGTCGAGGAAGGAGATGCCACAAGCCTTGAGCTTGGACGCGTACTCCGGCTTGAAGACCAGATCCCAGACATTGGCCGGCATCGGCAGCGCGCCGAGCGCCTTCTTCACCTTGTCGGCATTGATGCCGACCGTGGTGTAGCCCCAGAGCCAGTTCACCAGGTAGTCGTTGCCGGGGTCGAGCTTGGCCAATTGGGCCTGGATCGCCGGGTCCAGGTTTTTCAGGTTGGGCAGTTTGCTCTTGTCGAGCTTGGCCAGCAGCCCGCCGTCGATCTGCATCTTGGCGAAATGCGAACCGGGCACCACGATGTCGTAGCCGCTGCGGCCAGCGACCAGCTTGGCATGCAAGACCTCATTGCTGTCGAAGCTGTCGTAGCGCACCTTGATGCCGGTTTCCTTCTCGAAGTTCTTGATCGTGTCGGGCGCGATGTAGTCGGCCCAGTTGTAGATGTTGAGCACCTTCTCTTCCTCCTGCGCCATTGCGCGCGGGGCGAAAGAGAGGGCGGCGCAAAGCGCGGCCAGACTGCAGGCAAACGACGCGACTCGCATCGACGACGGCTTCATGAGATTACCTCCAAGGCTAGGCACAGGTCGGGAAACTATAATCTGCAGCTTTGCCGCGTTTCACAGCGCCAGGGTTTTTCCGATGCCGATCTACGCCTATCGCTGCGCCGCCTGCGGGCACACGAAAGACGTGCTGCGCAAGATGTCCGACGCGCCGCTCGCCGACTGTCCGGCCTGCGGCGCGCCACGCTTCGAGAAGCAGGTCACCGCGGCCGGCTTCCAGTTGAAGGGTTCGGGCTGGTACGCAACCGACTTCCGCAACCCGCCGGCCGCTGCGCCGAAGGCAGGCGCCGACGGCCCCAAAGCCGAGGGTGGCGAGGCGACGAAGACGCCGGTCGAAGCTGCAGGACCGGCGGCGCCGGCCGTACCTGCAGCGCCCGCGCCCGCGCCCGCCGCAGCGGCCGCCCTTGCCGCCCCTGCCGCGAAGCCATGAAGAAATACGTCGTCGCGGGTCTGTTGGTGTGGTTGCCGTTGGCCGTGACGGTCTGGCTGTTGACGACGGTTCTCGGCATGGTCGACGGGCTCTTCGGTTGGCTGCTCAGCGGAACCCAGGCGGTGCTGCCCACCCGCGCGCACGACTTCGTCGAGACGCTTCGCCATGTGCCCGGCCTGGGCCTCGTGGTGGTGCTGGGAGCGCTGCTGCTGACGGGCATCTTCGCCGCCAACTTCGTGGGCCAGTGGTGGTTGCGGCAGGGCGGGCGCCTGGTGCAGCGCATCCCCATCGTCAAGTCGATCTACAGCTCGGTGAAACAGGTCTCGGACACGCTGTTCTCGTCCAGCGGCAATGCGTTTCGAGAGGCCGTGCTGGTGCAGTACCCCCGCCAGGGCTCGTGGACCATCGCCTTCGTGACCGGCCGGCCCGGCGGTGAAGCGGCCGAGCACCTGCATGCCGACTTCCTCAGCCTGTACGTGCCGACGACGCCGAATCCGACGTCGGGCTTCTTCATCATGGTGCCGCGCAGCGAGGTCATCGAGCTGCGCATGAGTGTGGACGAAGCGCTGAAGTACATCATCTCGATGGGGGTGGTGGCGCCGCCGGCCACCGCGCCGCCGGTGTCTGCGCCGGCGGTGCGCGCCGCTCGTCTCGAAAGTCTCTGATGCGAACTACCTATTGCGGCTTGGTCAGCGAAGCGCTGCTCGGCCAGACCGTCACCCTGATGGGCTGGGCCCATCGCCGACGCGACCACGGCGGCGTGATCTTCATCGACCTGCGAGACCGGGAGGGCCTGGTGCAGGTGGTGTGCGACCCCGACCGTGCCGAAACCTTTGCCACCGCCGAAGGCGTTCGCAACGAGTTCTGCCTGAAGCTCGTCGGCCTGGTGCGCGCGCGCCCGGCCGGCACTGCCAATGCCGAATTGGTGAGCGGCAAGGTGGAGGTGCTCGCGCACGCGCTCGAGGTGCTCAACCCCAGCGTCACGCCGCCGTTCCAACTCGACGACGAGAACCTGTCGGAGACGGTGCGCCTGACGCACCGCGTGCTCGACCTTCGCCGCCCGGCGATGCAGCGCAACATGATGCTGCGCTACCGCGTCGCGATGGAGGTGCGCAAGTTCCTCGATGCCAACGGCTTCATCGACATCGAGACGCCGATGCTCACCAAGAGCACGCCCGAAGGCGCGCGCGATTACCTGGTGCCCAGCCGCGTGCATGACGGGATGTTCTTCGCGCTGCCGCAGAGCCCACAGCTGTTCAAGCAGTTGCTGATGGTGGCGGGCTTCGACCGCTACTACCAGATCACCAAGTGCTTCCGCGACGAGGACCTGCGCGCCGACCGCCAGCCCGAGTTCACGCAGATCGACGTCGAGACCAGCTTCCTCGGCGAGGAAGAGATCCGCACGATGTTCGAAGGGATGATCCGCAGCAGCTTCCACCACGCCATCGGCGTCGAGTTGCCGGCCTTCCCGGTGATGAGTTATGCCGACGCGATGCGGCTCTACGGCTCCGACAAGCCCGACCTGCGCGTCAAGCTCACCTTCACCGACGTCACCGACGTGATGGCCGACGTCGACTTCAAAGTTTTCTCGGCGCCGGCCCGGGCCAAAGAGGGGCGCGTCGTCGCATTGCGCATTCCGGGCGGCGCCGAGATGAGCCGCGGCGAGATCGATGGCTACACCGAGTTCGTCAAGATCTACGGTGCCAAGGGCCTGGCATGGATCAAGGTCAATGACGCGGCGGCCGGCCCCGACCGCCGCTCGGGCCTGCAGAGCCCGATCGTCAAGAACCTCCACGACCGCGCCATTGCCGAGGTGCTGGCCCGCACGGGCGCCGCCAGCGGCGACCTGATCTTCTTCGGCGCGGACAAGGCCAAGGTCGTCAACGACGCCATCGGTGCGCTGCGTGTAAAGGTTGGCCACAGTGAATTCGGCAAGGCGCGCGGCCTGTGCCAAGGAGAGTGGGAGCCGCTCTGGGTGATCGACTTCCCGATGTTCGAGCGCGACGACGAAGCCGGCCGCTGGGTTGCCGTGCACCACCCGTTCACGGCACCGAAAGACGGCCACGAAGACTGGCTCGAATCGAACCCTGGCGACTGCATCGCCAAGGCCTACGACGTGGTGCTGAACGGCATCGAGCTCGGCGGCGGCTCGGTGCGGATCCACCGCGAAGA
>Ga0163144_10031118_pt1 | contig 10188 bp, 10 predicted proteins | sample OliLak19BULKMAT1_FD_123175 | JGI IMG/M metagenome (GOLD analysis project Ga0163144, IMG submission 123175) | Freshwater microbial mat bacterial communities from Lake Vanda, McMurdo Dry Valleys, Antarctica - Oligotrophic Lake LV.19.BULKMAT1 | ecosystem: Environmental > Aquatic > Freshwater >...
CCACCAGGACGACGTTGGCGGCCTTGACCATGGCATCCGCCGCTTCAATCGCTCCGATGAGCCCTTTGGTTTCGACCATTCCAAGCGCTTCCTGGGACATGTGTCCGGACTCTACCAGATTAGGCATAGGGCGGCAACCGGGTTATAATGTTGATTCCTCTCGGGTTTAACCGACACACGACAACTTTTAGACGATGCGCATACCTTTCCGTGGATTGGCCTGTCTGGCCCTTCTGGTCCTGACCGTGGCCGGCGCGACTGCCTGCCGGCGCGAAGAACCGGAGCCGCCGCCCGTGGCCACGCCGTCGTTTGCGGTCTCTCAGATGCGCGTGCCGCTGGGCAGCCCGGTCGAAGTCACCTACAAATTCGTGGTGGCACCCGACGCGCCGAAGATTCCCGAGAACTTCCGCGTGTTCGTACACTTCCTCGATGCCGACAACGAGCAGCTCTGGACCGACGATCACGACCTGCCGGTGCCGACCTCGCAGTGGAAGCCCGGGCAGACGATCGAATACACGAAGACGATGTTCGTCCCCATCGTGCCGCACCAGGGTGCGACGACGGTGCTCATGGGCCTGTATTCGAACGCGTCGGATTCGCGCCTGCCGCTGGGCGGCAAGAATCACGGACAGCGGTCCTACGTGGTGGGGCAGCTCGAGCTCCTGAAGCGCACCGAGGGAATTTTCGTCATGTTCAAGGAGGGCTGGCATCCAGCGGAGACGCCGCCGGACAATGCCGCCGTCGAATGGCAGTGGACGAAGAAGGACGCGACGCTGTCGATGCGGAACCCGAAAAAGGACGTCACGCTGTATCTCCATCTCGATCAGCCCAGCGCGCTGCCGGAGGCGCAGCAGGTCACGGTGACGCTCGGCGGTCAGCCGATCGATTCCTTCGTGATGGAGCCGAAGAAAGAGCTCATCCGCAAGCCCGTCATCACGGCCGCACAGCTCGGAACGGCCGATGTGGTGGAGGTGAAGATCTCGGTCGATAAGTCGTACGTGCCGGCTGTCATCACCAACGGGGCGAACCGGGATCCACGCGAGCTCGGCGTCCGCGTGTTCCATGCATACGTGCAGCCTGTCAGCTGATGATGAAATATTTCCTCACGCTCGTCGCCCTGGCAATCGCCACGCCCGCGTCAGCGGAGCTCATCGTCTTTTCGTCGGCGCGGTCGATGTCGGTCGCGAGCCATCGCGTTGAAGGCGACCGCCTGATCGTCAAATTGCGCGGCGGCGGCGAGATGGCGTTCGATCGGTCGCTCGTGGCTCGGATCGCGCCCGATGAGGTGCCGTACCCCGAAGAGACCGTGGCCGTGCCTGACGAAGCGGCGCGCCAGATCGTCGCGGGTCGTGGGCTGGCGGAGAAAACGTCCTACGATGCGATGATCGACCGCGCGTCAGAACAGCACGACGTCGATGCGCGTATCGTCAAAGCCGTGATTCAGGTCGAATCGGCTTTCAAGGCGCGCGCGCGCTCGCCAAAGGGCGCGATGGGTCTGATGCAGCTCATGCCGGCGACAGCACGCCAGTATCAGGCGCGCAACCCCTACGATCCCAAGAGCAACATCGACGCGGGCACGAAGTACCTCAGCACGCTGCTGAACGAGTTCGAACTCCCGCTCGCGCTCGCCGCCTACAACGCCGGCGAAGGCGCCGTGCGCCGGTTCGGGGGCATTCCGCCGTATGCGGAGACCCAGGCCTACGTCGCGAAGATCCTCGGGTTGCTGTCTTACCGATAGGTCCGGCTAAAGCCGGACGCCACGTGGAAGTGCTATACTTTCCAGACATTTAGCATGGAATTTCGTTGTAGGCTGGTGACCGCGGCTGGCGAGATCGTCGAGGGCAACTACGCGGCGGAAAGCGAGGCGCGCCTTCGCCACGATTTCGACACCCAGGGTCTGCACGTCCTTTCGCTTCGCAAGCGAACCGCCCTCACCGGCGGAAGCCTGCTTCCCAAGCGCCGGAAGATCGCGCGCCACGAATTTCTCATCTTCAACCAGGAATTTGCCACCCTCCTGAAGGCCGGGATGCCGCTGGTGCAGTCGATCGATCTGCTGCGGCACCAGGTGACGAACGCGACGTTCCGGGGTGTGCTCGACGACGTCTATGAGAAGGTGCGGGGCGGTATCGCGCTATCGGACGCCTTTGGCGACCACGGCGACCTGTTTCCGCGCGTCTACACGGCATCGCTGCTGGCCGGGGAGCGCAGCGGCAACCTCGACGCGATTCTTCGCCGCTATGTCGTCTACGAAAAAGTGGTCGACACCGTAAGACGCAAGACGCTGTCGGCGCTGATTTACCCGGTGATCCTGATCGCGCTGGCGGTCGGGCTGGTCGGCATCATCGTGCTGCGGGTCGTGCCGGCGTTTACCGATTTTTACGACAGCTTCGGCGCGGAGTTGCCGCTGTCCACGCGCATCATTCTCGCCGTGTCGAGCATCGCGCAGCACAACTTCCCGCTGATTGTGGCAGGGCTCGCGATTGCGGGCGCCGCGTTCACGGCCTGGATTCGCCGGCCGGGACAGCGCGCGCGGTTCGATCATGCAGTGCTGAAGGTGCCGTTCATCGGCGAAACGATCCGCAAGTTCACGACCGCGCAGATGGCACGCACGCTGGCCACGCTGCTCGGCGGCGGGATCCCGCTGGTGCACTCGCTCGAGGTCACGGCCCGGTCGGTCAGCAACCGCTTCATGGCCGACGAGCTGGATGTGGTGACCCAGCACGTCCGCGAGGGCCAGGGTCTGGCCGCCTCGCTCACGGCCCGGGCCGTGGTGCCGGACGTCGCGCTGAAGATGATCGAGGTCGGGGAATCCACCGGCTCGCTGCAGGACATGCTCAGCAGCCTGGCCGACTTTTACGACGAAGAGGTGGAGACATCGGTGGGGCGGTTCGTGACGCTCATCGAACCGGCCCTCCTCGTCGTCATGGGCATCGTCATCGCCGTTCTGGTGCTGGCGCTCTACATGCCCTTGTTCCAATTGACGAGCGTGGTGAGCTAGCGACCGATACTTACCAATATGGCCGATTCCCAGACTGCCGTGTCCGCCGACGAGCGCCGCGCCGAATACGAAGCGGCGCAGCGGCTGGCCACGCGCTACCGCCTCGAGTTCGTGGACATGGACCAGTTCCCGATCGATCAGGAGCTCTTCCGGACCATTCCGGCGGACCTGATGCTCCGGTACTCCTTCGTGCCCTACAAACGGGTGGGGAAGACCCTCGTCATCGTCGTGCCCGATCCCTCCGAACTGCCGATGCTGGATGAGATCTCACAGCTCCTCGGCACGCCGATTACCGTCACCGTCGGCGCGCGGTCGGCCATCGAATCCATTCTGAAGAAGAGCGAGAGCTCGCAGCGTGTCCTGGAAGAAGCGACCGAGGGCTTTCAATTCCAGCTGCTCAAGGACGACGACAGCCTCGACGACAACCTGACGGTCGAGCGCCTCACCAGCGACATCAGCCCGGTGATCAAACTCGTTGACTCGACGATCTACACGGCGATCCAGCGGCGAGCCAGCGACATTCACATCGAGACGGGGGACGACGCCGTTCATGTCAAATATCGCATCGACGGCGTGCTCCAGTCGGCGATGCGGCCAATCGCCAAGCAGTTCCACAGCCCGATCATTTCGCGCATCAAGGTCATGGCCGAGCTGGACATCGCCGAAAAGCGGGTCCCGCAGGACGGCCGTTTCAAGCTGAAGGTGCCAGGCAAGACGATCGACTTCCGCGTCTCGATCATGCCGAGCGTGCACGGCGAAGATGCGGTCATCCGTATCCTCGACAAGGAGTCGATCAGCGAGCAGTTCCGCGAGCTGCGGCTGGACATCCTCGGGTTCCCCGAGTCGGAGCTGAAGCGGTTTCGGAAGTACATCGCCGAGCCGTACGGGATGGTGCTGGTCACCGGTCCGACCGGCAGCGGCAAGACCACGACGCTCTACGGCGCGCTCTCCGAGATCAGGACCATCGAAGACAAGATCATCACCATCGAGGATCCGGTCGAGTATCAGCTCAGCGGTATCACGCAGATTCCGATCAACGAGAAAAAAGGGTTGACCTTCGCGCGCGGTCTTCGGTCGATCCTCCGGCACGACCCCGACAAGATCATGGTCGGCGAAATCCGCGATCCGGAGACGGCGCAGATCGCCATCCAGTCGGCGCTGACGGGCCACCTCGTGTTCACGACCGTCCATGCCAACAACGTCATCGACGTGCTCGGCCGATTCCTCAACATGGGCGTCGAGCCGTACCAGTTCGTGTCGGCGCTCAACTGCGTGCTGGCTCAGCGGCTCGTCCGCATCATCTGCGTCCACTGCAAGCGGCCGGTCAAGGTCAGCCGCGAGCAGCTGGAAGAATCGGCGATGGATCAGAATCTCGCCGACACGCACACGTTCTACGAAGGCGCCGGCTGCATGGAGTGCGGCGGCACCGGCTTCAAAGGCCGCATGGCCATCTGCGAGCTGCTCGATTTGTCCGATTCGATCCGTGAGATGATTCTGGAGCGTCGGCCGTCATCGGAAATCAAGAAAAAAGCCCAGGAAGAAGGGATGCGGTTCCTCCGGGAATCGGCGGTGGAGAAGGTGCTCCAGGGTTCGACGACGCTCCGCGAAATCAACAAGGTTACCTTCGTTGAATAAATCCTTTCTGGCTCCAACGCCGCCGAGCGTCGCCGTGGAAATTGCGAGGCACCGGGTCTCCGCTGCGTCGGTGGCGACCCGCGACGCCAGCCTGGCGGTCACGGCGCACGCCATGGAGCCGCTTGCACCGGGAGCCGTGATCCCGTCGCTCAACGCCACGAACATTCCCGATCCGCAAGTCGTGAGCGCGGCTCTGCGCCGCGCGTTTGAACGAATGGGTACGCGGGCCAAGCGGGTCGCGCTGGCGATTCCCGACGGGGTCGCCAAAGTGTCGCTGCTGCGATTTGAGAAGGTGCCGGATCGCGCCCACGATCTCGACGAGCTCATCCGCTGGCAGGTGCGCAAAGCCGCGCCGTTTCGCATCGAGGACGCGCAGGTCACCTACGTGGCCGGGCAGAAGGCGCCGGACGGCTCGACGGAGTTCGTCGTGGTCATGGCGCGCAGGGACATCGTCCGTGAGTACGAAGCCGTGTGCGAAGCCGCGGGCGCGCAGGCCGGTCTCGTCGATCTCGTGACGTTCAACGTCATCAATTCCGTGCTGGCCAGCGCTCACGCTCCGTCACAAGACTGGCTGGTCGTGCACGTCACGCAGGAAGACGCGACGATGGCGATTCTCCGGGGTGAACACCTGGTGTTCTTCCGTAACCGATCGGCCGACGGCGAAGCGGGCCTCGCGGACATGGTGCACCAGACGGCCATGTATTACGAGGATCGACTGAGTGGGACGGGCTTCAGCCGCGTCGTGCTGGCGGGCGCGGGATCTCCCGCGACGCCGGGCGGCCCGGCCGCTCAGGACGCGGACTACCTGCGCCGGGCACTGGAACAGCGGCTGAGCGCCAAAGTCGATGCCGTCGATCCGCGAAGCGCGGCGACCCTGATGGATCGCATCACGGCGAATCCCGAGCTGCTGGACGCGCTGGCGCCGCTCGTCGGGTTGCTCGCGCGGGAACGGGCGGCCTGACGCGCATGCTGCGAACCAACCTGTCGACCAGGCCTTTCTATAACGAGCGGGGCGTCCACGGCCTGCTGGGCGTGACGGCGGCGATCGTCATCGCGCTGACCGTCTTCAACCTCACCCAGATCGTGCTGGTGTCCAGACGTCAGTCGCAGCTGAGCAGCCGGGCCGATGCCGCAGACACCCGCGCGGGGGAGTTGCGCACGAGCGCCGTCCGGACGCGGCAGGCGCTCAACTCGAAACAGCTCGAACAGATTTCGGACGAGGCGCGCGACGCCAACGCGATCATCGGCCAGCGCTTGTTCTCGTGGACCGATCTGTTGAATCGTCTCGAGACGACGCTGCCGGACGGCGTGCGCATCACGATGCTGCGTCCCCGGGTCGCCAAGGACGGCGGTGTGACCATCCAGATGACGGTGACGGGCCGCAGCATCGAAGACATCGAGAGCTTCATGGCGAAGCTCGAAGAGACGACGGCGTTCAGCGGCGTCTACCCGCGGGACGACAGCCCGACCGAAGACGGCCTCGTGCAGGCGACGTTGGAGGGGACCTATGCGGTTGCCCCTTAAGCGCATCTTCGACGAGAAGCGCCGGCTGATGCTCCCGGTGATCGGGGGGCTTGCGCTCAACATCCTCCTCTACGTCGGCGTCGTGTATCCGCTCGGCGTGCGCCTGGGCGGCACCGAGGCGCGGGCGCAGGCCTCCGATCAGGCGCTCCTGGCCGCCGAGCGCGACTACACCGCGGCGCGCGGCGTGGCCGAGGGGCGCGATCGCACGGATGCCGCCCTGAAGAATTTTTACAAGGATGTGCTGCCACCCAACATGGCCCAGGCACGGCAGGCCACGTTTCTGCGCCTGACGCAGCTCGCCGAGCAGCACAACCTGGAGCACTCGGGGCGCGACACGGCGGTCGAGAGCGGGAAGGGCGCATCCGTTGACCGGATGCGGATCACGATGTCGCTGCACGGCAGTTACGAAGACATCCGCCGCTTCATCTATCAGGTCGAGTCGGGAACGGATTTCATCGTGATCGACAGCGTCGCGCTGCGGCAAGGCGTCGAGGGCGGTGCGCCGTTGACGCTGGATCTCACGCTCTCCACGTACTATCGCGCGAGGCCTGGTGGCGCGTAGGCGGCAGCGCGAGATTGCGCTCGCTGTGGTGGCCGTTTTGTTGATCGGCGCTGCCACGTGGCGCATCCGCTCCGCCGATCGATTGCCAGCTGCCGATCCGGCCGGCCGCGCGCCCGCCGCGACCGCCCGTCCGCAGTTGCGTGACAAGAACCCGATGCCCGAGGTCGATCTGCAGGCGCTGCAGGCAGACCGCCCCGAACCGGACGCGAGCACCAGAAACCCGTTCAGGTTCAGGGCGAAGCCGGCGCCGCCTCCACCGCCGCCGCCCACGCCGGCGCAGATGAAGCCGCAGATCGGACAGGGACCTGTCGCGACGGGGCCCGTCGAGCCGCCGCCCCCACCGCGCATTCCGCTCAAGTTCATCGGCCTGATGACGTCGGCGCAGGATCGAAGAGCGGGGCCGGTTGCCATTCTCAGCGACACGCACGGCGTGTACTACGGCCGCGAGGGGGAGATCGTCGAAGGGCGGTATCGAATCCTCAAGATCGGCGTAGAATCAATCGAACTTGCGTATCTCGACGGCCGCGGGCGCCAGACCATCAGACAAACAGGACAGTAAACCGACCACATGAGACGACTGACAAGAGTCTCCGCGCTGCTCCTCTCGCTCGCGCTGCTGACCGGGTGCGCGGCCGGCCGGGCCTACCAGCGGGGCGAAGATCGCGCGCGCGTGGGGGACTGGGACGCCGCCGTCACCTACTATCGGCTCGCGACGCAGGCGGATCCCGGCAAGGCCGACTTCCGCATCGCGCTCGAGCGCGCGATGATCAACGCCTCGCGCGCACACTTCGACACCGCGCGCCAACTCGAAGCGAAGGATCAGCTCGACGCCGCGTTGACGGAATATCGGAAGACCGTTGAGTTCGATCCAGGCAACAGGCAGGCGGCCGAACGGGCGGTCCAGCTCGAGAAGATCATTCGTGATCGCATCGAGGCCTCTCGCCCTAAGCCGGCCATCGTCGCGCTCCGCGAGCAGGCGCGCCTCGCCGGCTCGGCCCCGCTGCTGAACCCCGCATCGCGGGCGCCCATCGACATCACCTTCAAGGCCGCGAGCCTGCGCGACGTGCTCACCTTTCTGAGCAACGCCACCGGCATCAACATCATCTACGACGCCAGCTTTCAGGATCGGCAGGTCACGGTCCAGCTGTCCGGATCGATCGAGCAGTCGCTGAACACACTGCTCTCGTCCAACAGCTTGTTCTACAGCGTTCTCGACGACCGCACGATCGTCGTTGCGCAGGACACCGCCCCGAACAGGCTGAAATACGAGCGACAGATCGCGCTGATGCTGCCGATTGCGTACGCCGATGCCACCGAACTCGCGCAGACGCTGACGGCAATTACGCGAACGCAGACGGGCGTCACGGTGCCGCCGGTGATCATCGCCAACAAGACGGCCAACACCATCATGGTGCGCGCCACCCAGCCGGTGATCGACGTCATTCAGGCGCTCGTGCTGGCCAACGACAAGCCGCGTGCGGAGATCACGCTCGACATCGAGATCCTGGAAGTCGATCGCGAGCGCGTGAAAAAGCTGGGCCTCGACCTGTCGGCCCACCGCATCGGGGGAATTTTTTCGCCCGAGGTGGCGCCCGGCACCGCGAACCCGCCGTTCAACGTCAACACCATCTCGCAGGGTATCAGCACGTCGGATTTCTATTTGAGCGTGCCGCAGGCGATTGTCGATTTCCTCGCCACCGACACCAATACCAAGTTTCTGGCCAATACGACGCTGCGCGGCGCGGAGGGCGCCCCGCTGACGCTCAAGGTTGGCGCCGACGAGCCCTATCTGACGACCACGTTCTCGCCGATTGCCGGCGGCGGCGCCAACGTGAACCCGCTGTCGTCGTACACGTTCCGCACCGTCGGCATCAACATACAGGCGACGCCGAGAGTCACCGACCAGGGGGACGTCCTGCTGGAGTTCACGATGTCGAACGACACGCTCGGGCCGCTGCGCGCCGTCGGGGACACCACCGCGCCGTCGTTTCCCACGCGAGCCGTGACCAGCAAGCTGCGGCTGCGCGATGGGGAATCGCACCTGCTTGCGGGGCTGCTGCAGGACGAAGAGCGCCGCTCGATGAAGGGATTTCCCGGCATCATGTCGGTGCCCGTGCTCCGGCAATTGTTCTCGAACGACGATCAGCGGATTCGCCAGACCGACATCGTCATGCTGATCACGCCGCGCATCATCCGCACGCACGAGTACACCGTGCAGGATCTCAGCCCGATTTACGTCGGGACGAACCAGAACTTCGGCCTTACCGGGCCGCCGCCCCTGATCGCCGCGCCGCCGTTCGACGCGACCCCCGCACCGTTGGCGCTGCCCCCGGCGCAGGAGATCCCGCCGCAGGGCATTCCGAGGCCGTCGGTCCCCCAGTCGGGGACACCGGGCCTGGTCACGAGTCCGGGAGCACAGGCGCCGGCGCTTCAAGCACCGGCGTTGCAGCCTCCGGCGCTCGCCGAGCCGCAGGCGCAGCGCGACCTGACAGCACCCCAGAGCCCGACGGCGCTGGCGCCCATGGCGCAGGTCTCCGTCACGGCGCCGGCGGGGGACGTGCGCGTGGGGGCCGGCCCCTATATGGTGCCGGTCTACGTCAGCGGGGTCTCGCGCGCGTCGACCGTCACCGTGACGGTGAGATTCAATCCGGCCATCCTGCGCATGCGGGGCATGCAGGAAGGGAGTTTTCTGCGCCAGGGCGGCGTGAACGTGGTCTTCACGCCGAACACCGACGCCGCGACCGGCCGCATCGACTTGACCTTCGTTCGCACGGGCGACGCCGTCGGCGCCTCGGGCTCGGGCCTGCTGGCCGCCATTTCGTTCGACGCCGTGGCGACCGGCAGCTCACCGCTGACGGTCAGCGGGGTCGCGGCGAACCCGACCGGCGGGACCATTCCTCTTCAGTTCGTTCCGGCGTCGGTTGTCGTACGATAGGCCTGGTGGACCTGAGGCTGACGCTGATAGGGCGGAGGGAAGAGGGCAGGGGGCAGAACGGGTACACGTTCGTCGAGATTGCCGTGGTCGCCGCCATCGTGGCCATCCTCGCTTCTGCCGTCCTGCCCCTCGCCAAAGTTACGATGCAGCGGAACCGCGAGATCGAGCTGCGGCGCAGCCTGCGCGAAATACGGGTGGCGATCGACAAATACAAAGATGCGGTCGATCAGAGCCTGATTTCGCCCAACGACGTCGACAACGACGCGGAGGGCTATCCGCCGACGCTGCAGACGCTGGTTGACGGTGTTACGCCGGCCAACGACACCACCGGACGGAAATTGCGGTATCTGCGAAAGATTCCGATCGATCCAATGACGCACACCACGGAATGGGGACAGCGATCGTCGCGCGATGAACCGGAGTCCAAATCATGGGGCGGCCAGAACGTATACGATGTCTACACGACCTATGACGGCCGAGGGCTTGACGGAACGAACTACCGTGACTGGTAGGAGGATCGGCCATTGGCCATCG
>Ga0163144_10031119_pt1 | contig 10188 bp, 9 predicted proteins | sample OliLak19BULKMAT1_FD_123175 | JGI IMG/M metagenome (GOLD analysis project Ga0163144, IMG submission 123175) | Freshwater microbial mat bacterial communities from Lake Vanda, McMurdo Dry Valleys, Antarctica - Oligotrophic Lake LV.19.BULKMAT1 | ecosystem: Environmental > Aquatic > Freshwater > Lake...
AGACGTACCGCAATCAAGAATAACGCGATTTTGCCCGGCGGCAAAAGCGTTTGCTGCCCGGCGCACTGCGTGGTTGAAGTCGCGCGGATTTCGCGTACTCCGGTTTCGGAGTCAGACCTTGGATGACAATCTTGGGGAGGTGGTCGAGGAGATTCAACAAGCGTTGATAAGTTGACGAATGGCCCCCCCTCCCCAACCCTCCCCGCGAGGGGGAGGGAGCCAAACGGACTCTTGTGGGCCGGGATTCCCAAGGAAATGAAGCAATCCCACGACCACTTGATGCTCGCTTCAAAACCCTGCGCTAGTGGCACCCGGCAAATGACCCGCGCCCCGGCATTCCCGGCACAACCGGCAAGCTCTTCTTAGGCCGCAAGGGTTTTCTAGCTTCCCTAACATAACCGCTCAATTTTCTCCCAAACCTGTGCCGATGCTTTTCCTCGGCCACACGCAGACACGGACGCGCGGGCAGGTGGCCGCGCTCCGATTGCCGAGTCTTCCGGCGGCCGGGGCCGCTATCCCGCGCCAGCCACCCGCTTTTGCCACTCGGGTTCAACTATGCCGTTCACCCTGCCGGTCGCCGCCGAAACAGTACTCGATTCCGCCCCCGCGTTGGCCGGCAATCCGCTGCAACGGTCGGTCGAGTCGGTGTTGGATTCGTTGCCGCACGTGCCGCGGCGGTTGTTGCGGTTCGAAGTGGCCGACGGTCGGGTCACCCTGCACGGCCGCGTCCGGTCGTTCTTTCACAAACAAATGGTCCAAGAAGCCCTCCGACCGATCCACGGCATCAAGATGATTGAGAATAATTTGGAAGTGGTGTGGGTGTGAGGGGAAACGATGAACGATGAATGATGAACAATGAAGTAAAGGCAGAAGGCAGAATTGAGGGCAAGGGGCGGGAGGAGAGGGGGCGAGGGGAAATGCGACTTGTTTATCCGGGACGCGTAGCGGAGCGCGAGATTAATGCGAAGGGAAAAGGAAAAAGAGAAAAGGTGGATATCGCAACGTATTTACTCCAGTCTCTGAGCCTCCCGCATTCCCAATCCCCAACGCCCATCCGGTGTGCCTCGCTTGTCGCTCGACAGCACCTTACTTCTCATCGTCATCTTCCAAATGAAACCGGTGCATGATCCGGTGCAGAACCGGGGCGAAGAGAATCCCCGTCGCAAAAATTAACGCCAGCCCGCTATAGAGGGCGTAACAGCCGGCGAAAAACTTGCCCCACCAATTATTCATCGGGCCAAGCGGTCCCATGCCCGAGAGAATCATCGCTGCGCTGGCAAAGGCGTCGATCCAGGGCATCTCTTCGAGCAGGTGATAGCCGAGCATCCCGACGAGCAGCGAGACGGCGATCAAGCTCAACGCGATTCCCGCGCTGCTCAAGAGTCGTTTGAGAAAACCTTCACGATTGAGCAGCGGCTGTTGCCGTGTTTCAAAGCGATGCCAGGGGAGGAGGGCCATTGGGCAAATGCTCGGGTGGCACGCCCGGAGCACCAGCGAAGGGCGTGGTGGGTGATTGTGAAGAAGGATTTGAGACGAGAGACGAGAGGCGAGGGGAAATACAAAGGGAAAAGGGAAAAGGTGAAAGAAGTCACCATTGACCTACTGGCCAACGCCCAATCGGTGTGCCTTGCTGGAAGCTCGACAACACCCTACTCTCGAACCGCCTCTCCCCATTCGAGCAGCACCTGCGGCTTGTTCTGATTGGTCGCGGCGCGCGGCGGGGCGAGGGGCCCGGCCATTTGTTCCTCAGCCCGCGGCGGCAGGATGTTCCGTTCATAGATCGAGACCGAGCGCGGATTGGCGTCGTTTCGAGCGGCGAGTCGGACGGCACCATTCGTTGTAGGTTGCGGAAACGCTCCGGGAACCGATTGCGATGTCAACGTGCCATGCGACACGCTCGCCACCGGGCCGCCCCAACCATCTTCGGCCGCCGCCAACCGGGCATTCACCGCGGCGCTTGGCGCTTCCCGCGGCGGCGCTGCACCAGTTCCCAACTCGCCTGTCAACGAAACCAACTGCGTCACGTTGGCCGGTTGCGCAGGCGCGAATTGTTGCGGCGGTGGCACTGACGGGGTGATCCCTTGGCCGTTCGCGTTCGTCGGTGGAAACTGCTGCGCCGCTTTGAGCGACCGTCCGATCGCGGCGTCGCTGGCGGTAATTTGTTGTTGCGCGGCGACCCCCGCATTTGCCTTTACCCCGTCAGCCGCGGACTCGTCGCGTTCCCCGGCCAGCGGCTCATTCTGCCCGCGATAGATCACCGTTCCAACCGGCAGCACGCGCCGCGGCGCGTCGGGTTGTTCCAGCGCGTCTTCCAACGTGGGCGTTCCCTCGCGAACTTCGGCGGTGGCCAATTGCGGCGATCCCTGCTCAACCCACTTCAGCCAGGCGGTTTGGAGATCGCCCAGCGATGCGTAACCGTAATGTTTTTTGACGATCGCGGCCCACTGCTCGCGTTCCATGCCTTCGCCCAGGAACTTTACGTATTTATTGCGGCCCCCTTGTTGAATCAAATACCGTGCCAGCGAATAACCTTGCGCATACAGCGGAAGAATGTCGCGCGGGTATTGCTTCATCGCGAACATTTCGCTGAACGGAATTCCTCGCTCGGTCCGGAGGAATTCATAGAGCAGGCGATGTTGCTTGCCGCGCTCGCTATCGTGCTCCATGGTGGTGCAAGCTCCTTCGTCGGCCCACCGCGGCAATGGGCGGCGGAAGTAGCTAGCAAATATGGTGTGCGTGACTTCATGCGGCAGCACGCTATCGAGCACGCGCTCCTCCGAGCCTTGCACCATCATCTTCCAGCCGTACACCTCGCCCCGGTCAAAAAGAAAGCTGGTCTCGCCGCCGGCCCCCAAATTGGGGCTGACTTTGGCCGAGATCGGGCAGCGCGCCGACCAATCGGGCATTGGCTTGCCGGTCCAGGCGACCGCCAGAATGTGGCGATATTTTTCCGCCGCGCGGCCGATGCGTTCGGCCAGTTGCGCGTTCGAGGCTTGAACTTCGAAGTTGGGCGTTTGAAAGCCGGCTCCCAACGAGGCCGCGATCAGCAACGCGCACGCCAAGGCCGCGAACGGCCGAATTCCACGAGCATCCATGCTCCACCCAAGATAAGAAGCGCCGGCCCCTGCAACGGCGGCTCGGGAGCGGGCGAATCCTTGCCCGGTCGCGTGGTGTCGAGCCCACCGCCGTGTAAAGTTTGCAAACGATAATCAAATTGGGGAATTGGCGGAAGAGCGGTTTTTAGTAGGTCCGTTCGTCCCGAACGGACCTGGGGTATGGGGTATGGGGTATGGGGTATGGGGCGAGGAATAAAGGAAAAAGTGGGAAGAAGTCACCACTCTCCTGCTGACCAACGCCCAATCCCCAACGCCCAACGGGTGTGCCTCGCTGGAAGCTCGATACACTCTAAAAACCTCATAAATTTCCTGCGGCTTGAGCAACATTTCTCAACAAACACCAGCCTCTAGCCTCTTTCCCACCGCCGCCTCATCGCACAAAATCCGCAACCGCGGATGCAGCAGTAACAGCGAGCCGGGGAAGTCGGTCGTGATTTGCCCGCTGAGCAAGCGGGCCAGCGGTTGGCATTTGCTTTCGCCGCTGACCAACAGCAAAATCTCGCCCGCGTGCAGCAGGTCGGCCATCCCCAACGTAACTCCCCAATTCGGACGGGTGGCGGCGTGGTTCAACATCGCGTGTGTTAACGTGGCGGCGGAAAGCTCGGCCACATGCGCGTTCGGTTGCAGGTACGCCGCCGGTTCATTGAACCCCACATGCCCATTCAAGCCAAGGCCGAGCACGCAAGTATCAATCGGTCCATGCTCAGCCAGCCACGCGGCGACGCGCGCGCAATCGGCCGCCGGGTCTGCGGAGCGGCTGTCAAAAGTTTGATAACGGCCGCTCAAATCCAGGGGATCGATCAAGGCGGAGCGGAGATGGTAGTCGCACGAGGCCGGGTTATCCGCCGCCAACCCTCCCCATTCGTCGAGCATGATGACGCGGGCGCGCGAACAGAGCCGCGGCTCTTGCCGCGCGCGTTGCGTGAAGAGTTCATACGTTCGCATCGGTGTGGAACCGGTAGCCAGACAGAGGAGCGCATCAGGCGCTGCACGCAATCGCGCGGCGAGCAGTTCAGCGGCGGCCGCGCTGAGCGTTTCGTGATCGGAGAAAATGAGTTGTTCGTACATCGCGTTTATCCGTGAATAATGCCCTGTTGCTGGGCCGCGGCAAGGGCCGCACCGATCCAGCCGGCATCGGTTCCCAACGCGGCGGAGACGATCGGCAGTTCGCGATGCAGGTCGGACCAAATCTGCCGCCGCGCCGTTTCGAGCAAGGCGTCGCGATACATGCCAAGACACAGCCCCAACCCGCCGCCGATCACGACGACCGCCGGATCAAGGATGTTGACCAACTGCGCGATCGCCGCGCCCGATGCCGCCCCGCCCGTCATGACTACTTCCAAAGCCTGAGCATTGCCGGCTTGCGCCGCGGCGATGACCTCCACCGCCGTTCCTTTGAAGCCGGGCATTCGCTGAGCGAACCTCCTCACCAGCGCGGGCCCGGCGGCGAATTGTTCCAGCGGCGGACCGCCGGCCACAAGCCCATCATCAGTCGGTATCAAGCACCGCCCGCTGCCGCAGGAGCCGGTCATGCCGCGCGCACCGAGAAACGGCGTTTGATTGACCATCAGGCAACAACTGATCCCCGTGCCGATGGTGACGTACACAAACGGATCGTGCGCGACGGCCGCTCCCCACCGCCCTTCAGCGCGCGCCGCGGCGCGGACATCGGCCTCGACAAACGTGGGCAAGCGGGTCGCGTCGGTTAAGCGCATCGAAATATCAAGCTGCTGCCAACGGATCGTTTCGCCGCTCAACACGCGGCCCTGGCCATCGACCAATTCCGGCACGCCCAAGCCAATGGCGTTCAACGCGCAGCCCAACGCAGCCGCATCCGCCGCAAGTGCTTGCGCCATCGCCAGCACGTCGTGCAACACCGCCTCGCCGCCGCGCTCAGGAGCGGTCGGCTGCAAACGCCGCGCAAGCACGCGCCCATCGTCAAGCCCGACCAACCCGGCGGCAATCTTAGTCCCGCCCAGATCGATGCCAATCGCATAACCTGGCGGTTGCCGCTCTCCGCAGCTTCTGGATTGTTCCGGCATATTTACTCCGGCCGGTGCGCGCTCCGCTGCACGTCGCGGTAACGTATGGGGTATGGGGTATTGCCAGTTGGACAATGGAAACTTCTTCCCATTTTTCCTTTTCCCTTTTCCTTTCGTTTACTACTCCGGCAATAATTAAATGAACGTAGTTGTTCGTTGTTTAGGCTGGTTACGCGGCGTAGCCATTAAATCCAATGTCCAATTATTCATTGCCGGAGCAGTATATACCGCGCTCCGCAAGCGTCGCGGTTAAATTACTGCATTTCCCCCCATCTCTCGTCTCGTGTCTCGTGTCTCTCGCCCCTGCATTCCTCAACCTTCATCCTTTCTCAGCCTGCCGCCGCCACCCCACGGGCCAGCGCGCGAATATAGGCCGCGTTGCAGCCGCAACAACCACCTAGATACCCGATCCCTTCGCTTTTGGCGACTTTGCCAAATTCCTCAAATTCGCGGCGCGAGATTTGGATCGTTTCGAGATCATCGGGAAACGCCGGCAGCCGCGTGAAGCTGTGACATTCGTCGGTCGTTTGAAACGCTGCCGGCTGCGCGGCCAGCGGGATTTTCACCGCCGCCCGCATCTCGCGGAGCAGCGGCAGCATTCGCCGCGGGTCTTGCTCGCAATTCGCCCCCACCGCCGCCGCGCCATGTTCGGCCATCACCCGCGCGCACTCGGCCGGCGTGTGCCCGTCAGAGCACTGAGTTACTAACGGGCGAAAGCTCATCGTGGCAACCGCGGGCAAGCCGCTGGCGGCGGCCGCGTCGAGCGCGACTTCCATCTCGGCCAGATGGAAAAATGTTTCGAGGATCAGAAAATCAACGCCCGCATCTTTGAGCAAGCGGATTTGCTCGGCGATATGATCGCGGGCCTTGCCGAGCGATTCGGGTCCCTCGCGCTCGACAAGCTGCGTCCGCGAAACGCTCCCCGCCACCAAGGCGCGGTCGCCGGCGACTTCCTTAGCCAGTTTCACGGCCGTCTCGTTGATCTGCTCGGTCTGCGAACCGTAGCCGGCGCGGTTCAGTTTTTCGCGAGTGCCGAAGAAGGTCAAGGCTTGCAGCACTTGGGCGCCGGCGTCGAGAAACTCGCTGTGCAGTTGTCGCAACGCGGCGGGATTTTCGATCGCTACCTCGGGCGTGAATTGGCCGCTGCCGCGGCCGGTGCCGACGCGCTCGCGGCCCGAACCGCTATCGACATAGCCGCGGCGTTCGAGTTCGATCAGGTAGCCGCCGTCGCCCAGGACGACTTCGTCGCGGAGGCGTTGGGTGAAGGATTTCATGGGGTAGATTCCGGGGATAGTTTTGGGGATTGCTTCGGGGCGGATTCCAGTGATAAGCAAATCACCGCGGCGACCGCGAACGCCGTCCCCCAGGCCGTGCGCGGCGTGAGCTTTTCATCCAACGCGAAGACGGCGATGGGAAGGCTCACCAGCGGATACAGTCCGCCGAGCGGTGCGATGATCGCGGCTTTCCCTTCGCTGGCGAAGGCGAAGAGGATCGCCATATTTCCCAGCGCGAGCAAAAATCCTCCGCTAATCGACAAGAGGATGGCGCGCGTGTCAAGTTCCTTTGGCCAAGTCTCGCTGATCGCTAGCCAAATTCCCACCGGAATGAACGCGGCAAGAAACCAGATCGTGGCGTTGCGTGGCGAGAGGTGATTGGTGGCCATCTTTTGCAGCAAGCCCGAGACGCCCCAAAGGACGATCGGCCAGAGCGCCAGGAGGAGAAAGGGGGTCAGCAGTTCTCCCTGATGATCGTCGGTTGCGCTGAAAAGGTATAAGGCGGGCAAGGATAACGCGATGCCGATAATTTGAATCCCATTGAGCCGCTCGCGGAGGACCGCCGCCGCCGCCAGCACCGTCACGAGCGGATAAAGCGAAGTCAGTGGAATTGCCGCGGTCAATTTCGCGCCGCTGGTATTGAGCCTGAAGAAACCAATGTTTCCTAAACAAGAAATTAATCCGCCCGCGAGCGCCAACGTGATACCCCAACCGGCGCGACTGTGCGGACGAGCCGGATCGCCGACGAAGAGCAGCGCGATGATGACGGGGATCATCCCCAAGGTGGAGATCGCTTGATTTTCTTCAGCCGACAGATTCTCGCCCAACAACTTGGCAGTGACGGCCCACAGCCCCCAACAGACCAGCGCCAACAACGTCCAAAGAAACCAGCGCGGCAGCATGAGGGGGGAGGGGGACAGCGGAAACGATGAACGATGAAGTAAATGCGGAATGTGGGGTGGAGGCGAGAGGCGAGGGGAATTCAGATGTTTAACCGCGACGCTTGCGGAGCGCGGTATTCAAACGAAGGATAAGGAAAAAGGGAAAAGGAAAAAGGGGGAAGAGGTGGAAATTAAGCGATGAGCGTTGAATTATTTCGGCGAAGTGAAAAGTGGAAATTGAAAAGTGGAAATTTCAAAGTTTAGCAGGGTTAGACTTTCGGCGTGTTCAACAAAATTCTCCAGCCTCTAGCCTCCAGCCTCCAGTCTCCAGTCTCCCTCCAACTAGCTCCCTCAACATCTCCTCGTTCGCCGGGGGAAAGCGGTGCGCGGCCAACTCTTCGCGCTTGACCCAGTGGAATGAACCTAATAACGGAGCTTGCGGTTCGCATGGCCGGCAGAGCAAGAACGCGATCTCGACTTGCCCGTGCGGGTAATCATAGCGGACGCGGCGGAGCTCGCGTACTACCGTTACGTCCAGCCCGGTCTCTTCGCAGCACTCGCGCGCAGCGGCATGAGCGGTTGACTCGCCCGGTTCAATTTTCCCGCCGGGAAATTCGGCATACCCGGCCAACGATCCTGCCGCACCGCGCGTCCCGACCAGATACGCCCCGTTCCATTCGACCACGGCGACGGCGATGTTCATGGGGGGGATTGGGCGTTGGGGATTGGGAAATTCAGGAGGCTAGAGGCTAGAGTAAATACGTCGCTTCTTCCCCTTTTTCCTTCGTTTTGAATCCCATGCTCCGCAAGCGTTGCGGTTAAACGAATTCCCCTCGTCCCTTGCCTCGCGTCTCTCGCCTCTTGCCCCATTCTGCCTTCTGACTTCTGCCTTCCCCGCTCACTTCCCCTGCTTCTGCCGGTACTCGCGGCTGGCGTTTTCCAGAAATCGCTTTTCGGCGGAGGTCAAGCTCTCCGCGCCGTGGGTGTTGATCTTTTCCAGCAGTTCATCGACCCGCGCGGTCAAATCGCTGTCGAGCATCGGCCGCTTCTCGGCCTCATCGTCATCATGCGGGCGATGGAGCCGGACCTTGGTTCGCGAAAGCCGCCAACTCCGCGGCCAGCGCCAACCGCCGGGCCAAATATCGGCGAGGCACCAGCTCGTCTGCCAATAAAGCGCGCCTGCCGCGCCGCCTGAAAGATGGGCCGCGTAGGCGATGTTCCCCTTCGCGATTCCCGCCGCTCCCGACAAATCGCCCAGCACATAAAAAATCCCCAGCAGCCATGCCGGCAGCGGCACGATGCCGAAGAAGTAGATCGTCCGATAAGGGTGATACAAGATCGACAGCAGCACCACCCCCATGATCGCCCCCGACGCGCCGATCATCGCCGGCACATTATCAAACAAGGGTTTCGGACCCGGCTGGGGAAACCAAGGCTGCTGCGCGATGACCCAACCCAACCCGGCCAGCACCATCATGCTGAGATAAAACTGGATAAAGCGTTTTTTGCCCAGCGTTCCTTCGAGATCGGTACCGAAAAACCAGAGGCTAAACATGTTATAAAACAAATGCATCAGACTATCCCCGCTGTGGAGAAAGCCGCTGGTGAGCAATTGCCAGACGTTCCAGGGTTGCGTGAAGAGATCGGCCCGCAACGCGCCCCACTCCTGCAACTGAAAATTGCCGAACATATCGAGAACATAGACGATCACGTTGAGAACGATCAACGTCGCCACGGCGGTCCAGTCGCCCCCCCATTGGATTCCCTGGGGTTCGTTTCGTACGTAATCGCGGTCGTAAATCCCCATAACCGGCAATGCTCCTCAAACGCTGTATCGATTTGCTTTGCCAACAATTATAGCCCGCAGCGTCAGCAAGGGATTTTTGCGCCGTTGCGGCACTCGCTGACACTGCGGATTGCAAAAATTAACTGCTTTCGCGGCACTGTTTCAAGCACGAAAGCGGGTACCAATTACTTTACCCGAACCAAAGCTGCGGGGCGACTGGCGAAACCGCCGCACGGCGATTTAGGCGGAAAATCGCAGCGCCAGCTAAGAACGTCACGGCGACGAACGGCAACGTCGGATTATCGCTCCGGTCGGATTTCGAGTATCTTGGTGACAATGTGCAAGTCGATCGTACCAACCAGCGCGCTGCGCGTCGCGGCTAACCAAATCCCCAACGCCCAATCCCCAAACCCCAATCCCCCCTCCCCATGATTCGCCTCTCGTTTCACGGCGCCGCCGAAACCGTCACCGGCTCAAAATATTTGCTCGACGTTGACGGGCTGCGCGTGATGATCGATTGCGGGCTGTTTCAGGGGATGAAAGAACTCCGCGAGCGGAATTGGCAACCGTTGCCGTTTAACCCGGCCGAGGTCACTTCACTGATCCTCACGCACGCCCATATCGATCACATCGGTTATGTTCCCCGGTTTGTCCACGACGGTTTTCGCGGTGCGATCCATTGCACCGCGGCCACGGCCGAACTGGGCGAGATCACGCTCTTTGATTCGGCTCATTGCCAAGAGGAAGACGCCGAATACGCCAACAAAAAAGGGTATTCGAAACATAAGCCGGCATTGCCGCTCTATAACAATTACGATGTCACCCGCTCGCTCAAGCTCTTTCAACCCCATAGCCATAACGAGTGGATTCACCTGGCCGGGCCGATCTATGCCAAATTGATCGACGTGGGGCATTTGCTCGGCTCGGGCATGATTCAGATGGAAGTCCGCGGCCCGGAGAAAACGACGCGGATTCTGTTTTCCGGCGATGTGGGGCGATACAGCGCCCCGCTCTATCACGATCCGCAACCGCCGGAGCCGTGCGATTATCTGATCTGCGAAAGCACCTATGGCGACCGCGATCATCCGC
>Ga0163144_10031120_pt1 | contig 10188 bp, 7 predicted proteins | sample OliLak19BULKMAT1_FD_123175 | JGI IMG/M metagenome (GOLD analysis project Ga0163144, IMG submission 123175) | Freshwater microbial mat bacterial communities from Lake Vanda, McMurdo Dry Valleys, Antarctica - Oligotrophic Lake LV.19.BULKMAT1 | ecosystem: Environmental > Aquatic > Freshwater > Lake...
AACGTCCGGTAGGAACATCTGTCACCACCTCTGGTAGGCTAGCGAAGAATGGATCCGTTGCATGAAATTGAAGTTTTGATCCGGGCTCGCTACCCCATTGTCTACATCGTCAGTTGGGAAGAACGACGGGTCGAAGAGGCTTTGCAAGGTGTCGCCAAAAAACTGAACCGCACTGTCCACAGTTGGAGCGTGACCCAGGGCATGAAACCCCCGGTCAACCGTCCTACTGGCTCGGTCAAGACTACTCAACTCCCAGGTGAGCTCGAAGTTCTTGCCCAAATCCACGAGGCGCCAGAGTACACAGTTTTCTTGCTCAAGGACTTTCACGTCTACATGAAAGACTCAAGGGTCGTCCGCCTGATGCGCGACCTTGCTGGCCGCCTTCGGGGCCGTGCGCAAACTCTGTTCGTCGTTTCACCGACTCTTAACCTTCCGGTTGAACTAGAAAAGGACATCTCTGTAATGGAGTTTCCGTTTCCAGAACCTAAAGACATCGAGGCACAAGTCAACCATGCGGTGGAAGCGGTAAAGGACAATCCTAACCTTAAGGTGGACTTGACACCGGAGTTGATCGAAATGATCGTAAGGTCTGCCCAAGGGCTCACCGCAGACGAAATCGAGTCTGCCCTCGCACGAAGTTTCGTCGAAAAGAAGACGCTCAGCGTCGACCAAATCATCGAAGAGAAGAAACAGATCGTTCGCAAAACTGGGATCCTCCAGTTCTATGCGGCGGACAGCGGCTTGGGAGATGTCGGCGGACACGACCTGCTCAAGGAATGGCTACAGCTTCGCGAAAAGAGCTTTACAGACGCGGCGCGTGCGTTTGGAATTCCTTATCCAAAAGGTGTGCTTTTGCTCGGGGTGCAAGGGTGTGGCAAGTCACTTGTAGCAAAAGCCATTTCTGCAGCCTATAGTTTGCCGATGCTCAAGATGGACGTCGGGCGAGTTTTCGGCAGCTTGGTCGGCCAGAGCGAGGACAATATGCGCCGGGCGATCCGCATCGCCGAGAGCCTTGCGCCATGTATCCTCTGGATCGACGAACTGGAAAAAGGGTTTGCGGGAATGGGGAGCAGCGGGGTCAGCGATGGTGGTACGACTGCGCGGGTGTTCTCGACATTTCTCACCTGGATGCAGGAAAAGACCAAACCAGTATTCATCGTTGCTACAGCCAACGACGTCTCGGCTCTTCCACCAGAACTACTAAGAAAGGGACGATTCGACGAGATTTTCTTTATCGACCTACCTGATCTAGAAGAGCGCAAAGACATCTTTGAGATCCACCTCAAGAAGCGAAAGCGAGACCCCAAGAAGTTCAAGGTCGCAGAGCTTGCCACTCTGACAGACGGCTTTAGTGGAGCTGAGATCGAGCAAGTCGTGGTCGGGGCGTTGAACAGAGCGTTCGACCAGGCTAGAGAGCTTAAGACTGGCGACCTCAGCGACGAAGCCAAGGCGCAGGTGCCTCTCAGCCGGACTATGGCCGAAGACATCGCGGCGTTGCGGAGTTGGGCGAAACTTAGGGCCCGCCCAAGTGCGACAAGAAAAGACTAAGCGGGCCACCAATGACACTTCTTGTCAGCGATCACCGGTTCACCTGGCGAGAGTGGCTCAGGGCACAGACCTGCGACGTTGTCTGCCTCGATCCTACGGACGCCGATCATGGGCCCGCTTGTCGTGCCTTTCTACTTCGTGCTGGAAAGGTTCGAGATTGGCGCCTGATCGGTTCGGTCGATCCACTGCGTAATCCTATCGGAATCTTTTCGGCAGCATGGACACACGTGGCTCAGGCGGGCCAAGGCGCGGTAGTCCAGCTTTTTGCGCCAAAGACTTCACCTGTGTTGCGCCAACTTGCTCTTGCCATTTCTCAGAGGGTTTCCGCAGAACAAATCTTGGTGCCCCTCGGCTCTGGACTAGAAAACATGGGTTGGCCGATCGGTGCGGAAGTGATCGAACTTCCAGCCGCTTTTCCAGCAATGGTCCTGGAGTCTCAACGTCGCGCCCGTTGGCTCGAAATGCTTGAGGCATCTGAAATGCACGAAATCGACCTTGCGGACGTGACGATCGACGGCGCAAGGCTTGGAAGCGGCACCAGGATCGACCTCCCAGACTGGGCAGGATGGGCTGAGCGCACTGGCACAGTCCTTCACATGGTTGGCGAGGGAGACCTATCGGACGGACAGGCTGCTCGCTATTTGGACCAAGTGCACGCGTCTCGAATCTCATTTGTTTCACCTGCTGAATATGAAGGACTTGTTTGCAGTTTTTCCTCACAAGAAGGCGAGGACTTCGGTATCGGCGTCGTCGAAAAATTCGTGCCAGAAAGGCGTCTCATGCGGATTCGATGCACGGCGGTCGCACCGGCACCAGTGCGACTGCTACGCATCGGAACACTGCGGATCGACAGTAGCGGACGGGAGTTGCCAGACCAAGACTCTCGAAGCCTATAGCCCATGACCACCGCTACCGGTATAACCTTCCCAATGCGCGTCTTTCTTGTCCGCCACGGCCAGACCGAGTGGAACATCGCCAACAGGGCGCAAGGCCATGTCGATATTGCTCTCAATGAGACTGGTCAGTTTCAAGCCAAAGCGTTGGGCCAATTGTTAGTTTCGCTGGACATCAAGAGGGTTTTGTCGAGCGATCTTGTCAGGTGCCAGCAGTCCTTAGCTCCTTACCTTGCGAAAGTACCCCTACAAGCAGAGTTGAGGGTAGACCTGAGAGAGCGAACCTTTGGCACAATGGAGGGGCAAAACTATTCCGATCTCCACGCCTGGATGCTTGAGGAAGCGCATCGCCTCGGCGTTCCAGACTGGGAAGTCCGCCCGACCGAAGGAGAGTCGATGGCTGATGTTTGGAATCGATTAGACTCTGTAGAGAAGACAATCCGCGACGAAACCCAAACTGTGCTTGTCGTTTCGCACGGTGGCGCCCTCGCCCAGCTTTTAGCCAAGCTCATCAAGGGCACCGCCGAAACGCCGCGCTCATTTCGGTTCAGCAACTGTGGCGTCACGACCTTGGCAAGAAGGCCTGACGGGTCTTTCCTGCTCGAACAATTTGACGAGTGTCCCGAGAGAGGAATGCTTTGAAGTTTGTGGCTTCGCTCAAGAAGTCTTGGCCGGTTTGGGCTTCGGTCGCTTTGCTTTCTTTGGCGTTTCCGCCATTGAACTTGTCCTTGCTCGTTTTCGTCGCGATTGCTCCATGGCTCGCTTCTCTCCGCGACACTGACGCAAAGGGAGCTTTGAAATCGAGCGCCTTGTTCGGATGCCTCTACATCCTGTTTCAAATGTTCTGGGTCATGCCGTTCGTCTTGGAATGGACGCACAAACCTGTACTCGCCGTTGTCCCCTGGGTGATTTGCGGCGGTCTCGGAGCCCTACTCTACTTACCTTTGGGTTGGCTGATCAAGCAATGCTGGAAACGCAACTGGCCTTGGCTCATCCCGATTGTTTGGGCTGCGCATGAGGGCTTTCGCGCCTACATTCCTGTTTTGGCGTTTCCATGGGGGATTCTCGCAAATCCTCTTTGGCAGTTTCCACAGTTCGTCCAACACGCGGCTTTCGGCACGATTTTCATGGTTTCAGCGTGGTTGGTCATCCCAAACCTCGCTTTGGCTATGCTCGTTTGGCCCGAGAAAACAGCAGATGGCGAGAAAATTCCACCGGCCCAATCGATGATCCGGATGGCAATGATCTTTGGCGGAATCATGTTGGTTTCGGCTTACCGGTATTCACAACTACCCATCGGCACCAAGAAGACCGTGACACTTGGACAACCTGGTATCGACTTGGCTTTCTCGCCTCGCGAAGGGAGGTACCGGGACTTGTTGGCCGCAGGCAACTTGATCCAATCACGAGCCTTGGCCCATGGAACTGACCTGCTTGTCTTTCCAGAAGGATTTAGTGAGGGAGACCCCCGGGTTCCACCTTTTTCACCTGTTGGCGAGACTCCGTTGCTTCCGGTCGTCATGGGCGGCAAGAGGTCAGCCGACGGGTCTACATATCAAACGGCGTTCGGTTACGACGGGAAGTGGTCGGTCGCGGACAAGACTCGTTTGGTGGTGTTTGGCGAGTTCGTCCCTTTCCGCGAGTTGCCGCTCCTGAGCGGCTTCAACCTACCCTCAGGAGACCTTTCGCCTGCGAAGGAACTGAAGACGCTCACCGTGAACGGAATGGTTCTTGGGCCGCTGCTGTGCTTCGAGGGAGTGTTCCCCGACTTGGCCGACCGACATGGGCGGCTCGGTGCTCAGTTGCTTGTTCAAATGAGCATTGACGACTGGTATGAACGGACGCCCGCTTGGGAGCAACTTTGGCAGTCCTCAATCTGGCGTTCAATCGAGTCTGGCTTGCCGCTTGTGCGCGTCGGCAGCCGAGGACAGTCATTGGCGACCAACGCACGTGGCGGGCTTATCGCGATGGTCCCGAAGGGCAACATGGCGGCGGAACCGGTTCAACTTGTCGTGCCAGACAAGTCCGATGCCTTTCCGTATCGAATGTTCTTCGTCTATCTTTGCTGGGGACTTTCAGCCGGCCTCGGGATTTTGGCGGTGCGAGACAGACTACGGGCTCGAATCTCTTGATTCAAAACGTGGCGGAGGAGGTGGGATTCGAACCCACGAGGAGTTGCCCCCTGACGGTTTTCAAGACCGTTGCATTCGACCACTCTGCCACCCCTCCGAACTTGAAATTGTAGCTCCTAGGGCAGGATTGCTCGGGGGTCCTTGCGGGGAGCTCACAACAAGGACTTCACAATCGCGACTGTCAGCTTCGCTAAATTCTCCATCGCGCCGGGGTGGATGATCTCGTAGCCATGACTGTTCTCCATCGGGATTCCCAAAGTGATCGGTCGTGCACAGAGGCCATGACTCGCGGCACAACTGGCATCGCTACCACCGCGTGACAACACTTGGAACTGAAGTTCGAACCCCAACTTTTCGCCAATATTAGCGACAAGATCGCCGTCCGCCGCAGTCATGGCAGAATAGCTGTCGTTCGCCCAGACCGTCGGTTGGTCGCTGATTTCCACTGGAGCGTCAGGCGCGTTCGGGCCGAGTTCCAACGCGATGCAGGCGTCTGGCCTTGTTTTCGCCAAATAGTACAGTGCCCCTTCCCCGCCAGTCTCTTCGGAAACAGTGGCGACAAATGCGACATCTTTCAGCTTTCCTTTGAGAGAATCGAGGGCCAGCAGCCATGCAACAAGGTCGGCGCGGTCGTCCAGAAAGTAGCCAGAGACGAAGTCTCCCAAAAGTGTCAATGCTCGCCGAGAAGGGTGGACAACCACACGAGTTCCGGGGCGTACTCCAATATCAACCAAATGGTCAGCAGCCAGTCCAGTGACGATATAGGCCATGTCAAAATCGACTTCTCCACTCTCTGCCAGTTTGACAGTTGTACTTGAATCCTCGGTATGCACAGAACCGAACGACAACACACCATTGATTGCACCGCCTGAAGCAAGGATGCTCACCGGGCCCTCGCCAAGTTTCCATGCGTGCAATCCGCCAAGGGCTCCGATCAGAAGTGAACCATCTGGTTCGATACTGCGGACGATCATCGCGATCTCGTCCATGTGAGCCATGACCACGACTTTCGGTTCGGCTGAACCAATGATCAAATTTCCTTTGGCGTCAACCACATGGTCAGAACCAACCTTTTGGATAAGATATTCTCGGACAAGTTCCTCTTGGCCAGGAGGCGCGGGAATCGAGACCAATTCTTGCAAGAGCTTCAATGTGTCCATATCAAGGTGCCTCATTGGGGTCGAGAAAAAGGCTGACTTCTGACAGACAGGGGTTTGTCACAAGAGACTTGACCCGAAGCCTCACCCGCGAAGTTTTGACCGGTTCGACTTGGATCAATCGACATTGCCCAATGCTCGTAGCCGTGGCGATCTGCACATATCTATTATCGATCTCGGCGTCGATCTCTACTGAGTCGATCCGTTGTCCCAAGACAATCGGCTCACGCAACCGGATCGTATTGAACTCGACCGGTTTTGAAAACTCCAGAGTTATTGAAGGTGTGCGAACAGAATCGTTGGTCGCCCAAAAAGTGTTCTGATCGCTGTCCACGAGTTTCTTGCCTGAGTACATCTCGCTGTTTCCACGAACGTCTGAGACGGTGACCCGAGCCTTCCTAGCCAGATCGACCGCAAACGCTTCGTCGATCAGTTTGCGGAACCCTAAAAGAGATTTAGTATCGTTTTCATGAATCCGCCCGCGTCTATCTGGGGGGACGTTGAGCAAGAACACTGCGCCCAGCCCCACTGACCTGAAGTAAAGCTCCTTGAGCTGCTTCGGCGTCTTGACTTCGTCGTTTTGGTCTTCGTGCCAGAACCACCCGGGACGAATACTAACGTCGCACTCGGCTGGCATCCAGAACTTACCGTCGCGGTGCCCGTTCTCGCCTTCATGTGACTGGACCAAGCCTGGCGCTGGATCGCCTCCAGCGGTCGGGCCGTGGGGAGTATACGTGGCCCAGCAAGGATCGCCCGCGTATCCACCCTCGTTTCCGACCCAGCGCACGTCCGGCCCGACATCGCTAAAGATCACGGCGTTTGGAGCTAGCTCCCGCACCATCTTCCACGTGTTCGGCCAATCGTAATACGTGCTGGCGTCGATCTTCCTCGTCTCCTTTGCGCCACCGTAGTAGCCATCGCCGCCGTTAGCGCCATCGTGCCAAACTTCGTGGATTTGGCCGTAGTTCGTCAGCAATTCACGCAACTGTTCCCGATAGATGTTCAAGTATTCGGGCCTGCCATAGTGGGCGTTGTTGCGGTCCCAAGGTGAAAGGTAGACACCGAACTTGATCCCCTGTTTGTGGCAAGCATCACTGATCAGCTTGACCACGTCCTTCTTGAACGGGCTCTTTGTAACGTTGTGTTCGGTCGTTTTTGTCGGCCACAGGCAGAATCCATCGTGGTGCTTGCAGGTCAGGATCAGCTCTTTCATCCCAGCCTTTCTAGCGACCGTCACGATCTGGTCGGCGTCGAACGCGGTGGGATTGAACACGCTCGCAGGCTCGTCGCCGTGGCCCCATTCGCGGTCAGTGAACGTATTTGTAGTGAAATGAAGGAACCCTATGAACTCCATCCGTTGCCAGGCGAGTTGTGCCTTTGTCGGTGTAGGGCCGTAGGGTTTGGGCGGATCAATCTGGGCCATGGCAGTCAGGAGGGCAAGAGCGACGAGCACATTGTGAGCGTACCATTCGAAGCAATTTCAGAAGTGACTACTTTCCTGGAAGTTCCAAAATCAGGAAAAATGGTTGCACACCACCCGTAGCACGGTCCTTCCAGGCCGTGAGTCTCACCGCGCATCTTGCTCGACCTGGTCTAACACGATCTCAATTTGAACGACGCAGGAGCCGACAACGCCATGGTGAAATCGCCGTGCAGTTATCAGAAAACGTAGTTGCGCACGGAGCCTCACGGATGGTCACAAAAGTCCGAAAAATTCCCCCTCCGTGACCTTTGTGCCCTTCGTGTGCAGTATCCGAATCCGAAGATCACGCAGAAGCCGCGACTGGTTCTGCAACACTCACTGCCGCCAATGCCGCCGTGATTTGGCTGATAATCTCACTGAATTCCCCGTCAGTGATCGTCAGCGGAGGAGCGAACCGGAAAGTCCTCGAACGGGTCTCCTTCGTCAGAATTCCGTTTTGCAAGAACGCGTTGGAGAGTGCAGTAGTGTCCGTACCTTCCTTGACCTCCAGACCTACCAACAAACCACGGCCACGCACATCTTCAATGCAATCAAATGTCAATTCCTGCAAAGCCTTCACAAACTTATCGCCCAAAATCGCAGATCGACCCACAAGGTCGAGGTTCTCCATTTCCTTCATTGCCGCAATCGCGACAACACAGGCCAACGGGTTCCCACCAAATGTCGAACCGTGATCGCCTGGTTGGAACACTCCAAGAACCGCCTTCGATCCGACAACCGCAGAAACGGGCATGACTCCACCGCCTAGCGCCTTGCCGAGGCACATCATGTCTGGCTTCGCGTCTTCGTGCTCCCATGCGAATTTCTTGCCCGTCCTGCAGAAGCCTGTTTGGATTTCATCCCAGATCAAGAGCACGTTGTTCGCGTCACAAACTTTGCGCAGCTCGGTCATGAAGCCCGCTGGCGGAAATATGATTCCACCTTCGGCAAGGATCGGCTCCATCAGAACGGCTGCCGTATTCGGATTGATCGACTTCTTGACCGCCTCGATATCACCGAATGGCACCGTCACGAAACCCGGGGTGTGCGGCCCGAACAAATCTTTGTACTGAGGATCGGTGCTGAATGAGACAATGGTCGTTGTGCGCCCGTGGAAGTTGCCTTCCGCCGTGATGATCTCGGCCTTGTTGATCGGCACTCCTTTCACCGTGTAAGCCCACTTCCGCGCGAGTTTGATCGCAGTCTCGACCGCCTCCGCGCCAGTGTTCATCGGGCAACACATCTCCATGTCCGTAAACTCGCATACTTTCTTCAGGAACACGGCAAGCTCGCTCGTGTAGACAGCTCGGCTTGTCAACGTGAGCTTCTCCAATTGGTTTGTGATCGCTTCGACCACAAAATCGCTCAAATGACCGTTAGCGACCGCGGAATAAGAGCCGATGCAATCGTAGTATTTGTTGCCTGCGCCGTCCCACGCGAAAGCACCCTTTGCCGAGACAATGTTGACATCGAGCGGGTGATAATTGTGGGCGCCATATTTGTTCGTCATAGCGATGGCCTCGGCGTCGCTGAGGTTTTCGATTTCTGAGAATAGGTTTTTCATGTTCTTATAATCCTTAATTATGGTTCAGATGCGAGATTTCGCAAGTTCAAGTTGTTTGGCGAAGGCTATCGGTCCCGGTCCGCCTTCGCTCTCTCGTGCGTTGATCGAGTCCGCGACACTAGAGTTCGCAAGCGCCTCCAGAAGACAGGGCGGCGAGTCTGCCGGCAAATCGCTCGCAGTCAGTTCGTTAAGGGCAATACCCTTCTTTTGACAGGTTTTCACGACCGATCCGACAATCTCGTGGGCCGTTCGGAAAGGAATTCCAGCCATAACTAACGCTTCACAGACCCCTGTTGCCGTCGAAAATCCGTTGCCTGCGGCGGCTGAGAGCCTCGCCGTGTCGAAGACAGCTGTTCCTAGCATCCCATCGACAAGATGAAGAGAATCAAGGCAGAGTTTTATGGAGTCGAAGAGCGGTGGCTTGTCCTCTTGCTGGTCACGGTTGTAACCCAAAGGCAAGCCTTTCATCATGCTCATAAACCCTGTCCAATTCCCGATTGCGCGGCCAGTTCGACCTCGTATCAGCTCCGCGAAATCAGGGTTTCGCTTCTGAGGCATCATGCTGCTGCCGGTCGAGTACGCTTCGTCCAACTGCATCGTCCCAAACTCGTCGGTCGACGCGAGTACGATCTCTTGAGAGATTCTCGAAAGGTGTTGCATGAGGGTCGCGCAGGCGTGCAACGCATCCCCGACGAAGTCGCGATCGCTCACGGCGTCGAGGGCGTTTGGGCTCACGCCAGTGAACCCGAGGGAGAAGGCTGTCATGCCGCGATCAATGGGCAAAGTCGTTCCTGCCAAAGCCGCAGACCCCAACGGGCATTCGTCAGCCATTGCCATGACCTGATGAAACCGCTTGCGGTCACGATCCAACATCCAAAAGTAGGCCAGGAACAGAAATCCAAGCGTGATCGGTTGAGCCGGTTGTTGGTGGGTGTAACCTGGCATCGGATCGCTCTTGTGCTTGGTCGCAAGGCAAACTAAGGTCAGTTGCGTTTGCATCAGGACTGCGTCCAATTCGGGGCAAGCCCGCTTTGTCCATAGCTTTGTGACCGTTACAATTTGATCGTTCCGGCTACGCCCCGAGTGCAGCTTCTTTGCGACATCGCCAATCTGATCGACGAGTAGAGACTCAATTGCACCGTGAAGGTCCTCGGCGTCATGGGTAATCGTTGCTCGATCTTCAAGCAAGGCTAAACGTACTGATTCAAGTTCGCGAACAATTGAAGCACCCTCGTCTTTTGATACAATTCCGGTGGCCGCAAGCATATTGGCGTGCGCTTTCGAGACCCTGAACTCCTCTTCAAATAGTGTCATGTCAGACTCGACGCTCTGTCCAAAACACCACGCGAGCTCGTCCGGCCCTTTGCTGAAAACCCCGCCCCAGAGTTTTGGACCGTTCATCCCGTGATCCTCGAATAGAGCAGGCTCGAAA
>Ga0163144_10031122_pt1 | contig 10187 bp, 4 predicted proteins | sample OliLak19BULKMAT1_FD_123175 | JGI IMG/M metagenome (GOLD analysis project Ga0163144, IMG submission 123175) | Freshwater microbial mat bacterial communities from Lake Vanda, McMurdo Dry Valleys, Antarctica - Oligotrophic Lake LV.19.BULKMAT1 | ecosystem: Environmental > Aquatic > Freshwater > Lake...
TGCCCAACACCGCCGCAAAATGAATTGAATGAACTTGATCAGACCCTCCCTAGCCAGAGTTGGCCGCCGCAAGGCGGATAGTGAAAGTATCCAATTGGCGGGCAGTTTCAAGCAAAAAGTGCTAAAACTGCCCGCGGATAGGCGAGTTTGGCCGTTTGATTTAGTTGCGACCAACGCATGGCGGCCCTTCACTGGATCAATCGCAGCAACAACTTTCTGCTTGGGAATACTTTGCCCACTGCAGTGAGAGTCCCGCTTCATCACCACGTTCTTGAACAGTTCCAACCGCAAAACGGAAACGGTGAGGGCTGGCACATCATCGACGCTAGAAAACCACAAAGCGTTTTGATGCCAAGTTCGGCGTATCGTTTTTTCCGGAGGATGGCGATGGGACTGGTCGGTCCAGAAGTCTCGATTTAGTTGTTCATGGTTCCGGCACCACGACTTACGTGCTCAGCATCGCCGCAGCCGTTGCGCCTTGACCATCGCGCGAGCGGAGGAAACAAATCGAACTAGCAACGTGATTGAAAATCAACATCAAAATCCGTCTGCGAAAAAACAAGGCGCTTTTGACATTCATAGTCCCAACGCGGGCTCCAGCACCACCGTACTTCCATCAGGTTGAACATGAATGAACTGCCATCCATGTTTTCGAATGGCACAAATATGCTCATCGCTGAGCGCATACCGCTTCATCGCCAGACACAGCAGGTGCTTCGGGCGAGTCATGGCAACATAGTGAAGTTTTAGGCGAGCTTCTTGGCGGGACCCATCAGCCTGTTTCCACCCACGTTTTTTCTGCGTAAGCCAAGGCAAGATAAGTTCAAGATTGTGGTCATGCCAAAATGTCTCAAGCACCAAGGTCGCAGTATGGGTTTGGCCTTTTACCGAATGTATCGAGCCAGCTTGGATGGAAACTTCCCTGCCATGTTTACAATACCGGAATATGTTGTTCCGGCTTCGGTTTGCGTCTATGGGTGTAACGGGCTTGGCGTGCCACATCAGAAAATCATCAGCCTCTTCTGATAGTGGCGATCCGGCAATGGCTTCCGCAATGCTTCGTACTATTCCGCGCCAATGACCTTCCCATGTTTCTGTATTTGGTCTTTCCTGCTTCACGGTGAATTGCACGATCAAATTCTGGTATTGCTCCCGAATGTCGTGCGAATTTTCCAGAAGCTGGAGAATATGGCGATGGGCGTGTTTGCGGCGGGCCAGAACATTTCCTTCAAGCTTAAATTCTGACAATCGAAGAAAGCCCTCGGCAATCTTCTCGACCATCGCATGAGTTTCATGCAGTAGCTGCGATTTACCCTGCCCGGCGAAGACGTATTGCATGAAAGTCCAGGGAATTGGATCATGCTTTGTGAGTTCCGGGTCGTAATCTAGCCAATAGTGTCCAACATGATGTGGAAACTTGTCATCCTTGTCATCCTTGTCCTCCTTGGGTGGCCTATGTCTCTGGCCGACTGCCGTAGCAGCAAACCATTCTTCATGCAATTCCAGATCAGAGAAGGTGTCAAGAAGCAGTTCTCCATAAGCGTCCAGAACTTTGGCAGCGCTATTTTCATCGAACAGGAAAATCGTGTGTTGCCCCGCTGGAGAACCTGACGCTAGGGGTTTCTTGGGGCCGAGTCCTTGAAGACTACAAGGATCAAGTCCCAGAGGATCGGCTATATCGGCGATTGTCTGGCCGAAGCGATAACTGTTTGGCAACTCCATCTTGCTCGCTCCGGGAAATTTGTCTGTTGCGGCTTCTTCGGCACCCTGAAAATCATAAATTGCCTGATTCGAGTCTCCGAAACGCTGACGGATTACGGCATGATCACCTTCCATAAAAATCCGGCTCAAAATAGCCGACTGCTCTTTGCCATTGTCCTGCGCCTCGTCGATTAAGAGGATCGGAAAACGATTGCGAAGTACGTCAGCAACCCCGGATACCGTGTCTATCAAATATTCCGCCCACATGAACATTTCGTCGTAACAGAAATATCCTTCGATGGCAGAGCGTCGGCACGCTTCCTTAATATGGACGTAGGTAGATTTATCCACACCAAGCGAACCTTTGCCCCAGCGCACTTGACCAACGCCAAAATCAGGCGCCTTGACAGACAAAACTGAATGACCATGATGGTTCTGTTTGAGCGCGTACCTAGTATTGACCGGCAAGGAGTACCAGCGCTTTCTACGACATACCTCGGTATCAATCATCTTTATTGGGTAGCCCAGAGACCGCAGCCAAGGCAACGCCAGGAACTCGTTTACGAATCCATGAATGGTTCCAATGTAGTGCGGGTAGCCGAGCAGTTGTCGCCCAGCGGGCGTGTTGCCGAGGTGCTTTTCGATTTCGTGGCGCGCCGCGTTAGTGTGGGAGAGAACGCAGATGCCACGGGTACGGTATTGCCATTTCTCTGCCAGAATCGCCAGCTTAGCCACAAGAAGGGTGGTCTTGCCGCTCCCCGGACAGGCAGCCACATCAACAGTGTCCATGCACTTGAGGACCGCTTGGCGCGGATCAGCCCCGTCTATTCCGTAAAACGCATCGACCGACAAACCCAAGAGATGAGATGCTCGACAAATATCCGCATCCGTAACTGTTGGCACCTCGAATTTGTCTTCGCTGTTCACTATCAGTCACCTGCCTTGGCCTCTGCACTGACTGCACCGGTCACATAATCAATGGCATTTACCAAATAAGGTGGAAGCAGTTTTCGCCACTCTTCAGAGGTGCGTTTCTCTATTTCCTGTTCGCTCTCCAATGCCCCGGCCAAATACTGTGCTGTGATGGTTTTTGATGCTTTGGTTCCGGTTGTGAATAACGCATAGACGTGTGTCGCGAGAAGCTCCTGACAGGTGCAGCCATCGGCTAGGCCGCTTGAAGCGTCATTGCTGGCTTTTGCTTCAAGGCTAGTGAAGCCTTTCAGAGCACTTTGTCTCTCTATGTTTATAGTTTCTTCATTCAGGTCCTCGCCTTTTTTCGCAAGGGCCTCGTCGCTTCTCGCAAGATGTGCAGCAACATAGATCTCTTTTGCAAGGCCAAAATAGGCGAGGTCATATTCCAGCGTCCACTCGTCGGCGATAAAGGTTTTGACCGTTTGCCCGGTTGTTTTCTTGCTTAACTTCTCACGTTTAGCTTTCATGCCCGCTTCGCCAAGTTCTCCCTTGGTTGGTAGAGATTTTTCTATAGGCGACTTCCCGCAGTTGGGCATCACGTCCATGTCGGTCACACAGGCTACCGGGATGCCAAGTTGCCCAGCCTTGGCAATGTCACGGCGCTGGAAAATTCGGGCATAGCGGCGCAACCCCACTCCGCCGACATTGACGATAGAAACACCGTACTCAGTAAAGTCCCGTCCAATAAGCCTTGCCAATGTGGGCAGCAGAATGTTTTCCGCATCACCTTCGACGATCATGACACATCGCGCGAAGAAAAGATTGGCCTTGGTTACATCAAGGAAGCGCTCAAGAAAACGGTAGTCGGAAGGCTCAAGTTTGGTTTCGTCCTGCGCCAGCGAAAATGCGTGTCCTTTCTGGATCACAACCATATTGTCCAGCTTGATGGCGGACGCGAGATTGGGGCTATGTGTGGTGACGATAATCTGAACACCTTTTTCCGCAGCCTGATCCTGCAAGTATTTCATCACCCGTAGTTGACGCTGAGTGTGCAAATGAGCTTCCGGCTCTTCGATGAGTAACAGCTTGTTGCCTTCGTCCTCCTGCGCCATAAGCAAAAGCTCGCAAGCCATGAAGAGCAGATTGTTTGAGCCCAAGCCAAGTTTGCCGCCAGCATCCGGCACACTCCCTGCGCCAACACTGAGGTCGAGCTTTTCCAGTAGTTGTCGTAACCGGCTATCTTCCGAAGCCGTTGCGCCACTCACCTTAATGCTGCTCTCTAACTTATCGCCATGCAGGGAAAGCTTGATAAGGTGGGTATTTATCTTGCCGCGTGTTTCATTGATCCCCTTTTGTTTCTCGAGCAACGCGTTGGCAAAGTCCCCTATACCGAGAACATTGAGTTTCGCAGGATCGGTTGGCACATCCGTAACGTATCCGACGCCGGAAGCCTTGACCTCCCCGGTTCGGTGGAGAACTTGGGACAAGCGCGAACCACGCCCGGCCGACAGCGCCGATTCAGCGTCACGCAAAGGACGCAGGTAAGTTGATCGGAGCATTTCACGTACCTCCGGTGCCAGTTGCGGGCCATCCCCGTTCTTTCCTGAGCGGGCCTCGACACGTCGGAAAGGGCGGCCTTTCGGCGCTGTTCCGGTATCTACGGCCATCCAGTTGACGTACAAGAAAGGCGGCTCATCTTCCGCAAACTCTCCGTATGTGAGGTATTCGACAAAGGCTCGTAAATCCCGTGGGCACAGTTTTTCGAACTTGCACACTATACGGATTTCCCTTTTGGTTTCGCCTCTATGAAAGTCGGAGTCCTCCAACCGAAACCACTCCTGATCCGTCGTGCCTAGAGCAAAGCGCAGGGCATCAATGACCGCGGTCTTGCCAGCGTCGTTCTCGCCCACTAGCGCCGTCAGCCCGGGCCGTAGAGGAACCACGAGTGCATGCGCGCCCTCTCCGAACATCCTGAAATTTTCTACGCGTAATTCAGCGAGAAACATTTGAGCTCACCCTTACCTTCGCCCTTGCAATAACTCGAAGCGTCATCTTCCCACCTTGAACATCTTCATTTCATTTCCTCGATGGTTAATGACCCTGACCGCAATCCGTCTATCATCGGGAAAAACCACCGTTCGGTCGTCTCGTCATACAAGCGGCAAATGCGATGTTCCTCAAAGATCACAGGCTGGCTTTTCATTGTTATCTCTCTATATCTTGGCGCAGCTCATTCTCAACATCAGCAATGCACGCCATTCAATGGTCGCACTTATGCCACCCCTCTAGTGCCTCTTTACCGCATCGATTGCGGTCTGAAGTTGCGGTGCAGTCATGGTTAGCAATATCGGCCACGTCCAGTTGTCGAGCAGAACCGGCGCATTGGCGTTGATTCCAGCCACCCAAGTCGCACGCTTTGGCGGCCAAGTAGCGGACATCGCGTTCCACAGATTCGCCGGACTGAATTCGTGTGGAGCCATGGAAAACGGTAAACCAAGGTGTTTCCCGCACGCTAGTCCGCGCAATCGCCCGATAAACGCAACCCGGAGATAGCCAGCTGCTAACGCCAGCTCTTCTGGTGTTACGCCGTTTTTCTTGATCAAACTTTGCGCGATGTTGATCGCGGTTTTCCCGTGTTTAGATGCTTCATTGACGAAGCGCATCGCCTTTAGTGCAGCCCGCAGCTCGCCGCCGCTCATACTGGTGGGATACGAGTGACTGCCGGGATTGAACACGGTATCTCGGTAGAGTGAGAGGATGTTGATCGTGCCCGCCAATGCGGCCTTCATGTGATTATTCGCCGCCCAACCTTCCAAAGCGTTGAAATAGACGTTGGAGTCGAGCTTGCGGGGTTCGAGACTGAATCGAATCGGCACATCATTCTTTGCGCACTGTAACTTAAGCCACATTTCGAACGCCGATCTGGCATACACAGCGCAGGCACGCCAGTCACTCGCTAATAGGTGGCGGTCGGCTCGATCCAAATATTCGTTAACCACATCCGATTTACCAGCCATCACGAGTGGCTGGTAATGCGCATCCTCTTCGTGATTTGCATAAAGCTCCACAATATTCCATGCACCGCTCAAATTCGCGCGGATCCGGGCGGTTTCGAACCAGAGCCGATCATGCGTCAAGAGAACAATCTGCCAGCCCATGAATTGCTGCTCAAGTACGTCGAGCACTGGAATACGGTTTGATTGGTCCAAGCCAATCAGAACATCATCGAGCACCAGCAGCTTAAGTGCGTCTAGCGGAGCACTCTGAACCAAGGCCAACCGCCCAGCAAGATAGATCGCTAAGCCAAGGGCGGAGAGGCGCGCTTCGTTCAGAAAGTTTTGCGGCTCATCTGGGTTGATGCCCCGAAACTCTACGTCCAGCCATAGTTCCTGCCCGCCAAAGTAGCGATTGTTTCGAAGTCCGCTACTTATCGGCGTGAGCCCACCAAAGCTTAAATTTCTAACGAGTAAATCTGAATAGCCAAGCGCATCTAGCAAAGGTTGCAAGAACGGGTTCATCTGCTGTAACGCCGTATTCAGCCCGTGATTGAATTCCACGCAAACCTTGTTTACATCAGGATGCGACGAAGCGGCATTTCTGCCGATACTGCGAGTTTGTTGTTCAACTGCCCGCCAGAGTTGGCGAATCGTTGTCTGGGTAACGCCAGCACCGCTGGGCGGCGTTACAAGGAAGCCACCCAGCAAAGTATCTACGGCAACCTTGAACAAGTTTATCCGTCGTAGTGGCCGCAAGCTAAACGGATCGTCAGCAGCGGTTAAATGCGGCTTGCTCTCAAAATTATGCAGATAGCTGGTGTCGAGAATGGCTCGATAGTCCAATGCTGCGGCACGCAATGAAGCACCAAAGATGTCGGCTTTTTTTGACGCCGGCAAAACATTTCGACTATTCCCGGTCCAAGCCGCTATTGTGCTGTCAGAGAAAACAATCTTAACGGAGCAAATCCCGCCGTTCCCTTGCGTGAACCGATTCTTATAGGGAGCAATGGGCTTTTCGATCGGGTGAAAAAATGCCTTCAGCGCGTAAAAGAGCGAGCTTTTGCCGCTGCCATTCTCGCCGAAAACGAGAAGGTTCTTTCCGCTTAGCTGGAAGGTTGCGGCACTAGGCCCCGCGAAGGCACGAAAATCGGTAAGCGCAATCGTTTCAATCTTCAAGTGCGGCCTTCAATGGTGCGCACCACGTCTAGCGTCTGCAGTTCAAACAACATGCCGTAGATCGGATGACGAGGATGAAAGATTTCTTCGGCGGTGCTGGTAGCACGCAGATTCCAGGCAAGTTGCGGAGCTGATTTTGGTTTGCTCGTGCTTACAGGCTCATCAAGCGCGCGCCACTCGGCGACGCCTGCTGTCGCACAAGCATCAAATAGATGAATGCCTTTGGCGTGCAGGTCTTCGGGGAAGAAGAGTTCGTAGACGAGGCCATTGAGGAGGCGTTCGTATTCAGCCACGGCAAGCGCTCTACCAATCGCGTTAATACACGCGACTGTTATTTCTTTTTGGACTTTGGTTGCGTCAGGCACCGGCAATACTTTCATTTTGTCGGTGAACGCTCTCAGATAACCGCCGGCCATACGAGTCGAAATTTGGTTGTAGAACCATTCGTACAACGACGAGTTCAATACACCAACGAGCCATTTCTCGGCGTTCGGGATGAAGTAACCCGTGTTTGCGCAATAGAGCCCCGAGTCTTCCCACGCGAAGCTCTGGTGGAGATAAATATCGGGGTAAATTATCTTAGGCTGTTCAAATTTTTCCCAATACGCAATGCTGTCCTGAATCTCATACCATTCGTAGGGGCCCCCTTTCCGGCCTTGCCAAGCGCCCTGCGACTGGTCGTTCCAATCGGCGGGCTTTGGTTCAAGTTTCTTGCGAAACGCCTGTAGGTGCGCCTTGATTGCGGGGTACGCGTCGATATCGATGCCGCGTCGGGTAAAGATTAGCCACATGTCCTGCGAATCAACGTGCCAACGCTTTATATCGCGACCCCGCAAAAAAGGCTTAATCACTTCTGCCGATTTCGAATCATCCGCGATCAAGCGCTTGCGCCGCTCGCCATCAATGACAAACGCCTCGTTCAGCCCAGTCAATATTCCGCGATAAAAATTGCCTTTGCAGTACTCGCCCAGCGGCTGCCCCGCTTTGCGCAGCCGTTCCAACAGCTTGCATTTGATCGGCGGCTCTAGTTGCCAGCCACCCTTCTTTAGTTCTCCTTGCGGAACACTAAATCCTTCGGCGGCGAACACCTCCGGAAAATGCGCGATCTGGTGCGCGGGATTGGTGCTGTCCCAATTCATCGCCCAGACTTGATTGCGCGCGCTCTTGAGTACATCAAGCTCGGGCCGCTTAGTGGCGATGACGATGGTCGGATAGGCGAGTGCGTCAAACACGGCCTCGTCGCCAAAGTCGATGATCTGCCGAATCGCGGTGCGGGTGGCCATGTAGGCCCGCAAGTCTTCGCCATATTTTGCCCGGAACCATTTGTTGCTGGTGATGAAGCTCAACACGCCGCGTGGATTGAGCAACTGAAATGCGCGCTCATAGAAATACACGTACAGGTCTGCAGTACCGTTGTAGCAATCGTAATGCGGCTTGTAGCGCGGCTTGTCGTCTTTGATAGATTCCTGCCGCACATAGGGCGGGTTACCGATCACTACGTCGAAGCCGCGCGAGAAACCGAACATCCATTCGGGGTCAAAGAAATCGGCATGTCGATTTTGATCGAATGGGTCCCACGCGATCATGCGCTCTGCGTCGCCCGGGCTGAGCAGTAGGTCTGCTTTCAACAACGCGCCTAGCTCGTCGCGCAAGCGCAAGATGCGCGCTTTGCGTTTGCGCTTATCGGCAAAACGCTTGGCAGCGAAGTGGCTGGCGTTAGCTTCACGAAGTTCAGATTCCTTTTCGGCGATGGCTGGGTTCGAAAGCAGATTGCCTTGGCGGTTGCCGCGCGGGATTGGCAGCAGCGTATTTGCCGCGACGATCTTGGTTTCAAGGTTTGGCAGCGGCGTGAGCTTGTCGTGCTTGTCATCCAGCTTCTGCTCTACCACCAGCGAGATAAAGAAACGCAACTTGGCGATCTGTACGGCGACTGGTTGGATGTCCACACCGTAGAGGCATTTTTCGATTAGGTATAGCTTGCGGGCGTAGTCGGCGTAGTCCGGGTCGGCAAAGTCGTGGTCAAATTTTGCCAGCGCCGCCTCTGCTTGCGCGATTTGGTCTTCGCGCAGATTCGGGTCGGGTAGTTTCTTGGCAAGCGTCAGCTGCTGCTCCAGCGGGCTACGGTTTTGCGCTTTCCAGAGCGCATTCGGTGGATCGTTATCGAGCTTGCGCAACACATGCACCAGCTTTTGCAATATGCCCATCGGGAATGCGCCAGAGCCGCAGGCTGGATCGAGCACGCGCAGTTGCTCGATTGCATTAATGAGGCCGCGCTTCTCGTCCGCACTAAAGTCGTGTCCGGCATCGCGGTAGCTGAGCAGTTGGCGAAGACGCTGTTGAAGTTCGGTGTTTCGCGCCGCCGGTTGCTCAATGGCAGCATCTGCAGACTGGACGTTGAGCTCGAGTTCGCCCGGCTGCGTGCCAAGGTCAAGCACTTCGTTGACACGACGCGTCGCTGAGGTTTTCGCACTGATCGGGTGTTCACCCTCGGCACCGGTTGTTGTCGCGCGCTCAAAGTAAGCCACCAGCGCTTCATCCACCATGTAGTCCACCACTTCGCGTGGCGTATAAAACGAGCCACTCTTTTTGCGAGCGGTGGTCTTGGTGTCCGGGTTGTAGCTGGCAAGCAAATTCTCGAACACCTTGCCAAGCAACTCCGGATCGAGCGCGACTTCTTCTTCGACGGGCGTGTTTTCCTCAATCGTGAATTTATAGCTCTCAAAAATTTTCAGCAAGCCGCGCGGCTGGTACTTACGATTCTTTGTCTGGTAAATCTCGTTGAGATCGACTCCCTCCGCGCCTTCAGAGAAAAATAGTTCGTTTGGTATGTACAGCGGGTTCTCAGTCCGCTCAGAAAAGCCATCGACCCGCAGCACGATTTGTCGGCCTTCTTTAACCACCAATGCCGCCAAGCTGGGGTCACGTTCCATTTCATCTTCTGTGACTAGCTTATCTAGGCACTCAAATAGCCCACCATTCAGGAACGGAACACTGCGGAATAGCGCCAGCGCTTTGTCGGGATGCTTGAACGCCTGCTTATATCGGTAGACGGTGTGGATGAGGTAGGTCTCTAATCGCTTTGGGCCGGCGTCTTCACGCCAGACGCGCTGTTTGTTGCCATCGTCATCTTTGTCTTCAGATTCGGTATTCAGCGTGGCGAAGAATAGGTTTTGTAAGACGGCTTTGTAGTAGTTGCCCTCGCTTGGATTTTTATGCGGTGGCGTTTCCATTAGGCCAGCAAGTGCGCGCTCGTCAAAGAGCTCGGCGGGTACCAGCTTCTTTTCTTTAAGGAACCAGACAAAAATTAAGCGTGTGAGCATGCGGATGACTGCCACCGATGGTCGGCCGTTGGTCGCAGGGTCATTGGAGTCGTCCAGCGGCTGGCCGAGCGGGAAGCAAACA
>Ga0163144_10031126_pt1 | contig 10187 bp, 8 predicted proteins | sample OliLak19BULKMAT1_FD_123175 | JGI IMG/M metagenome (GOLD analysis project Ga0163144, IMG submission 123175) | Freshwater microbial mat bacterial communities from Lake Vanda, McMurdo Dry Valleys, Antarctica - Oligotrophic Lake LV.19.BULKMAT1 | ecosystem: Environmental > Aquatic > Freshwater > Lake...
ACCATCTGCTCGGCAAGACCTTTTGCCCGCGCCGTCCGAATATAATCGGCACTGAACACATCCGTCAGGCTTGCACGCGTGTAGCGTGATGCTAGGCCAAGTGGCCCAAGTCCAAGCGCGATAACTGGCATGATCGCCTGTTTCCAATCATCACCCCAACCGGCAAATGGCAAAACACGCAGTTGAACTGCAAAGATGATGATCATCCATAGCGCAATCACAAAATTAGGAATTGTCAGGCCAAGTGTTGCAATAAAGGTAATCACATAATCAACCCAAGTATTCTGGCGCACCCCGGCAATAATGCCAAGCACAACTCCGAGGCCAAGTGCAATCACCGATGTTAACCCACCAAGCGCAATACTCACCGGCCACGTACGCCCAATCACCTGTGCAACAGTTTCGGATGGGTTGGAAAACGAATAACCAAAGTCGCCCTGAATGGCATTGCCCATATATTTAAGGTACTGGACATACAGAGGCTGATCGAGACCGTATTTGCGGAGCATATTGGCTTTTGCAGCTGGAGGGAGTGGCATGTTCGGTTCATCAAAGGGGCCGCCTGGAACCGAATGCATCAGCATAAATGCCACGATCGAGACAAGGATAAACACAAATGCGAGGCCGGCAAGCCGCTTGACGATATATGCTACCATTCCTGCTCCCGCTTCTGAGGTGTCTTGAAGCCCGATTTGTAAATCTGGTTCGTAGGGACGCGATATATCGCGTCCCTACAGGTTCGAATGACCAGGTCGTCAGAAATCCTATTTCGGTGGTTCCTTACGGAACTTGGTGACTTCGTTGCTGATGTACAGCGTGCTCAATGAGTCGTCCATCGAGCTATAGCCTGGCCACTGCAAACCGGAGAAGCCTGCAATGTTCTTTTCGGCCCACTTGCCAACAACATACGGCTTGAACAGGTCGGCAACGGTACGATGGTAGATGTACACACCTGGCGCATCGGTGACCAGCAGCTTCTCGGCATCCTGGAACATCTTGGTGCGCTCGGCATCATCACCGGTGAATTCAGCAGCATCATTGACCAGCTTGTCGTATTCGGCATTCTTCCAGTTGTGACGACCGGTGCCCAACCACACGCCAAGCATGTTCGATGGGTCGAGGAAGTCCATTCCATAGGAAACCATGCCAAACTGAAGCTTGGTTGGCTTGGCATTCAATGCATCCATAAAGGTCTTGAACTCTTTGTTCGCTACCTCAACCTGAATGCCATACTCCTGGGTGATTGCCGCTGCAATCGCTGCCGCCATCGCCTGACGCAACTGTGACTCACCGCGCAGCCAGAGTTCTAGCTTCGGGAAGCCCTTGCCACCCTCAAAGCCAGCCTCCTTCAGCAGCGCACGGCCCTTGTCGGGGTCGTAGCTCTGAATATCCTTCAGACCTTGGGAGTTCGAGGCTGGGAAACCTGGCATCAAGAATGAGTAGGCTGGGATACCCTGGGTTGGCGTAATAATATTCTTGATGATCGAGTCACGGTCAACAATATGGGTAAAGGCTTGGCGCACCTTGACATCGTTGAAGGGAGGGTTCTCACAATCGAAGAACAGATAATCGGTGCGGAAGTCGTTGGCGTACAGCTTGACTTCCTTCTGCAGCTCGGCATCCTTGGCGATAATTTCGTTATCGGCTGTCTGCAATGCACTACCATCAATCCGGTCGACTTCGCCTGTCTGATAGCCAGCAAAATAATTTTCGGGCTTATTTGCAAAGCTGATCAGCTTCTGGATCGGTGGCTTGTTTGTACCCTTGTAGGTTGGGTTGGCCTCATAGACCATGCGCTCGCCCTTTTTCCATTCCTTGAGGATGAATGGGCCAGACGAGATCGCCGTGGCTGGGTCGGCAGTATACAGGCCGTTGCCGGTCTTCTCCAGCATTGCCTTGCTGAGCACTTCGCTATAGACCAGCTTGGCTGGCAGGAATGGTGCTGGGGTCTCGGTCTCGATCACCAGGGTGTAGTCATCCTTGGCAGTTACACCGAGTTGATCAAGCGGCAGTTCGCCAGCGACAACCTTATCCCAGTTCTTGATCGCACCAGGAGCGCTATAGTACCAGGCAAAGTCCCAGGCATGCTTTGGATCAGCGGCATACTGGAAGGTTGCCACAAAGTCGTTGGCCGTTAGTGGTGTGCCATCGCTCCACACCAGATTCTTATCCATCTCGAAGGTCCAGGCTTTGCCCGTCTCATCAACCGACCATTTGAGCGCTGCGGCTGGCTGAACCTGGAAATCTTTGTTGATACGGAGCAAGGTCTCACCAGTGACTGTGGTAGTGGCACCAAACCCACCAGCATTATAGATTGTTTCCATCTGGTTCGGGCTGGTGAAGTTAGCGGTGATGTCGTGGTAGGTGACATACACCTGGTACTCAACTGGAGCAGCATCAGCTGGCAACACCACGCCATTGACCGTCTTGCCTGCATCCGCAGCAGGAGCCACCGTCGGCTCAGGAACGGCAGTCGCAGCAGGTACAGCAGTCGGCTGCGTGATTGGTGCCAGGGTCGGGGCGACAGTTGGTGGCACGAGTGTTGCTGCTGGTGCAGCAGTCGGGGCGGCAGTCTGCGGGGCACCACCACAGGCAGCCAGCACAAACATACCGGCGCCAGCGCTGACGGCTTTCAGGAACGAACGGCGTGTAAGCCGCATTCCTGGCTGATAGTCGCCCTTTTTGGTCGAGTCTTCCATGAGAATCTGGTCCTTTCGGGTTGCTCCGATACTCCGATGAGAATCTATCTCAGCCAGTTGAGGGACAGAACGCTGAGTTCCGAGTATACCCCTCCCACCGGTTGAGTACAGGTGTTATGCCACATACTGTGTGGCCCGAGTCTCATTGTGTACGTTGAGTATACCTTCCGGACCGCTGTCCGCGGCAGCGCGTATGGGACCCGGAGTCTGATTACGAGGCGTGCAGACTATTTAATAATAGCATCTCACAGGCCACATGTCAAAAATGCCTTAACTGCCCATAGTCGTTGATGGCCGTTGAATAAACCATGCCCACGCTGTATGGCGTTCTATGGCTCCCAGGTACCCTGTTCCCAACCCCATTCGATCCCATAGCGCCGCAACAACACCTGCAATCGTTCATCCTTCTCGATCGCTTCAGTCAGGCACGTACAGATCAAATTAAGGACTTCGACCGAGCGTACTGGGTTCTTTGCCAATTTCTCGGGGACATCAAGAATAATCGGCAGATGATGGCGCACAAAGATTGGGTCATCCGACATATAGCACTCCACAATAGTAACAATCTTTTCAGCGGGAAAGTCTGCTAACATCAATACTACTTAAATAACGAATCGTGTAGGCCCTCACCCCAACCCCTCTCCACTAGGGGACAGGGGCTCGGCGCGGCATCACAGTGCGGTTTTCTCCCTTCTCCCCAATATTAGGAGAAGGGCAGGGATGAGGGGCGTAAGCTCCAAACGTACTACCGCGCACCACACGCATGCAGCCGTTCATCCAACCATGCGGCATCGGCATCTATAAGATCCGGCGGCGGCGGAGCCACTCGATAATCGATCCGCAGATCATAGCGAGCACTTTTATAGGCATAGAGCAGTGCCGCACTCAGTTCGAGCCGCGCATCTGGATCAGGGCGCAGCAGTGGCACTGGTACGGCAGGGATCGCATCAGCAAGCGGCAAAGGCCAGATATCAATCACCGGGCGGCGCTCACTGCGGCTGAGAAAAATAAAATAGGGATAATCAGGCAGTGTGGTTCGGAAGGTTGGCCGCTTGCCAGCACGCAGCAGATCAATCTCGATCAGATGCGCCTCACTGCGGAAGATCTCACGGCGCTTGCGCTCATAGGCATCGGCACCTTCGGCACCAGGGCGCTTATTGACTGGTGAAAGAATCTCGATTGCCGTCACCAGCGTCTCATCGCCAACCGCACGAATTTCAATTGAGGCATAGCGCGTCGGGAAATCCAGTGCAATCGTGGTTGTGAATGGTGCATCGGCAATTGCTACACCAGCGGGCAAGGAGGAGGGCCTATCGCGCTCAAGAATGCCAATATCTGGAACGATCTTGCGCGCTGGCGCAATATCAATCGTCTCAAAGGTCGCATATGGCACAATTGCAGCAATGTAGCGCGGGCCAATCTGCGGCTGAAGCTGATCACAGATTGCGAATGCGAGCCGATTATGGACATCTGGCCACAAACTTGGCGCTTCAAGGTAGGGATCCATCCCTGGGAATGGTGGTTGCATACAATACCTCCTTGCCCACCCATGATACCACACCCGAAATCGTGACACGGTGGCATCTGACACGGTGACTGGGTGATGTAATGCGCTTTACCCCTCATCCCCCTGACCCCCTTCTCCCACACGGAGAGAAGGGGGAATACCACATTCCAATGCCACGTATAGCCCCTCTCCCGGCGTGGGAGCGGGGTTGGGGTGAGGGGTGAAAAGCCCTTCTACGCGAGACCACCAAGTCACCTGGACATTTTCGGAGCGGTGCGAAGCGCCAAACGGTGGATTGATGGGCCTTGCGAACAAAAAAAGACGTTCTGATGCAAGGGCGTTGATGGATGTGCCACCATCGAACAGGCCACTGGCATTCATTTCATCCAGATCAATCACGTCGATTAACCATCTATCACACAGTCACCCGATCACGAAGGTCGTTCCACCGCCTGCGCCACCTGCAAAATCGTTGCCTCATCCCAGGGGCGGCCAATGATCTGCATGCCCAATGGTAATTCGCCCGGCCCGCGCCGCAACGGAACACTGATTGCCGGCCAACCAAGGTTATTGAATGGGCTGGTGAAGAATGTCGAGCCCGGAATGCCAAGCGCCGGTGCAATATCCTGTGTTGTTGGCGTACTCAGAACATCAACGCGCTCGAATAGTTTCAGGCAGCGTTTGCGTAACATAGCCCGAATCTGTTGTGCTTGAACACCTGCCCGCGATCCAAATGCATACGAGGAAAGCACCCGCTGGCGCATAAACTCGCCATAATCCTCCAGGCGTTCACGCAACCATGGCTCATGAAAGGTCGCTGCTTCAAGCGCCAACACACACGCCTGAATCGTCCGAAACATGTCCAGTTCCGGCATATCGATCTCAATCAACTCGGCGCCCTGTGCGGCCAACCCTTCCAACCCGGCCCGCCATGCGCTGAGTGCCACGGCACTAGCCGGAATTCCGCCCGTGCCATCATCGCGCACCACGCCGATCCGCACACCCTTGACGCCACCCTCCAGCGTTAATTGGCTTTCGGGCGGCGCAACTGCACGGGTACGCGGATCGCGTGGATCATGGCCACTCAGGATATCGAGCAATAATGCCGCATCTGCAACCGTGCGGGTCAGTGGGCCAAGGTGATCAAGCGACCAGGAGAGCGTTATTGCGCCATGCAGGCTGATCCGGCCATAGGTTGGCTTCAGGCCCACAATCCCACACTGCGCCGCCGGAATACGGATCGAACCACCGGTATCGCTGCCAAGCGCCGCATACACCATCCCGCTTGCCACAGCTGCCGCCGATCCACTGCTCGATCCGCCAGTATCGCGCTCCAGATTATGCGGGTTGCGCGTCGGGCCATAATGGGCATTATTCGAACCAGGCGAATACGCAAACTCGGACATTCGCGTCTTCCCGATCATAATCGCGCCAGCGGCGGCCAATCGTTCGGCTGCAAAGGAATCCGATGTCGCGATGTTACTGGCCAATATACGTGAACCAGCCGTTGTTGGTGTGCCAGCCAGATCAAGCAGATCCTTGATTGCCACCGGAACCCCATGCAACGGGCCACGATACTGCCCAGCGGCGATCTCCTGCTCGGCGTGTCGTGCTGCGGCACGCGCCCGTTCGGCTAGAACAAGCTGAAACGCATTCAACTGCGCATCCAAGCGTTCAATCGTTGCCAACGCCTGTTCAGTGAGTTCAATCGGCGAAACCTGACGCGTCCGAATCTGTTCGGCAATCACGCTAATCTCGCCCTGGGCTGGCATATTACCCAGCGCGGCTGCTGCTGGCACGCCAATGGCATCGGTACTATCACGCAGCATATCCGGGATGGTATCGGCAGGCGTTGCAGCAACCAGTTCATCGAAGGCCGCCACGCGCACCAGAAAGCCCTTGGCCAGCAGTCCATCGATATCCTCGGCGGTTGCCGGAATGTTGGCATCCCGCAGATTGGCCTGCAATCGCTCAATGATTCGATCCGGAATGGGCACAGTCATGAATGCCTCTTTCATCATCAGGGTGGATTGGCGGTTATGATAGCACGTCAATCTCAGGTGAGGGAGAACCCGCCATACGGCTGATGGCGCACAGCATAAGTCGAGTATCATGCCACATACAATCTCATTGCTGAAAGTGAGGCCCTATTGTGGCCGCTCCGGATACCACGACCGCCGATACGCCAATCGCTATACCATCCGTATGGTCGCCACCATATCGCGATCTTACCATCGGATTGATGCTCACAATCACGGCTGCCGCATTTGAAACACTGGCAGTCTCAACTATTCTGCCAACCATAACCCGCGAACTAGGTGGGCGCGATCTGTATGGCTGGGTGTTTAGCGCATTTCTGCTCACCAGGCTGATCGGTTCGACACTGGCCGGCACAGAGGTGGATCGGCAAGGGCCAGCGATTCCATTCCTTATTGGCGTCGGTATCTTTGTCGCTGGCCTGTTACTTGGTGGGTTTGCTCCATCAACCGAAATATTGCTGGCTGGGCGGGTTGTGCAGGGCCTTGGTTCAGGGGTGATCGGCTCCGTTTCGTATGCGATCATCGCTCGTGGCTACCCAGAATCGGTGCGCCCACGCATGTTGGCGCTCAATTCAACTGCCTGGATTGTGCCAGGGCTGATCGGGCCAGCAATCGCTGGGTTGATTGGCGATTTTGTGGGCTGGCGCTGGGTGTTTCTTGGGTTAGTGCCGATCCCATTGCTTGCGGCAGCACTCTCGCTGCGCGCCCTACGCAGTCTTGCTCGCCAGGAGCAAGGCCCGCGTGATTGGAATGGGGCTATTACAGCATTCCAGCTCGCATTCGGCACCGCCCTGCTGCTGATTGGATTAGGCCAAAAGCTACCCTGGTCGGTTGGGTTGGTTGCCGCTGGAATCGCCATGAGCGTGCCAGCCTTACGCAAACTATTGCCCGAAGGAGCCTTCCGGGCGGCTCCTGGCCTCCCAGCAGCCGTTGTGTGTATGGGTTTTGTATCCATGAGTTTCTTTGGAACCGATGCCTTTATTCCATTGGCACTTCACGATGTGCGTGGGCTGCCGAGTGCCGTTACAGGGCTGGCATTAACGGCGGCCACCATCACATGGACAGCTGGATCATGGCTGCTTGATCGAATGGTTCATCGCTATAGTCGCCGCACATTTGCCGTCGTCGGGCTAGCATTGATTGTCGTTGGTATTGGCATCGGTATTCTGGTGCTGCACCCCGAGCTATCGCCGCTGATCGGGATTGTGGCATGGTCCGTCGCTGGCCTCGGTATTGGCCTGGCCTATACAACACTCTCGCTTGCAACACTGGATCTGGCTCCAGTTGGCCGTGAGGGCAGCAGCGCAGCGGCACTACAAGTCACCGATGTGCTTGGCTCCGCCCTTGGTGCTGGCATTGGTGGCGTGATCATTGCCTCCTATGGCAATGCTGCCATCGCCAGCGCACTCCAGACCCAGTTTCTGCTCATGACAGCCATAGCAGCAATCGGAATGCTGATCGCAATGCGGCTTCCAGGGCAGCGAGTATAGCAAAAACAATTAACACTTGTTCGCAGTTGGCGATAGCGATCAGGCAAATTCGGCTACTTGCGTACACACGGGCTTGCTACTACAATAAAAAGTAGAAGCCAACAGCATATCAGCGCAGGAGTTCGTCGGCGATGCAACGAGTCAATCAGCGCGTCAGCCCCAGCTACTTCGAGCTGCCGACCCCGCGCCCGTTCCCATTCGACGCCCTTTCGGATCTGCTGATCGATCATCTATTCGAGCCGTTCTTACGTAATATGCTCGATCCACTGGTTGTAGCAACGCTGATCGTTTGGCTGGCAATGATCGGATTTCAGGCAATCTGGTATTTGCAGGTTGCCGCATTCCTGCTGATTATTCTCAGGCTATGGGGCCGATTCGTACAGGCCATCCGGCAATTCAGGGACGAAATCGCTCTCTTACAGCACGGGTTGATGGTGCGGGCGCATATTCTACGAATGCGCCCGCACCGCACGATTCTGGGTGAGATCGAAGGTGCTAATCTCGATTGCGCCATTGCAGTCGCACCACGGCGCACCTATATCGGTAGTATTTGGCTTTCAGATGGAGCCGAAGCTGTTCAAGTCACCCAACGAAGCCGCATTGATGTGATCTGTTTACCACGCGCACCAGGTACCTGGCGGGTCGTCGAAAATCTGCACTCCGAGGTTCGCTATGATCGCAGCGGGCCGATTGTGCATGTCCCTGATGATGTATAACCCGAAAAGTTCGGGCGGACACACCGATCCGCACCCTACACGCTTCGGGCGGACACACCGGTCCGCACCCTACACGCTTCGGGCGGACACACCGATCCGCACCCTACACGGTCATTCTGACTCCTGACTCCTGACTCCTACTGCCCTCGAAACGCCACAAGATTATTCGCAATCTGCTCTGTATGCGTTATATCATGGCGCACAACGATGGTAATCAGTTCGGCAGCACTCAGCGGGCCGCGTGTCGGATGTTGGCCAAGCCGTGCAAGCGCTTGCGGGCGTATATAGCGGATCTGCTCGATAAACTCGGCACGGTGTTCGGTCAGGCTATGCAGCAGAAATGTGGCCTGTTTATGCTGATAATCCCGCTCCCGCACCGTTGCATCAACATCAATCGCCTGAAGAACTGGATTATCTGTCGAAATAATCTTGCCAATTCGCGCCCGCATCAGTACATCAATATCAATCAGATGCCCAATCACTTCGGTGATCGACCATTCCTGCGGCCCTGGGCGAAACAATAACGCATTTGCATCAAGTCCCGCTATCTGTTTTCGTAACTGATCTGGAAAAGCAGCCAATATCGTCATCTGATCCTTGAATGCCTGAGTATCCATCTGAGTATCCATCTGAGTATCCATGAGGACTCCTTATAATTCGTCCCAAATCATGTCTCCAGTACCCGCCATGGCCGTAGGGGCGGTTCGCGAACCGTCCCTCCATCTGTATTCGATTAGCGTTCGTATGATACAAACACGCTTTCCGCCGCTGCATTACCACCACAGATCAATGCAACGGGCCGCTTGTATGGGCTAAGATCAACCACGCCGGGCGGTTCGCGAACCGTCTCTCCATCTGTATTCGATTAGCGTTCGTATGATACAAACACGCATTCCGCCGCTGCATTACCACCACAGATCAATGCAACGGGCCGCTTGTATGGGCTAAGATCAACCACGCCGGATTGAAATGCGGCAATCACTGCGGCACCGGCTGGCTCGACCAACTGATTACACTCGCGCCACAGCCAGCGCATGGCCCGCACCATGGCGGCATCCTCAACCAATACCAGATCATCGACATACTTCTCGGTAAGGGCACGGGTTCGTTCACTGACAGAACGCGGTGCTAAGGTATCGGCGATTGTTGTTGTGTTCGCAAGCTGGACGACATGGCCGGCGTTGATTGCTGCCTGCATTGAAGGCGCGCCAGTCGGCTCAACGCCAATAATCTTCACATCAGGGCGCAATTGCTTGATTGCCGAGGACATACCAGCAATTAGGCCGCCACCGCCAATGGCAATCAACACACAATCAACATCTGGCAGATCTTCTAATAGCTCCAGCCCTAGTGTGGCAGTGCCCTGGATCGTGCGATCCGCATCAAAGGGATGCACATACACCATGCCCTCTGCTTCGCCATGTTCTTTGGCTCGTTGCAGTGCATCATTCGGGTTATCGCCATGCAGAATAACCGTTGTGCCCCAGGCTCTGATCCGCGCCACCCGATCCGCACTGGCCGTCGTCGGCAGATAGATTATCGCCGCAATATCCAGCCGTTTGGATGCATAGGCGATTGCCAGCCCATGATTGCCACCACTGGCCGCAACAACTCCACGCACGCGCTGTTCAGGCGTCATCTGAAGTAGGTGATTAAAGGCACCACGAGCCTTGAACGAACCACTCACCTGGAGATTCTCCAGTTTCAGGCGCAATCCACTTGGTCGATCTTCTATC
>Ga0163144_10031127_pt1 | contig 10187 bp, 5 predicted proteins | sample OliLak19BULKMAT1_FD_123175 | JGI IMG/M metagenome (GOLD analysis project Ga0163144, IMG submission 123175) | Freshwater microbial mat bacterial communities from Lake Vanda, McMurdo Dry Valleys, Antarctica - Oligotrophic Lake LV.19.BULKMAT1 | ecosystem: Environmental > Aquatic > Freshwater > Lake...
CAACACCCTCATCGGCGCCCCCGGGGGAGGTGGCGAAGCGCCCCATGGGGCTGTCGCTGCCGGGGGGCGGGGGCGGGGGGGGGGGCGGCGGGTTGTTGGAGGTCGAGGAACTGCACGCCGATGCCAGGACGGCGCTCAGGCACAACAGCCGAGTCATGAGGCGGACCATTCGCATTACGTGGCCTTCAGCCAGTGTCGCTCAGCGCGGTGACAGAGGAGAAAGTCTCACCTGCCCATCCCGCGCGATCACGAGACCGTAGTAGTGACGTCCGGGGTGTCGCGCCATGACACGCTCGTTGATGCCGGCGGAATCCCGTGCGAAAATTACCTTGTTGCGCTGCAGGGGATAGTCGTTCAGCGGAAAGGCCGCTTTCCATCCCCAACCACCGTCACCCACGAAAACGACCGCGTCGGTGATCTGGCTCACCCGAACCGCTTCACGGACCCGGCCATCCACCCCGCGGTAGCTGCGCCCGTACTCCTTGAGCAGTGGAGGGTAGGCGAACACGAACGTAAAGGTCACCAGCGCGGCGACCAGCGCGCGGGCCTGCCGGCTGGTCTCGGGAGTGCCGCGCTCCAGCCACTCGCCCACGATACGCGCCAGCAACAGCATCACCACTGGCGTTGCCAGGTAGAGGTGGCGCGACCCGTAAGCGATGCCGTGATAGAAATGCAGGAAGTACATTCCCGACAAGGCCCCGAGGGTCCCCAGCATCACGCTGAACCACTCATCCCATTCCCGCCGGCGCCGCACCGCGTAGGCCAGGGCGACCGCCGGAAGGAGCGGGAGCCCGAACAGGTCCAGTAGAAACTGACTCACCCGGTAGCTGCTGACGCGCACGGCGTCGGCGGGATAGAACCCTGGCCACTCCGCGCCGTGAATTCTGGTGCCCATGTCGGCACCGAACCCCATCCCGAAGCGCTCACCGGGATCGCGTATCCGGAAGTACTCGGTCACCGGCATGAGCAGCGCATCGCCGGTCAGCGCCTGATTGTAGAGCAGGGTGAGCAGGACGCCCCCCAGCGCCACCACCGTCGTCAGCACGAAGAGCGGGAGGAGCCGCGGATTGCGCCGCAGGCGCAGCAGACCCTGCACGACGAAGGGCAGCGAAACGGCGATGGTGTCGACCGGTCGCACCAGCAAGTTGCCACCGAGCGCGAGTCCCGCGATCAGCGCCGCGCCGCGGGATTCGGCGCCCAGGAGTCGTGCCCAGCTCCAGCAGAACCCGCCGAAGAGCACGAGGTTCGCGGGATGCGACATGTAGGTGCCATTCATGAACAACAGCAGCGGTGAGAGCGCCAGCAGCAGCACCGCCAGCCGGGCCGTCCGCCCGGTCACGCCGGTCTCCCGGAAGAATCCGTGAAACAGGAACAGCGCCAGGGCGCCGAGCAGCGGATTGATGAGCCAGGGAGTCCGCAGGACGTAGCCCACCGCGAGTAACCCCGGCCACCCCGGATTCATGATTCCGAACCACCGGTCGTGCAGGACCATCGTGTGAATGAACCGGAAGGCTTCGACCGGTTCTGGCGCCGGCAGGCTCAGGGATCCCTGCGCCATCGCTTTCGCCTGGAACTGGTAGGCGACCTCATCGCTCACGTGCGGTATCCCGTCCAGCACCAGCCAGCCGGCCAGCAGGCTCAGCAGTGCGCTGGTGAGCGCGATCTGCCCAACCGTCCGGTGGTCGAGCCATTCCACCAGCTGTGTCGACTGACGCTCCAGCCGTTCGGCCAGCAGATACAGTGCGACGAACCCCGCGGTGCTGAGGAGCAGGGTTTGCAGGAAGCCGGTGGCATCGAGGTATCGCCGGGCGAGCACGGCCAGGAGCCCCACCATCAGCAGCGCGGGGAGGAGCACTCGTGCCTCGAGCAGCAGCTGAGCCGACTCTCGCAGCAGAAACCACGCGCGCGCCGGCCCGGTCACGCCCGCGGCGCAGAGGACGAGGACGATGGTCAGCATCAGTGCGGTCATCGCTCAGGGTTCCGTCGGTGGTTGCTGCTGCTCCATCTCGAAGCGGTGCGCCGCCCCGTGATTGCGCAGCATGTCCTGCATGAGCCCGAGGTCACGACTCCAGCTGACGGCGACCAGCAGTATCGTCGTCACCGTGAGAACCCTGGCCGGCCGGGTTGCGCGGCGCCACACTTCTCCTGCGGGGACCGTGCCCGCGAGGAGCCCGGCGGCCCCCAGCGCGAGGAATGGCCGAAGCGGAACGCCGTAGCGCGAGAGCGCGTAGGTCGCGCCGAACAGGAGCGTGGCCTGCAGCGCCCACAGGATCCCGAATCGCGCCAGCGGCCGATCCCACATCAGGAACAGCCCGGCCAGCCCCGCCAGGACCAATCCGGCCCAGAAGCCGGCGGCCACCACCGTCGCCAGCGGCGTGACCCACCCGGGGAGTCCCTTGCCATACCAGTCATTGCGCAGGTGCCGCAGGAGGAACGAATCGAGGGTCCAGAGATGGCCCGCCTCCCAGACGCTCTTGGCCAGGAAGCGCCCCGGCCGGGCGGCGATGTTGGCCCACCCCTGTTCCATGGCCAGGGTCTGGGCGCGAGCCGCATCACCGGCCACGAGGAGCTGGTACGGCTGACCGTCCACCATACCGTAGCGGTCGGACCAGCGATCGTCCTTGTCCACGAACGCCGCTTCCTGCTGGCTGCCGACCAGGAAGTTGAACGGGCCGTTGCTGTCGATCAGGACGAAGGTGCCGGTCACGCGTTCGTTGCGCAGCGTCCATGGGAGGATGACAGCAAAGCAGAACACCACGATCGCACCGAAGTGGAGCAGCGGTTCCCTGAGGGCCAGCCGTCCGCCGGTGCGTCGTCCCAGCCAGGCGGTCCAGGCCAGCCAGAGCGCGAGGAACGGCAGAAAGGTGACGAGCATCGGCCGCACCAGGGCGCCGGCGCCGAGCACGACACCCGCCAGCGCCCAACGGGTCCACCGGCCGCCCTCCGGATCGCGCGTGAGCAGATCGAGTACCAGCAGCAGTAGCGTCAGGAACAGCGTTTCCGACCACAACCGATGGGAGAACGCGATGAGGACCGGGTCAAAGGCGAACACCAGGGCCGCGACCCGACCCACCCGCTCACCTCCGAAGCGGCTGCCGAGTCGGTACATCAGCACCGTGGACCAGGCGGAGAGCGCGACCTGCGCCAGCCGGACTCCGAGGGTGCCGGCGCCGATCGCGAGCCAGAAGGCCAGGAAGATGGGATAGCCAGGCGGTCGGAACGTGCCCTCGTACCCGGCGCCTGCCGCGAGCTGGGTGGCCAGCTTCAGGTACGCCCCTTCATCAAGGATCGGGGCGTGATCCCGCACCGCCAGTGCCAGTCCCACCTTAAGCGCCACCGAACCGGCGAGTCCAACCAGGAACGCACGATCCCGGAGCCAGGTGGCGGTCATGGAAACTCCACCCTGCGGCTGGGTGAGGGGAACGGTGGCACCTGCCGCAGGCGCGCCAGGTACGACTCGGCCCGCGCGTGCCCCTGCGCGGTGGGGTAGAGATTGGTCCGTTCGGATGGATCCGTCACCCAGTCGAAGAGCTGGTGGCTGGAGTCGGGGTTCTGGATGAAGTGATAGACGGTGTCTGTCAGGGCGCGGAGGTCCCCGCCCGCGGCAGGGTACCACTCCGGCATCCGCACGGCCCGCTGGACTTCCGACAGCACGGGGGCCTCGCCCTGCGGAGGTGTTCCGCTCCAGAACCGCTGCAGCGAGGCGCCGGGAAAGGTGGTGCTGGAGTGGCCGTTGACCAGAGCGAGGATCGTGGCGGGGAGGTCCCGGAGGCTGACCGGCTGGGTCACCCGCTCGCCGCGTGGCGTGCGACCCGGCGCCACGATAATCAGCGGCACGTGCAGCGCGTCGCGATACAGGGAATGTCCGTGCAGGAAGACCCCGTGCTCGCCGAACTCTTCGCCGTGATCCGAGGTGACAACGATGATGGTGTTCTCCCGCAGTCCGCGTCGCCCGAGCTCCGCCAATAACTTGCCGATCTCACCATCGAGCCACGCGATCGACGCGTCATAGGAGTCCCGCTCCAGCAGGATGTCCGCCGGCCGCATCTGGTCCTTCCGCTGCCGGATTCCCAGGCGACGGAGCGGGCTCAGATGGTCCGGGCGCGAGTAGCCGGCGATCCGGCGGAACCAGTCATCCGGCGGCAGATACGGATCGTGCGCGTCGAAGTAGTTCAGGAAGCCGAAGAACGGTCGCTTCCCCACGCCGTCCAGCCAATCGAGGAACTCGGCGTTGACGGTGGCGGCTGGCTTGCGGCCAAGTACCTCGTCGCTCCCGATGAGCGTCCGGAGGAGCCGCGAGTCGGTGATCCGCCGGGTCAGGATGCAGCTGCGGAGCACGAGGCCCAGGCCGAAGCGGAAATCGCGATACCGCTGGAAGCCCCGGCCCAGCCCGGTTTCGTAATTGGCGTAGATCAGGTTGGCGACGAACCCCCCGGTGGCGTAGCCGCGCGCACTCAGCGCTTCGGCGAGGGTTGAGTCGCTCCGGTCCAGCGGCCGGAACCAGTTCGTGGTCAGCTCATGCGGCCAGCGGCCGGTGAAGATGCTGGCGTGCGACGGGAGAGTCCACGGCGCAGTGGACAGGGCGCCCCCGAAGGTGATGCCCTCGGTGGCGAGCTGCTCCAGGGCCGGGGAGGTCGGCCGCGAGTACCCATACAGGCCGAGGCTCGAGGCGCGAACGGTGTCCAGGATGAGCAACAGCACGTTCGGGGTCGACCCCGCTGGTGGTAGGGCGGAGCTCGATTCGCGCTCCCGCCAGTCACGCACCCCTGCCATTCCCGCCGCCGTCAGCAGCACGCCAGCCAGCAGCCACGGCGACAGTCGGTGGACCACCCGCGTGACGCCAGCCTCACGCGCCCCCAGCAACCGGCTGGCCTGGTAGCCCAGGCCCAGGCTCAGCAGCGCCAGGGTGATCCCATGGATCCGCGATCCGAAATGCAGACTGATGAGTCCCGCCGAAGTCGCCGTGACGGCGCCGAACACGGTGAGCGGAAGCGCCGGCAGCCTGGACCACCGCAGACGTGCCGTCGCCAGCAGCGCCGCGGGGATCGTGAAGAGGAGCAGATACGCCAATGGAGCAAGCCAGAACATATCACGCGAGCGGGCGGTGAATTCTCCCAGCACATGTTTGCGATACAGCAGCAGCAGAACCTCGCCGATCCCCGCCAGGACCGCGCAGCAGACGGCGAAATGCACCGGTGTCAGCGGTCGTCGGGCCGCCCCTGCGGGAGGTGTCACGGTGTTCCCCGCTCCGCCCGGGATGGCCAGCTGAGCCCCGAGCCGGCCAGCGCTCCGGTGAGCCGCGCTCTGAAGGTCGCGCCGATCGTCGCGTGGGAGCTGTCCTTGGCGAGGTTCACCCGCTCGCCCGGATCGGCCATCACGTCAAACAGCTCGGCGCTGCCACTCTCTTCTTCGATGTAGTGCCACCGGCCCTCGACCACCGCCGCCACCGAGCCCCGGGAGGCGGGCCAGTTGGAGGGAACCGCGGACCGGCGGGCGAGTTCGGTACGGACCGAGCCGGCACTATCGTCCGCGAGGGGCAATGCGCTCCCGGGAAAGGCGGCGCCGGGCAGGCCGAGCCCAGCGGCGACGGTTACCGGAATCTGGTCAATCCCCACGGGGCTCCGGACCACGGTGCCACCGTGCTGGCCCCCGGGCCACCGCACCACGAGCGGCACGTGGGTCTGCTCCCGGTAGAGACTGTGACCGTGGTAGATCATGCCGTGCTCGCCCCAGCTCTCCCCGTGATCCGACGTGACGACGATGATCGTGCGCTCGAGCAGGCCCCGCGCCTCCAGCTGGGCGAACAGCTCTCCCAGCGCGTGGTCCAGGGCCAGGATGGATTCATCGTAGAGGTCCACCAGCTCCGCCAGACGCTCCGGCGGTGGCAGTTCGACCGCGGTGCCGATCGCGCCGAGTTCGATTTCACGACTGGCCCGCTGCGCGGGTCCGGCGGTGCGGAATCGCCCCGCGAATGGTGCCGGTGGCTTGAGCGGTGAGTGCACGTCGAAGTAGTTCACGAACGCGAAGAATGGCCGCCCGTTCAGCCCGTCCACCCAATGGAGCAGGTCGCGGTTGAGCGTCGGTCCCCACTTCCGTCCCGGCATGTCGTCCCGGCCGAGGCGGGGAAGGATTTCGTATGCCACTCGACGGCCGAAGGTGGTGCGGGCAAGCGCGTCGCCAAGGTTGCCGTAGAAGTCCTCATACCGGATGAAGCCGCGCGCCAGCCCGGTGTTCCGGCCGGTCCAGAACGTGTTGGCGACGAAGCCGCCGGTCGCCCACCCCGCCTCGCGCAGCCGTTCGGCGAGCGTCGGGAAGCGGCCGTCGAGGAATGGCCGGCCCATGATCCCCGCCTGGTGCCGGCTCAATGGCTCGCCGGTGAAGAGCGATGCGTGACTGGGCAGGGTCCACGAGGACGAGGCGTGGGCGTTGTCGTACCGCACCGCCTCCGAGGCGAATGCATCCAGCCGCGGTGAGGTGGGGCGAGCGTAGCCGTACATCGAAAGATGATCGGCGCGCTGCGTATCGAGAACCAGCAACAGCACGTTCGGGGCGCCCGCGGGCGCGGCCGGAAGCAGCGCTAACGCCCGCCATTCCACCGCGCGGCGCCAGCCGGTCGTCGTCGTGGCCAGGAGTACCACCGCGCCCAGCAGCGCCGGGAGACTCCGCAGCATGAAGCGCTGCAGCCGTTCGCGATCACCGCGATACCATCGAGTGATGGCGGTGGTGACACCAGCGGCGAGCAGCAGTGCGGCGACTTCGGAGAACACCTGACCCTGCAGGGTCGCGGTGAGATAGGCGCCCGCGAAGGTGACCACCGATACCAGGCCCGCGTCCCACGCCAGCGGCCGGCGGATCATTCGGGCGAGCCCGAGGACGAGCAGCCCGAGTCCCAGACCCAGAATCCCCATGACCGCTGGTGCCATCCAGGCGGCGTACACCGAGTTGCCGGTGCGCCACGACAGCGCACCGGGTATCAGGCCGAGCAGCACCCACTCCAGTCCTTCGACCAGTCCGGACACGAGGCCGAGCCAGAGTCCGAGCCGCAGTAGCGGCGTCATCGAGTCACTTTGTCGCGGAGTGGTCCCATGGCGACGGGGCCGCGCAGCAAAAGAAAGAGGATCGCGATCAGCACGCTGGTGTATACCGGCATTTCCACCATCGACCGGAATCGCCAGTCCGGGGCAAGGATCCAGCCGAGATCCAGGAAAGGCACCATCAGCAGGAAGGTGAGCAGCACGCCGGCGGTCCGGGCCGGCCACAATACCGCCATGAACGGCACCAGCCACAGGGAGAACCACGGCCAGACATGCCCCACGAGCGCAAGGAGCATGCAGGCCATCACGGCCAGCCCGCCGGCGGCCCACCTGTCCCAGCCGGGCCGCCGTACCGCCCGCCACAGCATCACACCCGTCAGCACGAGTCCCGCGATGGTGACCATCTGGTCCATGCGTGTCGGTGACAGTTTCAGCCCGGCGTATGCCGCGAGGTTCACCAGGTAGGTGCCCGGCACCCAGAAGATCCAGTTTTGCATCGTCCGGGTCGCGCCGAGAAAGCCCGGCCCGTCGTAAAATGCGAGCAGGGCGAGCAGCGAGCCGATCCCGCAGGCTGCCAGCGTGACGAGGTAGCGCCGGGTGAACAGGACTCCGGCCCGCCGTGCGGCGAGGAGCTCGAGGCCAATCAGCGGCAGGGTGACGAACTTGATCAGGAAGGAGCAGGCCAGCCACACCGGGGCGAAGCGATGGTCCCGGCGATCCACCGCTTCGAGCCACAGACTCAGAAACAGCACCATCACCACGTCGTTGTGCCCTTCCGCCACGGCGAAATACACCCCGGCCGGCAGCCACCCGATGAGGCAGGTCACCAGCAGCCGGGCCCTCGCTCCGCGGCGGCCCGCCAGCCGGCGCAGCGCCGCCAGCGTTCCCAGCCAGGCCGCCGCCAACACCAGCTTATGAAGGAAAAACTCTAGTAGCTCCCGACGGCCGCTCAGGCGGCCCAGACCACCGATAAGGAACGCCCAGAGCGGGCCGTAGGTGAGCCGTTCCTGCGGCTCGAAGCCACTGCCAGGAAGATGTTGGAAGACATCGGTGGTGAAGGGAGCGTAGTACGGGTTCTGACCTTCCGCGAGCATGCGGCCCCAGGCGATGGAGAGCCAGAAGTCGGGGGTATACGTCGGAAACGCGAATACCGCGACCAGCGCCAGCAGCACCGCCACCCGGGATGCGGCGCGATCGGCGGCCCCAACCTCGCCGGCTGCGTCGCCGGACTGGATCTGGCGGAGCGCCAGCAGCATGACGATGCTGGCGACGGCCAGCGGGAGGGTTGCCGCGAGTACCCGCCAGAGCGGGTCAGCGAGCGGCAGGCCCCCGCGTATCGCGGAGCGGAGGAAGTCGTATCCACCCGGTAACCACCGCAGGCGCTCGGCCAGGCGATCGATGAAGGCGATCTCGTCGCGCTGCAGCACCAGCACCGGAGAATATGCCGCCAGCCCGACCGCAAGCGGGACGATCACCACGAAGGCCATCAGGCTGATCGCGCCCAACCGGGTGAGGCGGGCGGCCAGAGTTGCGCCCGGCCCGGTGCTTACCATCCAGGCGCTCCCGGGGTGCCTCGCGAGGGCACGTCCGGCGCGCCGCCCCATCCGGGGCGCTTTAACTGTCGCAGCGAGTCGCGGAGCGCGTCGAGCACAGCCTGATGGCTGGACTCCGGGGCGAGGTTGTGTTCCTCCGCCGGATCGCTGGAGAGTTGGAACAATTCTTCCTTGCCCCGGCCGCCCAGCACATAGTGATGGCCATTCGCAATGACACTGGTCATGGTGCCCAGTGTGACGGGCTCCTCCGGCGGGGTGTTGATGCCCTTGATTATCTGCGCCAGTAGGGGGCTGACCGGCCCTGTGGGCTGAGCGTTCCACAGCGGCTGCAGGGAGGTCCCGGGGAATGGGGCCACTCCGGAAAGCCCCGCGGCGTGGCGCACCGTTTCGGCCAGATCCCGCAGGGAGACCGGGGTGCCCAGGCGACGTCCGGCGGGAACGCCGGGCCCGCGCAGCACGAGCGGCACGTGCAGCAGGCTGGTATAAAGGCTATTGCCGTGCCCAGAGAGGCCATGCTCTCCAACGAGTTTGCCATGGTCGGAGGTAATGATCACGAGCGTGTGTTTCAGCAACCCGCGTGCGGCAAGAGAATCAAGCAGGGCACCCAGGTACTCATCGGTGCGCGCGATCCCCGCGTCGTAGCGGTCTATCTTCCGCCGACCGGAATCCCAGGTGCTTCCGCGCGGAACCAGGGGCAGCGGCTGATGGGCATCGAAATAGTTGAGAAAGACGAAGAACCGCGGCGACTCCCGCCGATCCAGCCAGTCGAGGAACTCGGCCGTGACCTCCGGACCCCGCTTACGGTCGTTGTCCCGCCTCGCGCGCTTGGTCCCGAGCGACCAGTCGCGCCCGGTGCCAAAGAGCGTGGCATTGAGCAGCAGTTGCAGCGGCGTGCGCTTGTGGTCGCGGTAGGTATCGAAGCCCCGCGCCAGTCCCGACTCGCGGCTGGTATAAAAGAGATTGGCGGTGAATCCGCCGGTGGCGTACCCACTGGCGGCGAACTCCTCCGCCAGCGTGCGGGGCGCTTCGTCCAGCGGAACCTGCCAATCGGTGGTGATGTCCTGATGATACAGCCCGGTGAACATGCTGCCGTGAGAGGGCAGGGTCCACGGGGCGGTGGAATAAGCGCTGTCAAAGGTCACCCCGCCACGGGCAAACTCCGACAGGCGAGGCGTCGTGGGCCGTTCGTAGCCGTAGAGGCCAAGAGACGCCGCGCGAACCGTATCGAGGATGATCAGCAGGACGTTCGGAGCGTCGGCGGACGCGATGGTCGTGGAATCGGCGCCCGCGGGCCATCGCCACCGCTCCCCCGCTACCATGATGAGCGCCACCCCGCCCACCAAGCCGAGCAGCAAACCGGCGAGCGGCAACAACCGGCGCTGTTGCCGCTCGGCGAGCGGTGCCAGAACACGACCCAGCTGCACGCCGGCCCCGAGGCTCAGCAGCAGGAGCGTGCTCCGGCTCAGCAGGAGTCCGGTCCAGAGCGAAAGCAGGCTGAAGGTGAGGATGGTGAGCCCCAGCCCCAGGATCGCTCGCGTGGTGCACCACGTCGGCGCGAGCCAGGCGAGCAGTGCGACCGGTGCGGCCACGACCCCGAAGA
>Ga0163144_10031130_pt1 | contig 10186 bp, 7 predicted proteins | sample OliLak19BULKMAT1_FD_123175 | JGI IMG/M metagenome (GOLD analysis project Ga0163144, IMG submission 123175) | Freshwater microbial mat bacterial communities from Lake Vanda, McMurdo Dry Valleys, Antarctica - Oligotrophic Lake LV.19.BULKMAT1 | ecosystem: Environmental > Aquatic > Freshwater > Lake...
CAACGACATCTTTAAGATGGACGATGCTGGTGGTAATGTACTCCAACTAACAACAAATGGTTCAAATGACCGCCAACCTCGTTGGACAGGTAATGATAGAATCATTTTTACCTCTGACCGCGATGGCAATTCCGAGATCTACATGATGAACACTGACGGCAATAACCCAGTAAATGTCAGTAATTCACCATCAGATGATGTCAATGGCGACCGTCGTTAATTAAGTGAAACACGGAAAGCCCCTATTCTTTAGGGGCTTTTTTGTTATAGTGTTGGCTGATTTGTATCACGAGAGAAAGACTATTACACTTGTACCATTATAAAGAAATCGAAACACCACAGGGCTTAGAATTTGTAACGGTAAAAGAACTTGAGCCACTTAATATTACGTTGATAGGACAGGGTCGGGGTAGTTTACAAATTGAAAAAACACCTCATGACTTTCAAGGTTTAAGAAGTGCCATTGCCACCTATGACGCAATTTGTGTGCCAGTTCCACGCCCAAAAGGATTACTTGGGCATCAGTACCTTACACAAATTCACTATTTAATTGAAAAAACCATTCAACGCGCACCAAAAGCCTTCGAAACATTTAAGCTAGGGGCAGCAGGTGATGCTACGCCTGTCATGGAACGCATTAAAAGCGAAATAGCACAACATCATGGGTTAGAAGAAGCAGAGAACCAAGGTGATCTACTAATTAGAATTCGCCCCTCAGTCGTTAAAACAGGGTGGGATATATTGATTAGAACAACACCACGCCCTCTAATAACCCGACAATGGCGTATTTACAACATGGAAGGTGCGTTAAATGCCTGCGTCGCCTATGGAATGGCACAACTAAGCCAAATAGAAAACACAAGTAGCGTGCTAAATTTAGGGTGTGGTTCTGGTACATTAATGATAGAAAGCCAGCCCTTTAAGCCTAAAGAACAATTTGGGATAGATAACGATGAGGACGCGCTTATGATGGCACACGAACATCTACACCTTGCCAAAGTAGAAGCAAACCTTATTCACGGAGACGTTACCCAACTCCCATTTGATAACGCCACCTTTGATGTATTGACTGCTGATTTGCCTTTCGGGCAATTGGTTGGGAACGTACAAAGCAACAAACAGCTTTATCCCTTACTTGTGCAAGAAGCAGCAAGAGTCTGTGTTAAAGGTGGAAGGATTACACTGATTACACATTCTTTGCGTTTGATAGAATCTGTGCTAGATGCATACGCTCATCTATGGCACATCGAAAAGCAACTTTCCGTCAATCTAAACGGACTTAACACAAGAATTTATGTTTTAAGCAGGCGTTGAAGGAGTTCATAAAATGCCACTAAAACAGTTCATATACGGCTTATTGCTGGTCTTTTTGGTTTCATGCCAACCCCAAACATCAGATAATTCTTTCCTAGTTGTTTTAGTGGCGGATGGAAGAGAGCTAACCTTTGTTCTAAACGCCTCACTGACAATAGAAGAATTTTTAGCACAATCAGACGTGGGCATTACATTAGGTGATAATGACCGTCTTACACCACCTCGTTTTACACAACTCACCGATGGCATGCGTGTTACCATTGTAAGGGTGACGGAAGAAACCTTTTGTGAGCAAACAGACATTCCATATCAACAGGAAATTATTCAAAACGAGCAACTAGCACCTGGCGAAGAACGCCTTTTGCAGGCGGGACAAAACGGACGCCAAGAAACATGTTACCGAGTAAGTATTGAAGATGGGGTGCGCCGAAACAGAACCCCTGTTGGGCAGCCCACTGTACTAGTAGCTCCCATTAACGAAACACTAGTTGTTGGCATTGATGTTCAAGTTGAGCCTATTCCTGTAACAGGCACTCTCTCCTACATCAATAACGATAACGCTTGGGTTATCAGTGGCAACAGCACGAGCAAACGCCCCCTGACGTCCCAAAGTAATTTAGATTCGCTAGTATTGTCGTTATCCAATGAAGGACGATATTTGCTATATACCGCCAAACCCTTAGGCGATACAAATTTTGTCAACGAACTCTGGGTTGTAGATACATCAGGTTCTACCAATCCTGTAAAACTTGTTCCTACTGATGTTATTCATGCCGAATGGCTAAACCGTGAAAACACAATTTCCTATTCTACCGCCGAACCACAAACCATTTTCCCATTTTGGCGAGCTTTAAATAACCTCTTTTTGATGAAAGTAGACCCCATTTCTGGCAGTACCTTAAGCGTTGAACAGGTGTTAGAAGAATCAGGTGGTGGGTTATTAGGATGGTGGGGAACAGTATATCGTTGGTCACCTGATGGCAATCAATTAGCGTGGACAAGGGCAGATTCTATGGGCATTGTTAGGGATGGTGAATCAGTGACGTTGCTTTCATACCCATTCTTTAGAACCACACAAAACTGGTCATGGCGAGCTGATGTTTCTTGGTCATGGGATAGCGAACTTATTCTAACGACTGTTCATGGCGCACCTATTGGTAGTGAACCACCAGAAACAAGCCCTGCTTTTGACATTGTTGCTACAGACCAAAACGGAACGTTTAAGGCAAACCTATATAGCAGTGCTGGTATGTGGTCAGCGCCCAAGTTTTCACCCCCTGTTCAAACGGATGGTGAATTTTCAGAGGGTTATATGGCATTTCTGCGCTCGAGAGAACCATTCAACAGCGTTAATGGTGAGTACGACTTGGTGGTATCAGACCGTGACGGTAGCAATGCCAAAGTCATATTCCCAAGACCTAACCAAATAGGCATTAAAACACAAGATTTTGGCATTACACCGCACGATTTTACGTGGAGCCCTGACGCAAACCATATTGCCATTATCTATCAAGGCAATCTTTGGGTCGTTGACGTTATCTCTAGTGTATCTCATCAACTCACTTTTGATGGACAGTCAGAGCATCCGATATGGTCTCGATAACGCGTCGTCATTTAATCCTTTTCATCTCGCTTATTCTGTTTCTGGGTTCATGTGTGCTATACGGTTTAACCAACCACATCGCACACGAAAACCTCAGAGGTTATGTCAATCCTACACAGTCAACAGAACTTCCGTTTAAGACAGCTCTTTTGGGTGTGAATGCAGAACTTACACAGTATTCACCCCGAGAACTGTTAGAAAACCTAGCCCTTATGGAAGATATGGGGGTTCATTGGGTTCGACAATTTGTGCGATGGGATAGTGTTGAAATCGTTTCAAATGAATTTGATTGGACAAAATATGATGCCATCATTACGCCATTTGAAGGGCAACATCTTAAACTCATTGTTGTTCTGTATGGTACGCCGTCGTGGGAACGCGAGAACAACACAACATTTTCTGCACCTCCCAACAACCTTAATGCTTGGAGTAATTTTGTTAGGCTTTTTACCCAGCGCTACGAGCATATTATAGATTATTACCAGATTTGGGATGAACCCAATCTCTATAACGCTTGGGGAACAAAACCCCCGAAGCCTATACAGTATTTAGGGGTTCTACAAGTTGCCTATCAAGTCATCCATAGCTATGATGAAACCGCAACAGTGCTTTCCGCATCACTTGCGCCCACCACAGAGAACACGATCAACAACATCAGTGACTGGCAATACCTGGAAGATTTATACATTCGCGGGTTAAAAGCTGTTACTGATGGTATAGGGGCTAAAGCCTATGGTTTTAATGTGCCACCTGATGATAGAAGTATTGACGCTAATTCACTCAATTTCTCTAGGGTGATTCACCAAAGAGAAATCATGGAACAATACGATGATGCCCAAAAGCCACTTTGGGTTACAAACTTTGGTTGGAATAGCCTTCCTAACAATTGGGCAGGAAAACGCTCTATCTGGGGTGAAGTAAGTTCAGAAAACCAAGAGATGCACACCCTTAACGCCCTTAAAAGAGCGGATAGAGAGTGGGCATGGGTAGGAGGGGTAATACTTCATCACTGGCAACCCGAAGCACAAGAAAATGACCCTCAATGGGGGTTTTCTTTGCTCTCCCCTCAGGGAGAAACTAAAGCACTCTATCACTCCATTAAAAATAGTCCTCTCCCTCTACAGCCTCAAAATGGCTTGTATCACCCCAGAAACCCTTACATACAATACAGTGGGCTTTGGACACTCGGTGATTTAGGGGCGGATGTGGGGTGGCTAGAAACAAGCGATAGTCAATTGTCTTTAGAATTCTACGGCACAGAAGTAAGCATACTTACACGGCAAGGTAACTATGTTGCTTTTCTGTATCCCAAAGTGAATAACAAGCCCCCAAACGCCCTACCCCAAGATAATCAAGGTAATGGTTATCTCTTTTTACGAAGTGCTACATTGCGTCCAGAGCTAAAAAATACGCTTGTCAGTTCAAATCTACCGCAAGAAACTCATGTGCTGATGCTTACAGCTGATAAAGGATGGGATCAATGGGCAATCGCAGGGTTTGGCGTTAGTGATGGCAATCTGGAAGCTCCCTATCAAGCACAAAAGAACATTGCGCTTTTCTCAATTTTCATCACCGCAATTGCTCTTTTCGTATCACTTAGGCAATTTAACCTTTTCGTTTGGGTTAATCAATTGAGGTTGCTCTCGGGGTCTGTTACACCACAGCTAAACGCTATAGGTGCATTCGTCGCGTCTCTCATTTTGATGTTGGGCATATTTTTTACTTGGGGTGATGGCACGCCTAATATCTTTCGCAAAGAAGCCTACAACTTAGGCATCGCCACCCTTGTTACGGGTGGGTTAATTGCTTTAGAACCATCGCTCATTGTCGTGGCGTTATCTGTGATGGTGCTTTGGTTATTTATATACAATCACATCAACGTTGGGCTATGCTTAACCGTATTTTGGTCACCATTCTTTTTGGTTCCTGTGGAAATTTATCAGTATGCTTTTCCTATGGCAGAGCTACTGTTGCTCATTACCTTTAGCGCATGGCTATTGCAACAGTCAGTTGTTATTGCAAATGCGTATAAAAGCAAGATATCGCTTAAATTTAACCTGCATCTAATGGATCAGCTATGGGTGTTGTGGGTACTTGTAGGGCTAATTACACTTCTATGGTCGGTTTATCAGTCCATTGCGTTTACCGAATGGCGCACACTCATCCTAGAGCCTGCACTCTTTTATATGATATTGCGAACCTCTTCTCGCCACATTAAAGACCTTCGACAGCTTGTTTACACACTCATTTTTAGTGGCTTGTTAGTTTGTGTCATAGGTTTAATCACTTTCTCACAAGGGCAAGGCATTATCACCGCCGAAGAAGGTAGCTTAAGGCTGGCAAGTGTTTATGGCTCGCCTAACAATGTTGCCTTGTTGATAGGGCGATTTACGCCATTTTTACTAGCTTTTGGGCTGGCTTGGCGTGGATATCGTCGGTGGTTAGCCATTATTGGGTTGCTTATAGTCCTCATCACGCTTGTTTTAACGCAAAGTGTCGGTGGGCTGGTGCTTGGTATTCCAGCGGGTCTGGGTTTCGTTATCCTCTTGCACTTCAAAAGGCGTGCGCTAATGCCGCTACTCGCCTTTGTCAGTTTGGGCAGTGCAAGCGTTTTATTTTTATCACAAATTTCAGTACGTTTTGCCAAGCTCTTCTCATTGTCAGAAGGCACGAATTTTCTTAGATTGCGTGTTTGGGAGAGTGCTTTAGACATCGTTTCTCAATTTCCTATAACGGGTATCGGGCTTGACCAATTTTTACGCGTCTATCGGGCAGAGTATGTGCGTCCAGACGCTATTTGGGATATGGATTTATCACATCCTCACCAAATTATCTTAGATATTTGGCTGAGAATGAGTATTTTTGGGCTTATTCTATTTTTGGTGATGCAGTGGTGTTTCTGGCGAGTTTGGCGGGATGTTTACCTCCGAATAGACCTTCAAGAGCGTAGCTTTTTAATAGGATGCGCGGGTTTCATGGCAGCCACACTAGCACACGGCATGATAGATAACAGCATTTTTGTCCTTGACCTTGCTATGCTCCATGCACTTGTGATTGGGATTGTCATCAATTACGCTACTATTGACGGATTTTCTAAATAGTGATGTAATCTAAGAAATAAGATGGGCGGTCTTCAATGAAAGCCAAAATCAACAAGGTGACAATCCTGATTCAACAAGGTGACACATTATTACAAGTGGCAGATGCCTTAGTGCATCCCACCAATCCTACTTTATCACTTTCAAAAACGCTTGCAACCGTTGGCGGTGAGGCGTTGATAAACGCCACCAATCAGATCGGTTGGTGTGATATTGGTGATGCGGTTGTCACGGGTGGCGGTAATTTACCCTATCAGTTTGTTATTCACACTGTTCCCCCAAAATGGGGTGAAGGTAGTGAAAGAGGAAAACTCGCTAACGCCACATGGGAAGTATTACGCCTTGCAGAACTTAATCATTGCCGTTCTATTGTTATCCCTCCTATTGCAACAGGTTCTGAGGGCTATCCCCTTGAGAACTGTGCAAAAACTATGCTAGAGCAAATCGTAGACTTTACCTTTGAGTCATTGCGGTTTCTGCGTGATGTAATGATCTACACGCTGTTGGATGCCGAAAAACTGGTATTTGAAGCAGAGTTAAAACGTCAATTAGCTCGCCTTGATGATAGTGGCGGTGGTTACGCTGGTGCGAGATAATACTTTTCCACTACAAAACACCTCAAATTGTGGTAAACTTCGTGCCGTTTAATAGGTGGCAAATGCCGTTTGGAAGGGGTGTACCTTGCGCGTCGTAATTACAGGTGGTGCAGGTTTTGTTGGCTCACATTTATGTGACCGTTTTTTAAGTGAAGGCCATCAAGTTGTTGCCATAGACAACTTTATCACAGGCAGTAGCCACAACATTAAGCATCTAGTGGGAAACCCCAATTTTGAATTTCTTCATCATGATGTAAGTAACTACATTTATGTCACGGGCTTGGTCGATGTTGTTTTGCACTTTGCCTCCCCTGCCAGTCCCATTGACTATCTTAAATACCCCATTCAAACACTTAAAGTGGGTGCAATGGGAACGCATAATGCATTGGGGCTGGCACGTGCCAAAGGTGCGAAGTTCTTACTTGCGTCCACATCAGAAATATATGGTGACCCACTCGAACATCCCCAACGCGAAAGCTACGTGGGCAATGTAGATACCATTGGGCCCCGCGGTGTTTATGATGAAGCAAAGCGTTATGCCGAAGCCCTTGTCATGGCATATCACCGTCAACATCATCTTCAAACACGCATTGTTCGTATTTTCAATACATATGGGCCCAGAATGCGTCTGGACGATGGTCGTGTTGTCCCTAACTTTATTGGGCAGGCTTTACGCGAAGAACCGCTCACTGTGTATGGTGATGGCTCACAAACACGGTGTTTTCAATACGTTGATGACCTTATCGAAGGTGTTTATCGTCTGTTGTTTTCAGACTTTGTAGAGCCAGTTAACATTGGCACAACCCGTGAAATTACGGTAAAGCAATTTGCTGAAATTGTGAATATGATCTCTGAAAATGAGGCGGGCATCATCTACAAAGAGGAACGCATTAAAGGCGACCCCCAAAATCGCCAACCCGACACAACAAGAGCAAAGCAATTGCTCAATTGGGAACCTCAAGTAGAGCTTGAAGTAGGACTCGCCAAAACAATCGAGTATTTTCGTCAGTTTGTTAACTCCTAAAGCATTATGAGCGTGGCAATGTTTCCAAAAAGCCTCGCAGTGTCTGCCCTGACATTGTTAGGCTTAGCTTTCTCTACACTCCTTTTGGGGTGGTTTCCTATCCAAGATGTCTTTTTTATTCTTTTCGTTGTCACGTTTCTTTTTTCAAGCCTGATCAGTTGGTTACCATCATTAGCCTTCCTACTTGTATTCTCTCCTCTCCGCACGCTTATATTTACCGAATCTTCGTTACAACTGCCCGTCGAGATCGGTCAATTCACATTTGGCGTGTTTTTTCTATTTAGTCTGTACCATGCGTGGTCAGGTCGTTATCGCCTCCCCATCATAAACATTGTGCCACTATTACCACTCGGGACATTCTTATTTGTTGCTGGGATAAGCACACTTTTATCCATTTCTTTTAGTGTAGCTTTTACAGAGTGGATAAAATGGGTCAGCGTGCTTGTCTTGTCTTATTGGGTGTCTGTGCTTGGCGGGCGAGGACAATGGCAAAATATCATTGCTGTATTGGTGTTATCCGCCCTCGCCAATGCCTGCGTTGGCATTTACATTTTCTTCGGCGGAAGTGGCGCAGACCATTTACTCATCAGTGATGGGCTTTTTCGGGCATTTGGGACATTTGGTCAACCGAATCCTTTTGGTGGCTTTATGGGCTTAATCTTGCCCATCTCTACAATGATGAGCATGTATTACTTATGGGCATGGGCTAAAGAACGACAACATCGTTTTATACATACGCTCTGGCTAGGGTTTTTCAGTCTCTCTAGTATTCTCATCGGCAGTGCGCTTATCATGTCTTGGAGCAGAGGCGCGTGGATTGCGACATTACTTTCTTTTTTGGCAATCGCATTCGCATTACCGCGTAAGTTCATCACAAGTATGACGTTGCTTGTGGCAAGTGTTCTTATTTTTGGGGGCGTTTGGATGAGTGGATTAGTCCCTAATTCCATTCAAAATCGCATTATCAGCTCAACATCAGAATACTTCACGCTAGATGACGTGCGCGGGGTAGATATCACACCCCAGAATTATGCTGTTGTAGAGCGTCTAGCACATTGGCAGGCTGCCCTTAACATGGCAACAGCATACCCCATTTTAGGGGTTGGCTTTGGGAACTATGAGGTCGCTTATCCCAGTTTTCAACTGATTAACTGGAATGAGCCTTTAGGACACGCGCATAACTACTATCTTAATGTCCTTGCAGAAGTGGGTATTCTAGGGTTAAGTGCTTATCTATTTTTCTTGTTCAGCCAATTTTATCTTCTCTGGAAAATTCGCCAACACCCTAGCTTAGACATTAGGGTGCTTGCCATCGCTATGATTGGAAGCTGGGTCTATCTTTCGGCGCACAGTCTGCTAGATAATCTTTATGTCAATAACTTATTCATACACATTGGTGTTATCTTAGGTGTATCTATTACGCTCTATCGTCAAACTTTTCACGTCATCATTTTGGAGTAGAACACCATGCAAGCCTCCTCAACAGATAAAACAGGGATTCAGAGTCCATTAGACAGGACTTACTCTCAGCTAGCACGACGCTTTGGCGGAGATAAAGCAAAAGAACTAGAGCGATTTTTAAAGTTTGCCACTGTAGGCATTGTGGGGGCATTACTCGATTTTGTGGTGCTGAATATTCTGCTTGTTACAATATTACCGGCAACCCAGCCCATCAACGTTGCCATAGCTACTACCATTGCCTTTGTAACGGCGGTAAGTAGCAATTTCTTCTGGAATCGCATCTGGACATATCCCGATTCAAGGTCAAGGTCATTACGTCGCCAACTCACACAGTTTTTTGTGGTGAGCTTTTTTGGTTGGTTTGCACGGTTAGTCTGGGTCACAGTATCTTATGTCGCGATGGGATTTTTCATCGTGGGCTTAATCCATGCTATATTACCGCAATTCTCTGTTGACTTAGATGCAACCAAACGCATTGGAAGCAATTTTTCGCTTTTGATAGCGATCGTAGTAGTGATGATTTGGAACTTCTTCGTCAACCGTTATTGGACGTATAGTGACGTAACGTGATTGCTATTGATTACACCGCAGCTTATGAACAAGGGGCAGGCATCGGACGATTAGTGAGACAATTAGTCAATGCCTTGCTACAACAAGAAAATGATACGCAGTACAAGCTATGGGTAAGCGGTTTTAAGCCCGTAAAGCCCCTTCCACCGCTTAAAAATGCCCAATGGTACACAACACGCCTAGAACCCGTCACACTAGCCAGAATTTGGCATCGTTTACACGTGCCATTACCCATCGAAACGTGGCTAGGAAATATCAGCTTATACCATGCCACAGATTTTGTATTGCCCCCCACCCTACCCAAAACCAAAACGGTACTTACCGTTCATGATTTGTCATTTGTTCGCGTGCCAGAAGCGGCATCTCCCGACCTAAAACGCTACTTGGACAGGGTTGTTCCTCACTCTATTCAAAAAGCAACGCACATTATCGCAGATTCAGAAGCCACTAAACAATATATTTGCGAAGTTTACAGCACACCTCCCCATAAAATAACCGTTTTACTGTCTGGCATAGAAGA
>Ga0163144_10031132_pt1 | contig 10186 bp, 12 predicted proteins | sample OliLak19BULKMAT1_FD_123175 | JGI IMG/M metagenome (GOLD analysis project Ga0163144, IMG submission 123175) | Freshwater microbial mat bacterial communities from Lake Vanda, McMurdo Dry Valleys, Antarctica - Oligotrophic Lake LV.19.BULKMAT1 | ecosystem: Environmental > Aquatic > Freshwater >...
GTCCCTCGACTTCAGATAGTCGAGCAGTCGCCGGCGCTGCGAGACCATCTTGAGAAGGCCGCGGCGCGAGTGATTGTCTTTCTTGTGGGTCTTGAAGTGGTCGGTCAGGTAGGTGATCCGGTGGGTGAGGATCGCGACCTGCACTTCGGGGGAGCCCGTATCACCTTCGGTGCGGGCATGTTTCTTGATCAGGGAGGCTTTCGCCTCCGGCGTGATCGACATCGGGTTGCTCCTGAATTCTAGCCGGACGACCGGCTGACTATTGGTTGAACACGCGGACGGGCAGGAACCTGCCGGCCCGGACTTCACCCAGAGCAACGCCGAGTTGTTCTTCGCCCACCTTCTCCGTGGCGAGGCAAATGCGGGAGGCGTCCTCCCCGTTCACTTGACGAGGACGGCGCATCTCCCGAAACGCCTCGACCTGATGGGGCAGAAGTACGATCTCTCGGCCCTGCCTGAGCCTGGACGCCTCTTCCCCGGTGATGGCCAGCGCCGGGATGTCGTCCAGCGCGGTCTCGAGGGGGACAAGGGTGTCGTCCAGCGCGGGCTTATCGCTCATTTGCTGCAGAAATGGAAGGGTGATTGCCGCGGCCTCGGCAAAAGCGCCGACACGGGTGCGGCGGAGAGCGGCAACATGGCCTTCGGCGCCAAGTGCGGCGGCGATATCGCGCACCAGGGCCCTGATATAAAAGCCTTTTCCGCAAGTAACGCGGATGACGGCGAGGTCGGGGGAGGGACAGTCAGCTAGTTCGGCTTTGTAGAGGTTGACCTTGCGCGAGGCCAGGTCGACCGTCTCCCCCTCGCGGGCGAGGTCATAGGCGCGCTCGCCATTGACCTTGATGGCGGAGAATTGCGGCGGGACCTGATCGATTTCGCCGATGAAGGTGGCAAGCGCGGCCGCTATGGCCTCGCGGGCGGGGCGGACCTCGGATGTTCCGGTGACTTCGCCTTCGCGGTCCTGCGTGGTGGTGGAGGAGCCCCAGCGGATGGTGAAGACGTAGTCCTTGTCTGCTTCCATGACGTAGCCGACGGTCTTCGTGGCTTCGCCGAAGGCAAGCGGCAGGATGCCTGAGGCAAGCGGATCGAGCGTGCCGCCATGGCCGGTCTTCTGGGCGTTGAAAATGCGACGACAGATTCCGACAGCCTGCGTGGAGGTGACGCCTTCGGGTTTGTCGAGGATCAGCCAGCCGTGAACCGGCTCGCCCTTCTTCTTGCGGGACATGTCGCTTTCTCTCCAGGCACCGTGGCGGGATCGAACCGCGCGCGGGTCGAGTTGTGGGGGGCGGGGTAGGTGGGATGGCCTGAGGGGTCAAGTGTGGGCGCTGATGCGGCTTGGGTGTGATGGACCAGGCATGCGTTCGCATTTGGACGGGAGCGGGCCATCCGTCATGCAGCAGCTCAGCCCGACGGAGGGGCCGGGGCGCGGGATTCGGCAGCGTCCACTGGGGTGGTGTAAATTCACTGACGGAGCGCTTCGGGCGCGCGGACCGCAAGAGTCAGCGCGCGCCCGGGGCGCGGTCGGCGGGTGGGGTAGTCATCGGAGAATCCCGGCAGGTGGCGTTGCGAGACGTAACTCCACCTCAGGACCGAATCCGATGACCGGTGACACTCGGCCCCAGTTCCTGTCCGCTATCCAGAAGCGCGATGACGGGGACTTTCTGCGCGTCCTGGCCGAGACCACACTCAACCCCGTTAAACGGTGATCGGTCGCCCTCCATGTGGGATGTCTGAGTGGAGTATCTCACAGGCCTGGAGGTGGGAGACGCGCGCGTCTGGAACCGGCCGAACTGGTTCTTGCAAGTGATTGAGATTGTTCGGGTCGGCGCCGAGAGCGTGGGTCCCGGATCTGCTGGTTCTGGCGGGGTCGGTCCGCGTTACGCGATCCGCGTGCCTTGCAGGCAGCCCCACCGACCGCTTCGCGGCCACCTCCCCACCTGCTTCGCAGTCGAGGGGGGAGGCGTCCCCGGATGCGTTATGCGTCGGGCCCTCCCAACGCGCGTTGCATCAGGAGGGTGTCGCACCAGCGATTGAACTTGAAGCCGGAGTTTCGGATGCGGCCGCATTCGGTGAAGCCCATGATGTTGTGGAGTCTGGCCGAGGGGAGATTGTTCGCGGCGTCGCCAATGACAGCGACGATCTGCCTGAAGCCGCTTGCCTCGCAGCGGGCGAGGAGTTCGCCGAGGAGAAGCGTGCCGAGGCCCCTGCCTTGATGTTCGGGCGCGATGTAGATCGAGTCTTCAACCATGAAGCGATAGGCGGGGCGCGTACGGAAATGGCTGGCGTAGGCGTAGCCGAGGATATGTCCGTCATCCTGGGCGACGAGGTAGGGAAAGTTGCTGCCGGTGATCGCGGTGAAGCGTGCGGTGATCTCTTCGAGGGATGGCGGGTCATACTCGTAGCTTGCGGCGCTGGTGAGGACGGCGTGCGCGTAGATGTCGGTGACCTGCGGGAGGTCAACGATGCGGGCGGGGCGTAGGGTGAGCATCGTTGTTCAGACGCGCTTGCCGCTGGCATCGATCAGCGGCGAGCCGTCTTCCTTGTTGAAGGGGCCGGGCGGCCATGTGTCGAGGAGGTCGAGCACGCGCTCGCTCGGACGGCAGAGGGCGACGCCTTTTGGCGTTGCGACGATGGGGCGGTTCACGAGGATGGGGTGTTCGATCATCGTGGCGATGAGCTGGTCGCTGCTGACCGCAGGGTCGAGCAGGCCGAGGTCTGCGGCGGGGGATTTTGTCTCGCGCAGGGCCTGCCGTGCTGTGAGGCCCGCGGCGGCAAAGAGCGCGAGGAGTTGCGGGCGGGTCCAGCCTTCGCGGAGACAGTCGATGACGGTTGGCGTGTAGCCCGCAGCTTCGATGGTGGCGAGCACGTTGCGCGACGTGCCGCAATCGGGGTTGTGGTGGATGACGACCGGGAAGTGAGTCATGGCACCCGCGCCTATCCAGCGACCAGCGTTACAACAGCTTTCCCGAGCGCGCCGAGCAGCAGCACGATCGTGCCTATGAACTGGATCATGAAGCCTGTCTCGCGCTTGGACGGATCGCGCGCGTAGGCGATGCCATAGAGAATTCGGCCAATGATCCACAGCATGCCGATCGCCGCGACGATGATTCCTGTCGGGTCCTGCGGTAGCCAGAACAGATGGCACAGCCACAGTGACGGCAGGAAGATCGGAAGCGACTCCAGGGCATTCGCCTGAATGCGCACGGCGCGCTCAAGGCCCGGATCACCGGTCATGGCGGGTGCGTTGATGCCAGACTTCCGGCGAGCGGCACCGACGCCGAAAATCGTCGAGATATAGACCATAAGCGCCACGAGCGTGACGATAGCGACATAGGTGTGTGACTGCATGTGAGAGCCCTCCCGATAGCCCCAGAAGTGTCTACGCCGCCGGCCTTGTGTCAGCCGCGCTTCGTGGCAGCGTCAGCACGGTAGGGATTGAAGCATCAGGCGCACCCAGCACGGCAATCAGGCCGTTGACCGCCCAGCGCATGGCTTGATCAGACCGCGCGTTCGACCATCAGCTTCTTGATCTCGGCGATTGCCTTGGCGGGGTTCAGACCCTTCGGGCAGACCTGCGTGCAGTTCATGATGGTGTGGCAGCGGTAAAGCTTGAACGGATCCTCAAGGTCGTCGAGGCGCTCGCCGGTTGCTTCGTCGCGGCTGTCAACGATCCAGCGATAGGCCTGGAGGAGGGCGGCCGGGCCGAGGAATTTGTCGCCATTCCACCAGTAGCTCGGGCACGCCGTCGAGCACGAGGCGCACATGATGCACTCGTAGAGGCCGTCGAGCTTGGAGCGGTCGGCTTCTGTCTGCTTCCATTCCTTCTGGGGCTCGGGCGTTTCGGTTTTCAGGAAGGGCTGCACATAGGCGTGCTGCGCATAAAAGGTTGTGAGGTCGGGGACGAGGTCTTTCAGCACGGGCTGGTGGGGCAGGGGCGAGATGGTGATGTCGCCGGAGAACTCGTCCCAGCCCTTGGTGCAGGCGATGGTGTTGTTGCCGCCGATATTCATCGAGCAGGAACCGCAGACACCTTCCCGGCACGAACGGCGGAAAGTCAGCGTCGGGTCGATCTCGTTCTTGATGTAGATGAGCACGTCGAGGACCATGGGACCGACCTTGCTCATGTCGATCTGGTAGTAGTCCCAGCGCGGATTGTCGCCGGTTTCCGGATCGAAGCGGTAGATCTTGAAGGTGCGGAGCTTCTTGGCCGTGGCGGGCTTCGGCCAGCGCTTGCCGGCCTTGATCTTCGAATTGCGCGGAAGCGTGAGTTCGACCATGCGAGACTTCTTCGAAAGCGGACTGGGCCAGCCCGGAAATGTGCGCGCAACCTAGCGGGTTGCAGCGTCGGCACAAGCGCCAGAAAGTCGCGGGTTTACAGGGATTTGCCGCGGGAGCGGACGCGCCGTATGCAGTCGCGGACCAGCTTCACGAAAGGCCGGCGCAGGCCGTAGGCGGCGCGGGCCGCGGAAGGGCGCTGGGCGTGCAGCATCTCTGTGACGCCGGCGCGGATAAGGCCTCGGGTGAACTGGATGATGCCGTGGCGCCCACTGGCATCGAGCTCGTCGCGGTCGATGGGGACGGGCGACCAGAACAGGATTGCCTCGCCGTTGGGAAGGGACATGCGTTTGAAGCCGTCGGCGGGCAGGCGCGGCTCCATCAGGGCGAAGGCGACCTGCCTGGAGCCTTCGAGGATGGGGCGCGGGTTACGCGAGAACTGCACGGTCTCGCCGGCCAGGACGCGGATCGACTGGATGTGCGCCAGCTTGGCGAACTGACGGACCGTGTTGGCGCCGAGGTTGAGCATCGGGAGGTCAGACTGCGGGTCGCCATTCTGTGGCACGGCGAGCGCGAATTCCATGCGGCCGCCGGTGATGTCGCCGGGGCGTTTCTTCAGGCTGGAGCCGAAGGTGCAGACATAGGCGAAGCGGCGCTCGCCCTCGGGCGCCACGACGAGGACGTCGACGGGAGGGCCGGGCTCGCGAGAGTTGCCGGCCCAGCCGTCATTGTCGGAAAAGGCGATGTGAGGCTCGCCAAGATGGCGCGCGAGGTGGAGCCGAACTTCTTCGCGAAGTTCTTCGCCCGAAAGGGCAGATTCTGAGCTGCGCTCCCAGATATTCTGCATGGATCGGAAATGGCTTCTCACGGCGCGGGCGTCAACCGTCACGGTCGATTTCGACGCAGGTCCGAGGGTAGGTGGGCGATGCTGAATCATCGGTGAATCGGACGCGCGGGGATTGTTGCGGGGCGTCATCGAACTCGAAAGAGGCGCGCAATTGTGGAAAAAGCACAGCAGGCGTTAAGCGGAATGCAGTGTGCCTCAGGCAGTATGTGCCCATCCGTGGGGGTGCGATGTTCTATCCGTCCAGGCTGCTCGCCGTGTTCGGGCCGCGAGTCGGCCGCATGACGCAATCGGCTTACATCATCGGCTTCGTCCTGCCCTTCGTGGCTGTGATGGGGCTGGGCTGGCTGATGTTTGTCGGCGCGCCGGGCCTCCTGGGCACGCCGGGCCATTATGCGCTGGCGATTGGCTGGGCGGTGCTGATGGCGACGGGGGATGCGCACAACATCCGGCGCTGGCAGGACCTTGGCAGTTCAGGCGCGATATACAGGATGATGCGGCCGGGGGTCGTGCTGCTGCCTGTGCTGGCATTCGCGTTGCAGTTTCTTGTGCCTGCCCAGCTTGCTGCGGCCGGCGACATGGGCGCGCTCGCCTTCATGATCGGGATGCAGTTCGGCGGTGTGTGGCTGCAACCCGCGCCGCTGGCGCTGCTGGCAATCACCTTTGTGGGCGTGATCGGCAATGTGATCTACTTGTCCCTGATGCCGGGACAGCAAGGTGAGAACGCGTACGGGCCTGATCCGCGCGGCGGGGTGCCTGTACCGGGAGCGCTGGCAGTGGCCAGCGCGCGGAGCGATAGCGAGAATGATCCGGTGAAGCGGGCGCTGGCCGACTATCAGGCGCGGCAGGCCGCGGCGGCGCGGCCGGTTGTGAACACGGCGCGGCCGACGGGCGGGGCGACGTTCGGGAAGAAGCGCTAGCGCTCAGGCCTTGGCGCTCGGGCGTTCCGACACGCGGGCATGCCAGCTGCGCAGGCTGGTGAGCGTGTCGGGGACCTTCAGGCCGATCCAGTCGGCGAAATCCACCATCGAGAGCAGGCAGATGTCGGCGATGGTGTAGTCGGCGCCGGCCAGGAAATCCCGGCCTGTCAGCTCCCTGTCGGCCCACCCGAGGCCGCGTTCGTAGTGGGCGCGGTTGGACTCGCCGAACTCCGTGTATTGCGGGACGACGACGCGCGCGGTGAACGGATGCGCGTGGCGCCAGAACATGCCGGCGGGCGTGCCGATCTGGAATTCCACGCGGCGGGTGAGCATGTCGATGCACGCCGTCTCGAGCGCGTTTCTGCCGAAGAGCGATGGCTCGGGGTAGAGGCTTTCGAGATAGCGGCAGATTGCGACGGTCTCGGAGAGGAATGTGCCGTCGTCGAGTTCAAGCGTCGGCAGCTGGCCGAGCGGATCGCGTGCGAGGTGATCGGGCTTCTTGAGGTCGCCGGCCATGATGCTTACTTCGACAAGCGGGAGCGTGACGCCCTTCTCGGCGAGGAAGATGCGAACCCGGCGCGGGTTCGGCGCTGGCATGGGGGCGTTGTAGAGTTTCATCGAAGAGCCGCGTTGAATGAGTGATCAGACGCGCTTCCAGCGGCAACGTCAATCGGCCTGTGGACCCTTGCGGACGATGATGGCGGGCATTTGTCCATGTCGGCCGCAATAGTCCGGCGCGAGGGATTGCAGCGCTTTGATCGCGTTGATGAACAGGCGACCCCGCCAATCGTCGCTCAGGTGATCGCGAACGAAATTGTCGTTGACGATACGAAACGCGTCGAGCTTGTAGGTGAAAGGCCAGTCCTGGGCCTTCAGCCAGTCAGGCGAAAACGGGTGATGATAGAGCTTCGGCCAGGACACTCCGGGCCTTGGTGGCACGCCACGCATGCCTGTCAGGAGTTTCATCAGTTTTGCCGCGCGGCCGAGATGTCGTGGGAGTCTGGGGCTCGGCCACCAGTATACGATCACTGCAACGCCGCCCGGCTTTAGCACCCGCCAAAGCTCCATGAATGCGTCCTTCTGGATTTCGGCAGGCACCTGGTAGATGACGTGGTTGCAGGTGATTGCATCCACGGAATTGTCGCGAAGCGGAAGGCGCGTGATATCGGCCTGTAGGTAGATGCCGCGTTCGCCCAGCTTGCGGCGGGCGGCCTGCAGCCCCTGAACCGATAGATCGACACAGATGCGCTTTTCGAAGGCGTCGCTGAAAGGCAGCAGTTCGTCGTGCGGTATCGGCCCGCTGCCTGCATCGAGAATGTACTTTCCGCCGCCCGCGAAGTAGCGGCCCAGCCGCTTCATGCAGTGGGCACTGAACTCGCGCGCGATCGGGCGCGCGTCGAGAAAGGCGCGCGAGTCGCTGTAGAGACCGTCTTCGCCGACATCCCACCCATCGCCCTGATAGAAGTCGCGCACGCTGCGCCCTGGATCGTCCGTTGCCGCCTGATCGGCGGCGGGGGCACCGAGGAAGCAGTTCACGCCCTCGACGGTGCGGTATTGCGGTCCGCCGGTCGCGCCCAGGACGCCGGACCCGGTTTCCAGTAGCTCCCCGGACGTGACCGGGCAGACAAGCAGATCAGGGTAAATGGGCTTCATCGCAACGTCCAAAGCTCTGGCCCCATGCGGCCCGGATGCTGGATCATGCGACAATGGTGCCAGCTGGATTCAGATCAGCACTGGCAAAGCGGAGGGCCTGTGGGACAAACTCGCGCAACAGGCGGAAAATTCACCACGTTCCGTAGCCGGCCCGCACTCAGTACACCCGCGGCTTCGGTTTGATGTACTCGACGTCGTTCGACATCGTGTAGGCATGCACCGGGCGGTAGTCGATTTTCACGTCGCCCTTGCCGTCGACCCATGAAAGGGTGTGCTTCATCCATGTCGCGTCGTCGCGGTTGGGGAAGTCTTCCCGGGCGTGTGCGCCGCGGCTTTCCAGGCGATTGGCGGCGGAGTTCACGGTGGCGGCGGCCTGGATGATGAGGTTCTCGAATTCGAGGGTCTCGATCAGGTCGGTGTTCCAGATCATGCCGCGATCGGTGACGCCGATATCGGCGACGCCGGCGACGACTTCGGCGATGCGCTTGACGCCCGACTGCAGCGTTTCACCCGTGCGGAAGACGGCGCAGTCTTCCTGCATGGCGCGCTGCATCGTGGCGCGGAGTTTTGCGGTGGGGGTTGCGCCCTTCGCATTCCGGAACCTGTCGAAGCGGGCAAGGTGATCATCGCCTGCGCCTTTCGGCAGGTCCTGCTGGTTGGCGTCGGCTTCGAGGGCTTCGCTGCAACGCAGGCCAGCGGCGCGGCCGAACACGACGAGGTCGATCAGCGAGTTGGAGCCGAGGCGGTTGGCGCCGTGCACCGAGACACATGCGGCTTCGCCGACGGCCATCAGGCCGGGCACGATGGTGTCGGGATCGTTACCCTTCTTGGTGAGGACTTCGCCGTGATAGTTCGTCGGTATGCCGCCCATGTTGTAGTGCACGGTTGGCAGGACGGGGATCGGCTCCTTGGTGAGATCGACGCCGGCGAAGATTTTTGCGGACTCGGAGATGCCGGGGAGGCGCTGGTGGAGAATCTTCGGGTCGAGGTGATCGAGGTGGAGGTGGATGTGGTCGCTCGAGGAGCCGACACCGCGGCCCTCGCGGATTTCCATCGTCATCGCGCGCGAGACAACATCGCGCGAGGCAAGGTCCTTCACGGTGGGGGCATAGCGCTCCATGAAGCGCTCGCCCTTCGAGTTGGTCAGGTAACCGCCTTCGCCGCGCGCGCCCTCGGTGATGAGGCAGCCCGAACCATAGATGCCGGTGGGGTGGAACTGCACGAATTCCATGTCCTGCAGCGGCAAGCCCGCGCGCAGCGCCATGCCGCCGCCGTCTCCCGTGCAGGTGTGGGCGGACGTGGCGGAGAAGTAGGCGCGGCCATAGCCGCCGGTGGCGAGGATGACGCGCTGGGCACGGAAGCGGTGCAGCGAGCCGTCGTCGAGTTTCAGCGCTGTGAAGCCGCGGCAGGCACCGTCCTGCATGATGAGGTCGAGCGCGAAGTATTCGATGAAGAAGTCGACGGCGTGTTTCAGCGACTGGCCGTAGAGGGTGTGGAGCATTGCGTGGCCAGTGCGGTCGGCGGCGGCGCAGGTACGCTGGATCGACGCTTCGCCATAGTTCTTGGTCATGCCGCCGAAGGCGCGCTGGTAGATCTTGCCTTCCTCGGTGCGCGAGAAGGGAACGCCCCAGTGCTCGAGTTCGTAGACGGCGGCGGGTGCGGCGCGGACCATGTATTCGATGGCGTCCTGGTCGCCGAGCCAGTCGGCACCCTTCACCGTGTCGTACATGTGCCAGCGCCAGTCGTCCTGGCCCATGTTTCCGAGCGAGGCGGAGATGCCGCCCTGGGCAGCGACCGTGTGCGAACGCGTGGGGAAGACTTTCGAGATGCAGGCGGTCTTCAGGCCCGCCTGTGCGCAACCAAGGGCTGCACGCAGACCGGACCCGCCGGCACCGACGACCACGACGTCATAAGTATGGTCGTTCCAGACATAGCTCGGTGAGGCTGGGGCAGTCATGCGATTGCGACCTTGAGGACAGCGTAGGCGGCGGCGGCGAAGAGGACGATGCAGATGAAGGTGTTGAGGATGAGGAGCACAGCCTTCGTGCCATGCTTTCCGATATAGTCCTCGACCACCACCTGCATGCCGAGTCGCATGTGGTAGAGCGCGGCGCCGATCGCAAGCAGGATGAGCACGGCGTTGAACGGGTCTGCCACATAGGCGAGCGCGCCGTCATAGCCGCCGCGGACGGCGTTGATCAGCGTGATCAGGAAGAGCGGGACGAGGACGACGAGCGCGATGGCGGTGACGCGCTGTGCGATGAAGTGACCGGCACCGTGTTTCGCCGAGCCGAGGCCGCGGACCTTGCCGAGTGCCGTGCGCATGGTGGGCTGGGGCTTGCTCATGATGCGGCGCCCGTCATGTTGAGAGGGTCGACGCCGGGCACCAGGCCGGCGAGCAGCCAGATGGCGACAGCGAGGACGGCGGCGAGGACGATGGCGAGGCCGGCGGTAAAGCCCGCGAATTTCAGATTGAAGCCCGCGCCCGCGTCCATCA
>Ga0163144_10031133_pt1 | contig 10186 bp, 8 predicted proteins | sample OliLak19BULKMAT1_FD_123175 | JGI IMG/M metagenome (GOLD analysis project Ga0163144, IMG submission 123175) | Freshwater microbial mat bacterial communities from Lake Vanda, McMurdo Dry Valleys, Antarctica - Oligotrophic Lake LV.19.BULKMAT1 | ecosystem: Environmental > Aquatic > Freshwater > Lake...
GCGATCTCGGTGCGCAGGTACGCGACCTCAGCGATGAGGCAGTGGTTCTGCTTGGCCAAGATGGTGGCGGCGATGAGGCGAGTCAGGAAGGGCAGGCTGTCCATGGGGCGGCGGAGCCTGGGGGACTGGGCTCGGTGCCTCAAGGGTTTGAGTCGGGCGGCGTGAGGAGGAAGAGGGGGCTCGGGAAGCGGGATCCGGTTCCGATGGATTTCTGCGCACTACGGCCAGAGGATCAGAAACTCATCCAAACGACGGCCGGATAGATTGCTGAAGATGGTCTTCGAATTGATCAGATATCGCTTATGCGACGACAGCAGCCCGATGCAGAGCTTCTTGATCATCAATCGACATGGTTTGGGCCCCTACCTCAGCGAGGCTACGCATGACTCGCTGAGCTGCATCCAGTCGGTCCCCCTCCACTGGTAGACGCACAGGGATTACAACCTGCTCTGGCAGCATCTGAAATTCTTTGAGACGCCGCAGTGCCGATGCCAAACGATCACCATGGCTAAAGACACTCGTCGAATCTTTCTTGTCGAGGTCGAGCGGCCGGAGGATCTTGGTCGGACGCTGCTCAACAAGATGAGCAAACGAAACCGTCACATGAAAGCGTTCGTCTCCGATCTGAAATTCCGGTTGATAAAACTCCATGAGCTTCCAAGTGCGCAAGCAATCCGCGAGTCGCTTCTTCATCACCACTTCCTGATACTCAGGTTGCTTGGTGAACTGCCGAAGGACCAGACGTTGATAGAGAGTGTCTAGGGCCTGCTCTGGCGAATCAGCCAGCAACGCCCCGGCCGGGCCGAAGGTCATCAGACCTTCGCGCGTACGAACCAGTTCGTGGAATCGGTTGACCAGGGTGCCGTGACGTTCTTCACTGGCAGAAACCGGACCGGCAAACTGTGTCTGGACCGCGCCCAGCAGTTCCCCCGTCCCTTTCAATGCTTGGCGATAAAGGGTGAGCTCAAGATCGGGGTAGAATCCGCGGATACGCTTGCCCAGCTTCGTGTTGATCCTATGGCCAAAGTATCCGGCTTCAGGTGCCCAAACCACGACTCCAACGTTCGCAAACTCCCCGGTTTCCCGGTAGGGCAGGAAGCGCAGTGCAGCATAAGAACAAGCAATCTGGCGCATTTCAGGTGTTCCAAGCGGCGTCGCGGTGGTCGTTGAATAGTCGAAGGCGTTCTTGGATGCCCTCAAGCGTGATAAGTCCGGCACTCTCCTCAACCCAGATATCCGGCAGTCTACCCCATATGTCGGTGACAGTCGAGGCCGCCGCCACCAAGCGTTGTGGCCACGTAGTGGTAAACACCACGTCCCAGGCGCTACTGGCGGTGGCAAAGACGTGGTCCGCACGCACTTCGCTGACCGAAGACTCAAAGGCTAGGTTATGGTCTATCATGCTGAGTTGCTGTTCACGATCGGACCAGAGGAGATTGGGATTCCCACCACGCTCGCTGAGCGTGCGGTCGCCATTGCCGATCCAGGAATCGAACAGCAGGACCTCAGCTTGTTGGCGCAGTGGAACTGCGCTGAGGTCGGTAAAGCGGATCTCGACGGCGTTGTCGACCACCCGCGAGGCGAATACAGGCCCCGATCCCCACTCTCGCCGCTCTACGCGTGAACGCAGTTCGAGAAGCTGACCGGGAACCTCCGCGAGATCAAAGTGAGGTACCGGCAGCGACAGCTTTCTGGCTAGCGATGCTGCCACCCACTCGGCGATTTGCGCTTTGCGGCCAGCGTTCGCCCGTTTCACGAAATATTCGTGGTCATCGTCACAGCGACAGAGGAATGGACGAGTGATGCCCTGCTGTGCTTCACTGATGATTTCGACGATGTTCAGCATCAATCGCCGTCCACAAAATGCAGTCCAATCTGATCGCGCGTAGACAGGTAGGCTGGAACTTCCGGATCTTCGATACACTGTCTCATCGTGAGTGACGCTATCAGTCCAGTTGGAACAGGTCTAGCAATTCCTCGCGTGTCGCTCCAAGGATCTGCCCTAGCGAGTGCTGGCCGATAACTCAGCCACGGTGCTCAAGTCGCCTCTACTCGTCATCCTTTCCGGACCAAAGAGCTTCCAGGCCATCGGCCTGACCGGCAAGCAGACGGACGGCATCTTCAATTTCATCAGCAGAGAGATCGAACAGGTACAGCGATGAGGCAAGAGCCAGGTAGGGACGACCGCGGGCAGAATGCATCCACCGACAGACCTTGAGGCCGGGATGGTCGGCGATGGTTTCCATGGCGGTGGCAAGTCGCTGATAATCGAATGCGATGATGGGGGCGTACAACAGCAATGCCGGGTTCGGCTGTTCTACCTCACTAGATTTGACCAAACGCCTCTCACGGCCTTCCCATATGTCCGCGAAAATCTGATGACTCCGGCCACCATCGAGTGCCAAGCGGAGCGACCAGTGCCCCTCACCGGTTTCCTTGACCGTCATGTTGGCCATGGCGGTTAGAGCCTTGGTCATGTGGGTGATTACAGTGGGCCACGGACACGTTGGATCATCAACGATCACCATACATCACCGCCAGTCGTTTCTCGTTCCCATGTGTCTGCGAGTTGAGCGACATCAAGCACAAGACAGCGCCACTCATCAAGCCCAAGTGATTCCTCTATCAAAGCCGTGCGAGCAACAAGCAGTCGCTGCGAGCCAACGGCGGATACCATGCACGTAAGGCCGGCATACCCAGGTTTCGCGTTGAGGTCGGCCGCCAATTCCAAGTGTTTGAACTCCGGATCGACTGCTGCCAGCGAGTAAAGCTCCACAAACACGCGCTTCCGATGGCGGCACTGAATCACGGCAACGAATTGTCGCCGTCCTGCAATATCAACGTCGGCAATGGCAACGTTTCCTGTGACCACTACGGGAACGATGAGGTTATTGCGAAGGTCATCCAATAACCATTTTTGCGCACTGCCCCAGGACTCAGTGGCGCGGCCTTCGGCCAAACGTATGAGTACTTCGGGACAGTGGCGCTGCTCCAGTTGCATGTGCTGAACGATGGCTGGCGGTATATCAGGAATCACTCCAGTGGGCAGAGCCCAGGCAGCCGGCGACAAATCCGGAGCCAGAGATTTCAACTGCTCACGCAGTTGAGGCGTCGGTGCGCGCCGCCCCACAAGACGATCATGCGAAACTAAGCTCGACAGCCGACGTGGGTCATGGCAACCCAGCAAGAGATCTCCGCGTGCTTGGCGTAGAAACAGGTACGTGAAAATACGCTCATCCACACTGTTGCGAATATAGGGGTAGCTGATCCACACCGGGCCGGAGGCATTCCCTTTCCCTGGCCGGTAAACCCGACCATTACGCTGTTCCACCTCCGACGGATTCCACGGCATATCGTGATGGATCAGCCAGATGTCCTGCTTGGAGGCGATCCCATCAATATCGAGGCCCATACCTGCGACCTCTGAAGCCAACAACACGTCAATCGAGGGCTTGCTCCGCCCGTTGAATCGGTCGAGAATTCGCTCTCTTTCCTTGGTGTGGGTTTGGCCGGTTAATACGGCACAGCGGGCCGAATGACCGAGTTGCCTGCATCGTTCAATGAAGCGGCGCTGAATCTCATCGAGGGTTTCCAGTCGTTCAGCAAAGACCAGGGTGGGCGTTGCCAATTCGGCAGAGGCGTGGCCGGTGCGTTCGACCAGCGCCTCGACTGTGGCGGCGACTTTGACATGCTCTGAGTTTCCCTGTTCGGCTAACGCCAGACACATCGCATCATAGGCTTGCTGGATAATCGCGGGAGCTGATTGCGAATCATCGAATCCGCTACCACGTCCACGATTGGCCAAGGACAGTCGGGCGGCGGCGATCGATGAGGCCAAGGTCTGCTGTTCGGTTGCGATGAAAGTTGTGCGCGTCGCGATGGAACCATCCCACGCAAGAAACAACAATTGTTCCAGTGGCGTGTTGAGCGTGAGGCCATGCCCATCACCTTCTGCCTGAAACTCAGCCCTCCCACGGTTCGGATCGGAAGTCCCATACCGAGATTGGACAGGTGAGTCATCGGGAGATGTGCGCACCATCACGGTACGTAGCAGGTCGAGCACTGGCCCGCGAAGTTCCAATGCCTGGTCCCATGCGCGTTGTGCCAAGCGACCAGACAAGGCGCCTTCAAGCCAGACTTGGATCGCATGGATATAGGGATCGATGATCCGTCGGAATCCGGCCAAGTCCGGTCTTCCGCCACGTCGCGGCGGCACACTTAATGGGAAATCCGGGGCTCCAGCCTGGGTAGGCCACCGCATCACATCGGTCAATCGCGCGATCTCTTCCGCTGCCTCCAATTGGAATGGCGTGGCGCTCAGTAGGAGTGCCCGGCCGATAGGAATTGTCGGTCCACGATAACCGAACAGGTATTCTGCCGCGCGGTAGCGCAGGGTCTCGACCTCCTTGAAGAGGTGGGCCTCATCCACCACGAGCAGATCCAGACTTCGCGGTCCTTCCTTGCCAAGAAAGCCGTCAGCAACGGCACCCAGGTGTTTTCCCCGATCGACATCTGCAAGATCATCCAGACCACCCATGCGATGGGTGAGCCCGCCTTTGTAGTAGTGAACAGCTATGCGTAGATTTGGACGTAATTCGGCAGACTGCGCACTGTCTTCATCGCCGCAGAATCGCATCGACCAGGTGAATCCCTTTGGTCGGCTGGTCCACATGTAGGTTTTGGTATGAGGGTTATCAAAAGCATCATGCAGATGTTTCTTCCATACTTCGGCGACTTGTCGGCTCGGCGCCAGGATACCTACCCGTACAGGATCGTCCGAACGCACGGCCGCGAGTGCTGCCATGAGCGCAATCGCAATCTGTGTTTTCCCACGTCCCGTCTGCTCCGCGATCATAATGCCTGGCTGTTCGCGCAATCGCGCCAACGCATGTGCCAAAACTGTCATTTGATAGGTGTGCAATCCACCACCATCTCGAACGCCAAGGCGAATGTCGCTCGCAAGAGCATTCGTCGCCTGTGTGGCGAGCTGATTCCAATCGCGTTCACTCATCCTGGCTCTTGCAAAAGGATGCGATGTAGGCGCTCTTCAGGTCATCGAGCAGCTGTTTGGTGTAGGGCTCTTGAGCAATCAAGTTGTGCTCGGCTTTCTCCCAAGAACGCCATTCAGCTCGGTCGCGCCAAGCACGTTGGACCGGATCTTCGCGTAGATCTGCCGGGGATTTCCATTTCCGGTCATCTCCTGTTCGCAACCGTTCCGCCGATCGCGCTCCCAGTAGCAAGGCCATCAGGCAGGACGAGGTATAACCACATGGGACCGGCGGCAGTCGTGCAACTTCATTGATCACGTCGAGGAAACGTGGCCAATCAAGGATCAACGCTGTTGGTGGCACTAAATCAGTGTGTTCAGATAAGCGGCGGCGGATTGCCAAAAGAAGCCGATTTAGGCGCCAGGAATCCAGTGTTGAGGGCTGGTCCAGTGGTTCAGCGGTAGTGTCGCTGTTGGCCGCGTCCGCATCGCGTTCTTCACGCTCATCATCTGTGTCAGCGCCAGCGCCTAACCAGAATTCAAGAATTCGATCCTCGCGTCTTGGTGAACCACAGCCAGCCAAGAGCGCCGCAGCTACGGCGTCGTTGATTGGAATGGGAATGACGAAGTGCTCATCGTCAAGGATGATGGTCAAGAACCACGATCGTAGCGGACCTGCGGGCAGATCGGCAGAAAAGACACCTCCTGCGCGGATCAATTCCGGCTCACCACGCCCCCAGCGAATGATGATACCGTCCGGCAAGCCATCAGCCGCAACGGTAACCCGCATATGGTCGCTTTCGACCTCCACCGTGATCGCACCTGGACGAGTCAGGGGTTCGATAATGCGCCGTCGCGAGAGTGCGGCACCCATTTCGGCGGCTGACAGCACCACACCTGGCGGAACGGTAGGCGTTGGGATGGGGACCAGAAAAGCCTGACGACGATCGACGAGTTCGGTTAATGGCAACGGGCCATCACTTCGGCCCTCGTGGTCTTCGACCAGCATGGCGGCTTCCAGATTGCTTGCCTTACCTAAGAGGCCAAGCCCGTGCTCAGTCAGATTCGCACTGCCTACCATCAACTTCCAAATTTTTCGTTCCGTCCCTTTTCGACGATGACCAACCGCAATGGCTTTGGCGTGTAGAGGTCGGCCAGGAACCCCCGTGCTACGAGCCTTTGGTTCATCGGCGTCTCCGCCACGTCGGCGGCTCATCAACGCTGGCGTCAAAGTAACTGCAGCCCGTTCATGCAGGTTCAGGAGCCACGCTGGTGGAACGGCCACACAATCTCGATCAGTCCCTTTGGCCGCCGCACTTCGCACATCGAAAGCAATGGCAACTTCGGCTTCAGAGTGCTTGGCCAAACGGCAATCGTTGAGCAGGTATTTCCGCAGGCGTTCACCCGTGGGAGGGTAGAACGGGGAAACCAACAAGATATCAGACACGCCAAGTGATGGCGAAGGTGAATCGCGCAAATGTCGCGAAATGGCCTCACGAAATGAATCCGGGTCCCCAGAGTGGATGAACGCCATGCCGTCCTCATCTCGACTACGGGGCGGGAGCGTCTCCAATTCCTTACGGAGATGTTGCACTGCCTTGCTCGCAGCAATGGCGGGCTGCTGTGCGAGAGTTTCAATAAATCCAGCCAATGCGGTAAGATTCCTGTGTGGCTCATCGATTCGATAAACCTCACAAACCAACACTTCCAGGTTGGCTGTGAATGATCGACGGGTCAGGTTCCCCGAGGAAACTACCAAACGTAGCCATCGGCCACGATTGGGCCCGTCTAGAATTTCGTACAGTACGACGCCTATTTTGGAGTGCTGTCGTCGCGGAGTGCTCCATGCGATCACATCCATGCTTGGTGGACGCCATGGCGTCTCCAGCGTCACCGATGCGCCGATGTCGTACACCAAGGTGACCGGCGGGAGATCCGTCATCCGTTCGCGGTAGATTCGCTGGTCTGGGCCGGAGCCACGGCGTAGTGCACCAGCCTGCGGCAGATACGCGGGGAGAAATTCCCGCAGAACAAGGTCGAGCACCAGATCGTGCGTAGTAAGCAGCACGGCCTCAATGCGGCGAATTTCGTTTGGATCTTCATCGCCGAATGTCCATGCGGCTAGTGGATCCAGGCCACCTGTGACGGTTCCACGGGCGCTCATCGCTGTCCCTCGGTCAGAACGGCGTGAGCGCGGTCCACCGCGTACCAGAACCAAGTCTGCAGAGTGCGATCATCGAGAAATGGGGCCGCGTCGGCATCACCACCATCGTCATCAGCAATCGTGTCATTCTTGTGCTCCGGTTCGTTCGCTTCGACTTCTGACCAGGGGAATGTCGCATCAAGGTATAGGCGATCACCATCCAGGTCGAAGAGCGGGCGAGTGGCCCCCCATTGAAACCTGGGCAGTTCGCGGTGTAGCTCCAGCAAATCTACTACGCTCGGACGTTCATGACTGTCCACCCAACGACGGAATGCGGCATACCCACTACCTTCTTGGCGTTCAGCCTGCGGGCACCATCCCATTTCCGCTGCGTGGCTACGTTCCCAAGCGACCAGTGCGTCGTCGGCTCGTTTCCAGTTATCACGAGCGGACCGATAGATGGTCGCCAGCGCCCCTCCAATCGGGGCGTGTTGTTCCGGTCGCACTACCATTTCTAGCGCCCCATTTGGTAAAAGCCTCTGCATCTCCTCGACAAACATGCGACCTAAGACGACGAACAATGGTAGCTCTTGGGACGTCGGTCCGCTTAGACAACGTAACCCTTCGACAGCCAAGCGCAGCCGAGTAGTCCAGGGATCATCGCCAACGGGGATTGGATACTCCTCATCGGTACTCCGTGAGCGCAGCCACCGATCTGTTGCCCCCCAGGGGCCGAAGCCTGTCGATACATCAAGTAATGGATCGACGGAGAGGTGCCATGTTTGATCCATGACAGCCCAGGATTTTCTGAAGCGCTGGCGATCAAAGGCGCCGCCAGGACGAAATGGCACTGCCGCGGCCAATCGTTTCAGACCTCGCTTGCGTCGTTCTTCATCCCTGAAATCAGAGACATGATCTGGCCACAAGCCCCACTCCTTGGCGATGGTAACCAAACCGAGATGGTCAAGATCACGATGGAATGCTTCAGCCAGCACTTTGCCACGATCCGTGGCTTGGCAGGATCTATCCTTATCCACTAAGGGGTCGCGCTCCTGCCGTAATCGCTCTTCTGAGGGGACAAACAGGTTCAGTCGCTCAAGCGACCGGCGCAAACAACCAAGCGCGCCGTTGGCAATTTCGCCACTGAGGTTCCCGTGAAATGGAGAGGCGTTTAGCGTGAGGTAATTGGTTGATTGATCTCGATGATCCTTCCACCACGCCACACTATTCCCATATGCCCACTCCTGTTTGGCGACTTCAGGATTCTCAACTGCATGCGCAATGCGAAGGGCGCGAGAGAGATACCGAAGACGAAGCCGGCGTTCATCGCGTCCAGTAGATGGATCACTGCGCCCAGATTGCTGGTAGCCCTTCTCCTCCAATTGCCATGCGCCCCAGCAGAGCACCGCGTACCACCCGCGGTTGCGCACGCGGGATGAGAAACCTGGGACGATTTTGCCAATGTAATGCTGGGCCGTGCTCCGAAAGCCGAGTGGGTCGGCCATCGTTGTTCGTGAGCCAAGCTGTGCAGGAAGGCTAAATCCCAGCGTCATACATGATCGCGAATGAGTATCATTGGTCGGTTATCAGACGTGCTCTACAGCCAACGTTTTAGGATCGTCAGGAAATTGGTCCCAAAAATCGCCATCGAGCTTGCGGAGAACAATGGTCTGCTCGTCCTGCATCCCCAGCCCGAAGTCGTAGATGTAGCGAGCCAGTTGCTCACCATCGATGAGCACTACGTTGTTGGTTCCGTTGAGCGATGCCGCGTATTCTTTGGCAAACTTGGTGAACGATGATGTGGTGACGAACACACCTTTCTTCGACTGGGCTACGGCCAAGGCGCCGACGAAATTCTGGATCTCTTCACGGCTCACGGTGTGTTCGAAACCGTATCGTTTGGCCTGAATGTGAATCCGGCCCAGGCCGAGAATGTCTTCCTTGATCACCCCATCGATTCCGCCGTCATTGCTGTATTGGGTGACTCGGACTGCTCCGGCAATGCCGCCACCATAACCCATCCGGTGCAGGAGCTGGGCAACCAAGTGCTCAAAGGCTCGCGCAGTCTTACCCAAGATTGCGACCAGGATGTCGTCGTAGACGGTAGCGCGGATCTCGTCTGCGGCGTTATAGAGGGCCTCTTGCGGGGTGGTATCACTGGCTGGATCGCTGGCTGGATCGCTGGCTGGAGCCACGACATTAGATGATCCAGTGTTTGCCCCTGCGGAAGCCGCTTGCGCCGACTCACGCTCAGCAATTCGTCGGTCTATTTCTGCCCGCATGCCATCGGGATCACAAATATACTTCATTCCGATTTCGCTAATCCGGTAGTGGGCCCGTTTGGGACGATCCAGCAGGCCGGCCATCGCAAGATAGCTGAGTGCCCAGCCCATACGGTCGTAAAAAATAGCACCGTTCTTCGATGGGTACTCCTCCACACGTTCCTCATCTGTCAGTCCGAAGTGTGCTACCATCGGTTCCTCTAAGTCAGCCTTTATAATCACGGAGCCGGTAGCCAAGTAACGCAGCAAAGGGTGTTGGATCTCGTCGTAGCGGGGTATTGACATGGGCTAATTCTCAGTTCCTTGGCATAGGAGATAGGTCGTTCTCTGTCGGGGAGATCGAATGTTGGCTAATCAGTCCGGTCTTCTTCACGCACTTATCCTTGGGGGATCGCCCTCTTCGTCCAGGCGAAAGAGGTCTAGCAACTCTTCTCGCGTCAGCTCCTTGAATCCGTCCTCGTCAACACTGATCATGCGGCACTCCCGTCGCCCGCTTCGAAATCGGCTGGGCTCAGGTATCCGATGCTCGAATGACGGCGCGAGCGGTTGTAGTATCCTTCGATGTAGCGGAAGACGCCCATCCTCAAAGAGTTTCACGGTGAGTCCCTGCAGATTGAACGTCGTTCCCGCGTTAGGCGCAAATATCACACCCGTAGTGCGCAAATATCCGTCGCGCATCTTTTCGCCGGCTTCCCGCGCACCTTGCGCCTCGACAACGCATCATAGTTCGAAGAACCCATCACCGTGACGCCACCTGACCACCAGAAATCCGAC
>Ga0163144_10031142_pt1 | contig 10184 bp, 8 predicted proteins | sample OliLak19BULKMAT1_FD_123175 | JGI IMG/M metagenome (GOLD analysis project Ga0163144, IMG submission 123175) | Freshwater microbial mat bacterial communities from Lake Vanda, McMurdo Dry Valleys, Antarctica - Oligotrophic Lake LV.19.BULKMAT1 | ecosystem: Environmental > Aquatic > Freshwater > Lake...
CCTGCCACCTGCCACCTGCCACCTGCACCTGCCACCTGCGAGCTCTCAGCTTCCAGCCACCAGCATCGCATAGTTCTTCTTCCCCTTCTGCAGCAGCACATACCCACCGGGCAGTTGATCGTCCGCGGTGAGCTTGCGCTCGACGTCACCCACCGGTGAGCCATTCACCGAAAATCCTCCCTGCTGCACCCCGCGTCGCGCGTCGCCCTTCGAGGCGGCGAGCCCGCAGCGGACCAGGGCATCCACCAGGCCGAGCCCGGTCAGTTCAGTCGCTGGCACGGCGGTGGTCGGGATCTCTCCGGCCAGCACCGCGAGCACGCTCGCGCCGGCGTCCGCCAGCTTCATCCCGCCGAACAGGATGCGGCTCGCCGCGACGACGCTCTGCAGTGTCGCCGCGCCGTGTACCAGGGTAGTGACCTCCTCCGCCAGTCGGCGCTGCCCCGCCCGCTTGCCCGGCTCCCGTATCTGTTCGGCGGCCACCGCCGCGATCTCCTCCAGCGGCAGAAAGGTGAAGAACCGCAGCAGGCGTTCGACGTCGGCATCCTCGGTGTTGAGCCAGAACTGGTAGAACTGGTACGGCGAGGTCCTGGCCGGATCGAGCCAGATGTTGCCGGCCTCGCTCTTGCCGAACTTGCCGCCGCTCGACGTGGTGAGCAGCGGAAAGGTGAGCCCATGCCCCTCGCCGCCACCGCGGCGGGAGATGAGCTCCGTCCCCGCCGTGATATTGCCCCACTGGTCGCTGCCGCCCATCTGCAGCTCGCACCGGTCGGCCTGGTGCAGGTACCAGAAGTCGTAGGCCTGCACCAGCATGTAGCTGAACTCGGTGAACGAGATGCCGGTATCCATCCGGCTCTGCACCGCTTCCTTCTGCAGCATGTAATTGACGGTGAAATGCTTCCCGACGTCGCGCAGGAATTCCATCAGGTGCAGCGGCCGGAGCCAGTCGGCATTGTTGCGCACCCGGGCGGCGTTGGCCCCGTCAAAGGCGAGGAAGCGCTCGAGCTGTGCGCGGATGCGCGCGGCGTTGTGGTCGATCTCCGCCAGCCCCAGCACCGGGCGCTCCGACCGCTTGCCGCTCGGATCGCCAACCATCCCGGTCCCGCCGCCCACCAGCACGATCGGCGTGCCGCCCAGTCGCTGCAGCCACGCCAGTCCCATCACCGGGACCAGGTTGCCGACATGGAGCGAGTCGGCGGTCGGATCGAAGCCGACATAGCCGGTGATGGGCCCGCGGGTGAGTCGCGCGGCGAGGCCCGGTGTGACGTCGTGGACGAAGCCGCGGGCGGTCAGGGTGCTGAGGAGGTCGGTCATGGGGGACAATTCTAAGCGGGGGAGCCGCCGTCGGTCACTGACCGGTGAGGGCCGACGGCTGACGACTGACGACTGACGGCTGACCGCTGATGGCCGACGGCTGACTCCCCCACCTATATTCCTCGCATGCCCCCCGTCGTCCTGCATACGCTCTCCCGCTGGTGGTACACCCCCCGCATCCGGAGCTCCATCCTCACCACGATCCTCGCGGCTGTCGCGCTCGGCGGTGGTGTGGCCATCGGCGCATGGGGCCGCGCCTGCGCCAACAACGCCTGCCCCTCGATCGCCAAGCTGGTGCAGGAGGGCTACGACCCGGCGCAGGCCTCCAAGGTCTACGCCGCCGACGGCCGCCTGATTACCGACCTCGGGGAAGAGCGCCGCACGCTCATCCCCATCACCCAGATCTCTCCCGCCGCCATTGCCGCCTTTATCTCGGTGGAGGACAAGCGGTTCTACGAGCATCACGGCGTCGACTGGGTCCGCGCCCTTGGCGCAATCAAGGCCACGGCGGTCGCCACAACCTTCGGCCGGGGGCGGGTGCAGGGCTTCTCCACCATCACCATGCAGCTTGCCGGCAACATCTTTCCCGAGGACATCAACCGGCAGGACCGCTCCATCCGCCGCAAGCTCCGGGAGATGCAGGTTGCCTTCGAGATCGAGGACAACTTCCCCAAGGACAAGATCCTCGAGCTGTACCTCAATCAGATCAACCTCGGCAACGGCGCCTTCGGTCTGGAGGCGGCGGCCCAGCGCTACTTCGGCAAGTCGGCCCGGGACCTGAATGTCGCCGAAGCGGCCACACTCGCCGGCATCCCCCGCTCGCCCACCCGCTACAACCCGCGGCGCAATCCCGATCTCTCGGTCGAGCGGCGCAATCTGATTCTGGACCTGATGGCCCAGGAGGGAGTCCTCTCCGACCCCGATGATGAACGGTGGAAGGCCTATCCGCTGCTGCTTTCCACCCGCTCCGATTTCAGCGAGGTGGCTCCCTACTTCGTCGAGTACGTCCGGCAGCAGTTGCGTACCCGGTTCGGCTCCGAGCTCTATCGCGGCGGCCTGCGCATCTACACCACCGTCGACCTCGACATCCAGCAGGCCGCCGAGCGGGCGGTGCTGCGTCAGCTCGAGGAGATCGAGCGCGGCAAGCTGGGCAAGTATCCCCGGCCGGGCTACGCGGAATACATGGGGAAGCGGCCGGATGACGCGGTGTCCCAGTCGCAGTCGCCCTACCTGCAGGGACTTGCGGTCGTGCTGGAGGCGAAGACCGGGAAGATCCTCGCCATGGTGGGGGGACGGGACTACAACGACAGCAAGTTCAACCGCGCGGTCCAGGCGCTCCGGCAGCCGGGCTCCACCTTCAAGCCGATCGTCTACACCGCGGCGCTCCGCGCGGGTCGCAACTCGGATCATCCCTGGACCTGGTCGTCGATCGTCAACGATGACCCAATCAGCGTCGAGATGCTGGCGGGGGAGCCGCCGTGGGAGCCGCAGAACTACGACAATCGCTTCGACGGGCCGATGTCGATGAAGCAGGCGTTCTTCCAGAGCCGCAACATTCCGGCGATCCGGGTCGGCATGGACATCGGTGCTCCGGCGGTGATCGGCGAGGCGGCGCGGTTCGGGATCCAGACCAACGTCCCGCCCTATCCCGCGGTGTACATCGGCTCCGCCGACGTGATTCCGATCGAGCTCATCTCCGCCTACAGCGCCTTTGCGAACATGGGCACCCGGACGGCGCCCTTCGCGATCGAGCGGGTCGAGGACCGGAACGGCACGGTGCTCTGGGCGCCCCGGCCGCGTACCGAGGTCGTCATGGACTCCGCCCTCGCCTGGCTCATGCTCGACGGGTTGCGCGACGTCGTGCGCCGCGGCACCGCCGCCGGTGCGGTGGGCCGTCAGTTCACGGTGCCCGCCGGCGGCAAGACCGGGACCACCAACGATGGCGCCGATGTCTGGTTCGTCGGCTTCACCCCCGATCTCGTCGCCGGTATCTGGTTCGGGATGGACAAGCCGGAAAAGATCATCGACAATGCGCAGGGCGGCCGCCTCGTCGCGCCGGTGTGGACCACGATGATGAAGGAGATCTACGAGCGGCGCCCCACGCCGGCGGTCTGGCCCCGGCCCTCCGGCCTGACCGTGGTCGATGTGGACCGGCAGACGGGCGGCAAGTTCATGTCCTTCTGCCCCAAGGATTCCCTCTCAGTGGAGTCCTACCTGCCGGGCACCGAACCAAAGGAGTTCTGCCCCATCCACAATCCGTTCCGGGCCGGCGCCGTGAATCCGCTCACCAATCAGCGGAACTGACGTGCGCCTCGCTCGGTACGCCGCCCCCTGGCTGCTGCCGATCGAGGGACCGCCGGTCAGCGACGGGGCGGTGCTGGTGGATGCGCAGGGCCGGATCGCGGCGGCCGGTCCTGCGGCGCTGGTGCCCACACCGCCGGAGGCCTATCTCGAGCGGCTGGACGACGCGGTCCTGCTGCCGGGCCTGGTCAACACCCACTCTCATCTCGAGCTGACCGGGCTTGAGGGCCAGGTTGAGGATGCGGATTTCGCCGGCTGGATCCGGCACCTGATCTTGCTCAAGGCCCGGCGGTCGGTCGACGAGGTACGGGCGGCGGCGGCGCGCGGTATCCGGGAGGGGTGGGCGAGCGGTGTGACCACCGTGGCGGATACCGGCGACAGCGGCGCCGTGATCGAGGCGCTGGCTGGGCTCGGCGGCAGCGGGATCGCCTACCACGAGGTGTTTGGGCCGCACCCGGCACAGGTGGAGGAGGCGTTCCGCGGCTGGGTTGGTCGGCTGGACGAGCTTGGCCGGTTCGCCGGGGAGCGGGTGACGCTGGGTGGCTCACCGCACGCGCCGTATAGCGTGAGCGGCCCGCTGTACGCCCGCGTCGCCCGGCACGCGGAGGAGGTGGGTCTCCCGCTCGCCGTTCATCTGGCCGAATCGGCTGAGGAGTCGGCGCTGCTGGCGGGGCAGGGGGGTGCCTTTGCCGAGGGGTGGAAGCGGCGCGAGGTTCCCCTGCCGACGGCGCCGGGCTGTACCCCGGTGGCGTGGCTCGACCGGCACGCAGTCCTCGGACCGCGGACGCTGTGCATTCACGTTGTCCAGGCGACGGGGTCGGATCTCGACACCTTGGCGTGGCGCGGGGTGGCTGTCGCTCACTGCCCGCGGTCCAATCAGCGTCACGGCCATGGCCGGGCTCCGCTCGCGGAAATGCGGCAGCGGGGCATCCGGGTGGGCGTCGGGACCGATTCGGTGGCGAGCGTCAGCCCGCTGGATCTCTTTGCCGAGGCGCGGGCCGCGGGCCAACTCGCGGGGCTCACGCCGGGGGAGATGCTCGCCCTCGTCACCCTGGATGCGGCGCGCGCCCTGGGGCTCGAGGCTGGAATCGGCAGCCTGGTACCGGGCAAGTGGGCTGATCTCGTCGCGCTGGATCTGCCGCCGCAGGTTGACGCGGAAGCGCTCCAGGATACCGTACTGACCCGGCCGCGCATCGCGTGCCGGCTCACCCTGCTCGGGGGCCGAGAGGTCTACCGCAGAGGAGTTGCGCTCTGATGAAATTGCAGCGTCACGCCGCGATCCTGCGCGCGGTGCGGGAAAAGCGGATCGAAAGCCAGGACGACCTCCGGGCGGCGCTGGCCCTCAACGGCATCAACGTCACCCAGGCCACCCTGTCGCGCGATATCCGGGAACTGGCACTCGCCAAGCTGATCGACCCGCAGGGCGGCGCCTACTATGCCAACCCGCACGAGGGATCGCTCCGCCCCGACCTGGGGCAGGTCCTGCCCGCCCTGCTGGTGAGCGTGGAGGGGACCGGGCCGCTGCTGGTGATCAAGACGGTGACGGGCGGCGCGTCGGCGGTCGCGGCGGCGCTGGATCAGGCCGACTGGAAGGAGATCATCGGGACCCTGGCCGGCGACGACACCCTGCTGATCATCGCGCGGAACCCGCGGCTGCGGCAGCTGCTCGAGGTCCGGCTGGCCAGCCTGGCCCGGTGACTCGACCGTTGCTTGCGTCGCCTCACGGCCCGCGGTTACGATTGGATGGACCCTCACGAGGGAAGAGTGGGATGGTACGGTGCCTCGCGCTTAACGCGTCGTTCGAACCCCTGACCATGGTGCCTGTCCGTCGGGCCCTGCGGCTGGTGATCGAGGGCAAGGCGGAAATCGTGGAATCGGAGGATCGCGACGTGGTGCGCAGTGCGTACCTCGTCCTCCCCAAACCGGCGATCATCCGGCTGGTCAAGTTCGTGCACGTCCCCCGCCGCTTCCGCCGTCAGGTCACCAATACCTTCCTCTTTGCCCGCGACCAGTATCGCTGCCAGTACTGCCACCGCTCGCCGCTGGAACTCCGGGCCCGGGAATGCCTGACGCGCGATCACCTGATTCCGCTGTCGCGCGGCGGCGGGAACGAATGGACCAACGTCGTCACCGCCTGCTCCAGCTGCAACACCCGCAAGGGCAACCGGCTGCCGGAGGAGTGCGGCATGCACCCGCTGTCGCACCCGCACGAGCCGCACTTCGTCCATCTCTCGTGGGCGGTGCGCCGCCTGACGACGACCCAGGCCAAGTACATCCGGCTGTTCTACGGGGCGGGGGCGCTGCGGGCGCTGGGGGGCGGTGAGGCGGGCGTGGCGCGGAAATAGGTGGCAGGTGGCAGTGAGCAGGTGGCAGTGAACTGCATGAGGCCAATCGACCGTCTTGCCCTCCTCGCCCAAGCCACCGCACGCTGTCCTGCCACCTACCACCTGCCACCTGCCACCTGCCACCTGCTACCTGCCACCTCATCTCACCCCAAAACTCTCCGACCGCCCCTGCACGCTCAGCGTGGGCAATCCCGCCAGCCGCAGGATCAGCCGCCGGGCGCGCTGGGTCAGACTCTGGCCCTGGCCTTCGCCCCGGCCCAACTCGCCCTTCAGCAGGCGCTGCAGGTCATCCAGATCGGAGTCCGACAGGGTGGAGACGTCCAGTGAGGCGGCGTAGTAGTACTGTCCCTCGGTCGTGGGCGCGACCTTGAACCGGTAGATGCTGCCGAGCAGCGCGGCGAGCGCCCCCGGCGTCGCGATCCGGTTCTGCAGCACCCGGTTGGGCGGGATCAGGCGGACGACGGAGAACTGGTCCAGCAGCGGTTCGTGCCGCACGACCACGGTCCACTCGACCTGGTGATCCAGGACGTCGAACCAGCCTGCCCGCGAGCGCCAGACCTCGAGTCGGTACTGCAGCCGCACCGGCAGCCCCTGCCGGAGCGCCGACAGCCAGGGCGTGTCGGCGAAGAGCTGCCGGGTGCGCACGGTGGCGTCGCGACCGCCATTCGCCGTCGTGTCGGTCGCCAGCTTGACCTCGAGCGACACCTGGGTCGAGTCCTGAGCGGCCGCAGGCCGTGTGAGGCACAGGACCGCGAGGAAGAGCGGGAACAGGGAACCGGGAACGGGGAACGGGAAGCGCCCGGGGCGATCGCGCCGCCTGTTCCCCGTTCCCCGTTCCCCGTGCCCCACGCTCCCCAACCCCATGCCCGTCGTCAAAACCGGCGCTGCAGTCGCACGAACACCCGCAGCGGCTCGCCGTCCGTGAGCGCCTTGACGACGTACACCGCGACCCCGCCCGCGTCGATGCCCACGCCGGCGTCGGCCTTCCATTCGCTGATGGACCGGAGCCGGTCGCTCGGTACCCGCCCCGGCCCCTGGCCGGCGAGCCACGCCGAGCCCGCGTCGGCAAAGGCGACGAGGTCGGGATCCTCCAGCCCGATGAACCGGTCCAGCTCCCGATGGTCCGGGTCCCGTACGGCGTAGCCGACCCGCAGCCGCAGCCGGCTCCGCAATTCGGCCTGGGTGACCAGGGCACGATCACATAGTGCCGGGCGGGCTGGGTCGCTGAATCCCGCGGGGGCACAGCTGAGCGAGCGGAACGGATAGCCCGGCAGGAAGTCCAGCCCGCCGAGGGAAAGCCGGCGCTGCAGCGGCAGCGGATCGCCGGAGAGCCAGCCCCCGGCCCAGAGGCGCAGATTGAGCTGGATGTCGGGCGAGAGCCGGTTGTAGCGCCGGAGATCCAGCGTGAAGCGGTTGAAATCGTAGCCCTGGGTGGGCAACGGACGGCGCACGGTGGTCGGGAGACTGGCTGGAGCGACGTCGCCGCTCGACGAATGTTCGACGCTTCCCCGGAACCACCAGCCGGACGACGCCCGGCTGCGTGCGTTGCGCGAGTCGAATTCGGCGCTCGCGCCGAGGATGGTATAGTGCCCGTCGTCCACCAGCGGATTCGGTCGCCAGCTCGCGTCGTTGCGGAACAGCGACCAGGGATCGTTGGCCCGGACCGAGCCCTGCTTTTCGTAGCGCAGGCTGGCGTCGAGCCGCAGCCGCGGGTGCAGGTAGACGAAGGCACTGCCGCCCACGCCCTCGCTGCTGAAGTAGTCCCGGTTGTCGCGCTGGAAGAGAAAGGCGTTCCAGCCGATTTCGTCGCGCGGCAGGGTGTGCTCCTCGATGCCGGAGATCACCGAGTAGGTTCGCGCCCCGAGTCCCCAGCCGCGGGCGCCGTTGAAGCGCCAGTCGGTGCGGACAACCCAGCCCAGGTCGCGGCGGAACGGCGAGGCGTCGGGGGCGGTGCGCAGGATGGCCCGCAGGTCGAGGCTGGCGGTGAGATTGCGCGCCGCGCGCCAGTCGAAGGCCGGTCCGAAGACGATCCCGAGCCCTTCGATCCGGTTGTACGTCTGGCTGGTGGTGAGCCGGAGCGTCGTGCGCACCTGCCCCGTCTGGAAGGTCTTTTCCGCGGTGGCGAATTCGCCTAACTGGCGCCGCCGCTCCCGCGCCGCCAGGCTGCCATCCGACTGGCGCGTCACCGGGACGGCGTCCCAGAACACCCGGGCGTCGCCGGTGAAGTTCCCCCCGTCGTCCACCGTCATTCGCCCGCCGGCCACCAGCGCATCGCCGATCACCTGACCGCCGCGTTCGATGATCAGATCTCCGTTGATGACGGTGAGCGGCCCCTCGACGGTGCCGCCGATCCGCAGCGTGCCGCGGTACGACGCCACCGGCCCACCGAGCCGCGCGCCCGCGGGGAGCACGAGGCCGCCGGGCAGCCGCACCGTGGCGGAGTCGTTCCAGGTGGCCAGCAGCTCGTCGAGGATCGCGGGGGGAATGCCGAGCGCGGTGGAGTCGGCCGCCGGCTGGTCGGGGTCGATGACGATCACGCTGTCCTGGGCCCGAAGTGAGGCCGGGATCAGGAGGAGCGACAAAAGGGAAATGAAAACGGAGATTGGGGAGAGCGAAAAGCCATTCCCTGTATATCCTGCTGCTATCACACTGGTGGGGCAGGCGGAGAATGAGAAGAGCGAAAAGCCACTCCCTGCATGTCCTGCTGCTATCACACTGGTGGGGCAGGCGTCCCGCCTGCCCCTCACCACGACCGGGATCCGCCGTGCGTCAGCCAACCGTTTCCCCCCGCGCCGCCAGCCCCAGTCGCTTCATCCGCCGGTACAGATTGGCCCGGTCGGTCTGCAACACCCGCGCCGCCTCGGCGACGTTGCCGTCCGCCTGGGTCAGTGCCGCGCTGATCAGCTCCCGCTCGAAATCATCCAGCGAGTCGGTCAGCGAGGCGCCTTCCGCCGTGCGCGCCGTCGCCGCGGCGCCCCGCCTGCTCCCGATGCCGTCCGCTCCGGGCAGCACCAGCCGCACCTCGTCGGGCCCGACGATCTCGCCGCCCAGAATCGCGAGCCGCTCGACGAGGTTGGCCAGTTCGCGGATGTTGCCCGGCCAGCGATAGGCGGTGAGCAACGCCATGGCGTCCGCCGAATACTGTTGCGCATGTCCCGGCTGGACCCGCTCCGCCAGGTGCGCCACCAGCATCGGCAGGTCGCCCAGCCGTTCGCGCAGCGGCGGCAGCGGGATGGGGAAGATGTTGAGCCGGAAGAAGAGGTCTTCGCGGAAGCTGCCGCTGGCCACCGCCTGCTCCAGCCGCCGATTGGTCGCGGTGATGAAGCGGACGTCGACCTGGGTCGGCTGTTCGGCGCCGAGCCGCTGGAGCACGCCGGTTTCCAGCGTGCGCAGCAGCTTGGCCTGGGCATCGAGGTGCAGGTCGCCGATCTCGTCGAGGAAGAGCGTGCCGCGGTCCGCCAGTTCGAAGCGGCCCAGTCGCCGCTCCCCCGCGCTGGTGAAGGCGCCGCGCTCGTGGCCGAACATCTCCGACTCCACCAGCTCGCGCGGAATCGCGGCGCAGTTCACCGTCACGAACGGCTCGCGCACCCGCCGACTGGCGCGGTGAATCGCCGCCGCGACCAGTTCCTTCCCGGTGCCCGACTCCCCGGTGATCAGCACCCGCGCATCGGTCGGTGCCACCTGCGCCACCAGCCGCCGCACCTGTTGCAGGGCGACGCTGCTCCCGACCATCTCTTCCCGCACCGCGAGCGCCTGGCGCAACGCCCGGTTCTGGCTCTGGGTCCGACCGAGTTCGATGGCGGAACGGAGGGTGACGAGAACCGCTTCGGGGCTGAGGGGTTTCTCGAGAAACTGGAAGGCGCCAAGCCGGGTGGCGCGCACGGCGTCGGCGAGCTGCGCCTTGCCGCTCATCATGATCACCGGCGATTCGACCCCGCGCTCCCGGATCTGCCGCAGCGTTTCCAGCCCGTCGAATCCCGGAGGCATGAACAGATCGAGAAAGATGGCGTCCGGCTCGGCCCGCTCGACACTCAGCAGGCCGGCCGGCCCGCCGCCGGCTTCCTCCACGGCGAATCCCTCCGCGCGCAGCAGCGCGGCGAGCATGCGCCGGATATTGGGCTCATCGTCGATGATCAGGATGTGCGGCGGCATGACTGGATGATAAGCCGGACCGCGGCATGACCGTAGGGGTTGGCGGTCGTAGGCCGTCAGCCGTCAGCCGTCAGC